>Ga0070741_10018158_pt1 | contig 11443 bp, 8 predicted proteins | sample Coa_R1_4_FD_66440 | JGI IMG/M metagenome (GOLD analysis project Ga0070741, IMG submission 66440) | Surface soil microbial communities from Centralia Pennsylvania, which are recovering from an underground coalmine fire - Coalmine... | ecosystem: Environmental > Terrestrial > Soil > Unclassified ...
TACGAGCATTGCGCCGCATCAATATAGTCGCCTCCGGAACCAGCCGCCACGCGGGTATCGCTGGACAATACATGATTCAGGAGTTGGCCAATGTTGCAGTCGATGTCGACTACGCGAGCGAGTTCGAATATCGCAACCCGCTGATTGGACCCGGTGAAATAACCATCGTGATTACGCAATCCGGCGAAACCGCCGATACCAGCGCCGCGCAACGAGAAGCCAAAGCAAAAGGCAGCCGCACCATCGCTATCTCGAATGTGGTCGATTCGACTATCGCGCGCGAAGCGGATGGTGTTCTCTATACGCATGCCGGCCCCGAAATTAGCATTGCCTCGACGAAAGCTTTCACCGCTCAAATGGCGGTGCTCTTCCTTTTCGGACTTTACCTGGGACAGGTCCGTGGCAAGCTGAACAAAGAGCAGCGGCGGCAATATATTCGCGAACTGCTCGATCTGCCGGGGAAGCTGAAGAAGGCGCTGGAGTCAGCTCCTGAATGCAAGCTGCTGGCAGATGAGTTTTACAAAGTTGAAGACTTTCTCTTTTTAGGACGCGCAGTTCACTATCCCGTCGCTATGGACGGCGCTCTCAAATTGAAAGAAGTTTCCTACATTCACGCCGAAGGGTATCCCACGGGCGAGAGCAAGCACGGCCCTATTGCCATGCTGGATGACAAATTGCCGGTCGTCATTATTGCCACGTGTGACCGCGAAGACCCCGGCTCAGTGTTGCGCTACGAAAAAACTGTGGCGAATATAAAAGGATTCAAGCAGCAGTCGGCTCGGGTAATTGCCATTGCGACCGAGGGCGACGAGCAGATGCCAAAACTGGCGGATCATACTATCTTCGTCCCCCGGGAATCTGAACTATTGTCCCCAATTCTAGAGATTGTTCCGTTGCAATTGTTCGCTTATTACATGACAGTGCGAAAGGGACTGGATGTGGACCGCCCGAGAAACCTGGTGAAATCAGTTTCAGTGGAATAATCTCTTGAAGAATGAATTGAAGGAGTAACGGGCGTCCTCCGCCCGTCCGATTGCTTCAGTTTGGCTTGCGTCCTTTATTATCCGTCAAATACCGCAGCAGCGTTGTATCCCCGGCATATTTCAACCGCTCGACAAACGTGGCCTCTGCGCTGATGACTGTATCTTTCCCAACCGTTTTCCGGATGCTTTGCCTCAGCTTCTCCCCGGCCTCAGTTTCATTGGTCATAATCTGCATATAAAACCAGAGGAAGTGCCGCATTTGGTCGAGCGCCGATTTGAGTATCTGCAGCGACTCCATCTCTGGCAACTGGCTAAGCGCTTCCATCAGTTCCGGGTCGCTAGGCGCTTCCATAGCGGCGCAATTCAACTCGCGCTGAATAGCTCGCAGATCTTCGGTGACGCGCAGAATGCGAACATGCACTTCGTCCAAGTACTCTTCTTTTCCCATGGCTCCAGGTTCCTTCTGAACTCGTCCAACATCTCATCCTCAGACCTTCACGAATAGATGTCCCATGTACACACAGCTTTGGTAATTCCGCGCATTATCTTCAACGATGAGTTTGTGTGCGTCTCCCGAAACGGGATGGTTCGCACATCTCGCGAATTGCGGTCTCGGCACTTCAATGACCAGCACGCCTTGGAAGGGATTTAAGCCGCATTCGTAAGGGCTACATCATCTGTTCCAAAGTAACCACCCCAAACGATCTGTTCGCTGGCGAATCGCAGGAATAGGCTCACTGCTCGCACCCGGATTTACTTGATAGCCAAGAACTGCGATCCAGGAGCATCCTTGTGATACAAACTTTCATGCTTCAGAGCCGCCAACCTCCACTGGTTCAACACAGTTTGGTTCGCGCCATTGGACGATGGAGTCTGGCCGCACTCACCGTGAACTCCGTCATTGGCAGCGGCATCTTCGGTCTTCCTTCGGTTATTGCTGGTCTGGCTGGAAATTACAGCCCATGGGCTGTGCTACTGGCCGGGGCTGCCATTGGGATCATCATCGCCTGCTGGGCCGAAGTGGCTTCGCGGTTCACTGAAGCAGGTGGACCTTATCTTTATGCGCGAGTGGCCTTTGGCCGTCTGTCCGGGATAGAAGTTGGATGGCTTTTATGGCTCTCACAGCTAGCTGCTCCTGCCGCGAATGCAAATTTATTTATCATTTATTTGGGGGAATTCTGGCCGCATGCGCGTAATCCCGTGCCGCGATTTTTCATTCTCACCTTGCTTGTGGGAATTCTGGCACTGGTCAACTATCGCGGGGTAAACGCAGGCACGAAGGTGAGCAACTTCTTCACTATCGCAAAGCTCTTACCGTTGCTGACCGTGGTTACTGTGGGGACGGTTTACTTGCTTACTCCTCACCACTTACTTGCCGCACAATCAGCAGCAGTTCCCGCAAATGTCGGCAATTGGCTCAAGGCAATCCTGCTACTTGTCTTCGCTTATGGAGGCTTTGAAACCGCTCTCACGCCAATGGCAGAAGCGAAAGATCCCAAGCGCGACACTGCCTTTGCACTATTTGCCGCTTTGGCTCTTTGTACCCTGCTTTATACGCTGATCCAATGGACCGTGATCGGAGTGGTGCCGGATGCAGCGCACAGCGAACGTCCCCTGGCCGATGCCGCTCGATTAATGATGGGCCGTGGTGGAGCAGCCCTAATCACCATCGGAGCGCTCGTTTCCGTTTACGGCTATCTCAGCGCCAAGATTCTTGCCGTTCCTCGCGTGACTTTTGCTTTGGCAGAGCGTGGCGACTTCCCTTCTTTCTTTGCCGTCCTTCATCCCCGTTTTCGTACACCGTATATTTCGATTTTGATTTTTGCCATGCTCGTCTGGGTGCTATCTCTGTTCGGCAGCTTTGCCTGGAATTTGACTCTGTCTGCGGTTGCCCGGCTCTTCTATTACGCAATCGGTTGCGCGGCTCTTCCCGTCCTTCGCAAAAAACAACCGGGAGAGGCAAAGTTTCATTTGCCTGCGGGAAATTTCTTTGCGGCACTGGGAGTGATTATTTGCGGGACTCTGCTGACCCAAGTCGATCGCAGTAAATCGATAATTCTGGCGGGAACTGTTGTGATCGCATTGCTGAATTGGCTCTGGATACGAAATCGGAAAGAAATTGAATTTCAATAATTTCAATCGGTCGTGCTGACGTAGGGACAACCAGCCCTCGGCTGTCCTGCACGAGTGCTTCCATGCAGCGGTATTGACCAACACCCGGAGAGCGACTCAATCGATTCGTTCTCCCTCAGAGATGGATGCTAAATAATAGATCGCCGGGTAGAAGGAGTAGCACGCCTCCAAATCTGATCACCTTCATACAAGCACTACGATCAGTATCCTTTCCACGATAGGCCACGTCGATCACTCCCAACCAACACGCCGACAATATAAGGATTATTGACCAATGGCGGGCAAGCATGATTCCCTCCCACTCCCTTTCAGGCGACGACTCGATTGCACAAAAATAAAAAGCCAAATGCAAAAGATGCCGCTTCCGGTTAGAACGAAGGCGCTGGCTTCCGGAACAACGGCAGGATCATCCATAGGCGATGAGCGCGTCCGGGCAAGCGCAAGGTTGTAATTCGGCTCATTTCCGTACATTAGTATCGGAGCAATGGCTGACGCTTCTTTGCGTATTTGCTGCGTGAATAAGGGATGTTTCTCTTCTTTGACAATTCGCGAGAGTTTTTCCGGCCTGTCCAAACGCTCGAAATCGTACGTACTATCAGCGAAGGCGCCTAAGCAGGGAATCATGACAACTGAAAACAAGACGAACTGTCGTATGGAAATCATGTGATGTCATTGCTGAAAATTCGTAGACGGGATATGCGCTGAAGATTAAACGAAAAGCGGATCGGCAATGTTGAGCGTGAGTTAATTTAAGATGAAAAGCTTTCCACAAATACCATTTCTGCTTATGTCCAGAGAGAAATCAAGCACGACCAACACATCCAGTAAATTAGAAGCAATCTGTTTTAGGCGCACATACATCCACGAGTTGTGCGAATGAGTCGAAATTGCCGAACTTATAGGTTCGGTCCAGCATCTTTTGCTATACTTCGCCGTCCACTCACCATCCGGAGAATCTTCTTTGTCCATGCGAAATCTTCTAGGATGTCTATTCTTTCTTCTTTCCCTTCTCCCGCTCTTTGCTCAACGCGAGCCGGTGCTCAAACAGATCGACCTGCCACATCCATATTATTTTCGTGAGATGTATTTGCCTCAGCTCACCACTGGGCCAAGTGCCGTAGCATGGTTACCGGACTCGCGCTCAGTCGTCTACTCAATGGCAGGTTCGCTATGGTGGCAAGCTCTCGATTCAAAGACCGCCGAGCAACTAACCGCGGGTGCCGGATACGACTATCAGCCCGACATCTCGCCTGATGGGCACTGGATTGTCTTCACGCGCTATCTCCATGACGCCGTCGAACTTTGGGCGCTTGACCTTGCCAGCAAGCAGTCGCGCCAACTCACCAACGAAAGCGCCTTAAACCTTGAGCCACGATTTTCTCCCGACGGCAAGCGCATTGCATTTGTCTCAACTTCCTATAACAAACACTTTCATATTTTTGTTGGCGAGTTTGCTAGCGGCGAATTGAAGAACGTTCAGCGCATTACGGGAGAGAACCGCAGCTCTCTACCCCGTTATTACTACAGCGTATTCGATCATGAAATCAGCCCAACATGGTCGCCAGATGGCTCGGAGTTGCTCTTCGTTTCGAATCGAGGACACCTCTACGGCACCGGTGGCTTCTGGCGCATGAAAGCTATGCCCGGTGCGGAGGCTCACGAAATTCATTATGAAGAAACCGAATGGAAGGCGCGCCCTGATTTTTCTCCCGACGGTAAACGCATTGTGTATGCCTCCTATTTAGGCGGACAATGGCAGCAACTCTGGGTGATGCCCGCGGGCGGAGGCAACGCATTCCCATTGTCGTATGGCGATTTCGACAATATAAATCCGCGGTGGTCGCCGGATGGAAACAAGATCGCCTTCATCTCCAATCGCGATGGAAACACATCCTTGTGGACGCAAGAAGTGCTCGGCGGAGCGCAGACGCAGCTTATTGTTAAAGACAAACGCTATCTCGTCCCAATGGGGAAACTAACCATTAACGTTCTTGATACCGCAGGAAAGCCAACGCCAGCGCGGGTATTCGTCACCGGAGAAGACAAAAGAGCCTATGCGCCCGACGATGCGTGGATGCATGCCGACGACAATTTCGTGCGCTCTGAACGGCCTTTCGAATCGCATTACTTCCACACCACCGGAATGTCTGAGCTGATGGCCCCAGTGGGTCAAGTCGAAATAGAGGTGATGAAGGGCTTCGAATACCACGTTGAAAAGCACGTCGTTTCGATTGCTGCTGATCAACTCAGCCATTTAACCATCCGGTTAATTCCCTTACTCATCCCAAAAGAGGCGCATTCGCATTGGGTTTCAGGCGACGTGCATGTCCACATGAATTATGGAGGGACCTATCGCAATACTCCAGCTCATCTGGTCAAACAAGCCGAAGCAGAAAATCTTTCCGTCATTGAAGATCTGGTGGTAAATAAAGAGCAGCGCATTCCTGACATCGCTTACTTCAGCTCGAAGCCTGATCCCGCATCAAACGCGGCTACACTCTTGCTGCATGGCCAGGAATTTCATACCAGCTATTGGGGACACCTTGGTCTCCTGAATCTCACGCAACATTTTTTGCTCCCTGGATACGCCGCTTACGCCGACACTCCAGCGGCAAGCCTCTTCCCTACCGATGCTGATGTCGCCGATTTGGCGCATCAACAGGGTGCGCTGGTTGGATTCGTTCATCCTTACGACACGATTCCTGATCCTGCAAATGATTCATCGCTCACACATGAGCTGCCGGTTGATGTTGCACTTGACAAGGTGGATTACATTGAAGCGCTCGGCTTCAGCGATCACAAAGCTAGCGAAAGTGTTTGGTACCGGCTGCTCAATTGCGGATTCCATCTGCCCACCGCTGCTGGCACGGATGCCATGGCGAACTACGCATCATTGCGCGGGCCGGTTGGTTTGAATCGGGTCTACGTGAATGTTCAAGATGGACCACTGAACATTTCTCCGTGGCTGAATTCACTGAAGCAAGGAAAAACATTCGCAACCAATGGTCCGCTGCTTGACTTCACGCTCGGTAATGGAAAAGTGGGCGACACTTTACAACTTCCCGCCGGTGAAAACAAATTAAAGCTCACGGCATGGATGCGATCAATTGTTCCCATCGATCATCTGCAACTGATTTGTAACGGTCACGTAATGCGCGATCTAAAATTGGGGGGAGATCGCGAAACGGCAGACGTACAGGATACGGTTTTAATTTCAGAGGGTGGATGGTGCTTGCTGCGCGCATCAAGTGACAAACCAGAGCATCCGATTCTGGATCTTTATCCTTACGCGACAACGAGTCCTATCTACATCAAAGCTGCTGGTTCGGTGCGGAAGCCGACTGATGACGCCGCATACTTTACTGCATGGATCGATCGCATGATCGCGGCGGCAAAGGCAAATACAGATTGGAATTCCGATGCGGAGAAGGCTTCGGTTTTAGATCAACTCAATGCAGCGCGAGAAATTTATGTGAAGATGCAATAGTGAGTAATGTTCCTACAGGAACATTGTTTGTACTGATCTATATGTACGTTAACGCACTGACGAGTTCGCATCTTTTTGAAAGATAAGAGCCTTGCGGCCAGAGGCTGTGGTTTTTACACATCAGATCGCAACCAGGTTTTAAGCGTCTGGCTCCAGGATTTGACGGGCGGGGACGCCCGTCCCTAGAACTATTAATTGCTCGCCTGCTTCTCTATCGCCAGAAGCTTCCTTTTTCTATTGACTCCCCAGCGATAGCCTCCCATTTCTCCATTTTCCCTCACTACTCTGTGGCAGGGGATCTCCACTCCTATACGATTGCTGGCGCAGGCTCTCGCCACAGCTCGCGTGGCCGTCGGCTGACCTATTCCTTTCGCCACCTCTTTATAGGATCGCGTTTCTCCGAATGGAATCGCCTGCAAGTACGACCATACTTTTCGTTGGAATGCAGTAGATTGAATATCGAGCGGTAGCGTCGCATTCAACTTCTGTCCCGCGATGTGGCGCAACAAATCTTCCTTCCACTTCTTCATGGAGACGTCATCCCGTTTCCAGACAGCGAACGGGAACTCCCGCTTCAGTCCATGTTCAAGTTCATCATCGGAGCTGGCGAAATTGATCGCGCAAATTCCTTTGTCTGTGGCTGCTACTAGCATGCGCCCCAGCGGTGACTCTGTGCAGGTGTAACGAATCAGGGTGGCGATTGCCCCCCGCCGGTATTTGTCTGGTGTCATGCCCAGCTGCGATGCGGTACGCTCGTATAATCTGCTGCTCGAACTGTAGCCTGCGTCATACATTGATCGCGTCACCGAATGTCCCGCCTGCAAGTTCTGCTTTAACTGCCGAGTACGGCAAGACTCGGCATAGGCGCGCGGCGAAATTCCCAGCACAGATTTAAACGTGCGCTGCAAATGAAATGGGCTCTGATCAAAAACCTCGCCCAGCGTGGCTAACGTGACGGGCTCATCAAGATGATTTTCGATATAGCGGCACATGGCTTTCACCATGCGAGTGCGGGGATTCGCATCGACCGTGGGACGGCAGCGCAGGCATCCGCGGTAGCCTGCTCGTTCGGCCTCCAAGGGAGTGCGGTAAAAGGTAACATTCTCGCGGCGAGGGCGGCGCGAGGGGCATGACGGCCGGCAATAAACGCCGGTCGAGGACACGGCGAATACAAACTTGCCGTCCGCATTGCCATCTCGCGCGAGCACAGCCTGCCAATGGGCACTGTCATTGTTTTTATTGGCGTGGGTGCCGTTAAAGGATGCCAGCTCCGGATTGTGCGCGACCACCATAGCTTCTGTGAGATTGAGTATCGCATTGCTTGTCATGATTTAAAAAGTGTAAGGCGGAGGGAATTGCCGGACTATCCGGATATTGCGGTCAAACTGAAGAAATTTTAACAGCTCGACATCCCCCTCCTGATTGCGGGCTTTGCATATCTGGTCACAGTCGTTATCATTCAAATTCCGTGCGCGGCAGACATTCCAATGGAGAGCCTAGTGATATTTGCAGGTGCGGTGAATTTTCCATGCTCTTCCGCGAGTGATTATGTTCAAGGACACGTTATGCTAGTTAACGAGAGAGGGATGGGACGGTGAGATAAGCAAGCATGACATTGACAATTAGGCCAAAGCAAGAATGCCGATGGGAGTTGGTTAGCCTGGGCGAGGTAATGCTCCGATTCGATCCAGGCCCTGGACGTATTTCGACTACTCGCAAATTTGATGTGTACGAAGGTGGAGGAGAATATAACGTCGCTCGCGGATTGAAACGCTGCTTCGGCCTGGAGACTGCGGTTGTGACAGCGTTGGCGCAGGATCCGGTGGGACGTTTGATTCAGGATTTGATGTATCAAGGCGGAGTCGATCAGTCACTTGTAAGCTGGGTCGAGCATGATGGAGTTGGACGCGCATCGCGAAACGGCCTCAACTTCACTGAGAGAGGTTTTGGCTTGCGGGCAGGATTGGGGTCTTATGACCGAGGGCACACGGCGGTCTCGCAGCTTAAGCCAGGAGATGTAGATTGGGACGAGATTTTCGGCAAACATGGTGCGCGATGGTTCCATACTGGCGGTATCTTCTGCGCGCTTTCGCCGACCAGCCCCGAAGTTGCGCTGGAAGCAATGCAAGCTGCCAAGCGTCACGGAACAATTGTTTCTTATGATTTGAATTATCGTCCGTCGCTATGGAAATCAATGGGCGGCAAGAAGAAGTCGCAGGAAGTCAACCGGCGTATTGCCCCCTACGTGAATGTAATGCTTGGCAATGAAGAAGATTTCTCAGCCGCGCTCGGCTATGAAGTCCCTGGGATGGATGAGAATCTTTCGAATTTTGAAGTCGATGGTTTCAAGCAAATGATTACTTCAGCCATCAAAGACTATCCCTTCCAAGTGGTTGCGACTACATTGCGAAAAGCAAAAACTGCCACGCAAAACGATTGGGGGGCAATTTGCTATAGCGATGGCAAGTTTTATCAGGCGAAAAACCGCGAAAGTTTGGAGATCTTTGATCGTGTAGGCGGAGGCGATTCGTTCGCATCTGGGCTAATTTATGGTTTTTTAGAGGGTAAAGGTCCACAGTGGGCGGTAGAATGCGGTGCTGCACATGGCGCATTAGCCATGACCACACCCGGAGACACGAGCATGGCGAGTTTGAAAGAAGTGCTGCAAGCGATGGAAGGCGTTGGTGCTCGGATCGCACGCTGACTGGAATCCATCCAAGCGGGCGAAACTGGATAATAAATATGAATAAACAGGAAGTTCGCGATCGTATTGTGGAGATAGGTATCGTGCCAGTGGTACGCGCTTCATCCGCACGCGAAGCTTTGCTCGCGTCCGAAGCGGTCTGTGAAGGAGGCATTCCCATTGTCGAAATCACTATGACGGTGCCGGGTGCACTGGAAGTAATTCGCGAACTGGCCAAAGATAACGCATCGAAAGTCCTTATTGGGGCAGGAACCGTGCTCGATATTGAGACAGCGCGACGCTGCCGGGATGCAGGAGCGCAATTTCTAGTGAGTCCGGGATTGAACCTTCCAACAGTGGAATTTGCAGTAGAGAAAAACATGCTGATCATGGCCGGTGCATTAACACCCACTGAAATCATCACTGCCTGGAATGCTGGGGCAGATTTCGTCAAAGTTTTTCCCTGCGGTCAGTTGGGTGGCGCGAAATACATCAAGGCTCTGAAAGGCCCCCTGCCACAAATTGCGATGGTGCCAACAGGAGGCGTCAATCTGAGTACCGCGGCGGAATTTCTAGATGCAGGAGCAGCAGCGCTTGGAGTTGGGGGTGAATTGGTGCAAACGGAGGCTTTGAAATTAGACAGGCCAGAAGTGATTGTTGAAACTGCCCGCAAATTTGTCACGATTGTAAAGGATCATCGCGCTCGCGCCGGTTCGCCGAAAGAAGCTGCTACAAGCCTCGTATAAAGACATTCTTATAAAGACATTCTATTAATTACCCCTGGCAAGGATCTACCCGTCATTCTTGTGACTAATTGCCGATGTATACAGTAAACACTGTAGAGTCAGAGCTCACTATAACGTGGTAAAAATCACAATTATGGTGGATTTCTGGTCCTCATCTTTGCATTAGATCCGCCATAAGAGGTTCGCCCTCCCGATGGTACCTTTTTGGGGGATGCCAAATTCATTGACCCGCCCCAAAGATTTATGCTACTGCTACTGACTTCTAACCCCTTTGGCGTTCGTTCGAGACGTGCTTAGGTGACATATGGACAGCCCAAGGGTTAGGTCACAGATTCGGAACCTCCCTTTCAGGAGACGCAATGAAGAAGAGTGATAGACCGGCAACGGCAAGCACAACTGTTCAAATTAATTCAAGCCCGAAGAATAACGGGCACTCGGTTGTTGCTGCAGATGCGCCGATGAGTCTCAGCGTAATTCTGGCCAGTTTGCAAACTATGCGGGACGGCGACTTCTCTGTGCGGCTTCCGGGTTCCTGGACCGGACTTGAAGGAAAAATCGCGGACACATTTAACGAAATCGTTGCTGCCAACCAACAGATGGCTCAGGAATTAAAGCGAGTCGGGCAAGTAATCGGAAAAGAAGGAAGAACCCGCGAGCGAACCCGATTTCATGAATCGAGAGGCTCCTGGGGTGAGATGGAAGGCTCGGTTAATACTCTCGTCGATGACTTGCTGCGGCCCACAACTGAAGTTACGCGTGCCATCGCAGCAGTAGCCCAGGGCAATCTCACTCAAACAGTGCGTTTGGATGTGGATGGGCGTCCTCTGGAAGGCGAGTTCCTCCGTTCCGCTGAAATCGTTAACACAATGATTCAGCAGCTCGGAGTTTTCACCGCCGAGGTAACGCGTGTCGCGCGAGAAGTTGGCACTGACGGCAAGCTGGGCGGCCAGGCGCAAGTGCCGGGGGTGGCGGGTACGTGGAAAGATCTTACTGACTCCGTCAATTCAATGGCTAGCAATCTCACAGGTCAGGTCCGCAACATTGCCGAAGTAGCGACTGCGGTGGCGAGCGGCGATCTTTCCCGCAAAATCACTGTTGATGTGCGAGGTGAAATTCTCCAACTCAAAGAAGCTATCAACACCATGGTCGACCAGCTGCGGTCGTTTGCGTCGGAAGTAACGCGCGTCGCGAGAGAGGTCGGCACCGACGGAAAGCTGGGCGGTCAAGCCGTCGTCCCCGGTGTGGCTGGTACATGGAAGGATCTTACTGACTCAGTCAATGCCATGGCCGGCAATCTTACGGCGCAGGTTCGAAATATTGCCGAGGTCACTACGGCTGTAGCACGCGGCGATTTGTCCCGCAAAATCACGGTAGATGTGAAAGGCGAAATTCTCGAACTCAAAGACACCAT
>Ga0070741_10018159_pt1 | contig 11442 bp, 9 predicted proteins | sample Coa_R1_4_FD_66440 | JGI IMG/M metagenome (GOLD analysis project Ga0070741, IMG submission 66440) | Surface soil microbial communities from Centralia Pennsylvania, which are recovering from an underground coalmine fire - Coalmine... | ecosystem: Environmental > Terrestrial > Soil > Unclassified ...
GGCTGGCCGTCTGTGGCGACGCCGGAGCCGTCGAACGCTCGGACGGCCTCGCACCCGTGGTGGGTACGAGGCCGTCCGAGGTGGTCAGCCGCTAGGCCGGTTTAGCCGGCCGCCAACCTGTCGCTGGCCGGCCTCCGACGTCAGCCGTTGCCGCCGTTTCCTCCGCCACCGCCGAGCAGGCCACCGCCGCCGGACGGCGTGGCACTCGGCGACGGGCTGTTCGAGGGGCTCGCGGCCGGCGAGGGACCGTTCGAGCAGAACACCTTCACCGTGCTGCCCTTCGCGGCCTGGGCGTTGGCCCCGGGGTCGGTCCCGATCGCGTTGCCGGCCTGCACATCGTTGCTGAACTGATTGACCTGCTGCGTTTGGAACCCGGCGCCCTGGACCGCCTGCAGCGCCGAGGTGCAGCTCTGGTTGATGACCGACGGCACCGTCGTGTTGCCGGGGCCGCTGGAGACGATCACGGTGATCTGGGTTGTCAGCGGCACGGCCTGCCCGGCCAGCGACTTGCCGTTGCCGTCCTGCAGGTCGATCACGTTGCCGGCCGGGACCGTGCTGCTCGCCTGACTCTGGTCCACCAGGTTGTTGAAGCCGTTGCTGCGCAGCGTCTTCTCCACCGTGTCCTTGGTGTTGGTGTTCAGCGCCTGCGTGTTCGGCAGGGTCTTCTGCTGCGCCCCGGCGGACAGGCAGTAGTTCACCGCGGAACCGGAGCTGGCGTTGGCCCCGCTCTGCGGGTTCTGCGAGATGATCTGCCCGGCCGGGACCGTGTCGCTGTTCGCCGCGTCACCGGAGCAGGTGTTGCTGCCGATCTTCAGGCCGTTCGCGCTGAGCACCTGCTCCGCCTGCGCGAGCGTCTTGCCCGTGATCGGCGGCACGGCCGTGGTCTTGCCGTTCGACCCGTTGCCGCCCAGCAGCTTGTTGAAGACCACGAAGGCGAGCACGATCGCGATCACGGCGACCACGGCCAGGATGATGTACCCGGTCTTGTCGGACTTCTTGTTGCGCCCGCCGTTTCCGCCCGCCGAGTCTCCGCGACGACGGACCGCGTCCTCCGGCGGCGCGTCCTCGAACGAGGGCTGATACTGCGTCGGCTGGTAACGCGTCGGCGGCCCGTACCCAGCCGTGGTCTGCCCAGCGCCATAACCCGCCGCGCTCGACACAACCTGCGTTGGCGCATTCGCAGCGCCGTACCCCGCCATGAGCGTCGGGGCCGCGGCGATCGGCCGGCCGTCCAGCGCCCGCTCGATGTCCGCGCGCATCTCATCGGCGGACTGGTAACGCTCGTCCGGGTGCTTGCCGAGGGACTTGAGCACGATCGCGTCCGCGACCGCGGGCACCTCGGGATCGTGGTGTGACGGCGGCAGCGGCGCCTCCCGCACGTGCTGGTACGCCACGGCGACCGGCGAGTCACCGACGAACGGCGGACGCCCGGTCAGCAGTTCATACAGAAGGCAGCCGGTCGAGTACAGGTCGGAGCGTGCGTCGACCGTCTCGCCCTTGGCCTGCTCGGGGGAGAGATACTGCGCCGTGCCGATGACCGCGGAGGTCTGCGTCATCGTCATGCCCTGGTCGCCCATGGCCCGTGCGATGCCGAAGTCCATCACCTTCACCGCGCCGGCCCGGGTGAGCATCACGTTGGCCGGCTTGATGTCGCGGTGGATGATCCCGTTGCGGTGGCTGTAGTCCAGCGCCTGGAGCACCCCCGAGGTGATCTCCAAGGCCCGCTCGGGCAGCAGTCGGCGGCCCGAGTGCAGCAGATCGCGCAGCGTCGAGCCGTCCACGTACTCCATGACGATGTAAGGCAGCGACACGCCGCCGATGTAGTCCTCGCCGGTGTCATACACCGCGACGATCGCCGGGTGGTTGAGGGAGGCGGCGGACTGTGCTTCGCGGCGGAACCGGGCCTGGAACGTGGCATCCCGCGCCATGTCGGCGCGCAGCGTCTTGACCGCGACCGCGCGGCCCAGCCGGATGTCGCGCGCCATGAACACCTCGGCCATGCCGCCGCGACCCAGTACCGCGCCGAGCTCGTACCTGTTGCCCAGGCGACGCGGCTCTTCCATCTGTTCAGCCCTTCCCCTGTCGCCGATCCGCCGGGCCCTGTGCCCGCGGGAGGCGGCGATCCGCCGGGTTCCGTCTCAAACCTGCTCTGCGCGATTGTTTCACGGCGAGCGAGGCGCGCAGTAGAGCTTGGCGGCAGTGGCGTCATACCTGCGCGCCGGGGGAGCACGAGCCGGGTCCCCGGGAGGTTCACTCCCGCCGGGTCACCGGCGCCGGTCGCGCCTCGCCGGATCAGTACCGCGGATCACTTCTGCGAGCCGAGCACCGCCTGGATCACGTCCTTCGCGATCGGCGCGGCCAGCGTGCCGCCGAAGATGTCGCCCGCGTTCGGGTTGTTGTCCTGCACCAGCACGGCGACCGCGACCTTCGGGTCGTTCGCCGGGGCGAAGGACACGAACCAGGCCAGCGCGTTCTGCCCGGCGCCGCGTTGCGCGGTGCCCGTCTTGCCTGCGACTTGGACGCCGTTGATCTGCGCAGCGGTTCCCGTGCCGTTCTGCACCACCGAGACCATCATGTCCTTCAGCTGGTTCGCCTGGTCGGAGGTGATCGGGTTGTACAGCTGGTGCGGCTGGGTCGTGGAGATCACGCCGCCCTTGGTGTCCAGCTCCTGCTTGACCAGGTAGGGCGCCATCATCACGCCGCCGTTCGCGACGGTGGCGGCCATCAGCGCGCCCTGCAGCGGGGTCATCCGCACGTTGAACTGGCCGATCGCGGACTGCGCCACCGAGGCGTCGAAGGTCACGTTCTTCGGGAAGGCGGAGGAGGCCGCGGTCATCGGCACCGAGGGGCCCTGCTGGTTGAAGCCCCACTTCTCGGCCTCGGCCTGCAGCTTCGCGCCGCCGACGTCGAGGCCGACGGTGCCGTAGACGGTGTTGCAGGACTGCGTGAACGCCTGGATCAGGGTGGTGTTGCCGCAGGTCTCGCCGGCGTCGTTGGACAGCGAGGCGTTGGTGTCCGGGAAGGTCAGCACGTTCAGCGGCGACTGGATGACGGTGTTCTCGTCCACCGGCTGGCCGTTGATGCCGTTGTCCATCGCCGCGGCCGAGGTGATGATCTTGAAGGTGGAGCCCGGCGGGTAGGTCTGCAGCAGCGCCCGGTCAAGGTTTGGCTGCAGCGGGTCCGCGGCCAGCGCGTTCGCGGCCTTGGCCTCGTCGGTGGTGTTGTGCGTGGCGAGCTTGTTCGGGTCGAAGGACGGGGCGGAGACCAGCGCCAGGATCGCCCCGGTCTTCGGGTCCAGCGCCACCACCGCGCCCTCGACCTCCTTACCGTTGCCCACGTTCGCCAGCCCGTTGTACGCGGCCTGCTGCGCGGCGGCGTTGAGCGTGAGCACCACCGAGCCGCCGCTCTTGCCCTTGTTCTCAATCGTGTTGAGGAACTGCTGGGTGGCCAGCCGCGAATCGGTGCCCTGCAGCAGCGCGTTCTCGTAGTGCTCGATCGAGGTCGAGCCGTAGTTCACCGAGAAGTAGCCGGTCGCCTGGGCGTACAGCGGTCCGTTTACGTACTGCCGCTGGTACTTCAACGTGCCGGTGGTCGGCGTCGAGGTGGCGATCGCCTTACCGTCCACGATGATCTCGCCGCGCGGGTTCTGGAACGCGTAGATCAGATTGCGGCGGTTGTCCGGGTGCGACGAGTACGACGACGCGTTGACGAACTGGATGTAGTTCGCGTTCACGAACAAGGCGGCGAACAGCGCGAGGCAGAAGATCGCCACCTTCTTGATCGGCCGGTTCACGCCTGCACCACCTGGGTCATCTCGTCACTGAGCGGAATCGCGGGCGGCAGCGGGCGCCGGGCCGCGTCGGAGATCTTGATCAGCAGCGCCACCAGGATCCAGTTGGCCATCAGCGCCGAGCCGCCGTACGCCAGGAACGGCATCGGCAGGCCGGTCAACGGGATGATCCTCGTCACCCCGCCCGCGGTGATGAAGACCTGGAGCGCGAAGGTCGCCGCGAGGCCCGCGGCGAAGAGCTTGCCGTAGGGGTCGCGGACCAGCAGCGCCGTCTTCACGCCGCGCACCACGATGATCGCGTACGCGATGAACAGCGCGGTGAGCCCGACCAGGCCGAGTTCCTCGCCCACCGTCGCCAGCATGAAGTCGGCGTTGTTGGCGAAGCCGATCTGGTAGGAGTAGCCGCGCCCGAGCCCGGTGCCGAAAAGGCCGCCGTTGGCGAACGCGTAAAGCGACTGGGCCAGCTGCCGGGTCTGTCCTGTCACGTCCGAGAACGGGTGCAGCCAGGCGTGCACGCGGACCATCACGTGCGAGGACATGTTCGCGACCGCGGCCGCGCCGCCGACGAACAGCAGCAGGCCGAAGATCAGCCAGCTGGTGCGCTCGGTGGCCATGTACAGCATGATCACGAAGGCGCCGAAGAACATCAGCGAGACGCCGAGGTCGGTCTCCCGGATCAGGATCAGCATCGCGAAGGCCCAGCAGACCAGGATCGGCCCGAGGTCCCGGCCGCGCGGCAGGTACAGCCCGAGGAAGCGGCGGCTGGCCAGCGCGAGGGCGTCCCGCTTGGCGTGCAGATACGCGGCGAAGAAGCTGACCAGCAACAGCTTGCCGAACTCGGCCGGCTGCACCGAGAAGCCGCCGAGCCTGATCCAGCTGCGCGCGCCGTTGACCTCGGAGATGCTGGCCGGCAGCACCGCGGGCAGCGCGATGAGGAAGAGCCCGACCAGCGCCGAGAGGTAGGCGTAGCGCTGGAGCACCCGGTGGTCGCGCAGGAAGATCACGATCACGATGAAGACGGCGAGGCCGAGCACGGTGTAGATCGCCTGGTTCGGTGCGGCGCCGCCCTTCGGGGCCAGCTTGTTGGCGATGTTGTACGGGTCGAGCCGGTAGATCAGCACCAGGCCGAGCCCGTTGATCATCGCCGCGACCGGCAGGATCACCGGGTCGGCATAGGGCGCGAAGCGGCGGACCACGAGATGCGCGGCCAGCAGCGCCACGCCGAACTCCGCGCCGAGCGCCACCATGTTCGCCGGGGTCTTGCCGGTCATCGCCTTGCCGACGTCGGCGTACGCGAACAGCGCGATGCCGAGTGCGAACAGCAGCAGCATCGCCTCGACGTTGCGCCGCTTGGGAACGTCCGGCTCGGCGGGGGCCTGGGCCGCCGAAGCGGCCAACGGCGTACTCGTCATGCGCATCACGTTCCTGTCATCCTGGTCGCCGACGCCGCGGTCGGCTCTCGCCCGTCGCCGTCGTCAGCTTGACCCGTTACCCGACGCAGAGCCGGAAGCACCCGGACATTGCGCCGAGAGTTGGTTCGATTCGGCGATGCTCGCGCTGGGCGACGGGCTCGGCTTCGGGGCCGCGGACTTGCTCGCCGTCGTGGACGGCTTAGCGGTCCCCGTCGGCGCGCCGGTCGCAGACGGAGAGACGCTCGCGGACGCGATCGGGTTCAGCGAAGCGCTTGGGGCCGTGGTCAGCGCGGTACAGTCCGCGCCGAGCACCGACAGGGTGTGCACGATCGACTGGGCGTCAGACAGGCTGGTCGCGGTTATCGTGTTACGCACCCATTCCTGACTGGCCGTCGGCAGGGTACTGACCGCGACCTGCGGGTCCGTCGAGTACACGTGCGAGAGTCGGAAACCGACAACGGATGTGTTCACACCCTGGTAGATGGCGACTTTGCCGTTATCGGATGCAACGTAGTACTGCTGCTGCGTCCAGTAGTACGCGCCGCCGCCCAGGCCACCGACCACGACCACGACCGCGGCCACGCCGATGACCACCGGCTTCACCCAGCGTCGCCGCTTGGGATCAGGCGCCCAGTCGCCTACTTGGGGACCCTCCGGGTCGTCGGCGGGCTTTTCGTGCCGGTCGCGCCTGCGCAGCCGGGCCGCCCTGCCGGCGGGGGTGTCAGCCGGGATCTCGTCGGTGTTTCGCGGTGCCGCGCCCGCGTTTGGCCCGCCGGGTGGGGCGGGCGGCGCGCCAAAAGACGGGAGGCCCGCACCTCCGGCGTGCTCGGCGGCCGCTCCCACCGTCACCGGCATCTCGATGTACTGAGTCTCCGCGTTGGGCGAGGAGCCCGGTGCGCTCGGGTCGAAGACGTCGGCCACGATGCAGGTCACGTTGTCCGGCCCGCCGGCCCGCAGCGCGAGCTGGATCAGTGACTCCGCGGCCTGATGCGGGTCCGCGTATCCGGCGAGGGTCGACTCAAGGGTGTCGAAGGACACGAAGCTGGACAGGCCGTCGCTGCACAGCATCAACCGGTCCCCGGCCTGAACGTCCGTCAGGGACAGGTCCGCGTCGGCGACTTGGCCGCGGCCGTCGAGCGCCCGCATCAGCAGAGAGCGCTGCGGGTGGTGCCCCGCCTCCTCCTCGCTGATCCGACCCTCGTCGACCAGGCGCTGCACCCAGGTGTGATCCGCCGTCAGCTGTTCGAGACGACCGCCGCGCAGCCGGTATGCCCGTGAGTCGCCGATGTGTGCGAAGGCGACGCTCTGCTCGCTGAACAGGAACGTGGTGAGAGTGGTGCCCATCCCCTCGAGCTGAGGGTTGTCCGTGATGATCGAGTGCAGCCGCTCGTGCGCCTCGCCGATCCGTTCGGCCAGGGCGTGCACCGGGTCGGCCGGAGGCTGCGGCGTGGCCGGGGTGTCCAGCTGCGCGATGGTCTGCACCACGACGGAGGAGGCGAGCTCGCCCGCCGCCTGGCCGCCCATCCCGTCGGCCACCACCAACAGCCGCGGCCCGGCGTACCCCGAGTCCTCGTTGCCGTCGCGGATCAGCCCGACGTGGGAACGGGCCGCATATCGCAGGGACAGGCTCATCTACGCTTCTTCCGCTACTTCCGCAGCTCGAGGACGGTCTTGCCGATACGGATCGGCACGCCCACGGGAACCGGGGCGGGGCCGGTGAGCTTAGTCCGGTCCAGGTACGTGCCGTTGGTGGAACCCAGGTCTTCCACCACCCACTGACCCGAGGAGTCCGGGAAGATCCGGGCGTGGCGGCTGGAAGCGAAGTCGTCGTCGAGCACGATAGTGGAATCGTGCGCGCGGCCGAGCGTGATCTGTTGCGTTCCCAGCGGAACGCTGGTGCCCGCCAGCGAGCCGGAGGTGACCAGCAGCTTGGTCGGGGTGCCGCCCCGGCGCGGGCGCGCGGCCGCCTGGCCGACCGGCACGGCCCCGGAGACCGGTCTGGCCGAGGGCCGCGCGGCGCGGATCCGCGAACCGGCGGCTCCGAACAGATCGGTGCGAATCACCGCGATCGAGATCAGGACGAACACCCAGAGCCCGACCAGCAGACCCAGCTTCATCAGGGTGAGGGTGAGACCGGTCATCGTCCTTTACTAACTCCTCGAAGCGGTTGCCGCGCGGAAACCGTACCCTGAGACGCCGGATACGCCATACCCGCCGGCATGGTACGGGCAAGCGTTGTCACCCGCACCGACGTCGGCGCTCTCCGGTTCGGTTCAGCCCTGCCGGAAGACGATCGTGGTGTTGCCCAAGTGGATCACCGACCCGTCCCGCAGTTGGGCCTGGCGCACATGCTGGTCGTCCACCACGATGCCGTTGGTCGAGCCGAGGTCGGAGATCACCGAGGGCGACCCGGTGCGGATCTCGGCGTGCCGCCGGGACACCGAGGGGTCGTCGACCCGCAGATCCACATCCGTGCCACGGCCCATAGACGTCACCGGACGGGTCAGCGGATGCCGCACGCCGTTGATCTCAACCCAGAAGGACGGGGCAGCCGGACCACCCATCGGCGGGCCGGCCGGCGGATAACCGCCCGGTGCGGGCCGCGGGGGTGCGCCCACGCCGCCGGCGCCGCCCATTCCGGCCATGCCCGCGCCCATGCCGCCCGCAGGCGGGTAACCCGGAGCGCCGCTGTACGGCGCGTAGCCTGCCGCAGGGTCCTGGTAGCCGCCGGGAGCACCCGGGCCCGGCATCTGCACCACGCCGGCCAGTGCCTGCGAGCGGATCCGGAACATGCCGGTGGCCAGGTCGGGAGCGCGCTCGAACTTCACCTCGACCGGCCCGACGAACATGTAGCGCTGGTCGCGCCCGTGCTCCTGGACCAAGTCGGCGAGCTCGGCGGAGAGCGGGGCCGCGTACGTCGTGAGCCGGTCGTAGTCGTGGTCGCCGAGCTCGACGGTGAAGTCGTTCGGCACCATGGTGCGGCCGCGGCTTACCACCGCCGCGCGATCGTCGCATTCGCGTTGCAGCGCGCTGGCGATCTCGACGGGCTGCACCTCCGACTTGAAGGCTTTCGCGAAGGCGCCGTTGACCAACCCCTCAAGGCGACGCTCGAAGCGCTGTAGAACTCCCACGGACACCCCCTTCAGGCGTGTAGGCGGTCGCTGGCAGGCTGCACGCGGCTCCGCGCCGCGGCCGTCGGACGACCGGGCCGGTTACGTGTGCACCTCGTACTCTCTCATTGCGCGCGCGTTCGCCGCAGCGCCGCGCCCGTAAGAGTGAGTGCGAGGCAGGTCAAGCTGACGTTTCGCCACTGATCGTATCTTCGCCGACCGGACGGACGTCACCTGTTCGCCACCATCCTCCCCCGCAGCGGGGATTCCACGCGTCCGCGGTTTGCTACCGCCTCGAAACGATTTGGGACCGCGCCAGGTCGACTGCTATGGTCATCCTCGTTACGCGCGAGTGGCGGAATGGCAGACGCGCTGGATTCAGGTTCCAGTGCCCGCAAGGGCGTGGGGGTTCAACTCCCCCCTCGCGCACCGAAGTGCACCGATGTAAGTCGGATGCCAGGGTGATGTTATTAATTGGCGGAGATGGTCACTGACCATCTCCGCCTCTTTTGTATGCCGGCGCCAAGTGCCCCACGAGGCCCGCGCCGCCGTCAGCTGAGCACTGATTCACCTCTCCGTGTCCCCGAGGGCTTGACACGATGCCGCGGCAAAGACCTATTGTGCTATGCAACTAGATGAATAGAGGTCACGGTGATCGAGTTCCATCTGGACCCGCGCTCCGGCGTCGCCCCGTACCTGCAGATCGTCCAGCAGGTACGCCAGGCGCTGCTGCTCGGCCTGCTGTCCGAGGGCGACCAGCTGCCCACGGTCAAGCAGGTCGTGGCGAAGGTCGCGATCAACCCGAACACCGTGCTCAAGGCCTACCGCGACCTCGAACGCGAAGGACTGGTCGCCGCGAAACCCGGGGTCGGGACCTTTGTCACCAGGACCCTGGGCCAGGCCTCGCTCACCGAGCACGAACCGCTGCGCAACGACTTGGCCGGGTGGCTGAAGCGGGCCCGCGCCGCCGGTTTGACCGAGGCGGCGATCGAAGCCCTGTTCACCAGCACGTTCCGCGCCACCGCCGAAGAGGAGAGATGACCGCGATACTGGAAGCCCACGCGCTGGGCATGCAGTACGGTCGGCGCCGAGCGCTCACCGACTGCACCTTGAACATCCCGCCCGGGCACGTAGTCGGCCTGGTCGGGCCGAACGGTGCCGGAAAGTCGACGCTGCTCAAGCTCGCCTGCGGGCTGCTGAACCCGACGTCGGGAAGCATCACCGTGCTCGGCGAGACGCCGGGTTCCGGGCGTGAGCAACTCGCTCGCGTCGGCTTCCTCGCCCAGGACGCCCCGGTGTACCCGCACCTGTCCGTCGCCGACCACCTGCGGCTCGGCGCCCACCTCAACCCGCGCTGGGACCAGGATTTCGCCGAACGGCGCGTCGCCCAGCTCGGCCTCGACCCGACGCAGAAGGCCGGGAAGCTCTCCGGCGGCCAGCGCGCCCAACTCGCCCTGACCGTGGCGGCGGGCAAGCGACCGGAACTGCTCCTGCTCGACGAACCGGTCGCCAGCCTCGACCCGCTCGCCCGCCGCGAGTTCCTCAAGCACCTCATGGAGTCCGTCGCGGACAACGACACCAGCGTCGTCCTCTCCTCGCACCTGATCTCGGATCTAGAGCGGGTCTGCGACTACCTGATCGTGCTCGTCTCCTCCCGGGTGCGCCTGGCCGGCGAGGTCGACGAGGTCACCGCCGCCCATCACCGGATCGTGTGCACTCGGCGCGAACCCGACGCGCTTCCGGCCGGGCTCCAGGTGATCTCCGCGGAGCACACCGACCGGCAAAGCACCTTCGTCGTGCGCAGCGACACCCCGCTTCCGGTCGGGGACTGGGCTGCGGAACCCCTCGGCATGGAAGACCTGGTGCTGACCTATATGGAAAACGCCGATTCGAGCCTCCGGCCGGCGACGCGGGACGCGGAGGTCGCCCGATGATCTGGCTGACCTGGCGTCAATTCCGCACGCAGACCCTCTTGGCAGCCGCCCTCCTCGCCGCGGCAGCCGTCTACCTGCTGATCACCGGGACGCAGCTGCGGCATTCCTACAACGCCGACCTGCTCAGCTGTCACGCCCCGAACGCGCAGTACACCTGCATGGGGCTGCTCAACGGGCTGCAGACCCAGTACAACGGGCCGCTCAACCTGATCGAACTGCTCGTCATGGGTACGCCGGCCCTGGTCGGGATTTTCTGGGGCGCGCCGCTGATCGCCGGGGAACTCGAGCGCGGCACGCATTACATGGCCTGGAACCAGTCGGTGACCCGCGGCCGCTGGCTCGCCGTGAAGCTGTGCGCGATCGGGCTGGCCAGCATCGTGACCGCCGGTCTGGTCAGCCTTTTGATGACCTGGTGGGCCAGCCCACTCGACACCATGTCCGGCAACCGGTTCGGTACCCAGGCCTTCAACGCCCGCAACATCGCGCCGCTCGGCTACGCCGCCTTCGCCTTCGTGCTCGGAGTCGCCCTCGGGCTGCTGATCCGGCGCACCTTGCCCGCGATGGCCGCCACCCTCGCGGTGTTCATCGCGGTTCAGTTCCTCGTCACGGTCGCGGTCCGGCCGAACGTGATGCCCTCGACCACCACTACCGTGCCGATCAACCAGACCACGATGAGCCAGGCCGCTCGATTCGACCGTTCCCCGCAGGACACCGGACCGGTGGCCATCGACCTGCCGACACCTGCCGGAGCGTGGAACCTCGGCGAAACTCCGGCCCTCAACAGCGCCGGCCGGCCGATCCAGACCAGCGAGGTCCTCACCTGCTGGTCTCAGCTGCTCAGCAAGGGCCCGGTCGTGGTCAAGGGCGGCCCTCCAGCCGGCTTCGGCTCCCTCGGCGCCTGTCTCGCGCCGCTCAACCTGCACGTCAACATCAGCTACCTGCCTGCCAACCGCTACTGGCCGTTGCAGTGGATCGAAACCGCGCTCTACACCGTCTTAGCCGCACTCCTGGCCGCGTTCTGCTTCCGGCGCGTCCGACGAGTCAGCTGAACAAGTAGGGCTAGGGACAGGAATTGGCGGAGCGCCACCGCGTGCGCGCTCCGCCAATTCCTATTCGCCGAGCCGTTCGTGTACGAGGTCTGTATCCGCCTCGGCGTAGAAGTGCGTCCAAAGCGTGCGGTAACCAATCTGGTGGTT
>Ga0070741_10018160_pt1 | contig 11442 bp, 9 predicted proteins | sample Coa_R1_4_FD_66440 | JGI IMG/M metagenome (GOLD analysis project Ga0070741, IMG submission 66440) | Surface soil microbial communities from Centralia Pennsylvania, which are recovering from an underground coalmine fire - Coalmine... | ecosystem: Environmental > Terrestrial > Soil > Unclassified ...
ATGACCCGCAGTGGGCGCGTGCACCCGATAGTTTCGACTTGTCGCCCAGTCTGCAACGCTCCGAGCTCGTACATCAGGACGGCGGTAGCGAACGTCCCGTGCAATGGTATTTCGACAATCTTCTCCCCGAAGAGCAACTGCGCGAAGCCGTTAGCAAGGAGGCCAAGATTGATGGCGACGACGGATTTGCATTACTCGAATACCTTGGAGCGGAGTCCGCCGGTTCCCTTGTCCTCGTACCACCCGATAAGGACATCAACGAGCCCGGTAGCCTGCGACCCCTCTCCGATGATGAGTTATGCCGGCGCATTCGTAACCTGCCCCGAGCGACCTTGAGCAGCGGTGCGCCGAAGCGCATGTCACTCGCTGGTGCTCAAAACAAGCTGCTCGTCGTCTACCGAGGCGGCGAGCTGTTTGAACCGGTGGGCAGCGAGCCATCCACGCATATCGTCAAGCCAAATCATGTCAGCGAGGATTATCCCGCCTCGGTGATCAACGAATATCTGGTCATGAGCTTGGCAAACGAGGTTGGCTTGCAGGTTCCACCTGTATCACGACGCTATACACCTGAGCCGGTCTATATCGTTGAGCGCTTCGATCGACGCGTGGATGACGCAGGCCACACGCATCGTCGCCACATCATCGATGCGTGTCAGTTGCTCAACAAGTCGCGTGCGTTCAAATACAAGACCGCGACCCCTCAGACTCTCGCCTCCATCGTCGAGCTTTGTCGAAATCGTGCCATCACACGACTGCGCCTGTACCGGTGGCTCGTGTTCAATCTGCTCGTGGCCAACGACGATAACCACCTGAAGAACTTGTCTTTCCTGGTGAGCAGCGAGGGTATCGAGCTGTCTCCCGCATACGATCTGTTGAGCACCGGGGCTTACCGCACGCGCGTGCTCGCGAACGAGCGCGCGAACTGGCCCGCAGTCGATTTGGCCATCGCCTTGCCTGGTGCAACCACGTTCGGCGGGGTGACCCGCGAAGCTATCTTGGGCGCCGGTGAGATCTTAGGTCTGCCTCGGCGCGTCGGCGCACGCGAGCTCGATCGCTTGATACGGGACCTGCCACTCGCGTTGGATTCGATCATCCGGCAAATAGAGGTGGAGAACGCTCATCGCCCGCAGGCAGTTGGAGTGTTCCTGGGCAGTGAGAAGAGGCTCCTGTCTACAATCCAGCATCTGGTTGTGCCCGATATGCTGGAGCGATGCAAGCAGGCTCGTTGATTCGAGCGCGGCCTCAGGCCCAGATGTTCAGCAAAGCACCGCGCCGGGGCGTGGCGTCGGTTGCGCTCAGGTAGCCGGGCGCGGCATTTGCGGCGGTGGTCGCGACTGCCTGGGCGGTGCGACTTTCGTTGTGTGTTGGATCCGGTGACGAGGTCGGCGTAGCTGCCTCGTCTGCCTGGATCCTGGCGATGTGCTCCTTGGCGGCACTGATCCGGGCCGACAGGGACTGTATTTCTGACTTGCCTTTCGGGGTGTTGGCGGAGACACAGGTGATCCAGTCATCCAACTGGATCTTGTCGCGGCGAATCTCGCCGCTGAGATCGGCGGTCGAGTCGTGACGTCGGGGCACGACGGGGCCGGCGCCGAAAGCGCCACCTCCGTACGTGGATAGCTGGCCAACCCCGCTCAGCACCGGACACCGGCTCCGCCGACTTACTGGAGACCCGAGTCTAATGCCGGCGAAGCCTGGGACGGCAATGTTGGCATCGATACTGCAAGCCAGTTCACGACGCGTTCCCGGCCCGCGTGAGGCACTTCACGGCGCGGGCGATCTATTGTCCTGCCAGCGGATGTCCCTTCGGCAAGTGCGCGTACCAGGCCGCCAGCCTGTGGCGGACCGTTTTCTCGCCGACCTGGTCTTCCGGCATTGGAGCAATGAGCTTGTCGTGGACGAGCAGACGGTAGACGTACAACGCCTTGTCCTTGGCCGAATCGGTAGCCTCGAATTCGACGGCGCCCCGCTGTTCGGCATAGCGCATCCCCGCCAGCAAAGCTGCCTTGAACAGTTCCGCTTCGACTTTCGGCTTCATTGTGTGGAGCTTACCGCCTTTGCGGCCCGCGTGCCCCGGCCTTGCGGCGAGGTCTTGCCACGCCGGATAATTTCCGCGCGAATGAGGCGATTCCGAGCCGCATTTTCGAGTGTGTGCGATGACCCCGAATTGTGAATGTGAAGTCCTCGTCATGGGCGGCGGACCGGCCGGCAGCACGGCCGCGACGGTACTCACCCGGTTGGGGCGCAAGGTGATCCTGCTGGAAAAGGCCCATCATCCGCGCTTTCATATCGGCGAATCGCTGCTCCCGATGAATTTGCCGTTGTTCGAGCGCCTCGGGGTACTGGACAAGGTTCACGCCATGGGCGTTTTCAAACCCGGCGCTGATTTCGAAGCCGACAATGAGCGTGGCTACAACTCGTTCGAGTTCAGACGCGCCATTGGACATAGTCCGCCGCACGCGTATCAGGTATGGCGCCAGGACTTTGACAAAATGTTGTTCGATCACGCGCGGGCGACCGGCGCGGATGCGCGGGAAGGTCACGAAGTCGTCGCGGTCGAGCAACGGGATCCTCGCTGCAGCCATGTCGAAGTTCGTACGGATGGCGGTCAGAGTTATCGCATCACCACTGAGTATGTAGTCGACGCCACAGGCCGCGACACGTTTCTATCCTCCAAAAAGCGGCTGCGGCGCAAGAACATGGAGCACCAGAGCGCCGCGATCTTTGGCCACTTCCGTGGGGCTGAGCTCCGCCCTGGGGGAGATGCCGGCAACATCAGCATCTATCGATTCGATCACGGCTGGATATGGATGATTCCACTGCCCGATGGAGTCATGAGCATCGGGGCCGTATGTCGCCCGGCGTATTTGAAGCAGCGGAAAGGCAATACGGTCGATTTCCTCTTGGACACTCTGAAACGGAACGAGGGAGTGAGGAAGCGAATCGAGCATGCCGAGTTGATCGGTGGTGAGGTACGCGTCACCGGCAATTATTCATACGATTCAGTCCAGATGGGCGGCCCCGGCTGGGTGATGGTGGGCGATGCGTTCGCGTTTCTCGACCCCGTCTTTTCGTCCGGCGTGTATCTCGCAATGAGTGGTGCCGAGCAGGCCGCCCAGGTGGTCGACAGCGCTCTTCGGGAGCCGCAACGCGAGCTCAGTCTGCTGCGCAAGCTGGAAAAGCGCCAGCGGGCTGGCATGGCCCGATTCGCGTTTTTCATCTATCGGTTCAATGGGCCGATCATGGATCGGATGTTTCGCAGCCCGCGCAACCTCTGGCAGATCGAGCAGGGGGTGATCTCGATGTTGGCGGGTGATTTGTTTGATTCGCCGAAGGTCGTGCGCCGGCTCATCGCGTTCAAGTTCGTCTATGCCCTGACGGTATTGCGCCACTTCATCGGATGGCGCGCCGAGCACCGCTATCGTATGGAGCAGGCACGACTGCAATTCACGGGCGGCACTACGCCGCTCGATCGCCAGTAAGACCTCTCCCGGGCGCTGACGGTCGCCTGCGCGCGGCCCGGTTGGAGAACGCGCGGGTTGTCGTCCTTGGGTTATAAACTGGCCAGGCCACATTGCGCTTCAGCATCGACGCGGTAAGATCGGGCGCAATGTCCACCCCGACCGATACCCGCAAGCTGTACCGCCAGGTCGCCGATGCGATCATGGCGTCCATCAAGTCGGGGGAGTACCAGCCCGGCGCGCGCCTGCCTTCCGAGCGGGACCTCGCCGTCTTCTTCAAGGTAAGCCGTCCAACCATTCGCGAAGCCACGATCGCTCTCGAAATCCTCGGTCTGGTCGAGTCACGGCACGGCTCCGGAATCTACATCACCGAGCACCCGCCGGCGCAGTTGGGAGCGGATGATCTCGATATTGGCGCATTCGAGCTCACCGAAGCGCGGCGCCTCTTCGAGGGGGAGGCGGCAGCGTTGGCGGCGACCACCATCACGGACCAGGAGTTGGACGAGATCGAGGCGATCATCGCGGAAATGGTGGCAGAAAATCAGCGCAAACAGACCGGCGAGCGGGCCGATCGGCGCTTCCACGTCGCGATCGCCTGTGCGACACGCAACACCGCGATCGTGACCGTCATCGAGAATCTCTGGGACATGCGCTACAAGTCGCCGCTATGCCGGCACATGCTCGAGCGAGCCCGCAGCGTTGGCGTGCAGCCTCGGATCGGTGAGCACCGGCGCATTCTCGCCGCATTGCGCAAACGGGACCCGAAGGCGGCGCGGGCGGCGATGCGTGATCACCTGGAGCGCGTCATCGACGGATTGCTCGTGGCGACAGAGAACGAGGCGGTAGACGATGCCCGCAAGAAAGTCAGCAACAAGCGCAACGAATACACCCGGCGCCTAGCGGTCTGACACACCACGGCCCCTTGACGAGCGACCGAGGGATGGGTTGAAGTGGCCTTACCACCCTCACGGTACGGATTCGATGCCCAGACCTGCAACCCTTCCCATTACGGCCGCCCGCGTGATCGTGACGTGTCCGGGTCGGAATTTCGTGACTCTCAAGATCGAGACGGCGGACGGAAGCTACGGGCTTGGGGACGCCACCCTCAACGGCCGTGAGCTCGCGGTGGCCAGCTATCTCACCGACCACATCGTGCCGATGTTGATCGGTCGCGACGCGCACCAGATCGAGGACACCTGGCAGCTCCTTTACCGGGGCGCCTACTGGCGTCGCGGACCGGTCACCATGAGCGCCATCGCGGCTGTCGATATGGCGCTTTGGGATCTCAAGGCGAAGGCCGCCGGCATGCCGCTGTATCAACTTCTGGGAGGCGCCTGCCGCACCGGTGTGCGGGTGTATGGGCATGCCAATGGCGAGACGATCGAGGAGACGATCGCCGAAGCGCGCCGTTATCAAGCGCTGGGCTACACTGCGATTCGCTTGCAGTCCGGGGTTCCGGGGCTGGCTTCGACCTATGGCGTCTCACGGGACAAGCTGTTCTACGAGCCGGCGGACGCGGCGTTGCCGTCCGAGAACATCTGGTCGACGCCAAAGTACATGGCTTCGGTTCCGAACCTGTTCGCGGCGGCACGCGCAGCGCTCGGTTGGGAAGTCGACCTGCTGCACGATGTGCACCATCGCCTGACCCCGATCGAGGCGGCGCGCCTGGGCAAGGATCTCGAGCCCTATCGCTTGTTCTGGCTGGAGGACACGGTGCCGGCGGACAACCCCGAGTCCTTCCGACTCATCCGTCAGCACACGACCACGCCCTTGGCGGTGGGAGAAGTATTCAACAGCATCTGGGATTGCCGGCAGTTGATCGAGGAGCAACTGATCGACTACATCAGGTCCACCGTGGTCCACGCTGGAGGCATCACGCATTTGCGCAGGATTGCCAGCCTGGCGGATCTCTATAATGTCAGGACGGGTTGTCACGGCGCCACGGATTTGTCGCCCGTGTGCATGGCGGCGGCGTTGCACTTCAACCTCTCGATCCCAAACTTCGGGCTGCAGGAGTACATGCGTCACACGGCCGAGACGGACGCGGTGTTTCCACATGCCTATGCTTTTTCGGCTGGCTCATTGCATCCCGGGAGCGAACCCGGGTTGGGAGTGGACATCGATGAGACGTTGGCCGCCCGCTATCCCTACAAGCGCGCGTACCTGCCGGTGAACCGGCTCGAAGATGGCACGATGGCCAACTGGTAACCGGGCGATGAGTCTGCGGCAATGGGCCGGATGGGTTCTCTGCGCGGGCCTGGTCGTTGCACCGGCATTCGCGGCGGATCCGCGACTGGCTGTCGATCTCGATCACGGCTGGCGATTCCAACAATCCAGCGACCTGACCGGAGTCGAAAGCCCGTCTTTCGATGACTCGACCTGGAGCGCCGTCGACGTCCCGCACACCTGGAATCGCCTCGGCAACCCCGGGACTACACGCGCACCGTCGACGAATACCGTACAGGGCATCGGCTGGTACCGGTTGCGCTTCGCGGCGCCACGGAGGCCGGAGCGCGACAGCCGCTATTTTCTCCAGTTCGATGGAGTCGGCGCGATTGCCGATGTCTGGTTGAATGGTCACTATCTGGGCAAGCACGCCGGCGCGTTCTCCAGGTTCCGCTTCGACGCGACCGCAGCGATCCAACCCTCTGGAGAGAATGTCCTGGTCGTGAGGGCGGATAACAGTCGGCCCCGGCCGGGGTCGAGTACCGCCGCGGTGATTCCGCTATCGGGCGACTTCTTCATATTTGGAGGAATTTATCGCGGGGTGACGTTGGTGATGACGCGCTCGGCTCACGTGGACCTGCTGGACTACGGCGGCCCGGGGGTCTACGCGCGGACTGACGCTATTCTGCCCACGAGCGCCGCGGTTCGGGTATCGAGCCGCGTGGTCAATGACGGACCGCGGTCCGTCGAGGTCTCTGTCGAGACGGCTATAGAAGATGCCGCGGGCCATGTCGTGGCCTCAATCTCCAGCCCGAAGGTGGCGTTGACCGCCAAAGTGGCAGTCGTTCCAGCCCATTTGACAGTGCCAAACCCCAGACTCTGGCAAGGCATGAAGGATCCCTACCTCTACCGGGTCGTGGTGACGCTTCGATCCGTGCGAGGCGAAATCCTCGATCGGGTCAGGCAACCCCTGGGTTTGCGTCAGGTGGCGTTTGATCCGGACAAGGGCTTCTTTCTCAATGGTGAGCACGTATTTCTGCGTGGCGTGTCCATGCACCAGGACCGTCCGGTGAACGGCTGGGCTATCTCGAGCGCTGACCAGGAGCAGGACTTCGACTATCTGGTCGACCTGGGTGGCAACGCCGTGCGCTTGGCCCACTACCAACATGACGCGCGATCTTACGAAATCGCCGACGAGCGGGGGATCGTGGTCTGGGCGGAGATCCCATTGGTGAATCAGGTGTCCTTCGACGGGAGCGCGGCAAGCGAGGCGCTCGCGGCCAACGCGACTCAGCAGCTCCTCGAGCTCATCCGACAGAACTATAATCATCCTTCGATAGCGGCGTGGTCGATCGCGAACGAAGTCGACCTGCTCGCGACGCTGTCGAAAGGTCCGAGCAAGCCGCTGTCGCTCCTCGAATCGCTGCACCGCTTGGCCAAGAGCGAGGACCCGGGCCGGTTCACGACCCTGGCGGATTGCTGTGAAGTGGGACTGTCGCCCAATGGCGCCGGTGATACCGCGAACACCGCGCCGCGGGATGCCGTCGTCGGGGTGACGGACCTGGTTGGCTACAACCGTTACTTTGGCTGGTACAGTGGAAAGTTCAGCGACTTCGGCGTGATGTTGGATGCCGCACACGCGCGGCACCCGCGTCTGCCTATTTCCGTTTCGGAATACGGGGCTGGTGCTGCGTTGACCCAACACAGCGATGATCCTTTGGGCGGTCCGATCAATCCGCACGGGCGGCCACATCCGGAGGAATACCAGGAGCTCTACCATGAAGCCTCCTGGCGCACGCTCGAATCGCGGCCGTACCTCTGGGGGGTGTTCATCTGGAACCTGTTTGATTTCGCCAGCGATTCGCGCGCGGAGGGCGATCTGACGGACATCAATGAGAAAGGGCTCGTGAGTTATGACCGCACGACCCTTAAGGACGCGTTCTATTTCTATCGAGCGAGCTGGAGCGCCAAGCCGACTCTCCATCTCGTTGGGCGCCGCTACACTGACCGGTCGTACGCCGTGTTGGACGTCAAAGCGTATAGCAACGCGACTGCGGCTCGTCTGACGCTGAATGGCCATGACGAGGGTGTTGCACCTTGTACGGAGGGGATCTGCCTCTGGCGGGACATTCATCTCGTCCAAGGTAGCAACGAATTGCGCGCTACCGCCAACATTGGCGGTGTGCAGGCGAGCGATGACCTGCGCTGGATGTTTTCAGGCTCACCCGCGGTCGTGCGGATCAAGGCGGGCGATATTTCCGGCTACGTCGCGGCGGATACCGTGCGCTATGGGTCGGACATGTATTTCGTCGGGGGCGAAGGCAAGGGCATCGATCCACCGGATACTCCACCCGCAAAGCGGTCCGTGGTGGAAGCCGCCGATCCGCGGTTATACGACAGTTTTCGGGAAGGCGAATTCTCCTATCGTATCCCGGTCCCCGATGGCCGTTACCAGATCACCGCGAGATTCGTCGAACCCGTGGCACGTTCGGCGGGCGAGCGGGTCTTTGACGTCGACGTCAATGGACGGAGGGCGCTGAAAGCCTTCGACGTGTTCGCTGCCGCGGGTGGCAAGCTCAAGGCAATAGAGCGAACGTTTTCGGCCTCCAGCGACCATGGAACCCTGGTGGTGTCATTTCGCCCTACGCGAGGGGAGGCGGTGGTGTCGTCTCTGGCCGTAACGCCTATCAAGCCCTAAGTATCCACGATGTTGTGGGAGCGATGTGAAATGAAGGCAAACGGGATGGGATGTTGATGAGCGATGCGCGGCGCGGCTCAGGCGAGGTTGCGCGGGTCGATTTGTTGGATGCGGTGCGCGGCTTTGCGCTGATGGGCCTGTTCCTCGTCCATTCGGTCGAGCAGTTCGAATTGTTCTGGTTGCACCCGGATTTTGGGCCGGTGTTCCAATGGGATTTCGGGCTTTTCTCCGGCAAAGCCTATGCGATGATGGCACTCTGCTTCGGGGTCAGTTTCTACCTGATCATGCACAGCGCGGCCCGGCGTGGACACGATTTCCGCTGGAGGTTCGCGTGGCGGCTGACGATTCTGTTCGCGATCGGCCTCATCCACGGGGTCATCTATCGCGGCGATTTCCTGCAAACCATTGCCGTCACCGGGTTTATCATGCTCCCGCTCGACCGGATCAAGAGCAACCGGGTGCTGTTGTGGTTGGCAGCGCTGTGCCTGTTGCAGCTGCCGCTGCTACTGCGCGCCTGGGCGGCGGCGAAGGGTTATGCCTGGGCGGCCGCCAAGCCGCTTTACTACACCGACCCGGGTGGCGCGGCGATGGCGCACGGGAGCTTTGCCGAGCTGCTGTGGGCGAATGCGACCGACGGGTTCGTGCTGAGATGGTCCTATTTCATCGAATCCGGTCGGACCGCGCAGATGCTCGGGCTGTTTATCATCGGCCTGGTGCTCGGGCGCGTCGGCTTCTTTGCCAATCCGGATGTCTTCAAGGCCAAACGGCGCTGGCTGCTCGGGGCGGCGCTGGTGCTGTCGTTGCTGCTATTCTTCTACGCGCCGGGCGAGCTCGAGCGGCTGGTGGCGAAAGGACCGGTGCGCGACAGTCTGCATACCGCGCTCGATACCTGGACGGGCCTCGCAGTCATGAGCGCCGAGGTGCTCGTCTTCGTCGAACTGTTCCAAAGCGTCGCGCAGCCCTTTGCCCGGCTGTTCGCCGCGCCGGGACGGATGACTTTATCGCTTTATGTCGGCCAATCTCTGGTCTTCACCCCGATCTTCTACGGCTACGGTCTCGGGCTGTGGGACGATCTCACGCCAGGTCAGTGCCTCGCGATCGGCGCGGCGAGCTTCCTCGTGCAGATATTCCTCGCGCACTTGTGGTTCCGCCGTTTCCACTATGGCCCGCTCGAGTGGTTGTGGCGCGCGGCGACGCGCACGACCTTCGACGTGCCCTTTCTGAAACAGCAGACGGCGACCGGTCTTCGGCCCGCAAGTTGAACATCGCGCCTGGCGCGGCTCACAGTCACCGTCGGCGACACGTCGGACTCAAGCGCTCCGATACAACTTGGTCATCACGAATTCGCGGTGCCCCAGGGCTTCCGCGGCGGTGAGACGGCCGTTGGCCGTGCGCACGATCATCTCGATCAAAGTATCGCCCGCCTGATCGATGGTCATCTCGCGACGTACGATTCCGGAGACATCGACATCGATGTGCTCACTCATGACACGCACGGTGCGCGGATTCCCGCTCACCTTGATGACCGGCATGATCGGATTGCCAATGACATTGCCCTGTCCGGTCGGGAAGATGTGCACGACATAACCGGCGGCCGCCTGCAACGTGCAGCATTCGGCGGCGGCCGAGGAGGTGTCCATGAAATACAGCCCGGCGCCGCGTGACGGCGCTTCCGCCGGTGTCAGGACGTCGATGAATTTCACCTGCTTGCCGATCTTCTCGAGGTTGCCGAGCGCCTTCTCCTCGATGGTGGTCAACCCGCCGGCAATGTTGCCCTTGGTCGGCTGGCTGTCGGAGAGGTCGGAAGTCTTGTGCGCTTCGATGACCTCCCGCTGGTATGCGGACCAGGTCTGCATGAATTTCGCTGCGACCTCCGGTGAAGCGGCACGCGCGGCGGCGAGGTGCTCCGCGCCTGTCAGCTCGGAGGTCTCGCCAAAGCAACCGTACAGCCCTAGCGGGATCAACTTGTCATACATGTTGCCCACGGTCGGGCACGACGCGAGTCCCGTGGTCGTGTCACTTTCACCGCATTTGGCGGCGACCCAAAGGTCGGTGAGCGGACATTCCTCGCGCACTTTTTCCGAGGCCCAATGCACGAATTCCTTGGCCTTGCGCGAGGCGGTCGCTACCGTCGCGATATCGCCGTTACCCTCGATGGAGAACCCGGCGACGGGCTTGCCCGTCTTGGCGATACCCTCCACGACCTTTTGCGTCCAGCCTGGCTCGATGCCGATCACGACGCAGGCGGCTACGTTTGGATTGGCGCCGGTGCCGATCATGGTACGGAAGTGCAACTCCAGGTCCTCGCCGAATTGCAGCCGGCCGTAGGCGTGAGGCAGTGCGATCGTGCCCTGGATATGGGCGGCGACGGCTTCGCACGCCGCGTTGGAAATATCATCGAGCGGCAGGATGGCAACCAGGTTGCGTACGCCAACACGGCCGTTCTCACGGCGGTAGCCCCAGATCGTTCGGTTCGAAAGGTTCATGACTACCAGCGCTTGGTTTTGAGATTGTGGGTATGGACATGCTCGCCCTTGCGGATGGGGGCAGAGACTCGACCGATATCTTCGCCGTATTTCACGACCGTGTCCCCGGGAGCGAGATCGCGCAGGGCGACCTTATGCCCGATGGGCACATCCTGGACCACGGTGGCGCGAAATTCACTGTTGTCCTCTGTAATGACGCACAGCATGTCGGTTCCGGCGGTGAGGTTTTCAACGACCACGACCCCGACGTTGTCGCGGTGATCGTGCACGAGCAGATGAGGGTGGTTTGCCATGGCTATTTGCCGCCCCCCGCAAGCAAACCCTGCGCACGCAGCCACATCTCCAGCAACGGCGGCCACTGCTCCAGCGACAGGTCGCCCGAGCCGAGCCCGGTTCCATGCCATCCGTGCGCGAACACGTGAGCCTCGGACGGCACTCCTGCCTTCACCAGCGCCTCGTAGAAACGCAAGCCTTGCTCTACCGGTACAGTCTGGTCATCGAAGGTGTGCCACCAGAAGGTCGGTGGCGTCCGCTCGGTGACGAACAGATCCGGCGAGTACGCCTTGCGCAATTGCTCACACCGATCCATGACGTTCACGAGCTGGCAATAGGACAGGTGCGAGGTGTCGCT
>Ga0070741_10018161_pt1 | contig 11442 bp, 14 predicted proteins | sample Coa_R1_4_FD_66440 | JGI IMG/M metagenome (GOLD analysis project Ga0070741, IMG submission 66440) | Surface soil microbial communities from Centralia Pennsylvania, which are recovering from an underground coalmine fire - Coalmine... | ecosystem: Environmental > Terrestrial > Soil > Unclassified ...
TCCTCGAGTGAGATGTTCAGGTTCGACGCGATCAGGTCGCTCACCTTGCCCGGGTCCTTGATGTTCATCACGACGACCTGCAGCTCGTCGGGCAGGTAGGGGATCATCGAGACGAACTTCGCGAACTGCTGCACCATGTGCGCCTGAACGGCCTCCATCTCCTTCGACGGCTCGTGGACGTCCTGGAGATGACGGACGCGCGCCTTGAAGTACGGGTCGCGCTGCGTGAACTCGCCGAGCTCGATGCGCTGGAGACCCTGGACGAGGATCCGGACGCTGCCGTCCGGATATTTCAGCATCTTGAGCACGCGGCCGGCGGTGCCGCGGGAGTAGACACCGTCGGGCCTCGGGCTCTCCTCCTCCGGGTTCTTCTGCGCCACGAGCCCGATCATGCGATCGCCCGCGAGCGCGTCCTCGACGAGCTTCAGCGAGGCGCCGCGCGAGATGAGCAGCGGGACGATCGCGCTCGGGAAGATGACGACGCCGCGGAGCGGGAGGATCGGCAGCTCGTTCGGGACGGCGACGCCGCTCACGTCCTCGTCGAAGCCGAAGAACCGCTGGCTCGCTTCGGGATCGGCTTCGACGTTCGTCGGCTCGTTGTCGGCCATCGCTCGGAATCCGCGCCGCGGAATCCCACGTAAGTAACGCAGGGGTCCCGGACGCACAAGGGGTTCGTGCGCATCTGCGCCTCGACACCCTCCGGCGAAGTGGATAGCATCGCGCGCGCGATGGCGAGATCCGAGAAGCGGTTCCGCGTCGACGAGGCGAATGCGACGGTGCCGCGCCTCCAGCTGCTGATGGAGCGGCTCCAGCGCGCGGCGCTCAGGCTCCACGAGGAGATGCAGCGCCTCGCCGAGGAGACCGGGGGCTCGCTCGCGCGCGTGACGACGGACGATCTGCTCCGTCACCGCCCCGCGGCGCGCGCGCTCGTCGCGGAGGTCGAGGCGGTCGTGCAGGCGATCGAGGAGAGCGGCGCCGTGCTGAAGGACATCCAGCTCGGGCTCGTCGACTTCCCCGCCGAGCTCGACGGCGAGGCGATCTACCTCTGCTGGCAGTTCGGTGAGCCGGAGATCGGCTTCTGGCACGCCGTCGGCGAGGGGTTCGCCGGGCGCCAGCCGCTCCCCGGTCGCACGCGCCTGCGCTACCTCCAGTGATGGGCGTCGTCCGCTTCGTCTACCTCCTCGCGCTCGCGGTGTGGGTCGGAGAGATCGTGTTCTTCTCGTTCGTCGGCGCGCCGACGATCTTCGCCGTCCTCGAGCGCACGCGCGCCGGGGACGTGACGAGCGCGATCTTCCCCCGCTACTACGCGCTCGCGGTCGCGTGCGGCGCCGTCGCGGTCGTGGGCGCGTTCCTCCTCGGGCGGGGCGCGGTGCGGCCCGGGCTCTGGCGCACGGCCGTCGTCGCGCTCCTCCTCGGCCTCGGCGCGACGCTGTGGGCGGCGCGCGTCGTCCAGCCGCGGGCCGCCGCGCTCCGCGCCGCGATGCACGCCGCGCCCGCGGACGCGCCGGTTCGGCTCGAGTTCGGGCGGCTCCACCGGACGGCCGTCCTCCTGAACGCCGGCGCGCTCGTCGCCGGGCTCGTCGCGCTCGGCGCGTCGGCCGGGGCGCTCCGGCAGTAGCGGACCCGCGATGCGGCGCTACCGGGGCGTCCTCTTCGACCTCTTCGGCACGCTGATCGAGTTCGACACGCGCCGGCTCCCGGCGCTCCGGCTCGGCGAGGAGGACATCCGCTCGACCGTCGGCGGGCTCGGCGAACTCCTCGCCGAGTGGGTGCCCGGCACGACGCCCGAGCGGTTCTTCGAAGTGCTGGTCAGCGTCAGCGACGAGATGGCACGCGTGCGCGCGTACGACCACGTCGAGCTGCCGTCGCGCGAGCGGTTCCGGCGGGCGCTCGAGCGCGTGGGCTGCGACGACGCGAAGATCGCCGAAGCCGCCGTCCATCTCTCGCGGGCGCACATGGCGATGATCGCCGCGGCGACGCGCCTTCCGCCGGCGCACGCCGAGCTCCTGAAGGGGCTGCGGCCGGGCCACCGCATCGGGCTGGTCAGCAACTTCGACGACACCGCGGCGGCGTACGACATCCTCAGGCAGCACGACCTCCCGCAGTTCCTCGACTCCGTGATCGTCTCGGAGGCGCTCGGCCTCCGCAAGCCCCATCCCGCGCTCTTCCGCGCCGGTCTCCGGGATCTCGGGCTCGCGCCCGCCGACGTGCTCTTCGTCGGCGACACGTTCGGGCAGGACGTCGTCGGCGCGCAGGCGGCGGGGCTCGACGTCGCGTGGATCGACGCGGCCGGCACGGGCGTGCCCGACGGCGCGCCGGCCCCGACGTTCGCCGTCCGCGCGCTGCCCGAGATCGCGGCCATCCTGGACGCGGCCGGATGAGCCCTGGCCGGCGGCGCCGGCGCGCGCAGATCGCCGTCGCCGGCGGCGGGCGGTTCGAGCCGACGGCGGCGCGCCTCGCGCGCGAGGTCGGCCGGGAGATCGCCGCGGCCGGCGCCGTGCTCGTCTGCGGCGGTCTCGGCGGCGTGATGGCGGCCGCCGCGCGCGGCGCGGCCGAGGCCGGCGGCCTCGTCGTCGGCATCCTGCCCGGCTACGACGCGACGAAGGGCAACCGGTTCCTCGACGTCGCCGTGCCGACCGGGCTCGGCCACGCGCGCAACGTGCTGGTGGCGGCGGCGGGCGACGCGCTCATCGCGCTCCCCGGCGAGCACGGGACGCTCTCGGAGATCGCCCTCGCGGGCGTCCTCGGGCGCCCCGTCGTCGTCCTCGGCGCGTGGGCCGACGTGCCGGGGGTCAGGGGCGCGCGGACGCCGCGCGACGCCGTGCACCGCGCGCTCCGTCTCGCCCGGCGGCGCGTGCGCTGAGGTCGCCTCAGCCGCGCGGCTTCGGGGCGGGCGGGGGCGGCGCCGGCCGGCGGTAGGGCAGGGGAATGTACTGCACCGACGGCCGCCCGGCCGCCGGCTGCGGGAAGAGGCGCATGTAGTCGTAGATCTCCCGCGGCATGTCGGTGTCGATCGGCAGGCCCAGGTGGCGGAGCTCCTCGACGTTGAGGGGGTTGTCGTGCGTCCACTCGCCGCGCGTGAAGAGGTCCGCGATCTCCGCCGCGCGCTCGACGCCCATCCCGTCGGCGAGGATCCCCTTCACGCAGTCGTGGAGCTGTCGCATCGCCTTGCGCGCCACGTCGGCGAGGATCAGGGTCTCGTCGTCGACCTCCTGCTTGTGCTCGATCTTCCACTCGACCGCGCGCACGATGGACGCGGCGGGATGCTGGCCGAGCTGCGGGTCGAGCGAGCCGAGGACCGCGTTCGGGTCCATGACGATCGCGTCGGCGGCGAGCGCGATCAGCGTCCCGCCGCTCATCGCGTAGTGCGGCACGTACACCGTCACCTTCGCCCTCCGGCGGCAGATCGCGTGCGCGATCTGCTCGGCCGCGAGGGCGAGCCCGCCGGGCGTGTGGAGCACGATGTCGATCGGCACGTCGTCGGGCGTCAGACGGAGCGCGCGCAGCACCTCCTCGCTGTCCTGGATGTCGATGTAGCGGAGGAGGGGGAAGCCGAAGAGGGACATCGTCTCCTGGCGGTGGATGAGCGCGATCAGCCGGTGGCCGTGCTTGCGCTCCCAGGCGCGCAGGAAGCCGAGGCGCCGCATCTCGAGCAGGCGGCGCTGGAGCATCGGCACGAAGATCGACGCGAGGACGAGGAACCAGAGGATGTTCCCGAGGCCGCCCGTGTCCACGCGCGCCGCCGTCAGAGACGGCGCGGAGACGGCGTGCTGCCCGTGCCGCCGCGCTTGAGCCGCTTGCGGAGGAGGGGGATCGCGTTGATGCGGAAGGGTCGGAGGAGGTCCCAGTAGATGCCGCGCGGGCGGGGGTGCGCGGGGCGCGTCGCGATGACCTCGGTCGGCGTGACGAGGAAGTCGACCGGGAGGTCGTGCGGGAGCATCGTGATGCGTTCGGGGAAGATCTGGAGCGGGTGCACGGTGGTCAGGATCGGCGTCGACTCGCGGACCTTGCCCTCCTCGCGGAGGAGCCCGTACTCGAGGTCGGAGTAGCCCCCGCCCTTGCCGAGCCGCCCGCCGTCGCGCCCGACGGCGACCGAGCCGCAGACGACGAGGTCGACGGGGCGCATCTCGCGCGGCGACACCGCGCGCCCGTAGCGACAGGCGCCCGCGATGCTCGCGGAGAGCGCGGTCTTCTTCCCGAGGCGCTGGGGGTCGATCTCGACGAAGCACTTCTCGGCGCGAAGCCGCGGCACCGCCATGTAGAGGATCTTCCCCTCGGCGAGCGCGAGCCGCCGGACCGGAAGCTGCGGGGCGTCGGGGTTCACCTTGACGACGAGCGCGCGGCGCCAGACCGCGATCTCACGCAGGAGCTGCGCCGCCTGCTCGGCGCCAGCGAAGTTCGGAATGCGACCGAACGCTCCCGGGAACCGCCCTACACCTTCGCGCTGGAAGCTCTGCCAAACCTTCTGACGGATCTCCGACTTGGTCATCGGCAGCCGGCGCGTAGGTCGAGCGACACCTGTCGCGGACGCTACACTAGCGTTTTCGGGCAGTCAATTGAGGAACGCCCGATGCGCGCGCGGCATCAGCCGCGGATGACGGTCGCGTCGTCCGCGAGCCGACGCGCGAAGACGAGGAAGCCCGTGTGCGCGACCATCCGATGCGTCGGGCGCACCGAGCGGTCGCGGACATGCCAGAAGCGTACCAGGGTCTCGAGCGTCTCGACGACGTCGAAGAGCCGGTGCGCCCGCAGTGCGTCGACGAACTGCTTCACCTGGAGCACGGTCGGCACGAAGGCGGTGATCGTTCCGCCCGGCCGGAGCGCGGTCGCGGCGGGGTCGAGGAGATGCCACGGCTCGGCGAGGTCGACGACGAGCCGATCGACGTGGCGCTCGTCGAGGCCCGCGAGCGCGTCGACCGCCTTGATCGTCCAGTTGGGCGCGCTCCCGTGAAATCGGGCGACGTTGTCCCGCGCCGTGGCGACGAAGTCCTCCCGGACCTCGTACGACACCAGGCGGCCGGTCGGGCCGACGGCGCGGAGGAGCGCGAGAGTGAGCGCGCCGGGCCCGGTGCCGACCTCGACGACGAGATCGCCGGGACGGATGTCGCCCCAGAGGAGGATCGGGCCGACGTCCTTCGGGTAGATCGGCTGCGCCCGGCGCGGCAGATCCGGAATGAGCTCCGCGTACGTGGGACGGAGGACGAGGAGCGACTCGCCGTGGGCGGTCTCGACGCGCGTGCCCTCGGGCCGTCCGATCAGCGCGTCGCACGCGAGCGGGCCGCCGCGAACGGAGATCGTCCGGCCGCGGCGGAGCGTGCGGAGATAGGTCCGCTCCTTGCGGTCGATCAGGACGACCGCGTCGCCCTCCTGGAGGAGCGCGCGCGCCGCGGTGCCGGCGTCGTCTGCGGGCGCGCTCACGCGGGGGCGGCCGCGCCGGCGGGCGCGCGCCGCCGCTCGACGGTCCGGACGAGGCTGCAGAAGCCGCAGATCGTCCCGTAGGCCGGCATGCCGCAGCGCTCGCACGCATTCGGCTCCTGCCGGTCGACCTCCGCGAACGCCGGCTGGGCGGTGCGGAGGAACTCCTTCACGAAGGCGAGCTTCGTGCCCGGGCTCGCGTTCTCGAGCCGGTTGAGCGCCTCCTTGTAGACGAGCTGGGTCGCTCCGGCCGCGTTCGGACACTCCTCGACGACGTAGTCGATCCCGCGCATGAACGCGTACACCGCGGTCTCGTACTCGCTCACGAGGTAGAGCGGCTTCACCTTGCGGACGAACCTCGGATGCGTCGGCGGAAGGACGGGGCGCTGGCGCGCGAGATGGTCCTTCTGCCAGCGGAGCACGTTGCCCATGAGCCGCGCCGCCTCGTCGTCGAGGTTGTGACCCGTCACGAGGACGTCGAAGCCGCCGTCGATGGCCGCCTTGTCGAAGAAGTGCCGCTTCATCGTTCCGCACGCCGAGCAGGGGACCCGGCGCGTGGCGGCGGCGACCGTGGGGACGGCGAGCCCGCCCTCCTCGGCGGAGAGGGACACGACGCGGAGCGGAAGCCCGCGGCGCGTCGCGAAGGCCACGACCTTCTCGTGCGACACGTCGGAGTACGTGCCGATGCCGAGGCCGACGTAGAGCCCGGTCGTGTCGTAGCCGAGATCGGCGAGCACGTCCCAGAGCGCGAGGCTGTCCTTCCCGCCGGAGACGGCGACGAGGAGCCGGTCGCCCTTCTCGAACATCCCCTCGTGCGCGATCGCGCGCTCGACCTGACGGGTGAAGAAGAAGAGGAAGCACGGGCGGCAGAAGCCGGCGTTGTGCGCCCGCAGCTCGACTTCGGCCTTCGCCCGGCAGCGCGTGCACCTCATGCGGCACCGCCGGAGATGACGGCGCGAATCTCGATCTCGTCCGCGTCCTCGACGACCTCACCGCCGGTCAGGAGGACGTCGTCGCGGATGACCATCGCCGTTCCCGGCAGGATCCCGAGCTCCGCGAGGAGCGCGGCCACGCGCCGCCGGCCCGCGAGCTCGACGGTCCGCTGCTGGGGCCGCAGGTGGACGCGCATGGCGGGGAGCTAGCACGCGAGCGGGTGCCCCTCAAGGCGGCGATTGCGCGCGGCGCGGGCGCCTTGACACCACGCGTTCGGCCGCCTATACGGAACGGCTGTCCGCGGTACGGGGGAGAGCCGCGCGGACGCCCTTCGGCGCCACGGGCGCCGGGACGCATGGCAGAGAAGAAAGCCAAAACCGCGGAGAAGAGCGGAGACGCGCAGCGCAAGCGGCTCTGCCCCTCGTGTGGTGCGGAGAGCCGCGTCGTCCAGTTCACGGGGTTCGGACCGCACGGCTTCTTCTGGGTCTGCGACAAGAACTGCGGGTACACCGAACGCACCCGCTGACAATCGCGGAGGCTCGACGACGGATGGCGCGTGCGCGGAAGAGCGAGAAGAGCGGCGGTTCGAAGTCCCGGGGCTTCAGCATCTTCGACGAGGAGGAGCACGCCGCGGACGATGGTCAGGAGGACCTGCCGAAGGACGAGGCCGGGCGCCGCAAGATCAAGCGGCAGTACGAGGAGCTGCTCGGCATCCGGATCGAGAAGCTCCGGGGCCGGATCCTGAACCGCGAACGCATCAACAAGACGATCGAGGGCATCTACTTCATCTGCGCCTCGTGTCGGAAGGTCTGCCACAACGTGGACGACGGGCTCGTCGAGGACCCGAACAACGTGAACAACCTCTGCACCGCCTGCTCGACCGCGAAGGAGCCCCGCGGCGGCAAGGGCGGCGGTAAGGCCGCCGCGTAGTCAGCGGAGCCCGCGCGCGAGCGCGGCCAGGTCGGCGGGCAGCGCCGAGGTGAGCACGACCCGCCGCCCGTCGGCGGGATGGGGGACGAGGAGGCGCTCTGCGTGGAGCGCGTGCCGACCGGGGGGGAGCGCGTCCGCGGGGGCGCCGCCGTAGAGCGCGTCGTTCAGGACGGGCAGCCCGAGGAGCGCCAGGTGGACCCGGACCTGGTGCGTGACGCCGGTGCGGATCGTCGCGGCGACGAGTGCCGTCTCCTCGGCGGCCGCGAGCACCTCGACGGTGGTCTCCGCGGGCCAGGCGCGCGCGCCGGGCGGGGCGGCCGTCATGCGGCGGCGGTCGCGCGGGTCGTGCGCGAGCGGCACGTCGACCCGCTCGGTCCGCCAGGGAACCCGGCCGCCGCGGACGACCGCGAGGTAGCGCTTCTCGACCGCGTGCGCCGCGAACGCAGCGCGCAGCGCGCTCCACGCCTCGGGCGTACGGGCGGCGAGGAGCAGGCCGGACGTCCCGGTGTCGAGCCGATGGACGAGGCCGGGCGCGAGGCGGTCGCCGACGGTCCCGGTCTCCGGCCAGCGCGCGAGCACGAACGCGGCGGCCGTGCCGCGTTCGCGCGGGTCGAGGGCGTGAGCCGGCATGCCGCCCGGCTTCTCGACCGCCGCCATCGCGGCGTCCTCGTACGGGACGGCGAGTGCGAGCTCGGGCTCGGGCGCGAGCGCCAGCGGCAGGTCGGGCAGCGCGACGCGGTCGCCGACGCGCAGCCGGATCCCGTTCTTCGCCGCGACCCGGCCGTTCACGCGCACGGCGCCGCTCGCGATGAGCTCGCGGCAGAGCCGGCGCGAGACGTGCGGCAGCGCCGTCGCGACGAAGGCGTCGAGACGCGGCGCGCCGCCGCCGGCGGCGTCGTCCCCGCTGACCGTGCGTTCCGTCACGCGCGCGTCGACGCGGCCGAGGCGGCCGGCAGGTCGAGGGGCGCCGCGAGGTTCTCGCGCACGAGCGCGTAGACCCGGCGCGAGAAGAGCAGCGAGAGGTGCCCGACGCCCTGGATCTGGACGTTGAAGGCGCCCGGCCAGTACGCGTTCCCGGGCGGCACCACCCGCGCGTCGTCGGTGGAGTAGATCGACGTGCACTCGACGCGCGCGGGAAGCGCATCGTCGCTCGCGAGCCGGCGGAGGAGTGGGGCGCCCGGCCGCAGCTCCCGCGCCCGGCCGCCGAGCCCCGCGAGACCGAGGGCCGCCGAGCCCTGGTGCGGCGTCCCGAGCGTGATGAGCCGGACGACGCCGCCCCGCTCGCCGAGGGCGCGGACGCACGCGCGGGCGACGAGGCCGCCGGCGCCGTGCGCAACGACGTCGACGTCGCACGCCCCGGACTCCCGCCGCAAGCGCTCGACGAGCCCCGCGACGCGCCCGGCGCTCGGCTCGATCCCGCTCCGAAGCGCTCGCGGCGGAACAATATATAGGTGGGCCCAGCCGTCCCGCCGGAGCCGGTGCGCGAGCGCGAGGAAGGTCGCCTGCTGCCGCGCGCGGTCGGGGACGAGGAGGACGGGCCGTCGTCCGTCCCCGGCGGCCGCGCGGACGCGCAGGGGGCGAGCGCCCAGCGGCGCGGCCGCGAGCGCGAACGCGAGCGCCGCCGACTCGACGGCGAACGCGCGCGCCGCGGCGAGCGCGCGGGCGGGCCACGGGACCGGCGGCTCGTCGTCGAGCGGACACGTGCCCGCGAAGCGGCGCGCGGCTCGAGCAGCGACGGAATACGCGGCCGCATTGATCGCGACGCTCGCCGCCGCGACGGCGACGACGAGAGCCGCGAGCGCGGACGTGACCGCCATGGGCGGAGCTTATGGCCCGCCGTGTCAAGAGGCAACCTTGCTTTTCCGGAGAGGCACGCCTAAATCGGGTGCGCGGCGACACCGGACAACCCAGTGGCAGGCGCTCCCCGTTTCGCGGTCGTCATGGCCGGCGGATCCGGAACTCGCTTCTGGCCCCGCAGCCGCCTTCACGCGCCCAAGCAGCTGCTGCCGATCGTCGGCGCACGGAGCATGCTTGCCGAGACCGTGGCGCGCGTGTCGCCGCCGGTGCGCGCGGACCGCGTCCTCGTCGTCACCGCGCGCGTCCACGCGCGTGCCGTGCGGGCGGCCGTGCCGCGCGTGGCCGCCTCGCGCGTGCTCGTCGAGCCGCAGGGCCGGAACACGGCGCCCGCGATCGCGCGGGCGGCGCTCGCGGTGGCGCGGCATCATCCGGACGCCGTGATGGCGGTGCTCCCCGCCGACCACGCGATCGGCGATACCCGTGCGTTCCGCGCCGACCTCGCCCTCGCGCTCGCGACCGCGGCGCGGACGGACGCGCTCGTCACGGTGGGCGTCCCGCCGACCCATCCCGAGACCGGGTACGGCTACATCCGCGCCGGGTCGGGGCTCCGGGGCAGCGGCGGAAGGGTCGCGTGGGTGGAGCGGTTCATCGAGAAGCCGCCGCGGGCGCGCGCGGCGGCGCTCCTCCGCGACCGCCGCGTCCTCTGGAACGCGGGCATCTTCGCATGGCGGGTCTCCGCGATTCTCGCGGCGCTGCGCGCCCACCTCCCCGCCGTCCTCGAGCCGCTCGAGGACGCCGCCCGGCGGGACACGCCCGCCGCGTGGCGCGCCGCGTATGGCCGGATCCCGAGCGTCTCGATCGACACGGGCGTCCTCGAGCGGGCGTCGCGGGTCGCCGTCGTCCGCGCGCGCTTTCCGTGGAGCGACGTCGGCAGCTGGGCGGCGCTCGAGCCCTTCTGGCGGAACGGAAACGGCGGGAACGCCGTGCGGGGGCGCGCGCTCCCGATCGACAGCGTCGGCTGCGTCGTCGACAGCCCGCGGCGTCTGGTGGCCCTCGTCGGCGTCGAGGATCTCGTCGTGGTCGACTCGCCCGACGCGCTCCTCGTCTGCCGGAAGGACCGGGCGCAGGACGTGCGGCTCGTGGTGGACCAGCTGCGGCGCCGGAGGCTGCTACAATACCTGTGAATGGCGATCCGGGAGAGAGCGCGCTGATGGCCGACGCGTCCGGCCCGGCGCCCGCCTCCGCGGTGGGCGCGGCCCCCGCCGCGACGCCGCCGTCGCCGCTTCCGCCGCCCGAGCAGCGCTCGACCATGCTCGAGCGGTTCGGGCTCCTCGCGCGGCTCCTGGTCCGCCTCCTCTTCCGCCACGTGCAGCTCCGGCCGGACGCGATCGAGCACATCCGCGGCCTCGCCGCGCGCGGCACCGTCGTCTACGTCATGCGGTACCGTTCGACGCTCGACTACCTGCTGGTCAACACCGTCCTGCTGCGGGCCGGGCTGCCGCTCGCGCGGTTCGCGCCCGACGTCTCGACGGTCTGGTTCCGGCCCCTCGGCGACTTCCTGCGCTGGACGTTCCGCGAGCGCCGCCGCGCGGCCCCGGCGGTGCATGCGGCGTGCGCGGCGCTCGTCGCGTGCGGCACGCCGGTCGTGCTCTTCATGCGGAGCCTCGCCGTCGCCGGCCGCCGCCGGCGCGCCCTCTCCGCGGCGCGGCTCGGGCCGCAGTACCTCCGCGACGTCGTGCACGCCGCCGAGGCGACCGACCGTCCGGTCTTCCTCGTGCCGATCGCGATCTTCCGGGGCAAGGGCTTCCGCCGCAAGGAGAGCCGCTTCGCGACGCTCCTCTACAGCGTGCAGGAGGCACCCGGCGAGGCGAAGCGGTTCTTCACCTACCTCTGGAACGCCGAGGAGACGCAGGTGACGGTCGGGCAGGAGATCCGGCTCGACACGTTCGTCGCGGACCACGCGCGGGAGAACGAGGAGCGCCTCGTGCGTCGCCTGGCGCGGGCGCTCCAGATCTTCCTCTACCGCGAAGAGCGGCTCGTCTGGGGCCCGACGCTTCTCCCGCGCCGCCAGGTCCGCCGCCAGGTGCTCCGCGACCCGGAGCTCGCCCGCCTCGTCCGCCGGATCGCGGCCGAGCGCGGTGTGCCCCGCCGGAAGGTCTGGCGCGAAGCGCGCGGCTACTTCGACGGGATGGCCGCGAGCTACAACGGGCTCTACTTCGGCATCCTCGAGGCGGTCTTCAACCGGGTCTGGCGGCGGGTCTTCGCCGGGCTCGAAATCCTCGGGCTCGAGAACGTCATCGAGTGCGTGAAGCAGCATCCCGTCGTCCTCGTCCCCTGTCACCGCAGCCACTTCGACTACCTGATCCT
>Ga0070741_10018162_pt1 | contig 11441 bp, 10 predicted proteins | sample Coa_R1_4_FD_66440 | JGI IMG/M metagenome (GOLD analysis project Ga0070741, IMG submission 66440) | Surface soil microbial communities from Centralia Pennsylvania, which are recovering from an underground coalmine fire - Coalmine... | ecosystem: Environmental > Terrestrial > Soil > Unclassified ...
ATGACAACGACATCGAGGTGGCGGAGCGTGTTCCGCCGGGCTCGCACGTCCGTCCGCGCGGCGGCGACGTCGCTGCCGGCGCGGTGGTCGTCGGCGCGGGCGTGCGCCTCGGCGCGGCGCAGCTCGGCGCGCTCGCCGCGGCCGGCGTCGCGTCCGTCGTCTGCGCGGCGCGCCCACGCGTGGCCGTGCTCGCCACGGGCAGCGAGCTCGTCGCTCCCGGCGCCCCGCTCGGGCCCGGCCGGATCTACGAGTCGAACCGGCTCATGCTCGCGACCGCGCTCGCCGCCGCCGGCGCCGATGTCGAGCTCCTGCCGCTCGTCGCCGACGACGAGCGGGCGCACACGGAGGCGATCGAGCGCGGCCTGCGCGCCGACGTGCTCGTGACCTCCGGCGGCGTGTCGGTCGGCCCGCACGATCTCGTGCGCGCCGCGGCCCGCGGGCTCGGCGTCGAGGAAGTCTTCTGGCGCGTGGCGATCAAGCCCGGCAAGCCGGTCTCGTTCGGCGTGCGCGGAGCGACGCTCGTCTTCGGGCTGCCGGGGAATCCCGTCTCCTCGCTCGTCGGCTGCGAGCTCTTCGTGAAGTCTGCCGTCCGGGCGCTGCAGGGCGAGCGCGACCCGCTTCCGCGGCTCCAGACGGGGATCCTCGCCGCGCCGCTGCTGCGGAACGACGCCCGGGACGAGTTCGTCCGCGCCCGCTCGCACGTCGACGCGCGCGGCGTCGTCCTCGAGCCGCTCGCGGGCCAGGAGTCGCACATGATCGTCCGCGCGGCGGCGGCGGATGCGCTCGTCCACGTCCCACGCGGCGAAGGGGGGCTGGACGAGGGGAGCGCCGTCCGCTGGCTCCGGCTCTAGCCGGAGGGGGCGCCCGCGGCCTCGAGCGTGTACGGCGTGCCGCCGCGCGGGAGCACCGACACGAGGCGCGCGTAGACGATGTACCTGTGCGTGGCGAAGAAGCGCGGGTGGCACGCCTGCAGCTCGAGCAGCTCGTGGCTCGGCGAGCGCAGCACCGAGAGATCGGTCGCGAGCACGATCCGGTGCCTGTACGCGCGGTAGACGAACGTGCCGTACGGCATCTGGAGGCGGATGACGTCGCCGTCGCGGATGTCGTTGATGTGCGAGAAGGGCGCGAGGTAGGTCGTGCGGTGGCCGGCGACGTAGACGAGCCGGTTTTGTCCCGGCATGTAGCTGCGCTCGTCGCGGCCGGGACCCTTCTCGAGCGACGACTCGTCGGTGCCGTTGACGAGCACCATGTTCAGGCCGATCCGTCCGATCACGATCCGGCCGATCGCCTGACCGGTCTTCGCCCGGCGGCGGAAGGCCGCGGCGTCCGCGGCGATCGCCTCGCGCTCGGCGGCCAGATCGCCGCCCCGGACGTGCGCCGGCCTGTAGGCCTCGAACTCCTTTCGGAGCGCGGCCGAGAGCTTGCCCTGCTGCCAGTGCGTGTAGAGCGCCGTGAACGGGTCCTGCCAGCGCCAGACGAGGATCGCCCAGGCGAGCGTGAGCACGCCGGCGGCCATCAGGATGGTGCCCGCGATCCGGACGACGCGGCGCATCAGCCTGATAACGCCCGTCGAGCGAGCTCGGATGCGCGCCGCCGCCGCCGCTGGGCGAGCACGAGGCGCCGCACCGTCTCCCGGAGCGGGCCACGCGGCGGCCGCTCGGCGGCGCTCGGATACGGCGCGTAGCGCCCCGCCGCGAGCGCGACGAGCTGTCCGGCCGCGGCGAGCCAGCCGAGCCCGATCGCAAACGCCGGCGCCGGCGCGTACCCGAGCGCGAAGAGCCGGGCGACGTACCACGGCGCGTCCCAGCCGAGGTCGAGGCGGGTCGCAAACGACCAGAGCAGGAGCGCCGGTCCCGCGAAGCCGGCGAGCAGCACCGCGAACCGGGCGAGCGGGCCGCGCTCGCGCACCTGCGGCAGCCAGAGCCACGCATGCAGCGAGGGGAGCACGAAGACGAGCGCGAACGGATTCGTCGCCACGACGAGGAGCGCGACGACGCCGAGCGCGAGCAGGGCGCCGGCGTGGCCCGCCAGCTCCTCCTCCGGCCGCACCGCGCGGCGGGGGAGCAGCCGGTCGCGCGCGACGAGCCAGCCGAGCCCGGCGAGCGCGCCCAGCACGGCGAGCGCGGCCATCGGCCAGCGCACGTCGCTCGGCGAGGGCGGCCGCGCCACCCCGCCGCCCCAGGCTCCGGCGAGCGCGAAGAGGCCGAAGAGCACGCCGCACCAGGCCCAGAAGCAGAGGCGGCTCCGGTAGCTGCGCAGCGCGGGCGCGACGCGGATCCGGCGCCGGCGGCAGCGGGCGAAGAGGTCGACCGCCGCGGTCAGGAACGGGAGCAGCATGCCGACGAGGACGAGCTCGATCGCCCAGCCTCGCACGATGCGCGTTCCGAGGTAGACGTAGCTCGAGGGGCCGGGCGCGAGCGCGATCCCCTGCTGCAGCGCGTCGAGCGTCTTCTGGGTCGCCCGGCCGACCTGGCCGAGTCGGCCGGTGTGGAGCGCGCCCGGGACGTCGCCGGGGCCGCTGCGCGGCCGGTCGCCCGCCGTCGTGATCGTGACCGCCGGGATGCCGCGCGAGACGAACGGCGCCTGCTCGTAGCGGCCGAGCGGGAAGCCGAGATCGAGCAGCTGCCGCAGCGTGCTGTCGCGGCCCGGGTCGGCGCCGATCTCCGCCGCGAGCCGCGCGCGGATCGTCTCGACGAGCCCCGGCGTCGGCGAGCGAGGGGTGTCGCCGCCGAGCTCGAGCCGCGGCCGGCCTCGTCCCGCGACCGCGTCGAGGTTCAGCACCGCGATCACGTTCGGCGCCTCGGGCGCGTGGGCGGCGAACCACGCCGCGCCGATGCCGCCCTCCTCGGCGCCGTCGGTCGAGAGGAAGAGGAGCGTGTACGGCAGCCGGACGCGGGCGGAGCTGCCGGACGGGGCATACGCCCGCGCGAGCTCGAGCAGGGCGCCGGTGCCCGACGCGTTGTCGTTCGCGCCCGGCCCGGTGCCGGTGTCGTCCCGGTGGGCCATCACGACGATCGTCTTCTGGGAGAGTCCCGCCTTCGTCGCGAGCAGGTTGACGAAGCGGACGCGCCCACGCCCGGGGACGACAGCGGTGAAGGCCTCCCGTCGCACCGTGAACCCGTACGGCGCGAGCTGCGCGCCGAACCAGCGCTCGGCGCTCGCGGCTCCCGGCGTGCCCGGGAGCCGGTCCGGCGCCTGGGCGGCGAGGTCGGCGGCGAGCCCCCGCGCGGCGGCGGGGTCGAACGCCGACGGGAGGTTCGGCGGCTGCAGGGCGGCCGGACGCGCGACGCTGAATGCCAGCACGAGCAGCGGGAAGCCGACGATCAGCCACGTGCCCCGGTAGAGGCGCCCGTTGACCGGCCGCTCGAGCGAGCCGGGGCGCGGCCGGCGCCGCTCCGTGGCGGGCGGGGAGGCGGCCACGGCGACCTATAGTACGACGACGGATCGGCAGGCATCCCTTTTCCCGTGAAAACGCCAGGGCCCGACTCCGCCACCATCCTCCTCGTCGACGACGAGGATGCAGTGCAGAAGCTGCTGACGTATCCGCTCGAGCACGAGGGCTTCCGCGTGCTGCAGGCGCGCGACGGCGAGGAGGCCTTGCAGCGCTTCGCGGGCGAGCACGTCGACCTCGTCGTGCTCGACCTGATGCTGCCGAAGCTCGACGGGCTCGAGGTCTGCCGCCGCCTCCGGGCCACGAGCCTCGTCCCGATCATCATGCTCACCGCCCGCGACGACGAGCTCGACAAGGTCGTCGGCCTCGAGCTCGGCGCCGACGACTACATCACGAAGCCCTTCTCGATCCGCGAGTTCCGCAGCCGCGTGCGGGCGCTCCTGCGCCGCGCCGCGGCGGGCGCCCACGACGGCGGCCGCGACCGGATCGTCGTGGAGGAGCTCGTGCTCGACCTCGCGAAGCGGACGACGCAGCTCGCGGATCGCGCGGTCGAGCTGACGTACGTCGAGTTCGAGCTCCTGCGCACGCTCGCCGAGCGGCCGGGCCGCGTCTTCAGCCGGCAGGCGCTCCTCCAGTCGCTCTGGGGCGACTACGCGTACCGGGAGCCTCGGACGATCGACGTCCACGTCCGCCATCTGCGTGAGAAGCTCGGCGACATGGAGCTGATCCAGACGGTGCGCGGCGTCGGCTACCGCCTGCGGGGATGAACCCGGTCCGCCGGGTCGGGACGCGGCTCAGCCTCGCGCTCGCCGTCGTCGTGGTCGGGGCGCTCGCGGTCGTCTGGGTCGCGCTCGTGCCGACGCTCGAGCACCGGCTCGTCGCCGGCCGGCTCTCCGAGCTGAAGGCGGCGATCCGGCCGACGCAACGGGACGCCGCGCAGCTCGGCCCGCGCCTGTCGCAGGACTTCTTCGACCAGGCGTCGCGCGAGGCCGACGCCCGGGTCGTCTACTTCCGGCTGCTCTCGCCGACGCCCCGCCCGACGCTCTCGCCGCTGTTCGACTCCGCCGGCCTCTCGATCGACGACGCGATCGAGCGCGACCCGCTCGCGCTGCGCGCCGAGACGCATCCCGGCATCCAGGCGGGGCGCGTGACGCGGAGCGACGAGGACTATGCGGAGGCGGCGCTCGCGGACTCGAGCGGCGACGTGATCCTCTTCTCGGCCAACCTCCACTCGACGCTCGAGGACGTCGATCTCGTGCGCACCCGCCTGCTGTGGTCGGGCCTGATCGGGCTCGCCGTCGCGCTCGTCGCGGGCTTCGGCGCCGCGTCGGTCTTCGCGCGCCGGATCCGCCGGCTCGAGCGGGCCGCGGACCGGATCGCGGCCGGCGACTTCGCCGAGCCGGTCGAGGATCCCGGCCGCGACGAGCTCGGCGAGCTCGCCGCCGCCTTCGACCGGATGCGGCTGCGGCTCGCGCGCCTCGACGACGCGCGCCGCGAGTTCATCGCGAACGCCTCGCACGAGCTCCGGACGCCGATCTTCTCGCTCGGCGGCTTCCTCGAGCTGCTCCGCGACGAGGATCTCGACGAGGCGACGAGGGCGGAGTTCCTCGCCACGGCGACCGAGCAGGTCGAGCGGCTGTCGAAGCTCGCGACCGATCTGCTCGACCTGTCCCGGCTCGACGCCGGCCCGATGCGGTTCGAGCGCGAGCCGCTCGAGCTCGCCGGCCTCGCCGCCGACCTCGCGGAGGAGTTCGGGGCGCTCGCCCTGCGGCACGGCCGGACGCTCGAGGTGGCCGTCGAGGCCGACGGGCTCGCGCTCGGCGACCGCGAGCGCGTGCTCCAGATCGGCCGCGCCCTCGTCGACAACGCGCTGCTCCACACGCCCGACGGCACCCGGATCCGCCTCGTCGTCCGCGGGGCCGAGCTCTCGGTCGTCGACGACGGCCAGGGGATCCCGGCCGAGCACCAGGAGCAGGTGTTCGCGCGCTTCAGCCGGCTCGAGGGCTCGCGGGCCTCCGGCACGGGGCTCGGCCTCGCGATCGCCCGCGAGCTCGCCGTCCGCATGGAGGGCTCGCTCGAGCTCGACTCGCGTCCGGGCCGGACGGCGTTCACGCTGCGGCTGCCGGTGTTTTCACGGGAAAACGAGCTCGCGGCTACAGTCCGTTAGTGCGTTCTGCCGCGCTCGCGCTCGCCTGCGCCCTCCTCGGCGCCGGCGCGGCGCTCGGGATTGCGCTCGCCGCCGGCCTGCTCGACCGCTCGACGACGAGGACGGTCGTCGTGCGCGAGCCCGGACCGCCCCGCAACCTCCCCGCCGCGGTGCGGAGCGTGGCCCCGGTCAGGCCGGCCGGCTTCTCGCCCGCCCGCATCTACGCCCGCCGCTCGCCCGGGGTCGTGACGATCTACTCCACCTTCGGCGGCACGGCGGCGCAGGGTTCGGGCTTCGTCGTCTCGCGCAGCGGGCTCGTGCTCACGAACGCGCACGTGATCACGACGGCCGGCGAGACGACCGGCCCCGCCCGTCCCGCCGCCCATGTCTACGTCGCGTTCGCCGACGGCGACCGGATCCCCGCGCGCATCGTCGGCTGGGACGTCTTCGACGACGTCGGCGTCGTGCGGGTCGCCCGCTCCGCCCACGCCCTCGTGCCGCTGCCGCTCGGGCGCTCGACGGACGTCGTCGTCGGCGAGCCGGTGGCCGCGATCGGCAGCCCGCTCGGCAACACCGACTCACTCGCCGCCGGGATCGTCTCCGCGGTCCGCCGCTCGATCGCCTCGCTCACCGCGCCGTCCTTCCAGCTGATCGACGCGATCCAGACCGATGCGCCGATCGCGCACGGCTCCTCCGGCGGCCCGCTCCTCGACGCGGCGGGCCGCGTGATCGGGATCACCGCCCAGCTGCGGAGCGACCAGGGCGGCCCCTCGGGCGTCGGCTTCGCGGTCCCGATCGACGCCGCGCGCCGCTCCCTGCACGATCTGCTGACAAAAGGACACGTGGCGTACGCCTTCGCCGGGCTCGAGACCGAGAACCTGACCCCGGCGCTCGCGGCCCATCTCCGCCTGCACGTCTCCCACGGCGCGCTCGTCGACCGCGCGGAGCCCGGCGGCCCCGCCGCCGAGGCGGGGATCCGCGGCGGCGCCTCGGCGCAGCAGTTCGAGGGCCAGACGGTCCGCGTCGGCGGCGACGTCGTCGTCGCGATCGACGGCCTGCCCGTGGCCAGCGCGGACGATCTCGTGCGGATCGTCACGAATCGGCTCCGGCCGGGTGAGACGGCGCTCTTCACGATCGTGCGCGCCGGCCGCCGGCGCGCCGTGCCCGTGACGCTCGTCGCCCGCGCGCCGGGTTAGGAGACGCGCCGCACGGGGTAGCCGAAGGGTGGCGCGGCCGAGCTCGTGCGAATCGTGTAGAAATCGGCGGGTTTAGCCGCTCGAATCTGGGAAAAGCAGGGTCATGTGTGTGCGATGAGCGATTCGGCCTCCACCCGGCAGCTGCTCGGCGACGGCGTGCGCACGGTCAACCTCCGCATTCCGGCGAAGCCCGAGTACATCACGCTCTGCCGGCTCGCGCTGAGCGGGCTCGCGCAGCTGCGCGCGATCGGCGACGACACGCTGGCCGACCTGAAGCTCGCGCTGACCGAGGCGGTGTCGAACTCCGTGCGCCATGCCTACGGCCCGTCGAGCGAGGGGCACGTCGACGTGACGTACGAGCTCGGGCGGGACGCGGTCGGGATCGAGGTGCTCGACGACGGCGAAGGGTTCGACCCCGACGCCCCCTCGTTCGAGAACGACGAGCTCTCCGAGGGCGGTCTCGGCATCGCGATCATCCGGTCGATCGCCGACGAGCTCGAGATCGACTCCGCGCCGGGGCGGCGCGGCTCGCGGCTGCGCTTCGTCAAGCGGCTCGACTGACCGCCGCGTGGCGACGCGGCGCAAGCTCATCGTCGTGGCGAACCGCGGTCCGGTCTCCTACGCGCGCGGAGCGAACGGCGAGCGCGTGACGCGCCGCGGCGGCGGCGGGCTCGTCACGGCGCTGCGCAGCCTCGTCGTCCACCACGACGTCACGTGGGTCGCGAGCGCGCTCACCGACGAGGACCGCGCGGTCTCGCAGGAGCACGGCGGCGAGCCGTTCGACGAGACGTGGCGCGACGGCTCGCCCTATCGCGTGCAGCTCATCCCGCACGATCCGACCGCGTTCGACTGGTACTACAACGTCGCCGCGAACCCGACGCTGTGGTTCCTGCAGCACTACATGTGGGGGCTTCCGGATGCGCCGGACCTCGATCTCGGCCTGCACAACGCGTGGTTCAACGGCTACGTGCCGGTGAACGAGAACTTCGCAGGCGCGGTCGTCGCGGCGCTCGAGCACGAGCGCGACGCCGCGGTCTTCTTCCACGACTACCACCTCTACCTCGCGCCGAAGCTCGTGCGCGAGCGCAGGCCCGACGCGCTCCTCGCGCACTTCATTCACATTCCCTGGCCGGAGAACGACTACTGGCACGTGCTGCCCGAGCACCTGCGCATCTCGATCCACGAGGGCGTGCTCGCGAACGACGTGCTCGGCTTCCACACGCGGCGCTGGCGCCGGAACTTCCTGCGCTCGTGCGAGGACATCCTCGGCGCGCGGGTCGACTACGGTGCGTCGACGGTCGAGCACGCGGGGGCTACGACCTACGTGACGAGCCACGCGATCGGCATCGACCCGGTCGAGTTCGAGGAGCTGCGCACTGCGCCGGCCGTGCTCGAGCAGGAGGAGCTGATCGCGGCACGGCGGCCCGAGTTCCTCGTCCTGCGCGTCGACCGCACGGACCCGTCGAAGAACGTCGTCCGCGGCTTTCGCGCGTTCGCGCTCTTCCTCGACACTCACCCCGAGTTCCACGGCCGCGTGACGCTGCTCGCGCTGCTCGATCCGTCGCGCCAGGACATTCCCGAGTACTCGGAGTACCTCGCGGCGATCCAGCGGGAGGCACGCGTCGTCAACGACCGCTATCAGCACGAGGGGTGGACCCCGATCGAGCTGCAGATCGGCGACAACTTCGCGCAGTCGGTCGCGGGCTACAAGCAATACGACGCGCTGCTCGTCAATCCGGTCTTCGACGGGCTCAACCTCGTCTCGAAGGAGGCGCCGCTCGTCAACTGCCGCGACGGCGTGCTCATCCTCTCCGAGAACGCGGGCTCGCACGAGGAGCTCGGCGAGTGGGTGCTGACCGTGAACCCGTTCGACGTCTACGGCCAGGCGCAGGCGCTGCACGAGGCGCTGACGATGGAGCCGGAGGAGCGCCGTCGCCGCATCGAGGCGCTGCGCGCGTTCGTGCGCGAGCACGACCTCGCCGAGTGGATCGCCGCGCAGCTCGCGGACCTCGACCGCGTGCCCGCTCGCACCGCAGGGTAGGCGTACGATTCCCGGCATGGCGACGACCTCGGACGCGGAGCCCGCCTCCGCCAATCCGCAGGCGGCCGAGGTGGCACGCGCGGTCGCCGTCGCGCGCGCGGCGCAGGAGCAGTGGGTCGCAGCGGGGCCGCAGGAGCGCTCGGGCGTCCTGCGCGAGACGGCGCGTCTCGTGCGCGTGCACGGCGACGCGATCGTCGACTGCGTCGTCGCGGAGACGAGGAAGCCACGCACGGAGGCGATCGCGAGCGAGCTCTATCCCGCGGTCGACCGCGCGGCGTGGCTCGCGCGCGAGGCTCCGCGCATCTTGCGCGACGAGCGCGTCCGCTTTTCCCAGCTGCACCTGCGCACGAAGCGGGGACGGCTCGTCTACGAGCCGCTCGGCGTCGTCGCCGCGATCTCGCCGTGGAACCTGCCGTTCGCGATTCCGTTCGTCCAGGTCGCCTCCGCGGTCGCTGCGGGAAACGGCGTCGTGCTCAAGCCGTCGGAGCTGACGCCGCGGAGCGGCGGGTGGGTGAGGCGCGTGCTCGAGGAGGCGGGCGCTCCTGCGGGGCTCGTGCAGGTCGTGGCCGGCGAGGCGGAGGCCGGCGCGGCGCTCGTCGGCGACCCGGGGGTCGCCAAGGTCTTCTTCACGGGCTCGGTGGAGGTCGGCCGGCGCGTCGCCGCGGCCGCGGGCGCGCGCGGCTGCCCGGTCGCGCTCGAGCTCGGCGGCCGGGATCCGCTCGTCGTCTTCGCGGATGCGGATGTCGATCGGGCCGTCGAGGGTGCGCTCTTCGCGTCGTTCCTGAACGCAGGGCAGGCGTGCGTGAGCGCCGAGCGGATCTACGTCGAGCGGCCGCTCCACGACGAGTTTCTCCGGCGTCTGACCGAGCGCGCGCGCTCGCTCGAGCTCGGCCCGCTCGTCTCGGAGCGCCAGCGCGACCGTGTCGAGCGGCTCGCGCCGGTACGGCGGCCGGACCGCGACGGCTGGTACCTGGAGCCGGCCGTGGTCGCGGGGCCGCTGCCCGACGAGGAGCTCTTCGGCCCGGTCGTCGCCGTCGAGCCGTTCGACGGTGAGGACGACGCGGTCCGCCGTGCGAACGACAGCGCGTACGGGCTCGGTGCGAGCGTCTGGACGCGCGATCTCGCGAAGGCCGACCGCGTCGCGCGGCGGCTCGACGCGGGCATGGTGTGGGTCAACGACTTCGGCTACTCGTTCGCGACCGGTCAGGCGCCGTGGGGCGGCGTCAAGGCGTCGGGCTTCGGGCGGTCGGGCTCGAAGCACGGGCTGTACGAGTGCGTGCGCGTCAAGTACGTCGACCGCGAGCGCGGCAGGCTCCGGCCGCCGTGGTGGTTCCCGTACGACGCACGTACCGAGCGCGCGCTCCTTGCCGCGCTCGACGTCCTCTACGGGGGCCGGCTCGAGCGTCTGCGTGCGGCGTGGCGCTCCCGTCGCGAGCTGCGGCAGCTTGCGAGGCGGATGCGGTGACCGAGCTCTCGCACGTCGACGAGGGATCCGGCGCCGTCAGGATGGTCGACGTCGGCGGCAAGCCGCTGTCGCGGCGGCGCGCGGTCGCGTGCGCGCGCGTCGCGATGTCGAGTGCGACGGCGCGGCGGCTGCACGACTTGCCGAAGGGCGACGCGCTGACGACGGCGCAGCTTGCGGGGATCATGGCCGCGAAGCGGACGAGCGAGCTGATCCCGCTCTGTCACCCGCTGCCGCTGACGCACGTCGACGTGTCGTTCGACGTCCAGGAGGAGGCGGTCGAGATCACCGCGGTCGCCGAGACGACGGCGCAGACCGGAGTGGAGATGGAAGCGCTCACTGCGGCGAGCGTCGCCGCGCTCACCATCTACGACATGTGCAAGGCGGTCGACAAGGCGATGTCGGTCACCGACGTGCGGCTGATCGAGAAGGCGAAGGAGCCCGCGTGAGGGTCGCCGTGCTCACGGTCTCCGACCGCGTCTCGCGCGGCGAGGCCGAGGACGGCAGCGGCGACCTGCTCGAGCAGCTCCTGCGGGAGGACGGCTTCGACGTCGTCCGGCGGCTCGTGCCCGACGAGCGTGCCCAGATCTCCGACGCGCTCCGCGAGCTCGCCGGGGAGGCGCAGATCGTGCTGACGACGGGCGGCACGGGCCTCGCTCCGCGCGACGTGACGCCGGAGGCGACGCTCGACGTCGTCGACCGAGAGGCGCCGGGGATCGCGCAGGCGCTCCGCGTCGAAGGGCTCCACAAGACGCCGTACGCGCTGCTCTCCCGGGGCATCGCCGGCCTGCTCGGATCGACGCTGATCGTCAACCTGCCCGGGTCGCCCGGCGGCTGCCGCGACGGCTACGACGTGCTGCGTCCGGTGCTGCCGCACGTCTTCGAGCTGCTCGGCGGCGCAGTTCACGTGACGCACAAGCAAAGCGACTGACCTTCCGGGCGCGGCTTGCGCGGGCAGGCTCCGGTGCCAGACACCGGCCCCGAATTGCCGCAAACTGCGGCCTTTCCCGGGCCTCTACGGCTCGCTCGGTGTCAGGCACCAAGAAGTCGTCACGGTCCCGTGACGCGGCTCGCGGGGACAGGGCCGCGTACGATTTCGGCGATGACCGCCTCCGCGCCGACGCTCGCTCCGCTTCCGGCGCGGTTCGCGCGGCTCGTGAAGATCGAGCACACCGTCTTCGCGCTGCCGTTCGCCTACGTCGGGG
>Ga0070741_10018163_pt1 | contig 11441 bp, 9 predicted proteins | sample Coa_R1_4_FD_66440 | JGI IMG/M metagenome (GOLD analysis project Ga0070741, IMG submission 66440) | Surface soil microbial communities from Centralia Pennsylvania, which are recovering from an underground coalmine fire - Coalmine... | ecosystem: Environmental > Terrestrial > Soil > Unclassified ...
TATTGATAAGACAGCAATTTAAGTCCAAGAAATTGCTTGACACGCCCTTTGTAGAACCCTAGTATTTCTGCAGAAAGTTTTGACGGTCTAGCCTCCGTTGGAACTATTCTCCCTTGAGAAGAGGCCGCCCAGTTGCCGGGTGGCCTTTTCGTTTGTGCACAACGTGTGGGAAAGAAGAAGCTGCTGTGGAAATTGAGAAGCGAATTCACCACGGAAGCACGGAACACACGGAAGTTTTAATTAAATCTTGTCCGACTGCGGCTGATGTGACCGACTCGGCCGTGCCACGGCTGAAGCTGTGCCTGCAAAACGAAAACATATAAGAAATTCCGTGTATTCCGTGCTTCCGTGGTGAACCACCTGCTCCGAACGACGATCACTGGTCCGCGCTGAACCCATACAGTTTCATCGCGTTCTCCCGCATCACCTTGCGTGCGAAGTCGCTGGCCTGCTCGCGAGTGATCTCTCCGTCCTGCATCATGCCGGTGAGCGCGATGGCCAGCGCGGTGCGTCCCGCCGTTGCCGTCTCGTAGCCCGTCTCCTCCCAGTTCACCTGCGGCTCGAAGGGATACAGATCGGTTCCGAACAACACCTTGTCGGGATAGAACTCCAGCATGGCACGAATGCTCTGGGCGATGTGCCGGGTCGAGGTCATCCAGGTCTGCTCGGAGAAGTCGGCGTAAACGTTGGGCTTCATCAGCAGGTAAGGCACGAACGGCTCGAAGCCACCCGAGCCGCCGTGCAGCATGACAAATTTGGTTTTGCGCAGGGTGGGATCGTTGAAGGCCGACTCCAGCAGCATCGGGTTGGCGCCTTCCATGTAGAAGTATCCGCCGCAACCGCCGCCGGTGTGGATGTGCACTGCCAGGCCGAGCCGTCCCGCCTCGCGCGCGATGTAGCGAAAAAGATAATCCTGCAAAGTCTTATAGTCCGCGTCGGAGGGCACGCCGCCCTTCACGTAACGGGCGTAGATCCGCGCGGCCTCCGCCTCTTTCGCCGGGGCGAAATCCAAAGATCGCAGGTACGCTGCCTCATACTTGATGGCCACGGCGCCCTGTTTTTGCTGCAGCTCCAGCATTGGCGTCACGATCTTCGAGGTGTATTGCGCCAGCGTCGGCGGCACGCCATTGCTTTCCAGCTGGTTCATGTAGCGGGCAAACAGCTGCTCTTCCTTGCCGAAGAAGACCTTGCGGTCGGGCGACTGCGCCGCCAGCGAAGAGTTGTTCAACGGAAACAGCAAGGTGTCGTCGAAGGCCACCCAGCGGAAGCGCGGCGGCTGCTGGCCGGGCCCGAGCGCCACACGATTGGCCAGCTCCGTCTGAATGCCTAACTGGTCCAGCACCCAGTTGGGATAGTTATCGCCCTCGCGCTGCTTCACCTGCTCTTTGGCGGCCAGCAACTCCTGAACGTGCTCCGGCGTGAAGTCGTCGTACTTGTAGCCGAACATCTTCTTCCACGCCTGAATGTAGACGGGATTGTCTTCGCGGAAGAACCACCCGGCCTCGGTGGGCTCCAGCGGATCGCAGGGCAGCGCGTCGTAATCCTCGTCGGGCTCGCCGTGCGGACCGCTCAGCGCCGGGGGATGGGCGTGATTATCGATCGCTTTGATTCCGTTGATTTCGTTCAGCAGCCCGGGATCCGCGGCCCCCGACGAGTTCCGCTGTTCGACTTGCTGGGATGGAGCATCGGACGCGAGTTGCTGGGCAGTTACCGGCGCCGCAAAGGCGAGCGCGAGAATAAAGGCTTTCAGGAGAGTTCCGCGTATCATTGTGATACATCAATATCTCGTGACACCAACGACTCGGCAAGAAAAAACCGTGGGGGCCGAAGGCTTGCAATCAGCCCTTGTCTTTCGTAACGCGCTAATGAGGCGCGACGCGGTAAGTGCGCGCGCGCAGGACCGGCTATGAGAAGTCAGCTCACGGCTTCGGTTCCGAATCCGGGCGGCATCTCGCGCATTCGCGAGGGGAAGTCCCGCTCCGGCGGCGCCGGCCCTTCTCCCGGCGACAAACGGCAGAGCGAGATCTTCAAGGCGCTGCCGGAGATCTGGCAGCTCATTCGCCCGCGCCGCGGCTTGCTCGCGCTGGGCATGGGCTTAATGGTGATCAACCGCGTCTCCGGGTTGGTGCTGCCCGCCTCCACCAAGTACCTGGTCGACGACGTCATCGCCAAGCGCCACTTCAAGCTGCTGTATCCGCTGGTGGGCATCGTGCTGGCGGCGACGGTCGTCCAGGGCCTCACCTCCTTCGCCCTAACGCAAACTCTCTCCAAGGCGGCGCAGAAACTCATCGCCGAGCTTCGCCGCCGGGTGCAGGAACACGTCGGCCGCCTCTCGGTCTCCTACTACGACGCGAACAAGACCGGCATGCTGGTCTCGCGCATCATGAGCGACGTGGAAGGCGTGCGCAACCTGATCGGAACGGGGCTGGTCGACTTCGTGGGCGGACTGTTGACCGCGGTCATCGCCTTTGCCGTGCTCATCCGTATCAGCCCGGTGATGACCGGCATCGCCTTCGGCTTCCTGCTCGTCTTCAGCATCGCCCTGCGCAAGGCCTTCCGCATCATTCGCCCAATTTTTCGCGAGCGGGCGAAGATCAACGCCGAGGTCACAGGCCGGCTGACCGAATCGCTCGGCGGGGTGCGCGTTGTGAAGGGCTACCACGCCGAGGCGCGCGAGCACGATGTCTTCAGCTCCGGCGTCGAGCGCCTGCTGCAGAACGTTTTCAAGACCCTGACCGCGACCTCGGTCATGAGCCTTTCGTCGTCGATGCTGATGGGCATGATCGGCGCCATCGTCATGTTTATGGGCACGCGGCAGATCCTGGCCGGCAAACTGACGCTGGGCGGCTTCTTCACCTACACCATGTTCCTGGGCTATCTGGTCGCGCCACTGTTCCAGGTGGTCAGTATCGGCACGCAGATCACCGAAGCCATTGCCGGCCTGGAGCGCACGCGGGAAGTGCTGGACGAGACGCCGGAAAACGAAGACGCCGAGCGCACGGTCGCACTGGGGCCGGTGCGCGGCAATGTGGCCTTTCACGATGTTACCTTCGCCTACGAGCAGGACAAGACCGTGCTGCACGACATTTCGTTCGGCGCGTGGCCCGGCTCGGTAACGGCGCTGGTCGGCTCTTCAGGCTCGGGCAAGTCGACGATCATCGGGCTGATTGCGGCCTTTCATAAACCGAACCAGGGCACGGTGCTGGTCGATGGCGTCGATTTGGCGACCGTGCGGCTGGAGTCGTACCGCACGCAGCTCGGCATGGTGCTGCAGGATTCGTTCCTCTTCGACGGCTCCATTCGCGAGAACGTCGGGTTCTCCAAGCCGGATGCGACGGAGGAAGAGATCCTGCGCGCCTGCCGCATCGCGCGTGTCGATGAGTTTGCCGAAAAATACGAGCAGAAGTACGACACCATCATCGGCGAGCGCGGCGTGAAGCTTTCAGGCGGGCAGCGGCAGCGCGTCTCGATTGCGCGCGCCATCCTGGCCAACCCGCGCATCCTGATTCTCGACGAGGCGACCTCCTCGCTCGATTCCGAGTCGGAGCAGATGATTCAGCAGGGACTCGCCTACCTGATGCAGGGCCGCACGACGTTCGTCATCGCGCACCGGCTCTCGACCATCCGCCGCGCCGACCAGATTCTGGTGGTCGAGGCCGGACGCATCGTCGAGCGCGGCACCCATCAGGAGCTGTTCGATCTCGGCGGCCGCTACTATGAGCTGTATACCAAGCAGCACGGCATCGAGCAGAACCTGTTCCTCGCGCCCGGCGAGGGCGACACGATACTGGAGCCGGAAAGCGCTTTGACGAACGGTGCGGGCGCAGCCGATCCGGATCCGACTACGCTGCTGCGTTGACGGATATGCCCAGGTTTGCCCATGCGTTGGGCCAATCGGCTGCCACATGAACTGGCCCAGGTTAGCGTCCGATTGACGGACGCGAACCTGGGGCACCCGTCTAAGAAATAAATTCAGCGAAGCAATCTAGTGCTGCTGGGTCTGGTCTGGCGGGAAGTTGTTTTGCTGGCCGAAGCCGCTGTTCGTCGGCTGACCGAAGGTGTTACCCGGCTGGCTGGAATTGTTCTGTCCGAAGCCGCCGTTGTTTCCGAACGGACTATTCTGCTGCCCGTTCTGCTGGTTCAACTGGCCTGCCGGCGTTCCGATATTCGTGTTGCCGTAGGTGGTGGGCTGGTATGGCCCGCGGAGCAACACGTTCTGCTGGTCCATCACCGGGTTGTAGATGAACTGCCACTCGTCGTAGGTCTTCTTCTTGTTGTAAATCCGGATGGTCTTCTCTTTGTCGACGCTGGCCACTCCCACAATCGCGCCGCCGCCGAATACCTGGCTGCCGCCGGAGGAGGAGGAATTCTGTCCGGGCGAGCTGAAGGGGCTGCCGGGCTGATTGCTGCCGTTGCCACCCTGCTGATCGGCGCCCGAGCCGGCTTGCTGGTTGTCTCCGGTCGAAGAACTGGTGCTGACGCCGAAGCTGCCCGAGGGCGCGCCCTCAGGGTTGCCGCCCTGATTCGAGTTGCTGTTGAAGCCGCCGACCAGCCCGGGATTCTGCTGCGCTCCCAACTGTTGCTGCTGGAGCGGTGGCGCCTGCGCGCCGAAGCCCTGCGATCCGAAGGTTGAGCCACCAAAGCCGGAGCCGGTCGCCTGCGGCAGCGCGCCTCCGGGCGTAAGCGCGCCTCCCTGCTGCCCCAGCGCCGCCGCCGGAGTGCCCGGCGCAGCCGAGTTCAGCAGCGTCTGAATGTCGCCGTAGTGCAGCAGCTTCCACTTGCCGTCTTTCACCAGCGGATCGGTGTAGCGTTTGCGCAGATATCGGATTTGCCCTTTGTCCAGATCGTCCAGGCTGGAGGGATAGCGGCCATTCTTCTTGTAGAACTTCTTGATGGCGCGGGCGTATTCCGTCCCGCGATGGATCATCTCCTCTTCGCGGTCGCGCTTCATCTGCTGCACCATGTTCGGACCCACAACGTAGGCGAGGGTAATAACCATGAATGCCATCATGAGCATGATGGCCAGCAGCAGATATCCGCCCTCACGCTGGCGGCGCCCAACCCCGCCCTTTCGCTGCCGTGCGGCAACGCTGGGGCACCCGCTCGATATCGCTCTCATCGACTGATGCGGCATCTGGCTATCCCGCTGTGAGAGGCAGCGTCTCCGTGTGGTTGGTCAGCACGTCTTCGACTTCCACCGAGGCCGGGCTCACGCGCACGACCTTGTAACGCCGGTCGACAATGTCGCCCTCCTTCGCCAGGAAGATGTCCTCACCCTTGAGCAGGAAGATCTTCTTGGCGCCGTTCTTGGGGCCGGCGAAACCGTAGAACTTCAGGCCGCTGGGCGGAGGCGGCGCCGGTGGCGGCGGCGTATTGTCCGCCATCGGGCTCTTTACCGGTTCTGGAATTGGCGGAGGCGGCGCCTGCGAGCTGAAGATATTTCTGCCGTTGCCCTTGTAGGTGACATCTTCGCTGGACTTCAGCAGATCGAAGCGCAGCGTCGGATCGAGCGAATGCGCCATCAGCGCATTCTCCTTGTGCGCGTTCTTCGCCGAGGCCGGGCCGGCAGCGCTTCCCGGAGGCGGCACAGCCGCGTTCTGCGAGTCGTTGCCGGAAAACTGGTACGCCAGCAGCCCCGCGGCCACCACCACCAGCACGCCCGCCAGAATCGTCTTCTTCTTATTTTCCGTGCCCAGCTTCATCAGGCGCCTGCCCCTCGCAGGTAGGTTTCCAGCTTCAGCTGCAGGCGGACGTTCCCCTGCTGCTCGCCCAGCGTGATGCCATCGATGAGGAAGAACATCTTGCTGCGCTCCAGCGCGTTGATGAACTTCACCTCCTGCAGATAATCGCCGGAGATCGCAGCCTCCATGGCCAGCTTGTGCAAGCCCTCGACCGGCGTGTCCTTCTCATCGTATTTGACGTTGCTGAGGTGCACCCCGGTTTCGGTCGCGATGGCGCCTAACTCGGAGGCCACCGCCGAATATTCCGACGGAAAGCGCGACCCATAGAAGCCCGCAATGTCTTCGGAGGCCTGCTTGAGCTTCTGGTCCATGCCGCGCGTGGGCAGCACCTCCTGCTGCTTAAGCACCAGTTGGTGGCGCAAGTCGCGGAGCTCGCGCTGGCGCGCGGCGCGCGAGCGTCCCGCCGGCGCGAACAGATAGCCCACGCACGCCAGGTCAAGAACGATCAGGGCGATAACGACGGGCATCAGCTTTTTGCGGTTTTCGCGAATGCTGGCCATCAGCGCTCCTTCATCCGGCCCGGCGCGCCAACCGGACGGTTCTGCGCGGCGTTGACGTTGTTGCCTGCGGCCGGCGATGGCGTCTTACGAGCGCCGGAAGCGGACGGCTGGGTGGCAGCAGTCTTTGCACCGGCGTTGCCCTGACTTTCGGCGGCGTCGTCATTCGCCGTGCCCGGCACATAAACCGCGGCAATATCGAACTGGATGTTGCCGCCACCGGCTGCCTGGTCGCCACCGCCGGTAGTGACCGTCTCCGCCACGATCTGCGCCTGCCGCAGGTGGCTGGATTTTTCCATATGGCGCACCATCTCCACCGCGCGGTCGCGCGAGTCGGTCGCCACAATCACATGCAGCACCAGATCGTTGGTCTTGGTGTATTCCGGCTTCATCGAAACTACGTGCAGACCCGCGGGCACAATCTTCTCCATCTCGGTAAAAATGCGCGTCCACGACAGCGACTTGCGCGCGAAGAGCTGGTTCAGAAAGTCCGACTGGTCGGCGATGGCCCGGTTGGCCGGCTTGTTCAGGATGACGCTGGCCTGCGTCTCCTCCTGGCCCAGGCTGCGAATCTGGCTTTGCACCTGCGCGAGCTCGCGATTGATGCCGCGCGTGTGCTGCCGCTGATAGACAATGTAGCCCACCAACAGCGCGGCAACCAGCCCCAGCGCGGCGATCACGATCGTGACCTGCCGGCGATAGGCCTGCGCTGCCTCGTAGGGCTGGCTTGCGAGATTGATATTGAGACGCATCAGGCTGCCAGCGCCCCCATGACTCCTGCCAGAAACTCGCGGTTCGCTCCTGCCGGAACGGTCGCCGACGCCGCCGCGGCGATCAGCCCCTCCACCCGGATGTTGGTATCGCTCAACGCCTGCTGCAGTCCCTCAACCGACTCCACGCCGGTAACCAGCATGCGGTCGACTCCGACTCCGTAGCGGTCTTCAAAGTACACCAGCGAAGTGTTCACGTCGTCCACCAGCGATTCGCCGCTTACGGTGTTGCCGCCATTCTCCAGCGCACGATACAGCAGAAGCTGGTCCTGGTCGACGATGGCAAAAGTCGTGGTGCCGCGCTCCACCTTGATCACCATGGTCGGACGCGAGGCGTCCACCAACCCCAGCACCGCCAGCATGGACGGCAGCACCGCGCCGGGATTGAAGCCGGCGTCGCGCACCAGCGACTCGTACTCCTCCAGAACGGCAAGCGGGGTGACCGCCGCCACCACCCGTACCACGTTCCCGGTGCCTTGACGCTCAAACGAGATTGACGAATGGTCGACGTCGAAGGGCAGCGACTTCTTCAGGCGAATGCGGACCACTGCTTCAGCGTCGGGCTGCTTTTCGGGAAAGGTCTCGAAATCCAGCAGCATCACCCGCGTGCTGGCATCGGGAATGACCACGCAGATATCGCGCCAGCGTCCGGCAACAGCAGCGAGCGTATCGCGCAGCGCCGGCGCCAGCTTTGCGCGATCGCCAAAGTTGGCCTGCTGCAGCCCGGGCGTCAACAACCCGGGCGGGAGCGTCGCCGTCGTCGCAGCTTCCAGGGCGGCACCATTGTCGGCAGCACGCCCGGCAACAACGCGGTCGGCACTGATTTCGCATGCCACGCGCGGACGGGAGATCGGAGATGAATTGGCCATTAGCAATTAGCAATTAGCAATTAGCAATTAGCAACTAGCTGGTACACGGCAACTGTACAGCCGAAGAAAATCCTGCACCAGTTGCCAGTCGCTAGTCGCCGATTGCTTCCTTACCTCGTCGTCTCAATAAACGTGACCTTGTTGATCTCTTTCAGCGTCGTCAGGCCACGCCTGACTCTATCAAGCGCCGACTCGCGAAGGAAGTGCATGCCTTCTTCCTTGGCGGTGCGGCGCACCTCGCTGCTGGGCTTTTTGGACAGAATCATCTCGCGCACATTGTCGGTCAGCTCCAGCAGCTCATGAATCGCGGTGCGGCCGCGGAAGCCGGTGCCCGCGCATTCGATACAGCCCTCGCCTTCGTAGAACTTGAAGTCCGCCCATTCCGCCGGGTTCAGGCCGCTGATCTCCAGGTCTTCGGCGGAGTAATGCACCTCTTTCTTGCAGAACTCGCAGATCAGGCGCACCAGCCGCTGCGCCAGGATGCAGTTCAGCGACGAGACGAAGTTGTACACCTCCACGCCCATGTTCACGAAGCGGCCGATCACGTCGACCACATTGTTGGCGTGCACCGTGGTGAAGACCAGGTGTCCGGTGAGCGCGGCGTTGATGGCGATCTGCGCCGTCTCCGTATCGCGGATTTCGCCCACCATGATCTTGTCGGGATCGTGACGCAGGATGGAGCGCAGCCCGCGCGCGAAGGTCAGGCCCTTCTTCTCGTTCACCGGAATCTGGGTGATGCCGCGAATCTGGTACTCGACCGGATCTTCGATGGTGATGAATTTGTCTTCGTCAGCTTTGATCTCGTTGAGCGCGGCGTAGAGGGTCGTCGTCTTGCCTGAGCCGGTCGGGCCGGTGACCAGCACCATGCCGTACGGCTCCTTGATGTAGCGGCGGAATTTGCGCAGATCGTCATCGCCGAAGCCGACCACGTCCAGCGTGAGCTTGTGGAACTTCTCGCTCATCGACTCTTTGTCGAGCACGCGCAGCACCGCGTCTTCACCGTGAATGGAAGGCATGATCGACACGCGAAAGTCGATGGAGCGGCCGTTATAGCGCACCCGGAAGCGGCCGTCCTGGGGCACGCGGCGCTCGGAGATGTCCAGCTCGCTCATCACCTTGATACGCGAGATGATGGTCGAGTGGTGCTCCTTGGCGATGGGCTGCATGGCCTGCTGCAGCACGCCGTCGATACGGTACTTGATGACCACGGAATCGTCGCGCGACTCCATGTGAATGTCGCTGGCGCGCCGCTGCAGCGCGGTAAAGATGGTGGTATCCACCAGCCGGATGATCGGGCTCTGGTCGCTCTCACCCGTCAGCTTCTCGATGGAGATGGTTTCGTCGCTGTTCTCGTCCTCGGTGATGACATCGAGCGCGAAGTTTTCGCCGGCTTCCTCCAGCACGCGCTGCGACTGCTCGCTCTTTTTCAGCACGTCGCTGATCTGCGACAGGCTCGCCACCTTGACCACGATGCGACGGCTCAGCAGCAGCCCGATCTCATCGATCATCATCAGCTGGCTGGGATCGGCCATGGCGATCACCAGACGGCCGTCGGGCTTCTCTTCCAGCGGCACGAAGTTGTAGCGGAACATCAGGTCCACTTTGATCTTGCGGAACAGCTCGTGCTGAATGGGAAAAGTCTTCAGGTCTACAAACTCGCAGCGATAGCGCCGCGCCAGGTCTTTTGCATGTTCGATCTCGTCGGTGACGGCGACGCCGCCGTTACCGTTGACGAAGATCGCTTTGGGTTCTGCCATGAATACCTCAAAAACGAGCTATTAGCTACGAGCAACTAGCGATTAGCAATTAGCCACCGGCGTTTGCTAGCGGCTTCAACGTCAACCTGTAATCGCCGCCATTCCCTTCCAAAAACCTTTTCCCCGGCCTTCACTAGTCGCTAGTTGCTAGTTGCTAGTCGCTAGTTGCCGCCTTAATGTATCGTTCCCGCTCCCAGACTGAAGATCGGCAGATACAGAGAAATCAGCACGAAAGCCACCACCACGCCCATTACGATCAGGATTACGGGCTCGATGAGCGCCATGGCCGTGGCCAGCGCATTCTGCACGTCTTCTTCGTAGAACTCGGCGATGGAGTTCAGCATGGCCGGCAGCGCGCCGGTCGATTCGCCGACCTCGATCATCTCCACCGACATCTCGGGGAAGACCTGCGTCTCCTCCAGGCTGCGGGCCAGGCCGCGTCCTTCACGCACCGACCGCGTCGAGTTCTCGATGCCGTGCGCCATCAGCCGGCTCTGCATCGACTCGCTGGCCGTCTCCAGCGACGGCACCAGCGGCAGACCGCCCGAGAGCAGCGTCGACAGCATGCGCGAGAACACCGCTACCTGATACTTCAGCCAGACGTCGCCCAGCAGCGGAGTCTTCAACTTGATGCGGTCCATCTGGGTCGAGCCGCTGTCGCTCCGCATCCAGCGCCAGAGAAAAAATCCCACCACCGCCAGCACCGCTACAGCGTAGGGCGCATACTGCCGGGCGTTGACGCCGATGGCCAGCATCAAGGCCGTCATCGGCGGCAGCTGCGCGCCCAGCGCCGCATACAGGTTGGCAAACTGCGGGACTACAAACGTGATCAGGAAGGTCAGCATCACGATCAACACAACCACCAGCAGCGCGGGATAGACCAGCGATGAGATCAGTTTCTTGCGGAAGCTGACCGCCAGCCGCTGGAATGAAATAAAACGCTCCAGCACTTCTTCCAGGTTGCCGCTCTTCTCTCCCGCCAGCAGCGTAGTCGTGTAAACCTTGGGAAAAACCTTTTGCGCCTCGAAGGCTTCGGACAGCAACTCGCCGCCGCGAACCCGATCGCGCACACTTTGCAGCACCGAGCGGAAGAAAACGTTTCGCTGCCGTTTGATCAGCAGCTCCAGCGACTGGATGATCGGCAGACCGGCATGAATCAGCGTCACGAACTGCTGATTGAAGATGACGAACTGGTCCTGCCTGATCTTGCGCCGCCGGGGCAGTGCCACCTCGCCCGAAAGCAAGCCCTTGGATTTGATCGAATAAACGTAATAGCCCTGCTGCGCGAAGCGGTCGCGGATCTCCGCCTCCGAGACGCCGTTCTCGGTCTGCTCCAGAACGCGCCCCCGCTCATCGGCCATCTTGATCGTGTATTCGGCCATAAATGCGAGACTTCCTTGGACTGAGGTGTTAACTAGTAGTTTAACATTCGGGCTGCCGGCGTCGCGGCCGGCGTCAACTGACGTCTGACGGCTGATAGCTGACGGCCGGCTCTTACTCCGTCAATTCCGTACCGGCCACCACTTCCACGCCCGGAGGCGGAACAAAATGGAACTGCTGTTCTGCTATTTGGACGTTTTCCTTCTGCTGATGAAAGCGGAATTCGGTGATCGACCCATCCAGTTCCTGAATCAGGATGCGGGTGATCAAGCCGTCGGGCGCGATCTCCAGCAGGGTCTGTTCCACGCGATCGCGCATGCCTTTCGGAACGCCTCGCAAGACCACGTCGCCGGGATTCACCGGTTTTTCATCCGTCGCCAGCGACAGTCCCTCCAGCTCCTTCTCCAGCTTCGTTTTCCCCAGCAGA
>Ga0070741_10018164_pt1 | contig 11441 bp, 13 predicted proteins | sample Coa_R1_4_FD_66440 | JGI IMG/M metagenome (GOLD analysis project Ga0070741, IMG submission 66440) | Surface soil microbial communities from Centralia Pennsylvania, which are recovering from an underground coalmine fire - Coalmine... | ecosystem: Environmental > Terrestrial > Soil > Unclassified ...
CAGGGCGCCGTTCTGCTTCGGTGGTCGATGGACGACACTGTACAGCGCGAGGTGGCTGCTGCCAATGAACGCCTCGCCGTGGAGCAGGAAATATTCCGTGTGCGTGGTGATGCCGGTCGGCCCGACATCGCTCGCCGGATTGGCGGCGGCGAAGTGATCGTTCCAGAACGCGGTTTCGCCGCCATCTTCGATCGGCTTCTCGATCCGGTCCTGCGCGAACTGCGCGAGGCTCGAGTTGCCGGACGCGCTGAGCGACATCAGCACCGGCAGCGGCGCGGTGTTGATGTTGATCTTGGTGCCCTGCTCGGGCAACACACAGACGTAATCGCGCAGCCCGAGATAGATCTCCTTGGTGACGCCTTTGATCGCCAGCAGCTCCGTCACGCTGGTCATGATGTGATTGGCGGCGCGATACGGCGGGGTCAGCGTGGTGTATTCGCTGTCCTCGGCGCCGCCGAAGCCCATCGGCTGATCGTCCTGATCGATCCAGTCGTGGATCGCTTCGGCGAGCCCGTCGGTCGGAGCCTGCTTCACGGCGTCGATGCTCTGGACCAGACGCTGGAATTGCGCCTTGTATTTCAGGAACACCGGATCCTGCTCGTTGGCGCCGAGCCCGAGATTGTTCAGGTTGAAGCGGCCCTGCAGATCGGTCACGCCGCCCTGCAGGTTGCCTTCGTCGACGGGTAGGACGCGCTCGCCCTTGGCCCATTCTTCGCCGAGATAGTCGATCTTGGAATTCTGCTGATCGAGCATCAGCAGCGACTTCACCCAGGTCTCGATGCCGTCGGCGTACCACCACGCGCGCTCGGTGTCGGAAAGCGTGGAGGCGCGATGGATCGACAGATTGGTCGACGACAGCATCGCCGCCGCGACGATGGCCGCGAGCGCGATGACGAGCACCGCGGTGATGAGGGCGACGCCGCGCTGCTTCAACATGGCGAGCCGTTGCTATGGAGGATGACGTTGCCGCCGGTCGTCTGCTGCTGGCACGTGCTGTCGATGCCCGATTTGAACAAGAACCGAAGCTGGCCCCAGTCGCGCGTCTTCAGCGTGATCTCGACTGCAGTCGGCGGCGAGACCGACGTCGTGCTGACGTTGAGCGAGTTGAGCGGCGGCCAGTTCGGCTGCCAGCTGCCGTCGGGACCGAAGAAGCGCCAGCCGATGTCGTCGACGCCTTCGAGCACCACGAGCTCGATCGGCTCCGCGCCTTGCACGCGATCGAGCACCCGCCAGCTGTCGCGCAGGAGCTTCGACTCGTTGACGCGATAGCTCACGCGCTCCTGCGACGAGCGCGGCTGGAACAACGGATTGCGCCAGCCGCCGCGCGTGAACTCGAGCACCGGCGCGCTCGGCGTCACGTAGAGCGCGGGCATTTGATCGCCGTACGGATCGCGCACCGGGCGATTGCGGATCTGCTGGAAATCGCCGCGCATGCGCATATAGGCCTTCTGCAGCGTGGCGATGCGGTCGAGCCGATCCTCGATCACGCGGCGCTGATTCAGGACGCTGTTCAAGCCGCCGTAGGCGAGCACCGCGACGATCGCGAAGATCGCGATCGCGATCAGGAGCTCGAGCAGCGTGAACCCGCGGTTCGTTCTCACGGCGAGCGACCGACGCCGGAGACGAACGACGAGAGGCTCGCAGCGTCGCCGTTGCGTCCCTGCGCCTGTACATGGATGTCGACGCGGCGCAGGTTCGGGTCGGCGGTGGCGGTGACTTCAGCGTTCCAGTGCCATTTGGCGCCGCCCATCTCTTCGTCGCCATCGCTCTTGCCGATGGCGGGGAACGTCGGCGCGAGCTCGATCTCGGTGAGCCGGTTGTGCGCGACGAAGATCGCGATCGTGCGCTGCTTGAGCTGGCCCGCGTTGTCGGCGTAGCGCGCCATGCCGGCGATGATCGCGCCGAGCCCGATCGCGAGCACCGCGACCGCGACCAGGACCTCGATCAGCGTGAAGCCGCGCGCGATGCGCACGTTACTGATCGAAGCGCTGCTTGCGCAGGCGCCCGAGCGCGTCGCCTTCGAGGCGGATGTACGGCTGGTAGCCGTGCGCGTGCAGGTCCAGCCGGAACGGGCTCGCATCGCCGCTCGACAGCAGGAGCACCTGCGGCTCGGCGGCGTTCTTGCCACCGGCCGGTGGAACGGTGCGGCCTTCGACGGAAAGGTCGATGTACAGCGCGCCGGGCAGGGGACGCTCGCGCAGCGGGCCGGCCTCGAACGGCTGCCAGCCGCTGCCTTGATTGAGCACGAGGAATTCGTAACCGTCCGGCGTGTAGCGCCAGCCGAGCTCGAGGCCTTGCACTTCGGCGTCCTCGACGGCGAGCGCGAACAGCTGATGCAGGCGCTCGCCTTCGTTGTCGAGCTGGCTGTCGAGCGTGCGGTTGCCGAGCGAGAGCGCGGCAAAGGTGATGATGATCCCGATGATCAGGACGACGACGAGGATCTCGATGAGCGTGAAGCCTCGCGCCGCACGCGCGCGGTTCACCCGCCCAAGTCCCAATTCCCGATGTCGGACTCGTAGCCTTCGCCGCCGGGCTTGCCGTCCTTGCCGTAGCTGAACAGGTCGAACTCGCCGTGCGAGCCGGGGGTGATGTAGTTGTACGGGTTGCCCCAAGGGTCCTTGGGCAGCTGCTTGATGTAGGGCTCGCGCCAGTTGCGCGCCGCCGGATCGCCGCCGGGTTTCTGCACCAGCGCTTCCAAGCCCTGCTGCGTGCTCGGATAATAGAAGTTATCCAGCTTGTACATGTTGAGGGCCGCCTCGATCGCGCGGATGTCCTGCTTGGCGGCGGCCACGCGCGCGTCCTCGGGCTTGCTCATGATGTTGGGCACGACGACCGCGGCGAGGATGCCGAGGATCACGACCACGACCATGATTTCGATCAGCGTGAAGCCGGCGTTACGACGACGCGTCATTGGATTTGGCATCGGATGAGTGAAGTGAAAACCGAGAGGGACGACCGCGGGCCTATGATAACAAACGGTCCCGGAAGTTCCGTGTTCGCCGACCCGCGCGTGTGGGTGGTTCCGCTCATCCTGATGGCGGTCATGGCACTGCTCGAGCTCGGCGGCGATCCGGTCCGTGACGCGTTGCGCTTCGACCGGCTCGCCGTCCAGTCCGGCGAGCTCTGGCGCCTGCTCTCCGACAACTTCGTCCACCTGTCGTGGTGGCACCTGTTCCTGAACGAGCTCGGCGTGCTGGTCTTCGTCCTGCTGTGTCCCGAGCCGATCGAGTGGACCGTCTGGCTGCGCCGGCTCGTGCTGCTCGGGCTCGGCATGAGCGCGGGGCTCTATTTCGCGGCGCCGAAGCTGACGCACTACGTCGGACTGTCCGGTGTGATGCATGGGCTCTTCGTGCTCGGCCTCGGCCGACAAGTCCTGCAGAAGGACCTCATCGCGCTCGGCTGCCTTGCGTACCTGATCGGCAAGCTCGGATGGGAGCTCTTCGCCGGCGCGCCGGTCTCGGACGAAGCTGCGATCGGCGGCCGCGTCGCGCTCGAGTCGCACCTGTGGGGCGCGATCTCGGCGGTCGTCTACGGCGCGATCTTCGGCTCGTTCAAGCGGCTCGAAACCTTTTCGTTGCGGAGAAAGAACCAGTGAAATACGCGATGGTGTTCCCGGGCCAGGGATCGCAATCGGTCGGCATGCTGGGCGCGCTCGACGCGCCCGAGGTCGCTGCTACGTTTTCCGAAGCGTCGTCCGCGCTCGGCTGGGATGTCGCGACGCTGGTGAAGTCGGGCCCCGAAGCGCAGCTCAATCGCACGGAGTTCACCCAGCCTGCGCTGCTGGCAGCCGGCATCGCTGTGTGGCGCGTGTGGCGGAAGCAAGATCAGCCATCGCCCGTCGCGCTCGCGGGTCACAGCCTCGGCGAATACACGGCGCTCGTCGCAGCAGGCAGCCTCGAATTCGCCGACGCGCTCAAGCTCGTCCAGCTGCGCGGCAAGCTGATGCAGGCCGCAGTCCCGGAAGGCACCGGCGGCATGGCGGCGATGATCGGGCTCGACGACGCCGGCGTGGAGAAGCTTTGCGCCGGCTTTGGCGGCGGCGTCCTCGAGCCGGTGAATTACAACGCGCCCGGACAGATCGTCGTCGCCGGCGAGCGTGCCGGCCTGGAATGGCTCGAGGCCAATGCCAAGGCCGCGGGTGCGCGAATGGTGATGCGGCTGCCGGTGAGCGTGCCCTCCCACTGCTCGCTGATGAAGGGCGCGGCCGACAAGCTCGCCGATCGGCTCGCGCAGGTGACCGTTCGCTCGCCGTCGATTCCGGTGCATCAGAATCTCGACGCCAAGGCGCGCGCGAATCCCGATGAGATCCGCCGCGCGCTGCATCAGCAGCTGTTCCGGCCCGTGCGCTGGACGTCGACGATCCAGGGTCTCGCGCAGCAGGGCGTCGGATTGTTCCTGGAATGCGGTCCCGGAAAAGTGCTGACCGGGCTCACCAAGCGCATCGCGCCGACGACGAAGTTCCTCGCGCTCGAAGACCCTGCGATGCACGCGCAGGCGCGGAGCCTGATCGCTAGCTGAGCAGGTGCTCCAGCGCGCCGCGCAGATCGGGCTGACGGAAGATGAACCCGGATTCCTGCAGGCGCGTCGGCAGCACTTTCTGACCGCCCAGCAGCAGCCGCGACATCTCGCCGAACAGGAGCTGCAGCGCAAGAGCAGGCGTCTTGATGCGCGCGGGACGATGCATGACCGCGCCGAGAGCGCGGGCGAATTCGCGGTTGGTCACCGGCGCCGGCGACGTCGTGTTGTAGGCGCCGCTCGCGCCGGCCCTCGCCAGCGCCCACTGGATCGCGCCGACGAGATCGTCGCGATGGATCCAGGACATCCACTGGGCGCCGTTGCCCATCGGACCGCCGAGACCGAAGCGGAACGCGGGGAGCAAGCGCGCGAGCGCGCCGCCGTCGCGTCCGAGCACGATGCCGAAGCGCATGCAGCAGACGCGGATGCCGAGCGCGTCGGCTTCGTTCGCGGCGCGTTCCCATTCGCGGCACAGATCGGACTGGAATTCGTGTCCCGGCGGTGAATCCTCGCGCAGCTCTTCGTCGCCGCGCGCCCCGTAGTAGCCGATCGCGGATGCGGAGACGAGAACGCTCGGCTTCTCCTTGAGCGTGCCCATCCACTTCACGAGCTCGCGCGTGGTGTCGATGCGCGACTGCCGCAGTTGTGCCTTGCGCGCGTTGCTCCAGCGCGCCCCTGCAAGGTTCTCGCCGGCCAGATTGACCACCGCCTGCGGCGTGAGCCCCGAGAGCTCTTCGAGCGATTCGATGGTTCCGACTTCGGGTCGCAGGACCTGCTCGGCCTTGCGGCGTGAGCGGGTGAGCACCGTGACCTGCCCGCGGCGCAGCAGCTCGCGACAGAGCGCGCGTCCGATGAAGCCGGTTCCGCCGGTGACGAGGTAGTGCATGCGAGTGGAGCGGATTCTAACCAAGCATGCGCGGCGGCGGACTGCTGCCGGGACGGAAACACCACGTGCTGTATCCTGCGCGCCCATTGAAAGCCGAGCCCGCGCGCTTCGCGGGAGAGCCGGGATGAATCGCGGTCTGCTGTCGACGTTGGGCGCGTTCGTGATCTGGGGCCTGTTCCCGCTCTACTGGCACCAGCTGCGCGAGGTTCCGGCGCTCGAGATCATGGCCCACCGCATCGTCTGGTGCGGGCTGCTCGTCGGCGCCTATCTCTTCGCGCGCCAGGGCTGGCGCTGGCTGCCCACCGCGCTCGGCAAGCCGCGCGTGCCGCTCATGCTCGCGTGCAGCGCGCTGCTGATCAGCATCAACTGGCTCCTCTACATCTGGGCCGTGAACAATGGTCACGTCGTCGAGTCGAGCCTCGGCTACTTCATCAACCCGCTGGTGAACGTCCTGCTCGGCGTGCTCGTGCTGCGCGAGCGGCTCAACGTCGCGCAATGGAGCGCGGTCGCGCTCGCAGGATTCGGCGTTGCGTGGCTCACCTGGCAGTCGGGCTCGTTGCCGTGGATCGCGCTCGTGCTGGCGATCTCGTTCGGGACCTACGGACTGATCCGCAAAATCGCGCACGTCGACGCGGTGCCCGGACTCGGGATCGAGAGCGCATATCTGTTCGTGCCCGCGCTCGGCTATCTGGCCTGGCTCGCTGCGCACGGAGCCGGGCACTTCGTGCGCGGCAACGTCGGCGAAGATCTGTTCCTCGCGATCGGCGGTGCGGTCACCGCGCTACCCTTGATCTGGTTCGCCTACGGCGCGCGACAGATCCCGTACTCGCTCGTGGGCATCATCCAGTACGTCGCGCCGACGCTGCAGTTTCTCACCGGCGTGCTGGTCTTCCACGAAGCGTTCACGTCGGTGCAGGCGATCGGCTTCTGCTGCATCTGGTCCGCGCTCGCGATCTATGGCGGCGACGGCTTGTGGCGCTCGCGGCTGCGTGGACTGACGGCGACCGCCTAGCAGCGGATTTCACAGGATCGCCAAATTCCCGCAGCATAATGGCCTTGCACATAAGGGCCGGGATTCCATGCGATTGAACGAAGAGCGTGCGCTGGTCACGGGCGCGAGCCGCGGCATCGGACGCGCGATCGCCGAGCGACTGGCGCGCGAAGGCGCGAAAGTCGTCGGCACTGCGACCAGCGAATCCGGCGCGTCGGCGATCGCTGAATATCTCAAGCCGCACGGTGGCGAGGGGCGCGTGCTCGACGTGCGCGATGGCGCGGCGGTCGAAGCGCTGATGGGATCGATCGGCGCCGTTTCGATCCTCGTCAACAACGCCGGCATCACGCGCGACACGCTGTTGCTGCGCATGAAGGACGAGGATTGGGACACGGTGATCGAAACGGACCTGTCCGCAGTGTTCCGTCTCACGCGCGCAGTGGTGAAGGGGATGATCAAGGCCCGCCACGGGCGCATCATCTCGATCGGCTCGGTGGTGGGGACCATCGGCAACGCGGGACAGGCGAATTATTGTGCCGCGAAGGCAGGGCTCGTCGGCTTCTCGAAAGCGCTGGCGCGTGAGATCGGATCGCGCGGCGTCACGGTGAACGTCGTGGCGCCCGGATTCATCGACACCGACATGACGCGTGAGCTAGCCGAGGCACAACGCGCTGCGCTGCTCGCGCAGATTCCGGTGCAGCGGCTCGGTCAGGCCGACGAAATTGCGTCCGCCGTCGCGTTCCTCGCGTCGCGTGAAGCGGGCTACATCACGGGAGAGACGCTGCACGTCAACGGCGGCATGAGCATGGCCTGACCGGCTTGCCGGATTTTCCGTCGATTGCCTTATAATTCGCGGGCTTTCCGCCCCCATTACAAATCGTTCCAACGATCCGCCAGGAGTCACGACATGAGCAGCTTGGAAGAGAAAGTCAAGAAAATCATCGCGGAGCAGCTGAGCGTCAGCGAAGACCAGATCACGCCGGAAGCCTCGTTCGTCGAGGACCTGGGGGCCGATTCGCTCGACACCGTCGAGCTCGTGATGGCGCTCGAGGAAGAGTTCGAGATCGACATCCCGGACGAGGAAGCGGAAAAGATCGTGACGTTCCAGGACGTCATCAATTACATCAAAGCCCACACCAACCAGACGACCTGATCTCAGGCCGACGGCCACGCACTCCTTTCGAGGCCGTTTCATCCCAAGCTGACCAGAGCTAAACGCCGATGAGCCGCCGACGCGTTGTCGTGACCGGCATGGGCATCGTTTCGCCCGTCGGCTCCACGGTCGAGAGCGCCTGGAAGAACATCGTCGCCGGCAGGAGCGGCATCGTTCCGATCACCAAGTACGACGTGTCGCAGTACACGACGCGCTTCGGCGGGATGGTCGCGGACTTCAACGTCGCTGACTATCTTGGCCCGAAGGAAGTCCGCAAGACCGATCCTTTCATCCACTACGGCGTCGCCGCTGCGAAGCAGGCAGTGAAGGACGCGGGACTCGAGATCACCGACGCGAATCGCGAGCGCATCGGCATCAACGTGGGCTCCGGGATCGGCGGCATCGGCACCATCGAAGAGGAAGTGCTGACGATGGCCAAGGGCGGGCCGCGCCGCATCTCGCCGTTCTTCGTGCCCTCGTCGATCATCAACATGATCTCCGGCTACATCTCGATCGAGCTCAAGATCACCGGTCCCAATCTCGCGGTGGTCAGCGCATGCACGACCGGCGCGCACGCGATCGGACTCGGTGGGCGCTTGATCCAGGCCGGCGACGCGGAAGTATTCATCGCCGGCGGCGCCGAATGTGGATCGAGTCCGGCAGGTCTCGCGGGCTTCTGCCAGGCGCGAGCGCTCTCGACGCGCAACGACGATCCGCAGCGCGCGAGCCGTCCGTGGGACAAGGATCGCGACGGCTTCGTGCTCGGCGACGGCGCCGGTGTCGTCGTGCTCGAGGAATACGAATACGCGAAGAAGCGCGGGGCGCGGATCCTCGCGGAGCTCGTCGGCTTCGGCATGTCCGGCGATGCGTTCCACATCACGCTGCCGGTCGAAGGCGGCGACGGTGCGCGACGCTGCATGCTCAATGCGCTGAAGGATGCCCAGATCGATGCGGGCGCGGTGAATTACATCAACGCGCACGGCACGTCGACGATCGCGGGAGATCTCGCCGAGACGCAGGCGATCAAGTCGGCGTTCGGCGATCACGCGAAGAAGATTCCGGTGAGCTCGACCAAGTCGATGACCGGGCATCTGCTCGGCGCCGCGGGCGGCATCGAAGCGATCTTCTCCGTGCTCGCGCTGCGCGATCAGGTGATCCCGCCGACGATCAATCTCGAGCATCCCGGCGAAGGTTGCGACCTCGACTACGTGCCGGGGCAGGCACGTCAGGCGAAGCTCGACTACGTGCTGTCGAACTCGTTCGGCTTCGGCGGCACCAACGGAACGCTCGCGTTCAAGCGCCTGACCTGATGCTGCGTGCCGCGACCGCCGGTCCGGTCGATCTGTTCACGCTGCATCGGCGATTCCCCGGCCGGTATCCCTTCCTGTTGCAGAGCGCGGCTCCGCATCCGCAGGCCGCGCGTTACGACTTGCTGTTCGCGTTCCCGGGCGACGCGATCGAGCTCCGCGCCGACTCCCGCATGGATTTCTTCGGCGACCTGAACCGGGCGTTCCGGCGCGAGCGCGATGACGTGTCGAACGAGCTGCCGTTCGCCGGCGGGTGGTTCATCCTGCTGGGCTATGAAGCAGCGCGCTTGATCGAGCCGCGCGTGCATCTGCAGCGATCGCCGTTCCGCCTGCCGGACGCGCTCGCCGTGCGTTGTCCGGCGGCGATCATCTATGACCGTCACACCGAGACGGCTCACGCGATCGCCGAGCGCGACCCTGCGCAGATCGAGACGATGTCCGCGGATCTGCGATCGACAGGCGCGCATTCCGTCCGCCCCGGCCCGCTGACCGAGCCCGCGACGGAGGACGACCCGGAGCGCTACCGAGCGGGGGTGCGCGCAATCCTCGAATACTTGCGCGCGGGCGATGTGTTCCAGGTCAATCTCTCACGGCGCTGGCAGGCGCCGCTGCGCGAAGGCGTGAGCCATTGTGATCTGTACGACGCGCTTCGATCCCGCAATCCGGCGCCCTTCGCCGGGCTCGCGTGGTGGCAGAACAGCGCCGTCGTGAGCTCGTCGCCCGAGCGGCTCGTGCACATCGAAGGCGATCGTGTGCAGACGCGCCCGATCGCAGGCACTCGGCCACGCGCCGCGGACCCGTCGGAGGATCGCCGTCAGATCGAGAAGCTCATGGCGAGCATCAAGGAGCGCGCGGAGCACATCATGCTCATCGATCTCGAGCGCAACGACCTCGGGCGCGTCTGCGAAAGCGGCAGCGTGGAAGTCGACGAGCTGATGACGACGGAGAGCTATGCGCACGTGCATCACATCGTCTCGAACGTCGCCGGCCGCCTGCGCTCCGAGGCCGGTCCCGGCGATGTGCTGCGCGCCGTATTTCCCGGCGGCACCATCACCGGATGCCCGAAGGTGCGCGCAATGGAGATCATTGCGGAGCTCGAAGGCGTCGGGCGCGGACCGTACACCGGCGCGATGGGTTATCTCTGCCGCAGCGGCCGGCTCGACATGAACATCCTGATCCGCAGCCTCGTGTGCGAGGACGGCACCGTCACCTTCCGCGCGGGCGGCGGCATCGTCGCGGATTCCGATCCCGACGCCGAGCTTGCGGAGGCGCGCGCGAAGGCGAGGGGATTGCTGCTCGCCCTCGGAGCGGCGGCGTGAGGGCGCTCTTCAATGGTCGTCCGGAAGGCGGCGCATGGACGTGGTCGCGCGGCCTCCATTACGGCGATGGTGTCTTCCGAACCGCGCTGGTCGTCGATTCGAGGATCGTCGACCTCGATCGCCAAGTCGCGAAGCTGGAGGCGGACGCTTCGGCCCTCTCTCTTTCTGCGAGCGCAGCGCGGGCTTGCGCGCGCGACGCGCGCAAGCTCGCGGCGGCGATGGACACGGGCGTCGTCAAAATGATGCTCTGGAGGAAGTCCGAGGGTCGCGGCTATCGACCGACGACGAAAGACGCGGAGCGTCTCGTCCTGCGCGCCGATCTGCCGTCGATGTCGCGCACTTCGTGGACACGCGGAGTCATCGCGATGCGCGGTGCAGTGTCGCTGAGCGCACAGCCGCGACTCGCGGGCATCAAGCATCTGGCGCGGCTCGAGCAGGTTCTTGCCAGCGCGCAATGGCCGTCGCGCGTGGGCGAAGCGATCCAGTGCGACGCGCAAGGCCGGCCGATCTGCGGTACGCGATCGAATCTATTCTGGATCGCGCGCGGCGCACTTTATACTCCGGAGCTGAGTGGATGCGGCGTTGCGGGCGTGATGCGCGAGAAGATTCTCGAGCTTGCCCAGGCACTCGGTATCCGCTGGCGCATCGGCGCTTTCAGCTGGCGTGACTTTGCAAACTCCGAAGAAGCTTTCGTGACCAACAGCCTGATCGGCATCTGGCCTCTGCAGCGCTGCGAGCGCAGCCGCTGGCGCGCGCCCGGAGAGATCACGCGCGCCCTGATGCAGGCGCTGGACCATCCGCTGCCGGGCCGGTCGTGAAAGCCTTGCGCACCCTGATCCTGTTGCTCATCGTCGCGTTCGTCGGTGTCTTCGCGATCGTGCGTGACATGCAGTCGCAGCTGCACGCGCAGTTGCGGCTCACCAGTCCGTCGGTGTTCGAAGTGATCAAGGGTCAGTCCCTCGACACCGTGATGGCGGAGCTCGCCGCGCACCAGTGGCTGCCCTCTGCGCGGACGAAGCAGTACCTCAAGCTTTACCTGCGGCTGAAGCCGGAGCTCGCAGCCGTGAAGGCCGGCGAGTACGAGCTGATGCCGGCGATGACGCCGCTCGACGTGCTCGGTCTCTTCGCCTCGGGTCACGTCATCCTTCATGAGCTGACGATTCCCGAGGGCTGGCGCTTCTCGCAGGCGCTCCAGGCGGTGCAGCAGAACGATGCGCTCCAGCACACGCTGCCGGCGACTGCGAGCGCGGCCGACGTGATGGCTGCTGTC
>Ga0070741_10018165_pt1 | contig 11441 bp, 10 predicted proteins | sample Coa_R1_4_FD_66440 | JGI IMG/M metagenome (GOLD analysis project Ga0070741, IMG submission 66440) | Surface soil microbial communities from Centralia Pennsylvania, which are recovering from an underground coalmine fire - Coalmine... | ecosystem: Environmental > Terrestrial > Soil > Unclassified ...
CACGTGATCGTCACCGAGGTCGATCCGATGCGGGCGCTCGAAGCCGCGATGGACGGGTTCGAGGTGCTGCCGATGACGAGGGCGGCCGAGATCGGCGACATCTTCTGCACGGCGACCGGCGACAAGGGCGTGATCACCGCCGATCACATGCAGCGGATGAAGGACGGCGCGATCCTCGCCAACACCGGCCACTTCGACGTCGAGATCGACAAGCCCGCCCTCCGCGCGCTGGCCGCCGAGACGCGGCAGGCGCGCGAATTCGTCGAGGAGTTCACGATGGCCGACGGTCGCCGGCTCTACCTCGTCGCCGAGGGCCGGCTCGTGAACCTCGGCGCCGCGGAAGGACATCCCGCGCTGGTGATGGACATGTCCTTTGCGAACCAGGCGCTCGGAGCGGAGTACGCCGTGCGGAACGCCGCCGAGCTCGAGCGCAAGGTCTACCCGGTGCCGGACGAGATCGACCGGGAGATCGCGCGGCTGAAGCTGGCGACGATGGGGATCGACATCGACCAGCTCACCGAGGAGCAGCAGCGCTACCTCGCGAGCTGGGACGAGGGCACCTAGACAAGGAGTGGCGTGCGGCCCGGCACCGCCGGGCCGCCCCGCTTCAGTGGGAGATGCGGCCGGCGCGGCTCTGGCGGGCGCCGGCACCGCGGAGGCGCACGGGCTCGGAGCCGGACGGCCCGCCGTGCTTGCGCTGGTACATCGCGCGGTCGGCCTGCGCCAGGAGATCCTCGACCGAACCCGGCGTGCGCGGGTCGATCGCGCACGTCCCGACGCTGACCGAGACGTCACACGGCAGGCGGCGCTCGACGCGCGCCGACCGTGCGCCCGCCTGGATGCGCCCCACCACGTGCTCGGTCGACTCGCCGTCGGCGAAGAGGAGCAGCCCGAACTCGTCGCCGCCGATCCTCGCCGCGATGTCGCTCTCGCGGACGGCGGTCCTGAGCACGTCTGCAACGGCGCGCAGGACCTCGTCGCCGGTGCCGTGGCCGTGGGTGTCGTTGATCCGCTTCAGGCCGTCGAGGTCGAGGAACAGGAGGACGACTGCGCGGCCGTCGCGCCGCGCGCGGTACAGCGCCTGCTCGCCGACCACCAGCAGGCCGCGGCGGTTGAAGAGGCCGGTGAGCTCGTCGACGAGCGTCAGCCGCTCGAGCTCACGAGCCTGCTCGGCGAGCTGGGCCGCCTGGGCGGCGAGCTGCTGCTCGTCCTGCTTGCGCGTGGTGATGTCGCGGGAGATCCCGAACAGGCCGACGATGGCGCCGGCGCGGTCCCGGAGCGGGACCTTCGTCGTCGAGACCCAGGCCTCGCGTCCGTCCTCCCAGGTCTCGCGTTCCTCGATCCCGACCAGCGGCTCGCCCGTCTGCATCAGGCGCTGCTCGTCGGCGAAGGCCTCGCGTGCGTGCTCGTCGGAGAAGAAGTCGAAGTCGGTCCTGCTGATCGCCTCGGCCGGATCCTTCAGGCCGAGGCGGTCGGCCAGGGCGCGGCTGATCCGGATGAACCGGCTCTGTACGTCCTTGAAGTACACGGAGTCGGGCGTGTACTCCATGAAGGTGTCCAGGAGGTAGCGGTCGTCGACGAGCTCCTCGGGCCCGGGCCGGAGCGGGAGCACGTTGTCGTCCATGGAGGATCTATCGACGCACCCTACGGACCGCGAATCACCCGTCCGGGGCACACCGCCCGCCTAGACTCCCCGTGTGCTAGAACCGGAGCGGATCGTGCGGCTGGAGGACGGCGCGGTCGTCGTCCTCGACCAGCGCCGCCTTCCCGAGGAGGAGGTCGATCTCGTCTGCCGCTCCTCGGCGGAGATCGCCCACGCGATCCGGACGCTCGCCGTGCGCGGCGCGCCGGCGATCGGGATCGCGGCCGCCTACGGGTACGCGCTGGCCGCCCGGGCCGGGGAGGACCTGGACGCCGCCGTCGCCACGCTCGCCGCGGCACGCCCGACAGCCGTCAACCTGGCCTGGGCGCTCGGCGAGATGCAGGCGGGGGAGGGCGACCCGGCCGAGCGGGCGCGCCGGATCCACGCCGACGAGGTCGACCGCTGCCGCGCGATGTCCGCGCACGCGGCCTCGCTGTTCGAGCCCGGAACGCGGGCGCTGACCCACTGCAACGCCGGCGGGCTCGCCACCGGCGGGTACGGAACGGCCGTCGGCGCGATTCGCGCCGCGTGGGAGCGGGGACTCGTGGAGCACGTGCTCGTCGACGAGACCCGCCCTCTCCTGCAGGGCTCACGCCTGACCGCCTGGGAGCTCGAGGAGGCGGGGATTCCGCACACGGTGATCGTCGACTCCGCCGCGGCGTCGCTGATGGCGGCCGGAGAGGTCGATCTCGTCGTCACCGGCGCAGACCGGATCGCCGCCAACGGCGACACGGCGAACAAGATCGGCACCTACGCGCTCGCCGTCCTCTGCGCCCACCACGACATCCCGCTGTACGTGGTCGCGCCGAGCTCGACCGTCGACCTCGCCACGCCGGCCGGGGACGGGATCCCGGTCGAGGAGCGTGCCGGCGCGGAGGTGACCGCGCGGTTCGCAGCCCGCAACCCGGCTTTCGACGTCACCCCGGCCGCGCTGGTCGCCGCGATCGTCACCGAGCGGGGCGTGCACCGTGCGCCGTTCGCGGAGTCCCTCGCCGGCGCGGCGGTTCCGGCGTGAGGGCGATCGTCCTCGCGGCCGGGTACGCAACCCGCCTCCGCCCGCTGACGGACGCGCTGCCGAAGCAGCTGCTCCCGGTGGGCGGCCGGCCCATGCTCGACTGGGTCTGCGACCGGGTCGCGGAGATCACCGACGACATCCACCTCGTGACCAACGCCCGCTTCGCCGGCGACTTCCGGCGGTGGGCGTCCGGGCGCGCCGGGCTCACCGTCCACGACGACGGCACCGAGACGAATGACGACCGGCTCGGGGCGATCGGCGACATCGCCTTCGTCCTCGAGCGGACAGATGGCAACGACGACCTCTTCGTGATCGCCGGGGACAACCTCTTCGACTTCGCGCTCGGCGACTTCGTCGAGTTCACGCGTGGCAAGGGCACGGCCAGCGCAGTGGCCGTGTACGACTGCGGCGACCCCGAGCTCGCCACCCACTACGGCGTCGTCGAGGCGGACGCCGACGACCGCGTCGTCGGGTTCGAGGAGAAGCCCTCGGAGCCCGCGAGCACGCTGGTGGCGACGGCCGCCTACCTGTACGACCGCGCCCACGTCCCGCTCGTCGAGGAGTACCTCGCCGGCGGCAACCCGCCCGACCAGCCGGGCCGCCTGATCGCGTGGCTCCACATGCGCGAGCCCGTCTACGCCTACCGGTTCGCCGGGCCGTGGTTCGACATCGGAAACCCGGAGCAGCTCCTGGAGGCGGACAACAGCTGGCGCGACCGGGTCGGCCTCCCGCGGCGCGACGCCTACTCGCCGGACGCGTAGACACGGTTCCGGCACGAAGCCGGCACGGACCCGTGCGGGCCCGCCGCGTAGCGTGGGTGCATGTGCTCCTCGACCTGCTGTTCCCGCGGCGCTGCGTCGTCTGCTCCGCCCCGGGCGCCACCGTCTGCGGAGCCTGCACGACCGCCCTGCCGCGGCTCGCCGCCCCGCTGTGCGCCCGCTGCGGCGCTCCGGTCGCCTGGCCGGTCGCGCGGTGCCGCGAGTGCGCCGGTCGGCGGATCGCGTTCGCCACCGCGCGGGCCGCGGTCGAGTACGACGACCGCGTCCGCCGGCTCGTCGGCGCCTGGAAGGAGCGCGGGCTGCGCGACCTGGGGACGCTCGCCGGCACGGTCGCGGCCGAGGTCGTGCCGCGTCCCGAGGCGGGATGGATCACGTACGTGCCGCCCGACGGCGACCGCAGCCTCCGGCGGGGCGACCACCCGCCTGCCCGCCTCGCCCGTGAGCTCGGCCGCGCCTGGGACCTGCCGGTGCGCTCCGTGCTGCGCCGGACGCGGCCGCTCCGGCGGCAGCGGGGCCTCAGCCGCGACGAGCGGCGCCGGAACGTCAGGGGTGCGTTTCGCGCAGGGCCGGTCCACGGCCGCGGGATCCTCGTCGACGACGTCTACACCACCGGGGCGACCGTGTCGGCCGCGGCGAGCGCGCTGCGGGCGGGCGGGGCGTCGTCGGTCGACGTGGTCACGTTCGCGCGGGCGGTCAGGCGCTGAGATCGACTAGGGTGAGAGCGACCACCCTGTGCAAAGGGGGAAGCCGAGATGCGCTTGCAGGTCAAAGGCAAGAACGTCGAGATCAGCGACGCGATCCGGTCCTATGCGGAGGAGAAGCTCGGGAAGCTGCAGAAGCAGCTCGCCGACCCGACCGAGGTCGAGCTCGAGCTCGCCGTCGAGAAGAACCCGTCGATCGCGGACAAGGTCGTCGCCGAGGCGACGATCTGGACGAAGGGGCCGACGCTTCGCGCGCAGGAGCGGGCGAGCGACATGCGCGAGTCGATCGACCTGCTGACCGACAAGCTGGAGCGCCAGGTCACGCGCTACCGCGAGAAGCGGCGCCGGCGCGGCCATCGCGACGGCGACGGCCAGGGCGTCGAGGTGAGTGCGCCGGTGGACATCGACGAGGAGGGGGGACCGGTGATCGTCAAGACGAAGCAGTTCACGGTGCATCCGATGAGTGCCGAGGAGGCGGTCCTGCAGCTGGAGCTGATCGGTCACGACTTCTTCGTCTTCCGCCACGCCGAGACCGGCGAGATCAACGTCGTCTACCGGCGGAACGACGGCGACTACGGGCTGATCGAGCCCAGCTAGTCCGGACGGTGGGGCTCTTCCGGCGGCGCGAGCCGCTCCACGAGCAGCTCGCACGAGAGGGCGGCCTGCTCACCCGGCCCGTCGAGGAGCCCTCGCCGCCGCGCTGGGTCGAGACCGGGATCCACGGCGTCCCGCGGGCGAGGGAGTGGGACTCGGTGGTGACCGTCGAGGTGGAGGGGATGGAGGGGGACCGCGCGCTGTTCGTCGCGCTCCCCGACGACACGCTCGTGGTCGAGGAGGGCGACGACGTCGAGCCGCTCGCATCCGCCCTCGACGGGGTCGCGAGCCCGCCGTACCGGGCGGAGGCCCGCAGGCGCGGCGGCTCGCAGTGGGCGGTCGGCATCCGCGCGATCGGCGTCGTCGAGCTGCCGGACGATCCGGGCGGGGAGGAGATCCTGCTGACGGCCAACGGCGGCGAGCGGACGCTGCTCGTCGACGGGGTGGACACGTTCGCGTCGCTGCCGGAGCTGGAGCGGGTCGGGGAGGCGCGTGGAGCCTCCTACGTCGTCCGGGCGCGGCGGCTCGACGGGACGCTCTGGGAGGTAGAGGCGACGGCGCTCTAGCGGAGCGCGGCCTGGACGTTGACCATCGCGACGGAGAAGACCTTCCGGCCCACCGCGTAGGTCAGCCCGTTGTGCTCCAGGACGGCGGAGGTGCCCCGCCGCAGGAGCGCGTCACGCCCGGTCGAGACCCGGCGCGCGCGGATCCGGTCGCCGAGCCGGTAGAGGAGGATGCCCTCGGCGTAGTCGAGCATCCGCGCGGCCGGCGGCAGCGTGAGCCTCCTGACGGTCGCGCCCGTGCGGATCTCGAACTTTCCGCCCGGCAGCTGGACGACGAGCCCCGCTCCCGCCAGCGCGAACTCCCGGACGGCTCCGCGCGCGAACCGGTAGGTCTGCAGCACCGCGCCGGTCGGCGACAGCACGTAGCACGTGCCGCCGGCGACGAAGGCCGCCACCTCGCCCGCGTACGCGGTCGTGTTCGTGACCGTGCCCGGCGCCTGCCAGGTGAACGCGGTCGAGCCGTTCGGGCGCAGCGCCTTCACCGTCGAGCCGACCGAGTAGGGGATCACCTGCTCGGACGCGACGCCGAGGACGATCGGCGGCGGGTCGTCGACGTCGACCTCCCTGAACGCCAGCTGCCGCTCGCCGGGCCGCGTCGTCGTCGCCGTCTGCAGGCTCCAGTCGCGGAGATTGCCGCCGGCGTACTCGAGCCAGACGGCGCGGTTGCCGGCCACGGCGATGTCGGCGATCCCGCTCCCGGTCGAGGGCCCTTCGCTGCACAGGAGATCGGGGTGCCGGCCGAGCGCGTACACGCCCCTGGTGACGAGGCTCCAGAGCTCGACGCGCGGGCCGCAGTGGCCTGCGTAGGGGCCGGAGAGGAAGGCGACCGAGAAACCGCTCCGGGCGACCGCCCGCACCGGCCCGGGGCTCGTGACCGCCCGGTCGGAGCCAGCCGCGGCAGCACCCGCGGCCGCCGCGAGCGCGATCGCCGCCACTGCGGCAGTCCTCATTCAGCAAATGTAGCCCTCCCCGACGGCTACCCTGTACTCGTGGCAGGACAGGACCTCGGCGGCTTCGAGAAGATCCTCCGCGCAGGCGAGGGCCGGCGGGTCAAGCGCCTCGCCGAGCAGGCCGCGTACATCACGTCGCTCGAACCCGACTTCCGCAGTCTCTCCGACGACGAGCTGCGCACGAAGACGGCCGAGTTCCGGCAGCGGCTGGAGGACGGCGAGTCGCTCGAGGAGCTTCTGTTCGAGGCGTTCGCGGCGGTGCGCGAGGCGCGTCTGCGCGAGTCCGACCAGCGCATGTTCGACGTGCAGCTGATGGGCGGGATCGTCCTCCACGAGGGCGACATCGCCGAGATGAAGACCGGCGAGGGCAAGACCTTCGTCGCCAGCCTGGCGCTCTACCTCAACGCGCTGCCGGGCACCGGCGTGCACCTGGTCACGGTCAACGACTACCTCGCCAAGCGCGACGCCGAGTGGAACCGCGGCGTGTACGAGCGGCTCGGGATGACGGTCGGGTGGATCGAGAACATGCTCCCGTTCTCCGAGCGCAAGGCCGCCTACGACTGCGACATCACCTACGGGACGAACTCCGAGTTCGGGTTCGACTACCTGCGCGACAACATGGCGGTGTCGCTCGAGCAGTGCGTGCAGCGCGGCCACGCCTTCGCGATCGTCGACGAGGTCGACTCGATCCTGGTCGACGAGGCGCGGACGCCGCTGATCATCTCCGGCGAGCCCGAGACCGCCGCCAAGGTCTACGTCGACTTCGCCCGCGTCGCGCGCACGCTGACCGGCTACCCTCAGCCGAAGGCGCAGCCGGGCGGCGGCCCGGTCGAGGCCCAGATCCCCGAGGGCACCGACTTCCTCTACGACGAGAAGTTCAAGACGGTCGCGCCGCTCGAGTCGGCGATCGAGAAGGTCGAGCGCGCCCTGCGCGTCGAGAACCTGTACGACCCGCGCAACGTCCAGCTCGTCAACCACCTGAACCAGGCGCTGAAGGCCCAGGCGCTGTACCAGCGCGACGTCGACTACGTCATCCAGGACGGCGAGGTCAAGATCGTCGACGAGTTCACCGGCCGGATCATGGAGGGCCGCCGCTGGTCGGAGGGACTGCACCAGGCGGTGGAGGCGAAGGAGGGCGTCCGGATCCAGGAGGAGCACGTCACCCTCGCCACGATCACGCTCCAGAACTACTTCCGGCTCTACGAGAAGCTCGCCGGGATGACCGGTACCGCGAAGACCGAGGAGAAGGAGTTCGTCGAGATCTACGGCACGCACGTCGTCGAGATCCCGACCAACCGTCCGGTCGCCCGCGACGACAAGAACGACTTCATCTACAAGACGGTCGACGGCAAGTTCGCCGCCGTGATCGAGGACATCAAGGAGCGCCACGCCAAGGGCCAGCCCGTCCTCGTCGGCACGATCGCGGTCGAGACCTCGGAGCACCTGTCCGAGCGGCTCACGCGGGCCGGGATCACGCACAACGTCCTGAACGCGAAGGAGCACGCGCGCGAGGCGGAGATCATCAAGGACGCCGGCCAGGTCGGCGCGGTCACGATCGCGACCAACATGGCGGGCCGCGGCGTCGACATCAAGCTCGGCGAGGGGGTCGTCGACCTCGGCGGCCTCTACGTGCTCGGCACCGAGCGGCACGAGGCGCGCCGGATCGACAACCAGCTCCGCGGCCGCTCGGGCCGCCAGGGCGATCCGGGCGAGTCCCGCTTCTACCTGTCCGCCCAGGACGACCTGGTGCGCCTGTTCGCGGGCGACCGGATCTACCGGATCATCGAGCGCTTCAAGATCCCGGACGACCAGCCGATGGAAGCGAAGCTCCTCTCGAAGCAGATCGAGAACGCGCAGAAGAAGGTCGAGGAGCAGAACTTCGTCTCCCGGAAGAACGTCCTCAAGTACGACGACGTGATGAACAAGCAGCGCGTCGTCATCTACGAGCAGCGGCGCCGGGTGCTCGAGGGCGAGGACTTCTCGGAGGAGATCAAGGGGTGGATCGAGGAGGTGGTCGGCCGCGCCGTCGAGACCTTCGTCGACGCCGAGAGCGGCGAGCCGGACCTCGACGCGCTGACGACGGCGATGCAGCAGCTCTACGCGAGCGAGATCACGGCCGACGAGCTGCGCGAGGACGGGGTGACCGACCCGGCCGCGCTGATCGAGGAGTTCATCGAGGACGCCAAGGACGAGTACGCCGGCAAGGAGGAGGAGATCGGGCCGGAGCTGATGCGCGAGCTCGAGCGGTTCGTGATCCTCCAGGTGGTCGACCAGCGCTGGCGCGAGCACCTCGAGAACATGGACTACCTCCGCGAGGGCGTCCACCTGCGCGCGATGGCCCAGAAGGACCCGCTCGTCGAGTACACGGCCGAAGGGCACGTGATGTTCCAGGAGCTGAACGCGCAGATCCGCGAGGAGGTGCTGACGCTCCTCTACCACGCCCAGCTGCAGGCCGAGGACGCCGACGAGCTGCGCTCCGTGCAGGAGGCGTCGGCGGTCGGAAACGGCGGCCTCTCGTACGAGCACGAGTCGGAGGCCGGCGCCGCCGTGATCGCGGGGGCGCTCGGCGGCGAGACCGGGGCGGTGAACACGCTCCAGCGTCCGCAGCAGCGGACGGTCGGCGAGCACGAGAAGGTCGGCCGCAACGACCCCTGCTGGTGCGGCTCGGGCAAGAAGTACAAGAAGTGCCACGGGGCCTGAGGCCTCCGGCCCGGCCGCTCGCAGACGACGCGATCCGCCTCGATCCGATCGGCCCCGGGCACGTTCCCGCCTTCGAAGCGATGATCTCCGACCCGGAGATCGTCCGGCACACCCGCGTGCCCGACGATCCCCCGCCGGGGTTCGCAGCGGCGTGGGTCGACCGGTACGTCGCCGGCTGGCAGGACGGCTCGCGGGCAGGGTTCGCGATCGTCTCGCACGACGGGTCGTTCCTCGGGATGGCGGCGATCGTCGACCTCGACCTGGACGGAGCGCAGGGCGAGATCGGCTACATCGTCGTCGAGGCGGCCCGCGGCCGCGGCGTCGCGGGCCGGGCGCTCGGGCTCGTGACCGGCTGGGCGCTGGGCGACCTCGGTCTGGCCCGGGTCGAGCTCCTCATCGACGTCGAGAACGCGGCGTCGATCCGCGTCGCGGAGCGCGCCGGGTACGTGCGCGAGGGCGTCCTGCGCTCGTACCACGTGAAGGGCGAGCACCGGGCGGACATGGTCGTCTACTCGCTCCTGCCCGGCGACCGGCGCTGATCGGCTCCGCCGCGGGGCCCGAGACCCGCGTCTCCGGACCTGGCCCGACGGCGGCCACGTCGCCCCAAACCCCCACCCGGGTGGGGGAGGGCTCCTTTCCCCTGCCGGCGAGCCTACCGGCGGACGCTGCACGCGTCTGTGCCGGTTCCGCGACGATTCTCCCCCTCGCCCCTGGGCCGTCCGCACCGCTCGGCTAGCCTTACGCCATGGCCGAGGCACCGGAACAGCCGCTCGACCAGCAGCTCGAGGAGATCGGGACCCAGCTCGCCTGGGTCCGTGATTACCTTTGACCCCGATCGCCTGACCGCGCGCGCGGCCGAGCTCGAGGAGCAGATGGGCGCTCCCGGCTTCTGGGACGACCAGCAGCGCGCCGCCGACATCAGCACGGAGCACTCGCGCGTGACCAAGCGGCTCGAGCGGTTCCGCCGGCTCGACCAGGAGTACCGCGACGCCCGCGAGCTGGCCGAGATGGACGGTGAGATGGCCGACGAGATCGCGGCCAGCCTCCGGCCGCTGCGGGCCGAGCTGGCGCGGCTGGAGGAGGACGCGTTGTTCAACGGCGAGTACGACGCCGGCGACGCCGTCGTCACCATCCACGCGGGCGCCGGCGGCACCGACTCCCAGGACTGGGCGGAGATCCTGCTGCGCATGTACCTGCGCTGGGGCGAGCGCCGGGGGTTTCAGACCGAGCTGCTCGAGGCGAGCCCCGGCGAGGAGGCAGGGCTCAAGTCCGCCACCTTCACCGCCCGGGGCGAGAACGCCTACGGCGTCTTCAAGGCCGAACGGGGCGTCCATCGCCTCGTCCGACTGTCCCCGTTCGACTCGGCGCACCGGCGGCACACGTCGTTCGCGCAGGTGATCGTCAGCCCGCTGCTGGCGGACGACGCGGCGGCGGAGATCGACGAGGCCGATTTGCGCATCGACACGTATCGGGCGAGCGGCGCGGGCGGCCAGCACGTGAACAAGACCGACTCCGCCGTCCGGATCACGCACCTGCCGTCCGGGATCGTCGTGCAGTGCCAGAACGAGCGCTCGCAGACCTCGAACAAGCAGACGGCGCTGCGGATCCTGCGCTCACGGCTCGCGGAGCTCGAGCAGGAGCAGCGCGAGGCCGAGCTCGCCAGGGAGCGGGGGGCGGTGCAGGAGGCCGACTTCGGGAGTCAAATTCGGAGCTATGTGCTGCATCCGTACCAGCTCGTCAAGGACCACCGCACCGACACCGAGGCCGGGAACGCCCAGGGCGTCCTCGACGGCGACCTGGACGATTTCGTCCACGCGTACCTCCTGGCCCGCGCCGCGGGGAAGGCGGCCTAGCCGTGGACTCGGCTAGACTTGACCCTCCCCCGACGGGTGTGGCGTCGGATCCGGCCGTGCAGTCCAACGGCGGCGCGCTCCGCACAGAACCGGTGCAGCAAGCAGACGACCTCCAGATCGACTCCCCGGTAGCACTCGCCGAGGTCGACGTGCGCCCGTCCGTCCCGCCGGCGGCGATGATCGTCTTCGAGTCGGTGACGAAGGTCTACGAGCCGGACGTGGTCGCTTTGCGCGACGTCTCGTTCGTGATCGAGAAGGGCGAGTTCGTCTTCGTCGTCGGTGCGTCCGGGTCGGGCAAGTCGACGATCATCCGCCTGCTGCTCAAGGAGCTCGAGCCGACCAGGGGCAGGATCATCGTCGGCGGCCGGGACCTCGGGCGGCTGAAGCACTCGAAGGTGCCGCTGCTCCGCCGGAACCTCGGCTGCGTCTTCCAGGACTTCAAGCTCCTGCCCAACCGCACGGCCGCCGAGAACGTCGCCTACGCCCTCAAGGTGCAGGGCGACCGGACGGAGTCGATCCGCAAGAAGGTGCCCGAGGTCCTCTCGCTCGTCGGCCTCGCGCACAAGGCGACCTCCCTCCCCGGCGAGCTGTCGGGCGGCGAGCAGCAGCGCGTCTCGATCGCGCGCGCCGTCGTCAACCACCCG
>Ga0070741_10018166_pt1 | contig 11440 bp, 13 predicted proteins | sample Coa_R1_4_FD_66440 | JGI IMG/M metagenome (GOLD analysis project Ga0070741, IMG submission 66440) | Surface soil microbial communities from Centralia Pennsylvania, which are recovering from an underground coalmine fire - Coalmine... | ecosystem: Environmental > Terrestrial > Soil > Unclassified ...
TGAGAAACTCCTCAGAAAGGGGAAGCGTACTTACATCGAGACTTTATCAACGTGGTTGCGCATCTGTACGCCGTGGACGAGCGAGGAGCCGCCGCGGATCGCCGCCGCCACATGGATCGCCTCGGTCATCTGCTCAATATCGGAACCTTTTTCGAGGCAAGCTGAGCTATAGGCATCGATGCAATATGGGCACTGGACGGTATGAGCAACGGCCAGCGCAATCAGAGCCTTCTCGCGCTCCGAAAGCGCCCCTTCTGCAAAGACAGCGTTATACCATGCCAGAAACTTCTGCCATAATTCAGGAGCATCCTTACCGATATCAGGAAAATGTGCCAGGTCTTTGGGGTGGTAGTACGTATCCAATCGTCTCTCCTCATGCATAAATATGGGGCTGGTGAAAACCCTCAATTGTCTGTTCCAAATACAATTACCATTACTGACGGTAACATTACAGCCATCACAATGTCAACGATGAAGCTTCTCTAACCTTCGTACCGGGAAGACGTGCCACTTTTTGCATCTGTCCATGCAGGAAAAGAGCAAAATAAAAGAAGTTTCGGCCCCTGCTCCTTGCTACAATAACGTACGTTCCTGGAGATGGGAACGCAGTACAGAAGCAAGGAGCAGACAGCTATGACAGAACAGGTATCTCCCCTCGCTACGTTTTACAAATCAGGTTGGGAGCACTATCAACGCGCCCTGGTCCAAACCATTGCAACGCTTTCATCTGAACAACTGGCCCTCCCTCTTGGACCACATCAGCGTTCGATAGGCGAGCTTCTCGACCATATGCTCGGGGCGCGCTTCAACTGGTTCCACCTCTGGATGAGTGAAGGAGATCCCAACCTTGACTGGAACGACGATGAGGACAACGACGAGCCAACCGTGTACAAGGCTGCTTCACTGGTCGCCATGTTTGAGAAGAGCTGGCATGTGATCTCCTCCGCCCTGGACCGCTGGACATCCGCTGATCTAGAGCAGCTTTTTTCCCCTCCAGCCTCTCATCAGGCGTGGCTACGGAATCAAGGATTAGAAGAAGCGCCTCCGCATACACGCCAGTGGATTGTCTGGCATGTCATAGAGCATGAGATCCACCACGGAGGCGAGCTTTCCCTGGCATTGGGAACTTATGGGGCAAACGATTTCTATACCTGGTGAGGATCTCCATCCTTGACCTGGAGACAAATGTAATTGAAGAAAGGGAGCGTCCCTTTCCCAAAACACGCCATGCCTTCGTTGGGGCCAGATGGGTGTTTTGGGAAAGGGGGCGCTGAAGCGGACGCGATCAATCTCGTCCCTACGGAGCGGACACCCTGATCAGATCTGGCACAACGGCAGCAATCAGCAGCGAGACAAGCACACAGGCAAGGCCGCCGCCGACCACGGAGATCGTGGGGGAGAAGAGGCCGCCGATTAGGCCCGATTCAAACTGGCCGAGCATAGGGCCGCCGAGGACAAATATCGCGCTTACTGCACCAACTCGCCCGCGATACGCGTCAGGCGTGGCCGCCTGGATGATCAGGCCGCGCAGCACTATGCTCGCCATGTCCGCGGCTCCAGAGCCAGCCAGGAAAAGTACACCGAGCCAGGGCGGATTGGGCAGGAAACCAAAGGCCGCGATACACAATCCCCAGACAACAGGCGCTAGCATCACCCCCACCCCTCGACGCTTGATACGCGCAAACACGCCGGTAAATGGTGCAAGAGCTACAGCACCAAGCGCGGGTGCAGCCAACAGCAGGCCAAGCCCCTGCGGGCCAATATGCATGATATTCTGGGCATAGACCGGCAGCATGGCGCTCGCTTCACCAAAGAAGTTGGCGCAAAAGTCCAGGATCAGCACCGAGAGGATGATCTGGCTGGTACGTAAGAAGCGCATGCCATCGAAGAGCGCGCCAAAGCCTGGTCGAGCCCGTTTCTCCACCGGCACACGCGGCACAACCATCAAGCAGAGTGAGCCGATGACAGCGAGATAGGAGATCACGTCAAACCAGTAAGTGGCAGCCAGACCCAGCCAGCCAATGGCGAAACCACCAAGAGTAGGGCCGGCAATAAATGCCAGTTGCGTTATGGTGGCGCTGAGCGAGAGCGCGCTCGCCATCTGATCGCGCGTGACCAGCGAAGGGATGATGGCCTGACGCGTGGGGAAATCGAAGGCAGAGACGGTTGCGCTCAGCAGAATGACGCTGTAGATGATTACCACGTTAATGACGTGGAGATTGGTACAAAAGGCAAGCACTGCGGAAAAACCCATCATCGTCAGGTTTATCGCCATCAGCATCTTGCGCCGATCTAGTACATCGGCCAGCACGCCGCCCACCAGCGAGAAGAGCAGGCGCGGAATAGCCCGCATCAGGCCGATCACGCCAAGCGCCACCGCCGAGTGCGTTACTATATACACCTGCCAGGCCACAGCTACAACCTGCATCTCTGTACCCGCCGATGAGATCAACTGGCCCCAGAAAAACAACGCGTAATCGCGATTACGCAACACGCTCCACGGTCCAGACGGACACCTGGCAAAACTATGCACATTTTCCGGCATACAGTCTATCCTTTCACCGCCTAAAGTGAGGTCACGAAACATAAAAAGGCTGCACGCATGCATCTGCGCCTCACGGCAGTGAAAAGATGTAGGGGCCGGGCTTGCCCCTGCCCTGTCGCCACCCTATTGACCACATCCTGTAGGGGCCACGCTTGCCCCTGTCGCCATCCTATTTGACCACACCCTGTAGGGGCCGGGCTTGCCCCTGCCCTGTCGCCATCCAATTGACCACACCCTGTAGGGGCCGGGCTTGCCCCTGCCCCGCTTGCTCCTGCCTGCATTTCATTGGAGCAATAAAAAAAGCCGTGAGGCTGCGAATCGCCCACGGCTGTTGCGTACTGCTAGCTGCGCTTTAGCAGGGAGGTTTGACTGTTGGTTCCCTGAAAAAGGGCATAGTATGGCCCTGGGCGACTGCATAGCGGAGCAGCGCCCGTTTGCTCAAGAGATAGACGTACCAGGAGGTACTGGCACGCGGCCCCATCATGTCGGCCATACTGCAACTCACCTCGGTCTCTAAGTAACGGAAATGTTCACAAAGTAACTATATCCTGCTCAAGGATATGGCGTCAAGGCTTCTATTTAGAGCGGGCGTAGTGGAGTTGACAGCGTTCCTAGCCAATTATATACTGAATTAAACGCAGAAGCCGGGCTTCAGGGAAGGCGTTTGTTCCAGAATCATGCTGATTGGCGGAAGATGGTCGTTTATGTATACACGCGCTGCAACAGCAACTACGCCCGCTCTCATTATCTACCTCATTGATGCCAGCGATTCAATGAACGAGTTGTGCGGCGATACAACCAAAATCGCACTGGTAAATAAGGCATTATATGAAGTAATGAAAGATATGGTGCGGCGCTCCATTCGGGATGGGATTCCACAAAGCCGTTATAAACTCGCCCTCTTCGCTTATAGCTCTCGCGTGGTCGATGTGTTGAATGGTATCTGCGATTTGCCCACGTTGCTGCGCCAGGGGATGCCGGAGATTAGCGCGGGAGGGATGACGGATACAGCAGCCGCGTTTGCCGCCGCCGAAAGGCTCTTACTCACCTACATCAACGACTTCCGGCGCGGTCCCGCTCCTCTGGTCTGCCATCTCACCGATGGACGCTTGTCTACCGTCGATCCTACGCCTTTCGTGCGCCGTATCCAGGGGATGAGCGTCGATGATGGTACGGTGCTGGTGGAAAATGTCTATGTGGGGGAGCGTATGTTGCGCAAAAGGGTGCGGGACTGGCATCGTTGGGGGGGAGTCATGCGGGAAAACGACCTGGTCGATGAATATGCTCGCTTCCTCTATCGTCTTTCATCGCCCCTGCCTGAGAGCTACCGGCAGAATATCAACAGTCATGACTACGCCTTGCAGCAGGGGGCGGCCCTGTTCTTTCCAGGCACCCATAGCGATCTGATCCGTCTGGCTTTCTCTGTCTCGGCAGCCACGCAATTAAAGTAACACCCGCCGATATTTCAGTACCTCAAGCGGGTCGAGATAGCCATGCGCTCTCGCCGCCCCTTGAGGAAGGATATACATACTATACCTGAAGATGTCAAGTGGAAATACACTAAAAAGGATGAACGACCAGTGGCAGATTTTCGCCCACATCTGGGGCTGACTCTGAATATAGGTGCGGCCCAGTTCACTTTTGTGCAACACCCTCTTTTTCCTGATGATCAGGAGGAAGTGTTTGCCATCGAGGGCGGGGAGGCGATGGTATATCAACTGCGCGAAGTGGCGAGCGGCAAGATCTGGACGCTGAAAGTGAGCAAAACACCTTTTCGCGGTAAACATATCCTCCGTTCGACCAATGCGCTGGCCCCCTACGCCCACCTGCCCGGACTCAGCCTGGGCAGGCGCGTCTGCTTCACGAAGGCGACGCATCCCGCGCTGATCGCTGCCCATCCCGGCCTGGAATACGCGGTCTTGATGCCCTGGCTGAGCGGACAGAGCTGGGCGGGCTTCCTGGCGAACCGCGCCACCGGTCCCGACAACGAACCCTATACGCCGCAGGTCGCCTTGAAGCTGGCGATTGCGATGGCCCAGGTGCTCTGGGATTTAGAGGCCCACTCGCTGGCGCATACGGATATCGCCGGCAGCAATGTGCTGCTCATGCCCGCGTTCAACCTGGTTGAGCTGCTGGACCTGGAAAATCTCTACATGCCCAATAGTCCCATTCCTCAACAATGCAGCCAGGGCTCTCCTGGCTACCAGCATCGCTCTCTGGACCGGCGCGGTTACTGGCGACCCGATGGCGACCGCTTCTCTGGTGCGATCATCATCACGGAGATGCTGACATGGTGCGATGCCCGCGTCCAGAAGCTCACTCCCCCCAACGCCGAGTCGCTTTTCCCATTGGAAGATTTGCAGCAGATCAACACTCCGCGCTGGCGCGTTGTGCGCGACGCACTGTGGAATATCTGCCCCCCGGCGTTACGCCTCTTCGACCAGGCATGGAGTTCAACCGATCTCTCCCAATGTCCCGAACTGAGCGCCTGGGCTATGACCCTGATTCAAATGCGCAAGTAAAAAAATCTATCCCATTCCCCCGTGACCCCCTGCTGTGGCGACGACATGATGCAGATGAACACCTTCCTTCGTCCAGAGCACCGCTACAGGGCAAGCGCAAGGCATTGCCCCTACCCATCCGTCCCAGCCATGATCCACCATCGCAGGCACCGCCACAAGGCAGAGGGGGTCATGGGCCAACGGGCAGGGCGTCTGGCTAGGGGCAATCCCTCGCGGTTGCCCTACTGGTGCCGTGTGGGGCCTCTTGCCCTGTGGCAGGATGATGTCACGGTAACAGCAAATGCAGATCGCCGAACTCGTGCCAGAGATAGCCCTTCTCTATAGCTTCCTGGTAGGTTTTCCTGAGATGCTCTACGCTGGCAAGCGCCTCAAGCATAAAGAGATGGGTGGCCTGCGGCTCGTGTAATCCAGTTAAAAGGCCATTGACCGCTCGTATGCCGCGTTCAGGTGTGATGACGACACTGGTCCAGCCCTCGCCGGCGTGCGTCACTCCGTCAGCATCGGTGATGGTTTCAAGCGCGCGGATCACGGTTGTTCCCACGGCTACGATCCGTCTTCCGGCTGCTCTGGTCGTGTTGACAATGCGCGCAGTCTCTGGAGTGACACGATAATACTCTTCGTACGGCGGCTCGTGATCCTCCAGGCTGGCAACGCCGGTATGCAAAAGCAAAGGAGCAACCTGCACTCCATGCGAGATCAAGCTGGTGATCAGTTCGGTGGTAAAGGCTCGCCCGGCTGATGGCATTTCCGCGCTGCCCATCTCTGAAACGTAGACCGTCTGGTAGTAATCTATCGGCCACTCCTGCGGCACATAGCTGTAACGAATCGGGAAACCGTTGCGCGCAAGGTACTCCTGCAACATATATGGCAGGTGCAGGGTGGCAATCCACAAGCGATTCCGCCCCTGAGCATTCTCCTGATGGCGGTATGGCACATGCAGGGTGGCACTGGCCCCCTCCGCCAGTTGGAGCGTCTCACCCATCTTGATCCCATAGAAGGGCCGGGTTCCCTTCTCACCCTGCGTACGCACTTCGACCAGCCACAGGTCGGCGGGCAGGTGGGTCGAGAGGTGCAACTCGACCGGCATGCCGTTCTCACACCGGGCGGTGAGCGCGGCCTTCATTGTGCCACTGGTATTGATGACCAGCAGATCTCCGGCTTGCAGAAAGTCGCCGATCTGGCGAAAACGCGTATGCACCACGCGATCATCTGAGCGGTACGAGACCATCAGCCGCACCTCGTCCCGCGCCAGCCCTCGCGCCTCCGGCGGCATATGCGCCTCCAGTTCGGGTGGCAATATAAAATCTAGCTCTTGTTTTTTGTATACCCCGGCATCGCTGCGGTAAAGCGGATCTAAAAATTGTGATTGTATCATGGTCATTGCTCTGCTGTTTGCGTGGCGAGCGAACGGGCTACATAGCGTCCGCTCGCATATGTTCCTGTGATCAAGGCGAGCAGCCCCGGTACGCTCTCTTCGGGCAAGGGGCGGTCGCTGATGTCTTCCCCTGGAAATGCTTCCTGGTGCATTTGTGTGCGCATATCGCCCGGATCAACCCAGTAGACGCGGTACTCGGGATTTTCGGCGGCCAGCACGTTGGAGAGCTGTTCCAGCGCGGCCTTGCTGGAGCCATAGCCGCCCCAGCCCGGATATGCCTCGATCCCTGCGTCGCTGGTAATGTTGATAATGCTTGCCTCTGCTTTGAGGTGTCGCTTGAGCGCCTGAATGAGCGCCAGAGGCGCGATGAGGTTGACGCGATAGACCTTCTCAAGCACTTCGAGAGGGTATTCCAGTAATGCGGGCTGTGGGCTGGGACCCAGGATGCTGGCGTTGTTGACCAGCAGATCCAGCCCGCCCATGCGCTGAGCTGCCTCTACTAATGCCCGCCTGTGCATCGGATCACTGACATCGCCGGGGATGGCTATCACCGTCGTCAGCTCTGCCAGTTCTGCTCGCGCCTGCTCTATCGCTTCTGCCCCGCGGGCGTCAATTAAAAGATGCCAGCCATGTCTTGCCAGTTGCCGCGCCAGGGCAAGTCCTAGCCCTCGTGACGCGCCTGTAATCAGTGCGTTATGCTTCTCATTAGCTTGTTCAAATGATTGCCGGGTCATGGTATTTCCTTTCGAGGTTCTACTTTTCCACTACGGTAACTTTACCTCGAAAGCAGGAACCGGCACATTGTGCGAGAGGACAGTTTACGGGCTGTCCTTTTGGACAGAGCGGCTTATGCTTCCCCCAGTCCGCTCCCCTCGTTCCATTCCTCCACAATCCGCCCGTTTTCCAGGTGGAAGATCTGGATCAGCGATCCGTTTAACGGCTTGCTATTCCAGGCAGCCAACGCTGCTGACGCGCTAGCTTCGCTCAGGCTGTCTGCAATGAATGGCTTGCTATCCTGGGCGGACGCGCTGGAGCTCCTCGCTTCATCGTGGGAGGTCCCTACGGCGTTTCGGGCGGTGCTGTGCCATAGTGTACGCACGACGACTCGATTGCCTTCGGCGATCATATCTTCGATTGTCACTTTTATATCTGGAAAGTGGAGATGTACTTCGACGAAAAAATCTTTGACGCCTTCTGGTCCTGGTCGTTGCTGCGGGGTCGAGTGATCCACAAAGTCTGCGCTAAATAGCTCGTCCAGCAGTTCCAGATGTCTCTGGTTGAGCGCCTCATCAAATAATCGGCGGATAATCGCTTTATTTGCTGCTATCTCCGTCTCCATCGTCGCTGTCCCCTTCTTTGCTCTTATTTATCTCTGCTCTATCATGACACCATGATCAAGAAACTGCTGTCAATTATAGTATGTTTCCCTGTTATGCATATGCGCCCTGATGGATGAGGTATAATGAGGTATGTGTGCCGGTTTTGGGAGGGATGATGACTGATGGGAACGCGGTAAACCGCGCTCGGACGCGATAAATCGGGTCCCTACGGCGTTTACTGCGATCTTGTTAAAAAACGCGAGGGAGCGCGATGTTGTTTACGTATGAGAGCGGGGAGCCTACAGCGCCCGCGATTGTTTTTTTGCACGGAGCTGGCTTGAGCGGACGGATGTGGCAGCCGCAGATGGAGCGGTTGCCGGACTATTATTGCCTGGCGCCAGATTTGCCGGAGCAGGGGAAAAGTCTGCATACAGGCCCGTTTCGCCTCGAAGATGCTGCAAAGCAGGTGGCAGCGCTGATCGATGAGAAGGTTCCCAGCAAACGCGCGCACCTGGTCGGGCTATCATTGGGCGCGGACCTCGCGCTGGCTATCATGCAGATCGCTCCGGTAGCCGTTGATCATGTGGTGGCGAGCGCAGCCGCTCCTCTCGGCAAGGGTATGGGGAAATTGATCCTGGCGATCTCAACCTCTCCGCTTAGCTTCATCTTCCCTGAACAGCAGTTCCGCCTATCAGCTAAAATGCTCGGCATTCCAGAAGCTTATCGCGACATGTTCTGTGAGGATCTACTGCTGGCCGTCAATCCGGCCTTTACGCGCCGCTCTATAGAGGCGTTGATAGACCTGCCTCAATTGCTGCCCCGCACATCGGAGGCGCCAACACTGGTGGTTGTCGGTGGGAAAGAAAACGCGCTTGCCAAACAGGGGGTGAAGAAAGTAGTGGCGTCCCTCAAGCATGCACAGGGCATGGTCGTACCGGGTGTGAACCACGTCTGGAACCTGCAAGCTCCTGAGTTGTTTACAGATACGGTTCGGGCCTGGATTGAGGATCGTCCGCTCCCTGACGAATTGCAACCCCTGCTCAAAACAAAAACTGCCTGAAATTCCATCAAAACAGTCCGCATTAGTGGATAGCAAGGGAAAATGCAGAAGTGATGTCTCCTGGATGTCCCACTTTTTTAGGAGGGTAGAAACTCTGAAAGCTCACGTAAGCGTCTCTTGTCCCATGTGTTATACTCTTGAATAGATGTTCTACAGGAACAGGCATGGCAAAGTTTTGTAAGCTATTTGAGGAGAGATAGGATATGGGACAGCAAGCGGTTTCCCCCTGGTACTACTATCAAGGCTGGGATATCTATCAGGACCTTCTTGTGAAGGCGATCAGGCCACTGACGGCAGAACAACTGGAGCTGAAGATATCGCCCAATCTGCGCTCGATTGGCCTGCTCGCCAAGCATATTGTACGCACGCGAGCGAGCTGGCTGCATGGCTTTATGGGCGAAGGCGGTGCAGATGTGGCCGCTATTGCCGCATGGGAACATGGTGGCGCTATTCCATCTACAGCCGAACTGGTGCATGGCTTAGAGGTTACGTTCCGTGCATGGCAGCAATGTCTGGAGCGCTGGACGGCGGACGATCTGGCCTACGTCTTCAAGGGTGAAGACGATGGGGAGCCATATGAGATCACGCGCCAGTGGGTCATCTGGCATGTCATCGAGCACGATCTGCATCATGGCGGCGAGCTCTCCTTCTCGCTTGGCGCCCACGGCCTTGCAGCCCCCGATCTTTAGATAGAGTAGCTGCAACTGCCGTAGCGACCTCCCCGATTCATTATGGAAGGTCGCTACGGCAGTTGCACTTTACTCCACAGCCCTGCTGCAAAGTGAGCTATAATAGAGTCTCTATTTATTTTCAGCGTTTCGTTCGAAGACAGAAAGGCAAAAAGCATGACCCAGAGCCCATCGGAAAATAAAATGAAAATCGGCGTTGTACTGGACACATCGGAGGGCGGTCTGCAAGGCAAGACGCCTACGTTCCAGGAATTGCGAGAGATGGCCCAGGCTGCCGAGCGTGCGGGTTTAGATTCCCTCTGGCTGTGCGACCATCTGATCTATCGCTTCCCCGAGCAAGAAGAGACGGGCATCTGGGAAGTTTTTACCATGCTCAGCGCCCTGGCAGCGGTGACAACACACATTACGCTCGGGACCATCGTTATCTGCACCTCGTTTCGTCCGCCTGCGATGGTGGCAAAGATGGCTGACACCATCGACGAGATTAGCGGCGGGCGCCTGATCCTGGGGCTTGGCGCCGGATGGCATCAGCCGGAGTATGAGGCGTTCGGCTACCCTTTCGATCATCTCGCCGGTCGCTTTGAGGAGGCGATGCAGATTATCGCACCGCTACTGCGCGAGGGACGGGTTGATTTTCAGGGACAGTATTACCAGGTACATAATTGCGTGCTGCGTCCTCGCGGTCCGTCGCGCAACGGTCCGCCAATTCTGATCGCCGGTCGTCGCCCGCGCATGTTGCAATTGACGGCCCGCTATGCCGACGCCTGGAACACCGCCTGGCATATGGAGCCGGGAGTCGTGAAGGAGCGTTATGATGGTTTTAAAGAAGCCTGTACGGCTGCTGGACGCGATCCTGCGGCTGTCGAGTTAACAGTAGGCACAAGTGTGAAACTGCTGGCTCCCGGCGAGGATGCCGGCGAGACAAAAGTCATTACAGGCTCCCCCGAAGAGATCGCGCGCCGCCTTCACAGCTTTGCCAGCGTAGGCACCTCTCACTTGATCGTGACGCTTGAGCCTCTGAGCGTCGCAAGCATTGAACAGTTCGGGCGTATTGTCGAGTTGATCCGCCAGTTCTAGCGCCGGAGCATGCTCTTCTCGCGCCGGTTTTCCACTCCTCTCCATCTGAAAAACCAGCGCGGGAAGGGAGCGCCGGGGCGAAATCGGAGAGAAGGAGAGTTCCGATGTCGAAGCGCCAGCTCATCTTTGGAGCCATCTGCTTTCTTGTGGGCATCCTGGTCGGCATGGAGATTGTGGGCAATATTGATCTGCTCGTCCGCGTTATCATCATCATCGCCATCCTGCTGCTCCTCGCGTACCTGCTCCTGCCTTACCTGCCATTTAGACTGCAATCCAGACGCAGCCCCGCCCAACGCATGGCGATGCGCCGCGCCAGAAGAAAGCCTTAAAGCCGGAAACAAACCTTGCAATAGCCTGATGAGAAGAGGCACCAAGCGAAACGCTTCTGGGTATGCCTGAGTCACCTATCTTTCGGGTTATACGTGTACTCGTGTAGTTGGTGAAAGTGACGAACTAGAGAGGATTTTGTTATGCAAGGTAATCGATTAGATGGAATGCGTGTAGCCATTATCGTGGCCGACGATTTTGAGCAGGTCGAGATGACCGAGCCTCGGAAGGCTCTTGAGCAAGCAGGAGCCAGAACGGTACTCATTGCGCCAAAATCTGGCAAGGTTACTGGCATGAACCACGATGTCAAGGCTGATTCTTTCGATGTCGATATGTCTCTTGACCATGCCAATCCCAACGATTTTGACGCCGTTATGCTCCCTGGCGGAGCTTTGAACGCAGACTTTTTGCGTGCTGTACCTAAGGCACAGGAGTTTGTGCGGCAGATGGATAGAAGCGGCAAGCCGATGGCAGTCATTTGCCATGCTCCCTGGCTGCTTGTCTCTGCGGGCTGTGTGAAGGGGCG
>Ga0070741_10018167_pt1 | contig 11440 bp, 5 predicted proteins | sample Coa_R1_4_FD_66440 | JGI IMG/M metagenome (GOLD analysis project Ga0070741, IMG submission 66440) | Surface soil microbial communities from Centralia Pennsylvania, which are recovering from an underground coalmine fire - Coalmine... | ecosystem: Environmental > Terrestrial > Soil > Unclassified ...
CGATGATCAGCGAATTACGCAACCCGAGGATCGCGCTCTCAATAAAACTGGCAGGCCGTAGCAGGGCCGGATGATACTCGACCCCCTGTCGCGCGAGTTGAGTCGAGATCGAGTCGAGCCGGCGCTCCAGCGCCTGGGTAACCTCGAGCGTATTGGCGCCGTATTGAGTGGCAGTCTCGAACAGAACTCCTTCCTTACCTCCTATCAGAGCGTCGCCGAATCGAGGCTCCGCCCCGTCATGAATAGTGGCGACATCACTCAGCCTGACGGGTACCCCCGCCCGGGTGGTGAGTACCGCGGCAGCCAGGTCATCCGGCGTTCCGCCAAGAGCCTGGGCACGGATGACGATACGTTGCGCGGCTGTCTCGAGAAACCCTCCGCCAATGGCCGCGGTTGCGCCGCGCGCCGTATCAATGACGTCACCCAGCGTCAGCTCGCTGGCCGCCAACTTCATCGGATCGACTTCGACCTGGCGCTCGCGCACCTCGCCGCCCAGGATCTGCGCCTGCGCCACACCGGCAACGGCCAGCAATTGCGGCTTGATGGTCCATTGAGCCAGGTCGCGCAACTCCAGCGGCGACAGCTTCTCACTCGTGAACCCGAAATGGATGAGGTACTCCATGGAGGAGCTCAGGGGTGACAGGAGCGGCGGTCCGACACCCTCGGGCAGGAGGCTGGCCGACTCCGCCAGGCGCTCCGTCACGACCTGGCGCTGGCGATAGGGGTCTCCACCTCGGGCGAATTCCACCAGGATGGCCGACAGCCCCTGGCTGGAAGTGGAGCGCACCGTCTGTACGTTCTCTGTGCCGGCCAACAGCTCTTCGACCGGCCGGGTTACCAGCGCTTCCACCTGGACTGCATCCAGGCCTGGCGCTTCTGTCTGCACCAACACACGCGGTGGGGCGAAATCTGGAAAAACGTCAAAGCGCGCTGCCGCCAGCGAGGCTGCCCCGAGCACCGCAATCAGGATGGCCAGCGCGGTGATGATGCGCGGATGGGCCAGAGACATGCGAACGATGGCGGCCAGCATTCAGTCGCCACCCAGGGCGGAAGTCATACAGTTGCTGAGTTTATCGACATGGCGGAAGTCAGGAAACGTGTGCGCGTATACCGACAGGCTGTAAGGCTGATGTCAGCGTTGAGCGCCACATCGGTGCCGGAGGGTTGAGTGTTGTCTGCTCCCACGCACATGTTCGTAGTCTGTGCCTGCGCATTAAAATCCAACTGATGCCACCTCGCACTCATTCACTTCCTGCTCTCCTGATGGTTGTAGCCGCGCTCGGTGGCTGCGTGAGCTATCACGCCGCGCCAATGGATCCCCAGCACAACGTCGAGCAGTTCGCCGCCCGTCACCTGGATGACCCGGCCCTGCAGACCGACCTGGCACGTCTGCTACCGCAGGCGGCGGCGTCCTGGCCCCCTCAGCAATGGGACCGCGGCGAATTACTGGCCGTTGCGCTGTTACGCAACCCGGAGCTTGCCGTCGCACGGGCGCGTGTCCAGGCCGCGGTGACACACGAAATCGCCGCCGGACAGGTATTGAATCCCGACGTCGAGCTGCAGTCCGAATACGGCGCGCATGCAGAGCAGCACCCCTGGCTGTACGGGATAGCCCTCAATGAGGTGCTGCGATCACCGGGTCGACGACATCTCGAACAGGATATCGCGCGCCTGGATACGGCCAATACGCGATTCGAGCTGATGGATGAAGTCTGGACGCTGCGTCGCGAGCTGATCACCGCCCTGTCTGATTGGGAAAGCGCCAAACGACGACTGACTCTGCTCGAGCGCCTCGCCGCCGCGGAAGACAAACTACGCAGCGACGAACTCAAACGCGTGCAAGCCGGCGAGGACTCCCCGAGCGAATCTGTCACGGCCGAACAGGCCTGCATCGAAACAGAGCAACAGCAGGTCGAGGCCCGCACCGCGGCCGATGCCGCGCAGGTCGCAGCCGCCAGGGCACTGGGATTTCCGCCGGATACTTTGAATGCCTTGCAGTTCGCATGGCCGGACTGGGGCGCTCCGCCGCCCCTGGCAGAGCAGGAGCGTGGACAAACCCGCGAAAGGGCTTTGCTGTCGCGCTCAGACCTGCAGGCTGCAATGGGCGAATACTCGATCGCCGAGGCCCATTTCAAGCTGGCCGTCAAACGGCAGTATCCGCAGTTGACACTGGGGCCCGGATACTACTGGGACCACGGTATCAGCAAGTTTCCGCTCGACATCGGCTTCACGTTACCGATCAACGGCAACCAAGGTGAAATCGCCGAGGCCCGTGCCGCACGCGACGTTGCAGGGAAACACATGCTCGCGGTTCAGGCGAATATCTATGGCGAAATCGCCTCCGCCGAGCGTGCCGAGCACCTGGCCCGCACCAGCACCGACACCGCCGAGCGGCGTCTGGAAAACGCCCGGCACCAGGCAGCACAGAGCGAATTGAGCCTGCACCTGGGCGAGTCGGATGCCATGGCGCGCGTAGGCTCCGAGATTCTCGCCATCCGGGCTGAATTGGAAGTGTTGGAGATGCGCGCGCAATTGCAGACGGCACGCAACAACCTGGAAAATGTTCTGCACACACCGCTATCGGGGCCCGAAGTCGCCCTGGCGCGGTCACCAGAGGCAATCGCCTCCGGAGGAGCCGGCTCATGAGCACTTGGATCAGGCGCGCACTGCCGATCGTCCTGCTGATCGCCTTACCCCACCTGGCCCAGGCTGCCGCGGATGACGACGACGACAAGCCCGCGTCTGCCGCGAAAGCTTCCGACATGACCGTGTTGACGTCACAACAACGGCATGCACTCGGCATTGTCGTCGGGCACCCCCCTGCCGCGCAGATTCCAGATCGCATCGACTCACTTGGCCTGGTGCTGGATACGACCACCCTCGTTGCCGATGTGGGAGATGTCTCGGCAATCAGTGCAGTCGAGCACTCCACCAAGGCGGAAGTGACCCGTTTGCAGGGGCTTTATGGAGACGGCGCGGGCGCCTCGCTGAAAATGCTCGAAGCAGCTAAAACCGAGGAAGCCAAGGCGGCTGCCCAGACACGATTCACACAGGCGCGGTTCAATCAACATTGGGCTCCGCTGGCGCGGATGCCCCCTGTCGCGCGTCAAAAGCTGCTGACCGCGGTCGCGCACGGACGGGCGCTTCTGTTACGGGCCGATTTACCCGGCCGCCACAGTCTGGGGTCTATACCGACCGTTGCACAGGTGGACGTCGACGGCATTCACGTGTCCGGGACTGTGTTGGGTGTCATGCAACAGACCGATGAATCGCAAAGTGTCGGACTGCTGGTGGGGGTGGCGAATGCACCTGCGGGCTTGACCCCGGGCGCCCGTGTTCCGATCACTCTCATGATGACAAAACGCTCCGGTGTGCTGTTGCCTCGGGAAGCGGTGTTGTACGACGAGCGCGGCGCCTACGTCTTTGAGCAGGTGATGAGCAAGTCAGAGCCCGGGTCGGCTCACTACGCCCGCCACGACGTGAAGTTACTCCAACGGCAGGGCGAGGGCTGGCTGGTCTCCGGCGTGGATAATGACGACGAGGTCGTTTTCCAAGGAGCCGGTGTGCTGTGGTCGCTACAGGGCGCCGGCGCTCAGGCAGCCGACGACGATAACGACTAGCAGCGCCGCTTCCGTGCTCGTTGCCCTCCTGCGGGCCTCTCTGGCCAACCCGCGCATCATCACTGCACTGGCTTGCCTGATCGCAGCTCTCGGGGCAGCTTCGCTCTCGCGCGTACACTTCGATGTATTTCCAGACTTCGCGCCTCCGCACGTGTTGGTGCAGACCGAGGCGCCCGGGCTCGATGCAACCCAGGTCGAGGCGCTCGTCACTCGCCCGCTGGAGGGACTGTTAGCCGGCACCGAGAATGTGAAGACGGTGCGATCCACCTCGAGCCAGGGACTGTCGGCCATCCAGGTCGTCTTTGATCGCGACGGAGATCCTTACCGCCAACGCCAGGTCGTGACAGAGCGCCTGGCCGAGGCCGCGGGACTACTTCCCCAGTCAGTCGCGGCGCCGCGTCTGTCGCCGCTGAGCTCGTCCATGGAATATCTGCTTCACTTCGGATTTACGAGCGAGCGCCTCTCGGCTGTCGAGTTGCGAGACCTGGTGCAGTGGACCATCAAACCTCAGCTCATGGCGGTGCCCGGGATCGCGCAGGCCCAGGTTCTTGGCGGCGGCGTGCGGGAGCGGCAGATTGAAGTCGATCCGGGCAGGCTGGCAGCGAGCCGGCTCTCACTGCAGGACGTGACAGAAGCCGTACAACGGGCGGTCGAAACGGTCGGCGGCGGCTACATTGAAACAGCGTCGCAGCGCATTGTTCTCAGCGCAAAATCCCCCGCCGCAAATACCAACGATCTGGCTACCGCGATGATCTCCATGCGCGGCGGATTACCGCTGCGATTCAGCGATGTAGCAACCCTCCACGATGGTATCGAGCCGCGCTTCGGCGATGCCCTGATCGGGGGCAAGCCGGGAATCATGGTGGAAACCTCCACCCAGTTCGGAGCCAACACGCTCGAAGTCACGCGGGCGCTCGAGCAGAGGCTCGATCTGTTGAGCGGTGAGCTGACCAGGCAGGGAGTGCACTATCATGCCGGCTTGCTTCGACCCGCCAGCTTCATCGAGAGCGCGATCGAGAAACTGCGCAACTCATTACTCATCGGTGCCGTGCTGGTCATCGCGCTGTTGCTGGTGGCACTGCGTGACTGGCGCGGCGCGTTGATCTCCTTCAGCGCCATACCGCTCACTCTGCTCACCACGGTCTGGATCCTCGACACCTTCGGGCTCACGTTGAACACCATGACCCTCGGGGGCCTCGTGGTGGCGCTCGGCGTAGTGGTCGATGATGCGGTGATCGATGTGGAAAACGTCCTGCGCCGCCTCCGCGGTGCCGGGCGACCATCCGACATTGTCCAACTTTTCACCACCGCTTCCCTGGAAATCAGGCGCCCCGTGTTCTTCGCGACGGCAGCTGTCGCCGTTGCATTCCTGCCGATCCTGATGATGTCCGGTTTGCAGGGATCGTTCTTCCGGCCGCTGTCGATTGCGTTTCTCCTGGCCGTGGGACTGTCTTTGTTGGTTGCCATGAGCGCCACTCCGGCGCTGTGCAGACTCGCCATGGCCCGGCACGAGCCCAAGGCCGAGGCGCCATTTCTGAGGCTCCTGAAAAAAGGGCAGTCGCGCGCCATCACCTGGCTGGAACCCAAGCCCCGTTTGCTCCTGTTCATTCTGATTGTCAGCGGTCTTGCCGGGATCGTGTGTCTGCCGCTGTTGGGAGCACGTTTGTTACCGGACTTCCGCGAGAACTACCTGATCGCCCACGCCTCACTGCGACCGGGTGTTTCCCTCGCCGAGACGGCTCGCGTCGGTGAGCGGATATGCCACGATCTGCTCGCCATTGCTGGCATCAGGAGCGTCGCGGAGCAGATCGGACGTGCCGAGAACGGCCAGGACCCCGACACGCCCAACAAGAGTGAGTTCGAGATTCAGATCGATCCGCACCAGGCTCACCGAGCCTCGGACATCGACGCGGCTATACGCCGCGTCTTCGAGCAGTATCCGAAGGAGCTGATCGAGATCAACTCCGTGCTCGCTGAGCGGATTGGCGAGACGCTGTCTGGAGAAGCCGCGCCCTTCTCGATCAGTATCATCGGTTCTGATCTCGACGCCGACGACCGTGTCGGCGCGCAAATAGTCGATCTGCTGCAGAAGTTGCCCCACAGCGGCGCCGTGCGGCTGGTCATACCGCCGCGCCAGATGGAGCTACAGATCACCTTGGCTCCGCAGGCCCTGGCCTTCTACGGCTTGAAGGCGGCCGATGTGCTGAAGACACTCAGCGCCGCCTACCACGGCCAGACGGTGGCTGAGCTGAAGGAAGCCGATCGCAGTGTACCGGTCGTCATCCGGCTACACAGATCCGCCGCGGATCCCAACGACGTGGGTACGCTACTGTTGCGTGGAGAGGATGGCGCCCTCACCTCGCTGTCATCCGTTGCGAATATCGAGATGGCACCGGCACGCAGTCTCATCGAGCATGAAGATGGCTTGCGGCGCCAGATTGTAGTCGTATCGCCCGCAACAACAGACCAGGCCGGCTACGCCAGGGCTGCCCGGGAGGCTATCGCAAAAAAAATCGAGCTACCCCCGGGAATATTCCTCCGTTACGGCGGAGTCGCCGAAGCCCAGCATTCCGCCGCCCATGAGCTGCTGTTGCATTCCGCGGCGGCATTCGTGATGGTCGTCCTGCTACTGGCGCTCGCCTTCGGCGGGATCCGCCAGGTATTGCTGGTGTTGTGCTCCTTACCCAGCACCCTCATCGGAGGTGTCATCGCTGTAGCCTTTACGGGAGGCACACTGAATCTGGGATCCATGGTCGGATTCGTCGCGCTCTTCGGGATGGCTGCCCGCAATACCATCCTCCTGGTGTCGCATTTCGACCACCTGGTGCAGGCAGAAGGCCAGCCCTGGAGCTTTCAAACAGCCCTGCGCGGCGCGCAAGAGCGCCTGACGCCCGTGCTCCTCACCACCCTGCTGACCGCCCTGGCGCTGCTGCCCGTCGCACTGCAGTTACACGAGCCCGGGCACGAGATCGAAGGTCCCATGGCGGTGGTGATCCTCGGCGGCCTGGTGTCCTCGACGATCGTCAGCCTGCTGTTGATTCCGCCGCTGGCGGCGAGATGGCTAAAATGAACGCTGGATCCGGGCGTCTGTGCCCGGCCCAGCGTGCCTCGTGCAAAAACCTACGGTTTTTGCACAGGAGGCCCGCCACCTGCGGCGGCGGGGCACATCCCTGTGCCTGGCTGCTGTATTAGATCCATACCTTGGATCGCACAGGCGGCGTGCTGCTGTGGGTACCGTCGGGCTCTTCATCCGTAGGATAGGCGTGCGGCGGGCCCTCCCGGTTCATGCGCGCATAGTTGGGAATAGCCACCAGCTCAGAGCCGTCCGCCCAACGGCCTGTGATGACCATCATTCCGCCGAGCAAATCGGGGCGCCATTCGACCCGCAGCGGATCCGTACTCACTTTCTGATCGATGCGCTTGTTATCAGCAGCTTCTACGTTGTAGACCAAGGGACCGTATTTCAAAGCGACCAGGCTCGCATCCGCCTTGATCCGGGAGTCGGCAACGACGCGTTGGACCTCCATGGGCAACTCCAACTCGATGCGGTCACCGGCGCTCCATTGCCGTGTCACGGCCACATAACCCTTGTGGATATCGGCCGTAACGGGCTGTCCATTGACCGATATCCGCCTCAGGCCCCGAACAGCAGGCGACTCCTCGTAGAGCTTGCTGGTGCTCCGGTCCGGAATCCGCACATAGACCGAAAAGGTTGCCGGCTGCTCAGGATTCACGGTGATGGAGACGGCGCCATGCCACGGGTAATCGGTTTTCTGTATGACCTCGACGTTCGTTCCGGCGACTTCTCCGACACGAATCCGGCTACCCACGAACATGTTCACGTAAAGACCCGTGCTGTCCTTCACGTAAGTCCAGGTCGGAATCATCAATAGCGTCCGCGACAAGTTCCCAACACAGCACGGGCAGACATGCCACAGGGCCCGCTCGGTATTCACGAGGGGGTTGGTGTAGCAGTAGCTCTTCCCGTCCAGCGCAACCCCGCCCAGCAAGGCGTTGTACAGGGTTTGCTCGTAGAGGTCGGCGTACCTCGCATCGTGATAGGCAAGATTCAGCTTGTACTGGAAGAACACCAGCCCGCAGCTCGAGCAGGTCTCGCAGTACGCGTCATTTCGTAATGAATAGTTCGGCCCAAAGCCCTCGCTGGTTTCGCCGCTGCCGATGCCACCGGTGAGGTAGTACTTCTTGTTGACCATATTGTCCCAAAGCGACAGCACCGCGCCCTGGTAGTCAGGATCGTGGGTCTCGGCGGCGATATCGGCCATACCCGAATAGAAGTAAGTGGCACGGACTGCATGACCCACAGCTTCGTACTGCTGTCCCGGCGGCAAATGGCTCTGGTCATACTCCGAGCCGCCGCGGCGGGAATCGAGGAGGAACTTCGCGAGCGAAATATAGGCGTCACCTCGATGGTTTCCTTCCTGGTCATTCACAAAACGGCCGAATCGCACCAACGCCTGCTCCATCTCCTGGTGCCCGTCGAACCACTCTTTCTTTCCGGGGCCGATATGAGAAACCCAACAGTCAGCCAGCTTCTTCGCGCCGTCATAGAGGCGCAGGTCCTTGCCTTGCGTCAGCGTATAGTGGTTGATGGCCGATTCAATGAAATATCCGGCAACGTATCCTTCGTGATTGCCGCGGTGATCCGGCGACCACCTTTCCGGCCAGGTGTTGCGATCGGCCAGCGTGTAGGCCGTCTGCAGGTAGCCGTCCGGCATCTGCGCCGCCAGAATGATGGGAATCCACCGCTCCAGTGTGGAACGCATCAACTCCTGCGCAGCCGAGATTTCAGCGTCACCCTGCGCATCGATCATCAAGGCAATGCACATCGACTCCACGGTCTGATGCACCCAGGCATTCGAGAAGACATAGCCTTTGTGTTTGCCATGCGGCTCGCCGCGGTTGGCCTTGCCGGCCTCGATGAAGTTGTCAATTCCACCATCGCCGCGCATGGGAGCGATGTCGGTTCGCTCACACATCCGGATGCAATGAGGAATCCAATTGACCATGAGCGTCTTCGAGCGCTGGCTCCAGAACGGACTGTCAATCGAGTACTTGCGTGTATACACCACATCCAAACGGTTCTTGGGCGGCGCGGCCTCGACATGAACCGAAATGGAGCGCGTCCGATCGTTGGATCCCGAAGCTGTGAGAGTCAGGACATAGTCGCCCGCGGCGGAGAACCTGGCCGTCGTGACAGGCGCGGTGGCTTCCTCGAACGTGACGGCTCCGGGGCCTTTTGTTTGCAGCCACCGGGCCGTATTTTTCTGCGAGTCTTCGAGCCAGACCACCTTTCCCGCCAGGTACGTTTGCGCGCCCAGAATGACAGATCGGTCCAGGCCAGCGTCGATCACCGGAGGAAGCTGCGGCAAAGACCCGAAGTTATAAACACTCCATTGAAGAATCCCGGATGGCACACCCTTGTGAAGCATCACCTCGAGACGTAATTTGCGCGTCTTGATCGGCTCGAACGTCGTGACGTTGAATACATCCGGATCCACGCCCAGGCCTCGCGGATGCGCCACAGGGACAAAGTCGGCTCCGTCCCAGTAGAGAATGCGGTAGCTCTGCGGAACCTGGGTGGTCGGATAGCCGCTACCGGGAACCCGGCCGGGGCGAGGATGATCAACAGCCCAGTAGACCTCGGCGCGATTGACCTCGACGGGTTGGCTCCACTCGTACTGGACCCATTGAAGGCCGTCCTGCCGCTCTTCAACCTCATGAAGCGCGAAGAGTCCATGCGAGCGGTCGAATGAGCTTGCGGGATTGAAGCCGCTGTTCAGGGCAGAGATCCTGCTTTCGCTGGCCAGGGTGAGACTCGAGGGGATGGCGACCCGCGCGATATTCACGGTGCGATCTGCCGCCCGTGCCGTACCCCCAAGTGCTGACAGAATCGCGGTACCTGTCAGACCTGCCAGGAACTCGCGCCGGTTGGGCTCGTCATTCATGACCCATGCTCCGTCCCATTACTCAGACAAAAATAGCATGGCGCTCCTGGATTTGGCTAATCGCGACCCGCCACCACTCCCATGCGATCCTGAAGGCGCTTACGATAGCGGCGGCTCAATCGCAGTCGGGCTTTGGAACGCAACACCACCTCGTATTCACCACTGGTTTGCAGCTCCAGTGCGCGAACCCGCTCCAGGTTTACGACAATCGAGCGATGGATACGAACAAACCGCTCCTCACCCAGATCCTGCTCGAGATCCGACAGCGACCGGCGCAAAATATGCGTATCGCGACCAACGTGCAGGCAGGCGTAGTAGCCCGCGGCCTCGATCCAGTCGATGTCCGCGATACTCACGAACAGCACCTGGCCCTGGCTTCTGACGACCAGTCGCTCGGCCGGTCGCTGTTGCAGAGGCAGGTAGTAGGCGAGCTTTTCCTTGGCACGATGCAAAGCACGGCCGAAGCGCGCGTCATCGAATGGCTTCAACAGGTAGTCGAGGGCGCCCGCCTCGAACGCACGCAGTGCATACTCATCGTAGGCCGTCACAAAGACGATGGCCGGCGGCAGATCGCTGCCCAACATTTCGAGTACGTCAAAGCCGTCGTATTCGGGCATTTGCACGTCCAGAAACACCAGCCCGGGCTTCGATTTTCTGATTTCCTCGACAGCTTCCAGCCCGGACGCACACTCAGCGATCGAGCCGATATCCGGGTCCCGGCGCAGGAGCAAGGTTACGTTACGTCGCGCCAATGACTCATCGTCGACTACGAGAGCCTGTATAGGCGCCGGACGGGCCACTTACGCTCTCCTGAAAGGGAACGTTACCACCACTTCCACTCCACCCGGATTGGCACGCTTCAGTTGCAAGTCGGACTCTTTGCCGTGCAGGATCTGCAAACGTGTGCGCAGATTGCCGATGCCAACGCCAGTCTGTGTTGCCTCCCAGTCCAGTGGCAGGCTCGGACCGTCGTTGTAGACACTCAAACAGAGATTATCGCTGAGACGTGCGCCGGCAACACGCACAGTCCCGCCGACGATACGCTTGGATATTCCGTGCTTGATGGCATTTTCCACCAGGGGCTGCAGGAGCAGGTTGGGAACCTGCGCGCTCAGCAGCTCCTCCGGGATATCCACGCTGACCTTGAGACGCTCGCCAAAGCGAACCTTCTGGATCTCGAGGTAGCGCTGCAGATACTCGACTTCCTCCTGCAGGGCCACCTGTGATCGATGGGAATCCTCCGAGGAGCGGCGCAGAAACTCACTGAGTCCGACGATCATGCTCACGGCGGCGTCGTTTCGATGATCGCGCACCAGGCCGGCGATGGAATTGAGAGTGTTGTACATGAAGTGCGGCTCCATCTGCCTGCGCAAGGCGGCGAGCTGCGCTTTCGAGAGATCCTCATTCAGACGAGCAGTCTCGGTAACCTGGCGGGCCATGCTCTCCCGAGCGTCCGCGACGTACGTAACGGCTATGATCAGAGCGTAAGCGATCAGAAAGGTGAGGGCCTGGTAGATGAACGTTGAGGTCCATGTATCCAGGAATGTTGGCCAGTGTCGGTTTCCCCAAGGGTTGTAGAGCACCTGGAGCAATGCAGACCACGACTCGACGACCGCGCTGATGAGGCCAAAAAGTGCGAGATGCACGCTGACCGCTCGCATGCTCGTGCCCTGGACTATCGGGTATCGCCGTGCCAATCGGATGATCAATGGGGTGACCAGTGCCCACGGAAGCCAGGACACGAGCTCGATTCCGAAAAGGGGCAGCCACGGCCGATGCCTGCCCTCCGCATGGAGCATGTACACCGTCTGACTGGCGTCAAATAGCCCGGCAGCGAGCCAGAACGCTGCAATC
>Ga0070741_10018168_pt1 | contig 11439 bp, 12 predicted proteins | sample Coa_R1_4_FD_66440 | JGI IMG/M metagenome (GOLD analysis project Ga0070741, IMG submission 66440) | Surface soil microbial communities from Centralia Pennsylvania, which are recovering from an underground coalmine fire - Coalmine... | ecosystem: Environmental > Terrestrial > Soil > Unclassified ...
TGTCCGACACTAGCCTCGCACACCCCGCCAGTTGCTAAACAGGCCGTTGCACTCAAACCCCTGCCGAGCGATCTTTAGCTAATGGCAATGTTTCGCCGACCACACTCACACTTCACTCAGGCAGAAAAACCTATCCCGTAGTCTTGCGGAAGATAGCGTCGCGTCTACAGCCGACTACTTGGCATACTCGTTCTTGACCACCTCGCCGCCCTTCATGACGAACTTCACTCGTTCCAGGGTCGTGATGTCCTTCAGCGGATCGCCATCGACGGCGATCATATCCGCCCAGGCTCCGGGCTCCAGCGTCCCCACTTTGGCTGACCAGCCCAGCAAATCCGCGGCATTGACCGTTCCGGCCTGAATCGATTGCAGCGGCGTCAGACCCAACTTCACCATCACGGCAAACTCGTGGCCGTTGAGACCGTGCGGATACACGGCGGCGTCGGTGCCCAAAGCAACCTTCACTCCGGCCGCAAACGCGCGGGCAATATTCTTGCGTGCCGCCGGAATCACTTCCTTCGCCTTCGCGAGCAGCGGAGCAGGAAGGCGGGTTAATCCGGCGTTGTCGATCATCCAGTCGCCCAGATACAGCGTGGGTACGAGGTACGTACCGTGCTCTTTCATGGCCGCGATGCCGGCATCGTCAATATACGAGCCATGCTCGATCGAATCCACGCCCGCTTCGGCCGCCCAGCGGATCCCTTCGGCTCCATGCGCATGCGCGGCGACCTTGCGTCCCAGTCGATGAGCGTCGGCAACGATCGCCTTCATCTCCTCCAGCGTGTACTGCGAATGCTGTGGATTGTCCCCCAGCGACAGCACTCCACCCGTGGCGCAGACTTTGATGAGATCGGCTCCGTACTTGATGTTCTCGCGTACTTTATGCTGAACGGCTGCGATTCCGTCCGCGACGCCATCGCTGGCCGCGTGATACTCGAAGGGCAGCATATTGTTGTCGCAATGGCCGCCCGTGATGCTTAAAGCCGGGCCGCTGACCAGCATGCGCGGCCCGGGAACGTCGCCCGCGTTAATCGCATCGCGAAGCGCAACGTCGCTGAAGTCTTTCGCTCCGACATTGCGGATCGTAGTGAACCCCGCGAGCAGCGTCAGTCGCGCGTTTTTGGCCCCGGTCAGCGCCTGCCGCGAGGTGGAGAGCGCCAGCGTCTCATACCCGAACTTCGGATCCATGGTGACGTGGGTGTGCGCGTCGATGAGTCCCGGCAGCACCGTGGTATTGGGCAACTCGATCCTGGCCGCATCGGGCGGAACCTTGGCATCCGCCGATGCACCGCTGCTGACGACCTTGCCATCTTCAATGACCAGAGTCTGATCCCTCAACATCCTGCCGGTTCTAACGTCGAGCACTTGGCCGGCATGAACCGCAACGTGCCGGGAGTTTTGAGCCAGGGCGGTTGCCACCAGCATCAGCGGCAGCACGAAACGTGCAGTTTTCAGGCGCATCAGGCCATCGTCTCCTTATGTGAGGGGCTCGAGAATCAAAATCAGCGATCGGCGATCATGCATGACGGTGACGTATTCCGTCCAAGCCCCAGGTCTGTCCCGCATCCACCGCAAAGAAAATCACCAGCAGCAGGAGCAGCGGCAGCGTGTCCAGGCGCGCGCCGAAGTAGCGCCACAGCGGCGCTCCATGCCCCGCGTCCCACCAGGACGCCAAGGTCAGATTAAGCAGAAAAAGCACGCCGGCAACGCAGGCGGGGCGCACCCACAGCCCCAGCAGCAGAGAGATCCCAATGAGCAATTCGAGAACGCCGACGGCGTAGCCGAAGAAGACGGCGTGGGGCAGAATAAGATGCGACAGCACGGGCCGGTAAAAGCTCACCGCGGTGCTTCCAATGTAGTCGTGGAGATAAGTCTGAAAGCCGCCACGGGCAAATCCGGGCCCGGCGACCTTGTATTCACCGAACAGCAAGAAGAAAATTGACGTGGCGATGCGTACAACCGCGATCGTCCGGCAAGGGAAGTTGGGCTCGTGCATTCGGTTGAACTGAGGTCCCCGGTATCCCCTGGGTTGAATTCAGGAACTCCTCAACCCAGCCTATCCGCAGGGACAAAGGGCAAAGCGCCTAGCCTCCAGGCCCGTCGTTGGAGACGTACTGCTCGAGCGAGTCCAGTTCCCGGCTGAGTTGATCCACGCGCCACTCCAGCAGGTTCCGGATGGAGAGAATTCCCAGCAACTTGCCGTTATCGTCGGCCACCGGCAAATGCCGGAAGTGCCGCTCCAGCATGATGCTCAGCGCTTCGCCGGCCCCGGTCTCCCGCGTCGCCATCTCGACCGGAGTAGTCATGAGATCGCGAATCGACGCGGTGTGAGGATCGAGGCGGGTGAGCGACATCTTGCGCAGCACATCGCGCTCGGTAAAAATGCCCGCCACCCGGTACTCACTGTCCACCACCGCAACAGCGCCCACATGGTAATCCAGCATCTTGTGGATGGCGTCCGCGACGGTCGCTTCCATGGGAACCGCCGCGATTTCCCGGTCACAAAGGTCTAGCACGGTCATAGGAACCTCCCTCCAGCCCAGGCGCGAGGCCAGATCGCTCAAACTGGATTGAGGCATTATGCTCGCGAGGATAAGCTTGTCAAGAAAATTGCAACGTCAGGATCGCAATCGCTAGGACCCAAGGGGATGGGCCCAAGACCCGAAGACCCAAGGCCTAACTTACTTTCCCGCGAACACCCACCCATCCTTCATGACGAAATCGACCTTCTCTAACAGCTTGATGTCGCGCAGGGGATCGCCACTCACCCCGATCACGTCCGCGAATGCGCCTGGCGCGATCACCCCAATCTTTCCCTCCATGTCGAGCATGACCGCCGCGCGCGACGTGGCGCTCTGGATGGCGTCCATCGGCGACATTCCGAATTCCACCATGCGCGGGAAGTCCTGGGCCACAGGCTCAGTCCAGGGGATCCCTCCCATGTCGGTGCCATATACGATCTTCACGCCGGCCTTCAGGGCCTTCTTGAAGGAGATTTCATGGGCGGAGGCGCGCAGGCGATCGCGCTTGCCTTCCGGGGTATCCTCCGGCGCCCAGTCGGCGTAATAGACGTTCAGCGTGGGAACATACCATGTGCCCTGCTTCAGCATCTGCGCAATAGCGGCATCGTCGAGATCGAGCCCATGCTCGATGGAGTCGCAGCCTCCGTCCAGCGCCCGGTGCAGTCCGATGCCACTGTAGGCATGACAGGCCACCTTCTTTCCCCAGCCGTGGGTTTCGTCCACAATGGCCCGCAGTTCCTCGACCGTGAGGGTGGGCTGCGATGCTAACTCGCCATTCCTGCCTACCCACGAGCGGTGCGTCATGTAGACTTTGATCCAGTCGGCGCCATGATCGAGTTGTTCGCGGGCCGCCTTACGCGCCTCAACCGGACCGTCCACAATCTGGGCTCCCTTCGGCATCTCGAGCTCGGGCGCATAGCCTTCGAGCATGTAGCCGCCCGTGGTCGAAATGGCGCGCGTGGAGATCAAAAGGCGCGGGCCGGGAACATAGCCGAGATTGATGGCCTGCTTGATGCCGACATCGCCATAGCCGGCGCCCTCGGTTTCAACGTCGCGCAAGGTTGTGAAGCCTTGCTCCAGCGCACGGCGCGCCGCAACCCCCGCACGGACTGCCCGCAGGGAAAGCGGCTGCGACAGAATGTTGGCGTCATACCCGCCCTTGGCGGGCTCCTCTCCCTGCAGGAAAATGTGGGTGTGGGAGTCGATCAGGCCGGGGAGCACGGTTTCTTTGGAGAGATCAATCAACGCCGCGCCCGGCGGAACCTTTGCGGCGGAAGCCTCGGAGACGCTTTCGATGCGGTTGCCGCGAATGATGATGACCTGATTCGGCCGCGGCTTATCGGACTTGCCGTCAATGAGGGTGCCTGCGCGGATCACAGTCACGTCGGCAGTGCCGCTCTGCCCGAACACTGCCACGCTCCAGAAAAGAAAACCCACGACTGCAAATCTCAAGCCTCTGGTCATAGCCGCCCTTTGCGCAGCGCGGCGGTTCCCCGCGCCCTCTGCTCTTGATGTGTTTGAAAATTCCAGCGACAGCAAGCATAGCGCATCAACCGCCGATCACGGCATCGGCTTCGATTTCCACCAGAATCTCCGGCGAGATCAGCGCGCTGACTTGAACCATCGAGGTTGCCGGGCGGATGTCGCGAAAAAATTCGCCGTGCGCCTTCCCGACCTTCTCCCATTCCCCGATGTTTGTGACATACATGCGCGTGCGCACGACGTCTTTCAAACTGGCGCCGGCTTTCTTCAGGGCGCTTTCGATGTTCTTCAACGTCTGTACAGTTTGCGCATAAACATCGTCTGCGCCGACGATCTTGCCATCGGCGCCAGTGGCGGTGGTGCCCGAGACGTGCACGTGCGATCCCACTTTCACCGCACGAGAGTAACCAACAACGGGCTCCCAGGCTGTGCCACTCGAAATCAGCTGCCGTTCCATGAAGTTCCTCCGGGAGGAGATTCTACCGCTCCGCGCGCTCTTCTTGGCAGCCGATGGATTCGAGTGCCAGCAGAGTACAGCGAAAACTTGCAGGAGCTTACTTGGATGCTCCCCCTCCTTCTAAGGAATGGATCGCACAACGCATTTCCATACCACTCCGTCTAATCCATCAGGGAAACGAATCGTGCCGATAAACAAAAGTCACTTGCGTGAATCTCGAAAGTAAGTTATTTACTCACGCAAGCGGTTGAGAACTGGTGAATGGGCACGGGTTCAAGGGGGTTCAATCGATGATTCCGGAATCGCATCCGTTGCAGCAGTTGTTCCAGGACCTGGTTGAGCAACATTATGCAGATGAGATCGGGATTCGCGATCCGCAAGTCGTAGCCTACGTTTCGCATCTGCTGGCCGAATTCTGCGAGGCTGATCAGTTGTTCAAGGTGAAGGATGCCTGTAATCGCCCGCTCTCCGACGTGGGCGAGATGCTGCTGGAATCGGATCCGGTGTACGGGCCGGCGCCCTCGTTCGATCGCGAGCGCCAGGTTCGCAAGCATATCGGAGACTTCACATTGTTCTTTGCCGGGATGTTTCCCGAGAGCATCAATCACCTGCGGCTGCGCCGCCAGCGCCTGGAAAACTTTGTCGAGTGGGTGAAGGCGGGCAAGGAGAGCTACTACATTGTCTCCAAATTCGAACATTTCGAATACGCCAAGGTTGCGCCCCTGTTCGCCTGCCTATCGCAGAACTTCGAAGGATGCGTCTACGGCCTGAATATGGTGAAGAACGACTTACAGGAGATGCAACACCCCATAGTGCGCCGAACTGATGAACTGATAATGTAAAGCAAAGATTCCAGATCCGAGATTGAATTCTGAAATCTGACTTCTCGAAATCTGAAATCTGAAATCTGAATTCTGAAATCTAACTTCTGAAATCTAACTTCCGACTTCTGCCTTCCCCCCGTTCCCCATGCGGTAAAAGCTGAGCGCCGCGCTGCCCTGCACCAGAAGCCGAAACCTGCGCAGCGGCCCAAATTCTTCTCCCGGATCGAACTTCTTTTCGTGCTCCGCAATCACCACCGACATGGCCCAGATCAGGGAAGAATCGGCCAGCGCCCGCAGTGTGCTGCTGTAAGCATCCTTCATGCGATAGGGCGGATCCATGAATACGACGTCGGCCGCCACCTTTTGCCGCTCCATGCGCCAGAAGGCGCGGGGCAAATCGTCTAGTACCACGTGAGCTCCCTGGGAGATGTGCAGGCTATGAAGATTGGCGCGGATTGCTTCCGCCGCAGAGTGGGAGTTTTCGACGAAGTGTACTTCCTTGGCCCCCCGGCTCAGGGCTTCGATGCCGACTGCGCCCGTGCCCGCGAACAGGTCGAGCCACACGCTGCCCTGCAGCGCCGTAGGGTTGCCCGACGTCAGCACGTTAAAAAGCGTTTCCCGCATGCGATCTGAGGTGGGACGGATGTTCATCCCGGGCAGCGATCGCAACGGGCGGCTGCGATATTTTCCCGCGATCACCCGCATGGCTCTGTACCGCCGAGTACCGCAAGCCCCAGATTCATGCATGTAGAATAAAAGGAGCGGAGAATTATGCGAAGCTGGTCTATTTCGGCGGGACGTCTGTTCGGGGTCGAGGTCCGCCTCCACCTGACGTTTTTGATCCTGCCCATGTTCATCTATTGGACCGATTACGCCGCCAATAAAGGATCTGTGAGCGGGTCGCGCGATCTGGCGTTGGTTGCCATTGTCCTGCTGGCGGTCGCTGCCCACGAGTTAGGGCACATGCTGGCTGCGCGCCGCTACGGCATGACTCCCAAGGCGGTCATCCTGCTTCCGCTTACCGGCGTGGCGCTCTATGACGAACCCCGGACGGAGAAAGCGGCAGGTGTCCGCTGGCAACGTGAGGTTCGACTCGCGCGGGTCGGGCCGCTGATCAATTTTGTTTTCGCCGCCTTCGCGGTGGGCTTCATCGTGGCCAGTGGCCGCGGCATCGATCTGTGGAGTTGGCCGTTCCTGTACGCGAAGAATCTGCCGCGCAGCGTGGTGTGGGCGAACCTATACATCGCCTTGTGGAACCTTGTCCCGGCCTATCCCCTGGACGGGGGCCGCATTCTGCGCGCCTTGCTCTGCCGTGCGATGGACCTCAGCTCCGCCACACGCCGCGCGGTTTCCATCAGCACCGCGATTGCGATGGTGCTCATCCTTGCCGGACTGTTCAGCGACAGCTGGCTGACCATGGTGGGAGTGATCATCTTCTCCGCCGCACAATTGGAGGAGCGCGCCCTGGTCTTTCAGTCGGTGCTGGAGAATGTTCGCCTGGACGAAGTCATGCTCACCGACTTCGCGACGCTCTCTCCGGCCGACACTCTGCAGGATGCGCTCGACAAGGCGGTCCATTCCCTGCAGGATGATTTTCCCGTGGTACGCGGCAGCGACATGGTGGGCGTCATTTCGCGGCAGCGGATCCTGGAGGCGCTGCGCTCCGAAGGCAATGGCTACGTCCAGGCTGTGATGAACAAGATCTTTGATGTTTCCATGCGGAATGATTCGCTGGGTTCGGCCTTCCGTAAACTCACCGCCCGCAGCTCCAGCATCATTCCGGTGGTAGAGGATCAGCACCTGGTAGGCATCGTGACCCTGCAGAACCTGATGCATTCGATGTCCCTGCTCGCCGAGAGCCGCAAGCTCCGCCGGGACGAGATGGATTCGTGAAATGAGTATGAAGTCAGAAGTAAGAAGTCAGAAGTGTGAAGTAAGAAGTAAGACGAAATCACTTTCTGACGTGTTCTGATTTCTAACTTCTAACTTCTGACTTCTTACTTCACCCTTCTGACTTCTGACTTCTTACTTCTAACTTCAAAACAGCCTTACCGCTTTGGCCTGCTGCACCGCCGGAATTTCTCTTAATCGTTTCAGCACTGCGTCCGATATTTGTCCGTCCACGTGGACCACCGCAATGGCCTCACGCTGATCTGAATCTTTCTCGAGTGCCCGCCTGCCCAAAGAAAAATCGGCGATGTTGATCGACTCCTCGCCCAGGATGGTCCCCACTTTGCCGATTACGCCGGGCACATCGCGGTTCCGCATGTAGATCAGGTTCCGCTCCAGCGGCGCTTCCACATCGATGCCGTCGACATGCAGGAGCCGCGGAGCTTCGCCATGCAGCACGGCGCCCTTTACCATGTGCTCTTCGGTCGCGGTCTTCAGGAAGATGGACAGGACGCTGCCCGCTCCCCCGGTTGAAGCCTTGGCTTTGTGCGACTCCAGCACGCGCAACCCGCGTTCCTGGGCGATGGTCGCGGCGTTCACCAGGTTGGCCTTTTCTTCCAGCGCCTGGTTCAGAATGCCCTTGATCGCGCCGTTGCGGATCAAATCCGTCTTCCACTCGGCGATATGCCCGCTGTAGCGGATGGAAATTTCCTCGATCGATCCTTCCGAAACCTGGGCGAGAAAGCCCCCGATGCGCTCCGCCAGCACGATGTAAGGCTGCATGGCGGCATACTCCTCCGCCGACACCGACGGAACATTGACCGCGTTCTGGATAACTCCGTGCTTCAAATATTCTTTGACTTGCTGCGCGATCTGCACTCCCACCGCCTCCTGCGCCTCGGCGGTCGAGCCGCCAACGTGAGGCGTGAGCACGACATTCGGCAGCGCCAGGAGCGGCGAATTCTTCGGAGGCTCCTCAGCGAAAACGTCGAGGGCGGCCGCCGCGACTTGTCCCTGCTGCAGCGCTTGCGCCAGATCCGCTTCGCGGACCAGTTCGCCGCGGGCGCAATTGACCAGCCGCACTCCCTTTTTCATCCGGGCAATGGAAGCCTGGTTGATCATCCCTGTGGTCTGCGGCGTCAGGCCCACATGCAGGGTGATGTAGTCGGCGACCGCATATACCTCATCGAGCTCCGCCAGCCGGATTCCGTGCTCCTTGGCCACCGATACAGAAACGAACGGATCGTGCCCCACCAGATCCATCCCAAACGCCTTGGCGCGGCGCGCGACCTCCATGCCGATCCTTCCCAGCCCGATGATCCCCAGAGTCTTGCCGCGCAGCTCGGTTCCCTGCAGCGACTTTTTCTCCCATTTGCCCGCGTGCATGAGGGCATCCGCGCGGCACAGATGCCGCGCCATGGCCAGCATCATCCCCAGCGTTTGCTCGGCGACGGCGACGGCATTCGCCCCCGGCGTATTCATCACCGCGATGCCCTTGTGCGTAGCCGCTTCCAGGTCGATGTTGTCCACGCCTACTCCGGCCCGCCCGATGACACGCAGCTTCCGGGCATGCGCCAGCAGCTTGGAATCGGCCTGAACTGCCGAGCGCACGATGAGCGCGTCCGCTGTCTGCAGGTGCTCCGGCAGATTGCCATCCAGCTGGTCGGCCGTTAGCACGGTCCATCCCGGCTCCTGCAACTGCGCCACCGCTGCCGGGGAAATCTTCTCCGCCACGATAATTTTCAACTCGCCCTCAGTCCTTTATGCGCTTTTGCTGTTTTGAGATATCGCGCCTCAGCAATACGTTGACACGAAAAAGACAGCCGCCTGACACGCCCCATCCTGCCGTTCACTACGCTCTATCTGGGTGAAACTTTACCCTTGGGGACATTGTGAAAATCTCATACAAGACATTACTTCTGCTGAGCGTTACAGCCCTTGGCCTGGGATGCGGGTATTCCAAACCGAAGGCCTCTTCCCCGGCCATTTCCCAACTAAGTCCCGCCAGCATGACGGCCGGCTCCGCCGGGTTCCAGCTGGAAGTCGAGGGCACGAACTTCGTATCCGGCGCCGTCGTCAACTTCAACGGCGTGCCTGAGCAAACCAGTTTCGTCAGTTCCTCGAAGCTCGAGGCCACTATTCCTGGATCCGCCATCGCCACTCCGGCTACCGTTCCGGTGACCGTCACCGATCCGGCTAAGGGCAGCATCTACGGCGGCATGGGATCAATTACTTCCCCGCCCATGAATTTCTCCGTGAACTAGCGGCGTTGCTCAGGCTCCGACCAGTTGCCGTCTCTCCGCGTGGCTGCGGGCATACACTTCCTGCGCCGCTTTTACCGCCGCCCCGTATTCCACGCGCCGGTCGGCGACCCGCGCCAACACATGTTCGAGCGCGCCCAGAATTCCAATGGTGTCGAGGTAGTCGTAATAGCCGATGTGCGCAATGCGGAAGAGCTTGCCTTTCATCTCGCCTTGCCCATTGGCTACCACGGCATCAAATGATTCGCGGAATTCCTTCACGATTCGGCCGGAATCGACTCCCTCGGGCGAAGAGATCGCGGTAAGCGCCGCCGCCGGTGTGGAGGCGTAGAGCTTCAGCCCCAACGCTTTGGCGCCGGCGCGGGTCATCTCGGCGCAGAGTTCCGCATTGTTGACCAATTCTTCCCGGCCTTTTGCCAGATCTCCCTTGCCCATCCCGCGAATGAATTCGAGCGCCGCTCCCAGGGCTGCGAACAAAGAGGTCGCCGGCGTGTACGCCGTCTCTCCCTTGGCTGCAGACTTGCGCTCTTTGCGCAGATCGAAGTAGTAGCGGGGCGAAGTTGTCTTCTCCATTTGCTTCCACGCCCGCTCGCTCACCGCACAATAGGCCAGTCCGGGAGGCATCATCAGGGCTTTTTGCGATCCGCCGATGATGAAGTCCACGCCCCAGCCATCCACATCGAGATGGGTTGTGCCCAGGCCGGTGATGGCATCCACCACCAGCAACGTCTCCTCCCCGTGCGCCCGGACGATCTTCGCGATTCCCTCGACGTCATGGCGGGCGCCGGTGGAACTCTCGGTCGCCTGCACAAAGACGGCGCGCACCGGCTTGTTCAGCCGCGCCCGAACCTCATCGAGCGAAAACGTCTGCCCATAAGGAACCTCGAGAACCTCCACTTTGCAGCCGAAAGCCTTGGCCAGACCTGTCCAGCGCTCCCCGAATTTTCCGGCTGTCAGCACCAGGACCGTGTCGCCGGGGGAGGTCAGGTTGGAAACCGAAGCTTCCATGACGCCTGTGCCGGACGAGGCCAGTACCAGCACGTCATTCCTGGTGCCGATGAACTCCTTCATGTCGGCCAGCACGCGCTGAAACAGAGCCCGGAAGTCGGCAGTGCGATGATGCGCCGTAAACGAGGCCATGGCCGTCTGGGCGGCAGGCAACAGGGGCGTTGGTCCGGGGGTAAAAAGACGATTCTTGTGCAACATACAGGGAGTCCTTATGAAATGGGATGGCTTCTAGTATACGAGGGTGCCCCCGGCGTTGTCCTGCCGCTGGCCTCGCGGGGCGGGTGGGGATTTTGACTCTCCCATCTATAATCGCCTCATGCCTTTAGTCGACCAGATTCAGAAAGACATCGTGACCGCCATGAAGGCGAAAGACGAAGCCCGCCTCTCCACCCTGCGCATGGTCAAGAGTGCGCTGCAGCTGCGTACGGTAGAGAAAATGTCGCCGCTCGACGACAAGGAATCCCAAGCCGTGCTCGCCATGCTGATCAAGCAGCGCAAAGATTCCGTTGAGCAGTTCACCAAGGGCGGACGCCAGGAAATGGCGGACAAAGAAGCCGCCGAGATTACGGTCATCGAATCTTACTTGCCCAAGGCTGCCAGCGAAGCCGATATCGCCGCCGGAGTGAAGGCCGTAATCGCCGAGATGGGCACGCCTACCATGAAAGACATGGGCACGGTGATGAAGAACGCGATGGCAAGATTCAACGCCGCCGGCATGCGCGTGGACGGCAAGGTGGTAAGCGACCTGGTGAAAAAAGAATTGGCAGCCAAGTAAGAACCACGGAGCGAAAGGCCCTCGGGTTGTCCAGCCGAGTTGCAAGATGGATCTAGATGAACCGGGCGTCGCCAGTCGGTCAAAGCGTTACCTGCTCTTCTGCATCTCCCTGTAGGCCTCGCTCTTCGAAATCCCGCGTTCCTTGGCGGCCTTTTTTAATGCGGTCTTCTCATCGGCTTTCTCTTCCGCCATGATCTGCTGAACCCGCTCGCGCACCGAG
>Ga0070741_10018169_pt1 | contig 11439 bp, 8 predicted proteins | sample Coa_R1_4_FD_66440 | JGI IMG/M metagenome (GOLD analysis project Ga0070741, IMG submission 66440) | Surface soil microbial communities from Centralia Pennsylvania, which are recovering from an underground coalmine fire - Coalmine... | ecosystem: Environmental > Terrestrial > Soil > Unclassified ...
GCGTGTTCTCCTGGTCGGGCTGGCGCGAAGCGGGCGTGCCGCGGCCCTGGCTCTCGCGCGCCAGGGCGCGATCGTGACCGTGACAGACCGACGGGGCCCGGCCGAGTTCCAGAACGACCTTCCGCTCCTTCTCAAAGAGAAAATCGGCCTGGAACTGGGCGCGCACCGCGAGTCCACCTTTCTCCGGCAGGACCTGATTATCGTCAGTCCGGGGGTCTTTCCAGACCCGCCGGCGCTTGAAGCCGCCCGCCGCCGCGGCATTCCGATCGTACCGGAGATTGAAGCCGCCAGTTGGTTCCTGAAGGGCACCTTGCTGGGCGTGACGGGCTCGAACGGCAAGACCACCACGACCACCCTCCTCGGCAAAATGCTTGAAGCTTCCGGCTTCCCAACCTTTGTGGCCGGCAACATTGGCACGCCCCTGAGCGCCGCGATCGGGCAGGTCACTCCGGAATCGATGGTCGTGGCGGAGTTGAGCAGCTTCCAGCTTGAGCGGGTCCGCGACTTCCGAACGCACGTGGCGGTGCTCCTGAATCTGAGCCCGAACCATCTGGATCGCCATCCGGATTTCGAATCGTACGTGCGCGCCAAAGCCCGCATCTTCCGCAACCAGAAGCAGGAAGACTTCGCGGTCCTCAACGCTGACGACCCCGTCGTCATGTCGCTGGCTTCGGCCATCCAGAGCCGCAAGATCTTTTTCAGCCGTCAACGGCGCCTTGCGGACGGACTGTTCGTCGCGGATGGTTCCATCCTGTATGGCGTGAGAAACCTGGAACGGCCGCTGCTCCACAGGAAAGATGTGCGCCTGCGCGGCGAGTTCAATCTGGAGAACGTTCTCGCCGCAGCCGCGGCTGCCTGTGTCGTGGGCGCGGATTTCGAGGCCATCCGCCAGGCGGTGCGTGAATTCAAGGGGGTTGAACACCGTCTCGAGCTCGTAGGTGAAGTCCGCGGCGTCGAGTTCTATAACAACTCCAAGGCTACCAGCGTCGCGGCAACGGTGAACTCGCTCGAAGCGTTTGAGCGCGGGGTCCATCTGATCCTGGGCGGGAAGGACAAGGGCGCCCCTTATGAGCCCATTCGGCAAAGGCTCCCTGACCGTGTGCGGGCCGTGTACTTGATCGGCGCCGCAGCCGGCCGCATCGAGAAGGAGCTCAGCGGCGCTGCGGTGCTTGTTCCTTGCGGCGATCTCCAGACGGCCGTTCGGCAGGCGTTTGAACGTTCCTGGCCGGGCGACATTGTCCTGCTGGCACCCGCCTGTTCCAGCTTCGACCAGTTCCGGGACTACGAAGAACGCGGGCGCGTTTTCAAGGAACTTGTGCGTCAACTGGCCGACCGCGTGGCGCGGGAGGAAGCTGCGGCACCCAGGAGCGCTCAGGATCCTCCGCCCGGCGAAAAGACGGCGCTTCAGGCACCGCCTGCGGAGCAGAACGCTGCCACGGCTTCAGAGGGTAAGACAGTCGCCGTGACATCGACAGAAGCCACGCCACCGGCCTCAGCGCCGACACAGGAGGCTCCGAACCTCCCGCCGGTGGATACGAAAGCAGGGGCGTCGCCGGAGCCGCCGGAGCTGCTTCCTTCGGCGAACAACGAAAACGCACCCCAAGTCTCGGGGCGGCCTGATCTCATTTACATCTATGAAGTCGGCGCGGAAGAATCCAAGCCGGCCGAGTCGCAGGACATGAGCGGCCCGTCGCCGGACGAGCTTGCGCTGGATTCATCCACCCCTTCGCAGGCCATCGAAAACCCTGAGGATGAACCGCTGCCTTACGAGGCTCGCGCCAAGGCCGCCGGAGCGGCGGGCGATTCCCGCCAGCGCAGCGGAGGAACGGCAAAGAAAGACCCTGATATCCAGGCCCGTCTGCCCGGAATTTAGTGCGGCAGAGTTACGCAAGCTATGGCAAGACAACTTGAATCCGACAGGGTGCTTTTCATCGCCGTGGTCGTCCTGGTGCTGTTCGGCGCATTGATGGTGTTCAGCGCCTCGGCCGTGATGGCCTCTGAAAAGTACGGGACGAGCTACTATTTCCTTGTCCGCCAATTGGTCTGGGCCGGAGCAGGTCTGGCGCTGATGGTGGCAATGATGAACGTCGATTTCAGGCGCCTGCACACGCCCATGCTGGTTTTCCCAGCCCTGGCTCTTGAGCTGTGTCTTTTGGGCGCCGTCCTGCTTGCGGACCGCGGCCACCACACGCATCGCTGGCTGCACCTGGGATTCTTCAGCTTCCAGCCTTCGGAGCTCTCCAAAATAGTCCTGGTCCTATTTCTGGCCTATTTCCTTGAAACACGGAAAGGCGCCATCAACGACGCACGGCACACTGTGGCACCCATCGCGCTGATGGTGGGAGCCAGTGTCGCGCTGATTCTCAAGGAACCCGACTTTGGAACTTCCCTCGCCATCGTGCTGGTCGCGGCCTGCATGCTGTATGCGGCAGGACTGCGTCTGGCCTATTTCGGGCTGGCGGCTCTTGGGGCAACCCCTGTGCTCTACTTCCTGATCTTCCATGTCGGCTACCGGCATAAACGTATTCTGGCCTTCCTTAATCCTTACGAGGATCCGCTGGGCAAAGGTTTTCAAATCATCCAATCGTTTATCGCCGTAGGCACGGGCGGCATTACGGGGGCAGGGCTCATGGAGGGAAGACAAAAACTCTTCTACCTGCCCGAGCCTCACACCGATTTCATTTTTGCCGTCATCAGCGAGGAATTGGGATTCCTGGGCGCCCTCGTGGTCCTGGGATTGTTTGCTGTGATCTTGTGGCGGGGCCTGCGCGCAGCCGCGGGCTGTTCGAACGACTTCGGACGTTTGCTCGCTGTGGGGCTCACGGTGATGATTGTGGGCCAGGCCCTCGTGAACATCAGCGTGGTTCTCGGACTGCTGCCCACCAAGGGGATTCCGCTGCCTTTTGTGAGCTACGGTGGGTCATCGCTGTTAATGACCCTGCTGGCGATTGGTATTCTTCTGAACATTTCACAACATTCGACCTGAGCAAGACCTTGACGATACTGGAAGTGGACAGTCGCGAGCCCACCCTGCACGGTGTGAATGCCGGTGACCCGGGCGGGCTCCTTTCAACAGTTGAAACGCGGCGGGTGCTGATGGTCGCCGGCGGAACGGGCGGCCATGTGTTCCCTGCCCTGGCCGTCGCAGAGGAACTGCGCAGCCGGCAGCGAGCGGCCAGACGATACGCCGTAGAATTCCTGGGCACCAGGCGTGGCCTCGACACTCGCCTGCTTTCCCGAACCGGCTTTCCTTTTCGCACCATCTCCGGGGCGGGGCTCAAGGGGGTGAGGGGCTTGCGGCGAATGCAGAACCTTCTGGTGCTCCCACGGAGCGCGATCGAGACGGCGCTGGTTCTGCGCGAACTTCAGCCGGATGTGGTTTTCGGCATGGGCGGCTATATTGCCGGGCCGGCGATGCTCGAAGCGGCCTTGCGGGATATTCCCACGCTCCTTCTGGAACCCAACGCTCTGCCGGGGTTCACCAATCGCGTCCTGGCTCCGGTGGTGCGCCTCGCGGCGGTTGGATTTGAGGACGCCGCACGTTACTACGGAGTGAAAGCGCGGGTCACGGGCCATCCCGTGCGCAAGGCTTTTTTCGAGATCCCTCCCAGGGATCACCAGCCTCCCTTCACAGTCTTGATCTTTGGCGGCAGTCAGGGCGCTCGCGCCCTCAACACCTGTGTCCTGAGAGCCCTGCCTTTGATGGCAAAAAGAGCGGCTCCGTGGAGACTCATCCACCAAACCGGCGAACAGGACTATAATGAGGTTCGGAAGGCTTACCAGGACCAAAGCTTCGACGCCGAAGTTTGCGCCTTCATTGAGGACATGCCAGCCGCATTCGCGCGCGCGGATGTGATCGTTTCACGTGCCGGTGCCAACTCGGTCGCGGAGCTTGCCGCGGCGGGAAAAGCCGCCGTCCTCATTCCCTTTCCCGATGCCGCGGACCAGCACCAACTGGAGAACGCAAGGACGCTCGAGCGCGTTGGGGCCGCGCACGTGATCGAGCAGAAGGACTTGACTCCGGAACGCCTGGTGGCCGTTCTGGAGCGCCTGCTCGACTCTCCCGTCGAACTCAAGACGATGGAGCAAAGAGCTCGCACTCTTGCACACCCGGACGCCGCGGCGAGAATCGCTGATTTGATCGAAGAGCTGGCCAGATGAGGAATACGGTGCTTAAGTTCGACTGTCGTATGGACCGGAGACCTATCGGGGTATGTCCGCCAGGGTCGGGAGCGCGTCCGGACAGAAGGGTTCTTCGGCGTGACCCAGTTCAACGAAGTCATGGCAGGTGGGTTGCGCAGGCTGTGGAACGCCATATCGCGTTAATTCGCCGCTCGCCGGCCGCAACGGAACTTTGAACCGTGAACACCATGCTTGGCAAAATTCGCAGAATTCACTTCGTCGGGATCGGCGGCATTGGGATGAGCGGTATCGCTGAGGTCCTGCTGAATCTGGGCTACACCGTTTCGGGTTCGGATGTGAAGTCGACTCCTGTCACCATGCGCCTGGCAGCTTTGGGCGCTCGCACCGTCGAGGGACACAGCCGGGACAATCTTCGCGACGCGCAGGTGGTCGTCGTATCTTCCGCGATTCCTCCTGACAATCCGGAGGTGCAGGAGGCTCGCCGGCGGGGAGTTCCGGTCATCCCCCGCGCGGAGATGCTCGCGGAATTGATGCGCTTGAAGTTCTGTGTGGCGGTAGCCGGGGCGCACGGCAAAACCACCGTCACCTCGATGATTGCCGTCATGCTCGCCGAAGCAGGGCTGGATCCGACTGCCGTGATCGGGGGCCGGCTGGATGTCTTCGGATCGAGCGCCCGACTGGGCAAAGGTGACCTTGTCGTCGTCGAGGCGGATGAGAGCGATGGGTCATTCTTGTACCTCCTGCCCCAGGTCGCCGTGGTGACCAACATTGACCGCGAGCACCTTGACCACTATCGCGACTTGCAGGAGATTCTCTCTGCCTTCACGGCCTTCATGAACAAGGTGCCATTTTATGGTGCCGTGGTGGCTTGCCTCGATCCCCCTTGGGGTGAAAGAATTCAGAGCGTTCTCCCTTCAGTTCACAGGCGCCTGGTTACTTACGGCCTCGAACCGGGAGCCGAGGTGACTGCGCGCGGGGTCGAGTTGACTCCGCGCGGTGCAGCCTTCGAAGCTTTCGTCAGGGACAAGTCATTGGGGTCATTCACCACTTCTGTCGTGGGACGCCACAACGTTCAGAACGCGCTGGCGGCCATCACCGTGGGGCTGGAGCTGGATCTTGCTCCCGACCGCATGAGAGCCGGCCTCGCGAACTTTCGCGGCGCGGACCGCCGTTTCCAACTCAAAGGGGAAGTGAATGGAATTACCGTCCTGGACGACTACGGCCATCACCCTACCGAGATCCGCGCCACGCTTGAGGCGGCGCACCTGCGGGGCGGTCGGCGCCTTTGGGCTATTTTTCAGCCTCATCGCTATACGCGCACCAAGTTCCTGATGGACGAATTCGCGTCCTGCTTCGAGGGCTGCGACCGCGTCTACGTGCTCGACATCTACGCGGCGAGTGAAGCGCCCATCCCGGGGGTCACCGCCGAGCGTTTGGTCGAGCGTATGCGAGAGTTGGGATTTGTTCGGGCGCGTTACGCCCCTTCCGACCGGGTGATCATCGAAGAAGTCCTGGCGCAGGCTGAGCCGGGTGACTTGATCCTCACCATCGGTGCGGGCAATGTGTGGAGGATTGGCGAGGAGATCGTGCAGGGACTCGAGGCGCGCGCCGCTCCCTTGAAGCACTGAAGGGAAAGATGCTGCGGTTTGCCTGGCCGTCAACAGACGGGTGCGAATTCGGACATTCCGAATGCAGTGAGGAATCTCACTCCCTGAGTCGCGCCGGTTTCCTCCTCGCCGGCGATTCCTCGGAATGACGGGTGCGGCCGATTTTTCGACAACATCATTTGAGATCGAAATGGAAGTAGCTCCATCTGAAAACGTGCTGCTGCCGAGCGAAGTGGATTCCGAGCAGGAATCACCCTATCTCCGGCGGCAAAGGGCTGTGACGGTCCGTCGCGAGCGATTTTCCCGCCGTTGGCGCGTGCTGGCTTTCGTGGTGTTCGTGTTGATCCCTGTTGGTCTCATGGGATATCTGGCCGCCACGTTTGCTCTAACTTCACCGATTTTTCTTCTCACCTCTCAAGCCGACGTGCTCGTGAGCGGAAACCGTGTGGTCAGCAGGGAGGATGTCCTCAGTGCGTTGGGAATCCCATCAAGTTCAAGACCGGGTCAGAAGACCAACATCTTTCGGATGTCCCTGGCTCAGAAGAAAAAACAGGTGGAATCGATTCCGTGGGTGAAGTCGGCCGCCCTCTCTCGCAGTTTTCCTCACCGGTTGGGAGTGTATCTGACCGAGCGGACCCCCGTTGCGCTTGTAAACGTCGATGGGTATCTGAAGCTGGTGGATGGAGACGGCGTCATCCTCGACAAGCCGGAGGAAGGCAGACTCGACTTCCCGCTGCTGACGGGTCTCGAGTCCGCGGCCAGCGCCGAGGAACGGAAAGTGCGGCTGGATCTTTTCCAGGATTTCACTCGGACCCTTTCAGACGAGATCGCCCGGTCGGGCTGGCAGGTTTCGGAGGTTGATCTCTCAGACGCCGAGGACCTGAAGGCGCTGCTCGTCCAAGGTGATAATACCATTCGGGTCGATTTCGGCAACCGGGAATTTCTCGAACGTTTCCACAACTTCCTTTCGTTGCTGCCGGAAATTCAGAAGGCCAGCACCAAAATCGACTCCGTGGATCTTCGCTTTCGGCGGCAGGTCGTTGTGAACCCTGCCGCCGGAGATCAACAAGCCCCGTCCGGCGGCCGAGCATCCGAAATGTTGGATTCCCGAAAAGACAAGACCGATGGCGAATAGAGAAAGCTACGTCTTTGCGTTGGACCTGGGTAGTACTAAAACGCGCGTGTTGGCCTGCCACCCTGGCGAGGGCGGGAAGCTGGAAGTGGCCGGCCTGGGCGTGGCGGAATCCAAGGGGTGGCGCAAGGGGGTCATCGCAAATCTTGATGCCACGGTCCTCGCCGTCAAGAAGGCGGTGGAAGCGGCAGAAGCCGCCTGTGGCGTGCCGGTGGACTCAGCCTATGTCGGCGTGGCGGGCCCCCACGTGAAGGGCGTGAATTCACGCGGGGCGGTCGCCATTGGCAAGGAGCGCCGCCAGATCACGCACGAGGATATCGCCCGGGTCATCCAGGCAGCACGCAAGATCTCGCTCCCTCCGGACCGGGAGCTGCTCCAGGTGTGGCCTGAGGACTACATCCTGGATTCTCAGAATGGCATCCGCAACCCGGTGGGAATGGTCGGAGAGCGACTGGAAGTTGACGCTCATCTGGTCACGGTTTCGACCACCGCGCTGCAAAACGTGGTCACGGCGGTCAATCTCGCCGGGATCAAAGTTCCGGACGGCGGGGTGATCTTCGAACCCGTCGCGTCTGCGGACGCCTGTCTCACGGCGGACGACCGCGAGCTGGGTGTGGCGGTCGTCGATATCGGGGGCGGGTCGACCGACATGATCGTCTACTACCAGGGTACGGTTCGCCACACGGCCGTGGTGCCCGTGGGAGGCGAGCACTTTACCAACGACATCGCCGTGGGTCTGCGCACACCCATCCCCGAGGCGGAAAAGATGAAAAGAGCCTGGGGCGCCCCGGAGGCTGATCATAGTCCGGGCGCGGTGCTCGAAGTCCCCAGCGTGGGCGACCGGCCGGCGCGCATCGTTCCGTACTCGACCTTGAGCGAGATTGTCGAGCCGCGGGCAGTCGAGCTGCTGGAACTGATCCGGGCCGAAATTGCGCGGTCGGGCTTCGAGCGTCAGTTGGGAGCGGGCGTGCTGCTGGCTGGTGGCGGCGCAAAGCTCGGCGGGCTTTGGAGCCTCGCGGAGCAGATCCTGCATCTGCCTGTCCGCGTCGGTATGCCTGTCGGCATCGAGAAAATGGGGGAGAGCCTGCAGGATCCGGCCTTCTCCACGGTCGTAGGCCTTGCCCTGCACGGAAATCGGATGCGCTTGCTGCGCGACACTCGGGAGAAGGGTTTTCTGGACAGAGTCCTGGGAGCCTTCCGAGGGAAGTGAATAAGGAGCAACCATGGCAGAAAACGACGAAGGCAACCTGGGCGAACTCCGAGTCGATTTCTCCGACGATATCGGGCACGGCGCCAAGATCAAGGTGATCGGCGTGGGCGGAGGCGGGAGCAATGCCGTCAATCGCATGATGACCAGCGGGCTCAGGGGCGTGGATTTCCTGGTCGCCAACACGGATGCCCAGGCGCTTCAAGCGTCTCACGCACCGGTGAAAATTCAGCTCGGCAGAAAGCTCACCAAGGGACTGGGTGCCGGTGCCAACCCCGACATCGGCCGTGCCGCGGCACTCGAGGATACCGAAAAGATCATCGAGGTCCTTGAGGGGGCGGACATGGTCTTTGTCACGGCGGGCCTGGGCGGAGGCACCGGGACCGGCGGCGCGCCCATTGTGGCAAGCCTGGCGCGCGAGCTGAACGCCTTGACGGTTGCCGTGGTCACCAAACCCTTTGCCTTTGAGGGCAAGCGGCGCATGCTGCAAGCCGAGGCGGGTCTGGCGGAGCTCAGCCAGGCGGTGGACACGCTCATCTGCATTCCCAACGAGCGTCTGATGCAGTACGTGGATCGCGGCACCAGTTTCTTCGAGGCGTTTCGCATCGCCGACGACATCCTCCGCCAGGGCGTACAGGGCATTTCCGATATTATTACAATAACAGGTATTATCAATCGTGATTTTGCTGATATAAAGACAATCATGGAAGGCATGGGCTACGCCGTGATGGGCACGGCCGTGGCGCGCGGAGAAAATCGCGCCGTCGAGGCGACCAAGGCGGCGATGGCCAGCCCGCTGCTCGAGGATGCCACCATCGATGGCGCCCAGGGAATTCTCCTCAACATCACCGGCTCAAGCAAACTGACCCTTTACGAAGTCCATGAGGCCTCAACCATCGTCCAGAAGGCTGCGGCGGAAAACGCCAACATCATTTTCGGCGCTGTCCACGATGAAGCCATGGACGATGCGGTGAAGGTGACCGTCATCGCTACCGGCATCAAGTCTGAGAAGATGGGCATCAAGCCGCTTCCGGCCCTCTCGCCGGCCATCCGTTCGGCCCAGCAGAGCGCGAAATCCGTCTTACTGAAAAAGGAAAAGCTCCCCATCGAGTCCGTTTCCGCGCAGGTGACATCCGAAATTCCCGAAGACGACTTGGATGTGCCCGCCTTCATCCGCCGGAAGAAGGCGGAAGGGAAATAATCGATGGCAACGTAGTGCCACTCTCTGAGCACCGGCCCGCCCTGTCGCGGCGGTGTCCCCCGCCGTCATGTTTCTGAGGTCTCTTATTCTTTGCTGAGCGCTTCCAGGCGCGCGGCATAATCGGAGATCGTTGCCGGCTTCATCATGAAAGGTTCGCGATCGCAACCTGCCACCAATTCGGAAAACCAAAGCGCGTCTTCCACGATTTCGAGATTCTCACTGGGTTTCCGCAGGTTTGGTTGCCTTGAAAGGGACAACTGGCTCAATCGATCCACGATGCCGGGTTGCAGCAGATCAATCATGGGCGTCCTCGATATGGCTTCAACGCGGGCACGGACGTAAACGTCCTGGTAACCCTTGAACAGCATGAACGCGGCGGCATGGCGGATAAGATTGACATGAACAGGCTTGTCCTGTTTTTGCTCATGTATCACAAAGCACACTGTATCCACGACCGCGTCGCAGGCGCCGTTCTTTTCAAACAGGCGATCCGCGTAATTGAATATTTTGGGGAGGAAGTCTGTTCGTGCCAGGGGCCGTTCAAGCGCGCCAGGCGGTACGTCTTGGCAGAAGGAGAATCAGTCACCCAGAACGGAACGATACTTTCGGATATCTCCCGCCATTGTGGCTCCTCGACGCCTCAGCAGCCGTTGGCCGTATTCGATGCCGGTCGAAATCTCATGGCTCGCACTGCCACCGAGGCCATGCCGGCTCGTCTTCCTCGGCTCCCGGCTTCGGATTGGTGATTGGGCTTCACGGAAGAACCTCCGCCGACTCGAAACCGAGATCTGGTGTTCCAAGTTGCGGAGGGCTGTTGTAGACTTTGCACCTCAGTATCCTCAAGACTCGGGAGGGTCCCCGCGATGACGCACACCGGCAACATCATGGTTGGAATCGACATGGGGGGGACCAGCCTTCGGGCTCTGGTCGTCAGTCCGGAAAATGAGATTCTCGCCGTCGACAAGACGGCCACGAACCCCGCGCAAAAGCCCGAAGGGGTCATTGCAGACATCGCAGGCTTGGTTGAAGACGTCGTCCGGGCGGCGGGGATTACGCGCTCAGCGCTTGCAGCCGTGAGCATTGGCGCGCCGGGTGCGGTGGATACCGAGCATGGTGTGGTGTACCATGCGCCGAACCTGGGGTGGAAAAAAGTGGCCCTGGCCGCGAAACTGCAAAAGTTATTGCACGTTCCCGTGTTCGTTGATAACGATGTGAACGTGGGAGTTGTGGGCGAGCACGCCCTGGGTGCAGGCCAGGGCACGAGCGAACTGATAGGGATTTTTGTGGGCACTGGGATCGGAGGCGGATTCATTTCGGGGGGCAAGCTCTACCGAGGCTCGCGCGGCGCCGCGGCGGAAGTGGGCCATATGGTGATCCAGCTCGACGGACCGGTCTGCGGCTGCGGAAATCACGGGTGCGCAGAGGCGCTCGCGAGCCGGACGGCCATGGAGCGCGACGTCCGCGCTGCCATCAAGAAAGGTGAAAAGAGCATCATCCCCAAGCTTATGGAGGAACGGGGCAAGGACCGCATGACCAGCAGCATCATACAGCGCGCGCTCAAGAAACATGACCCCCTGATGCAAAAAGTAATCTCCCGCGCCCAGAAATACTTGGGAATCCTGGTGGCGAACGTGGTGAACCTGATCGACCCGGAATGCGTGGTTATTGGCGGCGGGATCGCAGAGCGACTGGGCGAAAGCTTTGTCGAGCCTATCCGGGAAACTGCTTATAAGTACTTCTTGCGCCGCCATGACGCGCGGCGGGTCAAAATTCTTCCCGGAACCCTCGGCGACAACGCCGGGGCATTGGGCGCCGTCGTACTGGCCCGCCAAAGGCTGGCCGGCGCACGTTGACGATTTCCTGCCTTGATCGAGGAAGAAATCCATGCCACGCGGCGACTACGGCCGGATCTCGATTCTGATTATCCTGGTTGTTGTCGTTTATTTGACGGTTCGAATTCTCGAGCCTTTCATCGTGGCTCTCCTATGGGCAGTGGTTCTGGCGACGGTTTTCTACCCGGTGTTCAATCGCCTCTCGCACCAAATTCATCGCCCGCGCCTGGCCAGCATCGTGACTTGCCTTTTGCTCACGGTACTGATCATGATTCCCCTCCTGATATTCCTGGTCGTGCTGGCGAATGAGTCGGTGA
>Ga0070741_10018170_pt1 | contig 11439 bp, 9 predicted proteins | sample Coa_R1_4_FD_66440 | JGI IMG/M metagenome (GOLD analysis project Ga0070741, IMG submission 66440) | Surface soil microbial communities from Centralia Pennsylvania, which are recovering from an underground coalmine fire - Coalmine... | ecosystem: Environmental > Terrestrial > Soil > Unclassified ...
CTGATCCGCCAATTGCCGGACGGGCTGACGGAGCTCATGTGTCATCCCGGCCGTTGCCGGGACCCTCTGCGCCAGGCGCGCACGAGGCTAAAGGAAAGCCGCGAAGAGGAACTCGAGGCACTGATCGCGCCGGAAACCAGGCAGGCTATAGACCAATGCGGGGTCGAGTTAGTGAGCTATCGCTGACTGGTTCCGGCCGGCTTTGTCAATGTCGGTTACTGAGGTGCTCGTGTTAGCTGCTGATCTCAATTGAACCTTCCGCCACTTTGTAGTAAACAAGATGATTCCAACGATCAGCAGGGCCAAAGTTTGAGGTTCGGGTACAGGAGATTCGGCCACAGCGTGGAAGATGGTTGCGCCGCCACCGTAAGTGGTGAAGTGGAGCATACCATTCATGGTGGTGAAAGCGTCGCTGCTCCTTCCGCCGCCAGTAGGGTCAACAAAGTTCATGCTGCCGGTATTTGCCATGTTGTCCCAGGTGATGCCAGTCAGCGTTAAGTAATGAGCTCCCCCGGTGTCGAAGCCAACGAAGATCTCCACGTCTTCCCCGGCCAGGATCTCGTTATAGATAAACTGTGCGGTGGCCGCGGTGTTGTCCTGGACGTAGGCTGGCTTCGGCACCATATGCCCCGCTGCCGTCGGATTACGCCACGCGATCGAGATCTGCGCGGCAAAAATCGTGGAATTCGGATCCACAGTATTGATGTACGTGTTTTTCCCGTATATGAAGTCCTCAATGGTGGTGCCGCAGACCGCACAAGTCCCCATGTAGGTATCCGTCGCTAAAAGGTTGGCGATGGCCGCTTGTTCCGCCTGGGTAGGGTTATTGCCGTCCGTGGTTGGCACTAAGACGTGATTCGGGTAGATGTTCGCGTACATATTCTGTAGGAACACGAAAGAATTAACCGCCGCCGTCGGTCCGCACGATGCATTGGGGCAGTTGGTATTGGCCTGGTTCAGCGTCCCGAACATGTTCGGGTTTTCGTTCGCGCTGACAATCGCCGCAGCCGCGTTAGGAACAACAACAGCGCAAAGCGTCAGCAACCCCAGCACCGACCTTGTCACAATTGAGATACTACGGCTCTCGTTGAGAATCGTCATTCAATCCACCTCAAGAAAAGTCAATAGCTGTCACGAACCGGAGAGAGTGCGGCTCACCAACAAGAGTGCGAAAGCAGTCAACTCGCGACGAGCCGCCGGACTATGAAAACTATATTACGGAAGCAGGTGCCTTTCAATAGAATTCCTCCCGATTTTGCCAGTGGCCGTATGGTTTCACCCGGAACCAGGCGGCCATAATCGAGTATCGTCCTTGCCTGTACTTCAACAGAAAACGTCGTCAAGCCGGCGATACTCGAGCTTTCAGAACGGAGGTGAGTTTTTGTCGAGCGATGGCACCTCTGACGTACCGGCGGATATTACGCCGTCTAAATCCGTGAAGACCGCTACCTAATCTCAACACACACATCGATTCAGACCCGGACGGAAATCATCGCCGGTGGAGTTAGAATGATTTTCGTATGCGGGTGACGATCAAGGGCGTTAACCAGGAACTTGCTGCACGCGGCATTCAGGTAACACTCTCGAATGCCGGCGGCTACTTCCTCTTCCGCGGTCCGGCAGTAAGCTCCTGGTTGGATCGGACTGTGCAGGTCAGCAAAGTCGGCGATCTGACGATCGAGCAGTGGCTGGAGGCTTTCAATGATCTGAAGCGAAAAAACGAGGAGATCGTCCGAGCCGGAAGCGGTAAGGCCAAACGGCGGTCTGGCTGAGCGCAGGATTCTAATATTCAGTTTGGAAAGGCCGAATGGATAGTAGCGTCTCTTCCAAGTCTGCTGCTTGTACCAGATCTTCATCCCTTCGAGATCGGATCCGCTTTCTCATCCGGGACCGCAGGCTGACTCTCCTGTCCCTCGTCGTTATCGTTCCTGTCGGCTATTCCAGCAAGCTCTACCGCGGACCCGGCGCCGAATGGGTTAATAGTTCGCTCGGCGGCCTCTTCTACGACATCTTCTGGTGTCTGGTCGTCTTTCTTGTTGACAGGCAGCGAAAGCCGCATTGGATTGCAGGCTTGGTCTTCGCTTTTACGTGTGTCATCGAATTCTCACAAATCTGGCACCCGGCCTGGCTGGAGTCACTCCGCAGCCACTTCATCGGCGCAGCGATTCTCGGGACGACTTTTGACTGGACGGATTTCCCGTACTACGCCGCCGGCAGCTTTCTTGGATGGCTGTGGCTTTGCTGGCTGGCCTCTTATCGAGACAGGGAGAGCTGAGCGATGCTTATCGGCGTTAACTGGCGGCCGTCTCTTCCTGCATGGCCGGGGTAGCCTTCTTGGCGACGGCCTTCTTAGCAGCGGTCTTCTTCACGGCAGCCTTCTTACTGGCGGCAGTCGGTGCGGACTTCTTCATGGCCGGTTTCCCGACCTCCTTCGCTGCGCCCGCCTTCTTCGCCCGGAATTCAGCCCATCGTTTTCTCGTTGCGTCCGCAATACGTTTCCGGGCTGCGGCGCTCATTTTACGTCTTGCCCGCTTCGCTGGAACCGCTGTCTCGGTGGAAGCTACTGCGGTCACGGTCGAAGGCGTCCTAATGCCGAGCGTTCGCCGAATGTCAGCTATCTTTTCGGTGTACTCGGTGTGTTTCTGCTGTAGCCCAATTAATGCAGCTTCGAGAATCTCGTTGTCGGTAACTGTTCGTGTAGGCATGGAAGGATTATAGCTCTATGACTCAATTTTCGACCCAACGGCAACGACCCCGGTATAAAACCAGAGGCAACATTGTAGAGAATCGTCCATAAAGACCATGCGAAGCACCGGATGTGCCCAATTGCCACAGGCGAATACCTGGAATACCTTTGAAGGTATGCTTGTCCCATCTCGGCGGCGCTTCCTGCGTCAAAGTATTCTTCTTCCATCCCTGACTTGCACCTTTTACGAACCGGCCGAACCTCTGCTGGCTCAACAAGCCGGCACCTCCCCTCAATACGATCTCCTAATCCGTGGCGGTCATATCATCGATCCTTCACAAAGCCTCACTACCGAAGTCGATCTCGCGATTCGACAGGGTAAAGTGGCGCGGCTCGCGAAGGGCATTCCAGAATCCGAAGCCAGCCAGGTGCTCGATGCCCGGAAAATGATTGTCACTCCGGGCCTGGTCGACGTCCATGTCCATGTCTACGACGGCGTCGCCCCACTCGCGATCCCTGCTGATCCGAATTGCATTGCCAAGGGTGCAACCACTGTAGTGGATGCAGGTTCGGCCGGCGCCAACACTTTTCCGGGCTTTCGGCAATACGTCATACGGACAGTAGAGACCAGAGTTTATGCGCTGCTCAATATTTCCGTTATAGGCCAGTCCACCTATTCGAATGTGAACCCTTTTGGTGAACTGTTAGACATACGATATGCGAATCCCAAGCTTACGATTCGAGTAATTGAACAGAACCGGGACGTCATCCTGGGAGTCAAGGTTCGGCTGAGCAGGAATATCGCAGGTGACAACGATCTCAAAGCGCTGGCCTTTGCCAGGGAAGCAGCCGATGCCGTCGGATTGCCGTTGATGGCCCATATAGGCGATACGCATTCTCCCCTGCCCAAAATCCTGACGCTGCTGAAGTCCGGAGATCTGATTACCCACAGTTACCACGGCCATGCGGGAGGAATTCTGGACGAGCGAGGCCGCGTCTTGGCCGAGGTGCGCAAAGCCGTTGACAGCGGCATCCTGCTGGATGTTGGCCACGGCGCTGGCAGTTTCTCTTTTCGGGTTGCGGAAAAGACGTTCCCGCAGGGTGTTCTGCCGGCTACGATCTCCAGCGACGTCCACCAAGGGAATGTGAACGGGCCTGTCTACGATCTGGCGACGACATTATCGAAGTTCCTTCATCTTGGACTCAGTTTAGAGGAGGTCATTCGCCGTGCTACCGCGAATCCGGCAAAAGCACTGGCATTTGCTTCCGGAACCGGCTCTCTCAAGGTGGGGTCAACGGCGGATGTAGCTGTGTTCGAACTGCGTGAAGCGCCGTGGCAAATGGTCGATTCACTGGGTGATCAGCGGCCGGGAAAGTGGCGCCTACGACCTGTGGCTACATTGAAGGCGGGCCGGCCCTACGGGAACTCAGTGATTCCTGTTTACAGATAAACCGCATCCATGGATTCTTGACCATAATTCACCTGGTTTTGAACCTTTCGCGAGATGCCGTTTTGCGGCATGGCTGTGATAGAATTGCGGCCCTGAAGATTTCTCAAGCGGGGAATGGAGGGGTTTATGCGGTGTCTTGCTTTTATTGGCGCAATTTTTTTGTGCGCCAGTTGTTCTGATGTGCTCGCCCAGACTTCAGCGGGGCTGGTCGTCGTAAATGTGCAGGATCCGTCCGGGGCAGCCATCGCCGGGGCGGCCGTGGGATTGGAGGACGAAGCCACATCGGCCAAGATGCACCAGATCACCGGGGTGGACGGCTTGGCGCGATTCGTATCCGTCAAGCCGAGCTCTTACCGGGTCACCGTTACACGGGAGGGATTCAAGAAAGCCGCGCGCGAGAATGTTACCGTAAACGTCGCCGAATCGGTGACTTTGCCCATGACCCTGGAATTGGGGTCGGTCAGCGAGACGGTCGAGGTCAGCGGCGCCGCCCCCGTGCTGCAGACGGAACGCGGCGAAATGGGGCAGGTGGTCGCGCGGCAGCAACTGCTCGACCTGCCCCTCAACGGCCGTAATGCGATCAGCCTCGCGGGACTCACTACCGGTGTCGTGCCCGGTCCGCAGTTCAACGATTCGCCGCTCAACCTCGCCAACATCAGCGTTAGCGGCAGCCGCGGCGGCGCGACGGAGATTTTGCAGGACGGCGCGCCATCCACGGTTCCGGAGAACAGTCCGGGCACGTATGCGACCGCTACACTGCCTTCCATGGAACGCGTGCAGGAATTCAAGGTCCAGACAAATTCGTTCTCGGCGGAGTTCGGCCGCACCACGGGTGGCGTCATCAATGTGGTGATCAAGTCCGGCACCAACGAACCACACGGGAGCGTGTACGAGTTTCTGCGGAACAGCAAGCTCGATTCCAACGATTTCTTTCTCAATCGCGCCGGCCGCAGCCTGCCCACGTTTCAGCGCAACCAGTTCGGTTTCACCTTTGGCGGTCCGGTAGTGATTCCGCATCTTTACAACGGCCACAACCGGACATTTTTCTTCGGCGGCTACGAAGGGGTGCGGCAACGTTCCTTGCAAACCTCTACGGTAACGATTCCGAGTGCCGCGGAGATGGGCGGGGATTTCTCGCAGACACTCAGCGCGGGCGGACCGCCGGTGATTATTTACGACCCGCTCACAACCGAGCGCACCCCAGCCGGCGCGTATGTGCGCACGCCGTTTGCCGGCAATCGCATCCCGGCGGATCGGATTGATCCGGTGGCTGCAAGGCTGCTGACGTATTATCCGAAACCCAACACGCCGGGAACCGGTCCCGCGCGGGTGAACAACTACACGGCGGCGGGAGCGAGCCAGATCAACGATGACAACTTCGACGCGCGGCTGGACCAGATCATTTCGCCGACGCAGAATTTCTACCTGCGGCTCAGCAATCGCGATTATCGCCAGGTCAATCCGAATTTCTACGGGAATATCGGTCAGTCCGGCCCACAGACGGTGGCCCGACCGGGGCAGAGCGCGGCTGTCAATTACGTTCAGAACATCCGGCCCAACCTGCTTTCGGAAAGCACGTACGGGTTTGCGCGGTTATTCACCACTCGACAGTCCTTCTCGTATGGCACGGATATCTCGAAGGAACTGGGCCTGCCGCCGGACCTGGCGCAGCTCAGCGGCTATCGCGGCTTTCCCTCGGTTACGGTGACCGGCTACGGTGCTATCGGAGAAGCGTTCAACGCGCGCTACAGCCTGGAGACGCACACCTTCCAGGAGAACCTGACGTACCTGAGGGGCAAGCAGTCGTTGAAATTCGGCGCGCAACTGCGGATCAGCCGGACGAACTTCTATCAGGGGCAGTCGCCGGCCGGACAGTTCGGGTTCACACAGGCCTTTACGCAGGGACCCGATCCGACGCGGGCGACTGCGACGGGAGGAAACGCGATCGCTTCGATGCTGCTGGGGTACGCGGCTAACGGGCTGGTTTCTCACGATGGATTTGTGTCGACGCAGAGTCCGTATTGGGGATTTTTCGCGCAGGACGACATCAAGGTGACCCGCTCGTTGACGCTGAACCTGGGGCTGCGATACGAACTGGAGATTCCGCGCAGCGAGCGCTACAACCGGCTCAGTGTTTTCGACCCGACCCTTGCCAATCCCCTGGCGAGCCAGGTGCCGGGGTTCGGCAATTTGAAAGGCGGACTGCTCTTTCTGGGCAAGGATCGCGACAAGCAGTTCAATACGGATGCAAACAATTTCGGGCCGCGCTTCGGGTTTGCGTGGCGCGTGCCGCATGATTTCGTGGTGCGCGGAGGCTACGCGATCTTCTACTCGGCTTCGAGCGGTACCGCCGGCGGAACGCTCGGCGGCGCGGGAAACGCGGGGTTCGCTTCCAGTACACCTTTCCGCAGTTCCCTCGACGGCGCCCTGACGCCGGCCGACCGGCTCTCCAATCCGTTCCCGCGCGGCTACCTGCTGCCACCGGGAAGTTCGCAGGGGCTGCTGTCGTTCGTCGGACAGGATTTCAATACGCCGAACCTGTACGATCGCACGCCGTACGTCGAGCAGTGGAATTTCAACATCCAGAAAGAAGTCGTTCCGGGGACGCTGCTGGAAATCGGTTATGCCGGATCGAAGGGTACGCACCTGCCGATCATCTTTGGCGGGCCGAACCAGCTTACGGATGCGACGCTGGCGCTCGGTCCGGCGCTGCTCGATCAGGTGGCGAACCCTTTCTACGGGATCATCACCAACCAAGTGTCGGCGCTGAGCCAGCCGACCGTACAGCGCGCGCAGCTACTGCGGCCCTATCCTGAGTTTGGGAGCATCACCCTGGAGAAGGGATCGATTGCCAGTTCGATTTATCATTCGCTGCAGGTGCGGGTGGAACACCGTTTCCGGCGCGGGGTCTCGTTTCTGGGTGCGTATACCTGGTCGAAGTTGCTCGACGATGTGTCTTCCTCGAGTACGGGTCTGAACGGTCCGGCTGTCTACACACAGGACTGGTTCAACCGGCGCGCGGACCGGAGCCTCGCGGTCTTCGACGTCCCGAGCCGGCTGGTGCTTAGCGGTACATACGAGCTGCCTTTCGGCCGGGGCAAACGCTTCGGGCGCAGTATGAACCGCGCGGTCGACGCTTTCACGGGCGGATGGCAGGTAAACGGAATCGCGGTTTTCGCGAGCGGACTGCCGCTGGCGCTGACGAACGCCGTGAACACGTCCAATGCGCTCGGGCAATTGAATGGGGCGGGTGCGCCGACCAACGGCACGCAACGTCCAAATAACAATGGTGCGAGCGCGGCCAAAGATGGAGCGGTCGTAGACCGTCTGAACCAGTATTTCAATACGAGCGTGTTCAGTCAGCCGGCGCCCTTCACGTTCGGGAATGTTTCGCGCACCCTGCCGGACGTGCGGCAGCCAACGTCCAAAAATCTCGATCTGTCGCTATTCAAGAATTTCAATCTCAGCGAGCACCGAAAGGTTCTGGAATTTCGCGCGGAGGCCTTCAATGCCACCAACACTCCGATCTTTGGTGGTCCGGGAACGACGTTCGGGGCAGCGAATTTCGGAGTGATCGGCGCCGTTGGCAATACACCGCGGCAGATTCAACTCGGGTTGAGGCTGGCGTTTTGAAGCTTGCCCTACTGAGCCTTTCGTTGTTGGCGGCGTTACGCGTGGTTGCCGCGCAGACGCCCGACGGCATTGCCGAAGGTGAGAAGTTGTATGCCGCAAGGTGCGCCGGCTGCCACGGGAAAGACCTGCGTGGCGGGGAAGGACCGAATCTGTTCCGGAGCCGCATCGTGACGGGCTCGGCGGACCAGAAGTTCTACGACGTGATCCGGAAGGGTATTCCCGGTACGGAAATGGTGGCGATGCCGCTGACCGATCAACAGACCTGGCAGATCGTCAGGTTCGTTCACAGCATCACCAAGCCGGGCCAGGGCCCGCCTGTGCCGGGCGATGTTGCGGCGGGCCGCAAGGTATTCGCCGCGGCCCGATGCGGTCGCTGCCACATCGTAGAGGGAAAGGGCGGCGTTATCGGGCCGGATCTCAGCAGCGTGGCCCTGCGGCTATCGAGCGCGCAGATTCGGGAAGCGCTCCGGCACGCGCGTTCGAGCGAAGGCTTCCAACAAGTCATGGTGAAGACGCTGACGGACGGAAGCGTAGAAGGCATGCTGAAGAACCAGGACAATTTCTCGCTGCAGATCATGACACTTCAGGGGGACCTCGTGTCGTTGCCGCGGCGTGAGGTGATGTCGCTGCGCTTCGAGAGTGCGATTAAGACGGCCGCGGACGGGGTCAACAGCCTGGGCACGGAAGACATGCAGAATCTGCTGGCCTATCTCGATCGGCAGCGCGCGCCATTCCTGCATCACGACATCGGATTTCAGACTTATTGATATGAGGGTAGTCAGTTGTTTCCTCCTCGCCGGATTATTGTTTGCCGCGGCTTCTCCCGACTGGTTGGGATACCACGGTGACGATTCCGGCCGCCGGTTCAGCCCGCTGGCACAGGTCAACACAACGAACGTCAGGCGGCTGGCCGCCGCCTGGACATTCCAGTTTGTGCGCCAACCGACGCGCAGCGAGGCAACGCCGCTGGTGCGCGACGGCGTAATGTACATCACAGTTGGCGGAGAAGAAGCGTGGGCGCTCGACGCGCGGACGGGGCGGCCTTTCTGGTCATTCGAGTATGCGTCACCTTCAGGCGCAGCAGGCGGAATGGCGCGGCGCACCAACTGGAACCGCGGCTTCGCCCTTGCCAATCAGCGCCTTTTTATGGCGACGGACGACTGTGCACTGATCGCGCTCGACGCCCGCAACGGCAGCCTGCTCTGGCGCGCGCAATTGGCGGATCCGTCCGAAAACTACAACTCGACGGCCGCCCCGTTGGTCGTCAAAAACCTGGTGCTGATCGGAGTCCGCGGAGGCGATACCGGAACCGTGCGTGGGTTTATCGACGCGTTCGACGTGGAGACAGGCAAGCGCGCGTGGCGCTTTTCCACGGTGCCCGAACCGGGTCAGCCGGGTAGTGAAACCTGGCCGAAGAACTCCGACGTTTGGAAGCGCGGCGGCGCCGCGACCTGGACTACCGGCACTTATGATCCCGAACTGAACCTGATCTACTGGACGACGGGCAATCCTGGTCCTCGCGATTTCGACGGCCGCGACCGGCCCGGAGACAATCTGTATAGCTGCTCCGTGCTGGCGCTCAATCCGGAGACGGGCAAGCTGGTGTGGCACTATCAATTCACGCCGCACGACTGGAACGACTGGGATGCCAACGAGACGCCTGTGCTGGCGGACGCGACGTGGCACGGCGGCCCGCGCAAGCTTCTGCTGCACGCGAACCGGAACGGCTTTTTTTACGTGCTGGACCGCCGCGACGGCCGGTTCCTCATGGCTGAGCCCTTTACCAAGGTGAACTGGGCGACGCGTATCGGACCGAATGGTCGTCCCGAGCGAATGGCGGATATGGAGCCTTCGCCGCGCGGGGTTTACACCTGTCCCGACATTCACGGCGGTACCAACTGGCAGGCGCCTGCTTTCAGTCCGGCGACCGGCCTGTTCTACCTGGTCGCCCGCGACGCCTGCGGATACTATTACCCGACGGGATCGTCGAACGACAGCGAAAAGATGGCGCCCGGGCAATCCATCAAGGCGATCGACATCCAGACCGGCAAAGTGCGATGGCAGTACGAGTTCGCCGGCAACCAGGAGGCGGTGAACCACGCGGGGGTGATGGCAACCGCGGGTGGACTGGTGTTCGCCGGCTCCAGAGACGGGCAGTTCATCGCACTCGATGCCCGTGACGGGAAGGCGTTGTGGCATTTCAATACCGGGGGCTCGCTCCGCTCATCGCCAATGTCGTACATGGTGGGGGGGAGGCAGTACATCAGTCTTTCCGGCAAGACCGCCGTGTTCACATTCGCACTGTTGGAGTGACCAGCAAGCGGATATCGCCGGCAGCGGTCGACCTGAGCGTGGAACGGCTGTATGCATGATATAAATCAAAAGATTGAAGCCGTTCACAGAGGAGCCCTATCAATTCGACGCGGCGTATATCGAGCGTCTCGCGGCCGGCGACCCCGCCATTTGCGACCATTTCGCGGAGTATTTCACGCGGGTATTGGACGTGATGCTCGCCGTACGCGGGTGGGAGCGCGAACGTGCTCATGACATCCGGCAAAAGACGTTGCTCCAGGTGCTGATCAATCTTCACCGCAGCGGCAGCATCGAGGCGCCGGATCGCTTCGGCGCATACGTCATCGGAGTCTTCCGCAACAAGTTGCGCGAAGAGGTCCGCGACCGTATCAAACACCCGCAAGCTCCGGAAATCGAGCCGGAAGGCCACACGGTGACCGCCGAGGACGAATTTGTAACTGCCAGAAACAAGGAGCAGACCGCGGCGGTTTTAAATGAAATGCCGGAACGGGACCGGCGGGTGATTGAGCTGATCTATCTGCAAGAACTCGAAAGAGAGGAGGCTTGCCGCCAGTTGGGCGTAGACCGTGTCTGGTTGCGGGTCCGGCTGCACCGGGCAGCCGCGCGGTTCCGGGAGCGCTATTTGAAACGGTATGGCAGCCCGCCGTAGCAGGCGGCGTGTAACGATTCGGCATTTCGATACACCAATACACAGCAACAAATGGGAAAGTAAGAGGGTCAGATGGATCATGAGACGGCTGTTCACACCGACGCCGTAGGGCGCTACTACTTGAAGGAACTGTCCGAAATCGAGTCGGAAGCTTTCGAGGATCATGTCGTGGAATGTTCCGCCTGTGCCGAAGACCTTCGCAGCCTGACGATATTCGCGGCGAACGCCAAAGCCATCTTTCGGGAGGCGAGTGAGGCGCCAAAAGCTGTGGCGACGGCTACGGCTGCACGGACCCCGCGTTGGCTCGATCGCCTGCGGCCGCGGTGGAGCCCGGTGTTTGCTCTGTCGGCTGCCGCGAACGCCATTCTGCTGCTGGGCCTGACGTACGAGATCACAACGCTCGCGCGGTTCAGGACTCCTCGCACACTCACCACCATCGCCGCCGCCCGCGCCGAAAAGGGCGGAACCGTTGCCGCGGTTCACCAGGGGGAAACGTCTGTCCTGGTACTGTTCGACCTCCCTGAGCGGCGCGCCCCAAAGTACGCATACCAGCTTTCGACCGGCGGATCCGTGGTGCGCGAAGGTTTGGTGCGCTCGCCGGAACAGCGGGAAGATACTTTGTATCTCGACGTGCCGATTTTGGGATTGAAAGCCGGCCAATACCGGCTGCGCTTGTTCAATCCGGATCAGAAGTCGGACGATATCGG
>Ga0070741_10018171_pt1 | contig 11439 bp, 11 predicted proteins | sample Coa_R1_4_FD_66440 | JGI IMG/M metagenome (GOLD analysis project Ga0070741, IMG submission 66440) | Surface soil microbial communities from Centralia Pennsylvania, which are recovering from an underground coalmine fire - Coalmine... | ecosystem: Environmental > Terrestrial > Soil > Unclassified ...
GTTGATGAGCTGCAACACACCGAGGAGGTACTTCTCGAACACGATCGGGACCGCAAGCACCGACTTGGTGCGGAAACCTGACTGCTTGTCCCACCGGACGTCGAACCGCAGATTGGGGTGGAACTTGGCCAGTTCGGCAGCGTCGTAGGAGTCTTTGATGTTGATCGTTTTCCGGGCCAGGGCGGTGAACCCGGCGATCGAGGCGAACGACTTCGGAACGCGGATCTCCTTGGGGACGTCGCCGACCTTCTGGAGCGAGTAAAGCTCCTGGTTCTTGGTGTCGACGGCGTAGATCGTCAGCCGTTCAGCGTCGAGGAGCTCCAGGATTTTGTCCTTTAGGGTCAGCAGGATGTGCGAGATCGACTCCGCGGAGTTGAGCTGATTGGTGATCGCCGTCAGTTTCTTGCGGTATTCGAGTTCACGTTCGAGAGAAGATGCAGTGGCTTGCACGGTCATGCGTCGTGTCTCCGATTCTTGGGGAAACTGGGAGAAAAGAATAGCATTTTCAGGCGCCAGGCCTTTGGCGTTGGGCCTTAGGGGGGCCCTCCCTTCGCCTACCGGCTGACGCCTGGCGCCTTGTTCGATGAACCGCCGCACGTTCGACGCGCTGTTTCTGTCCGCGGTCGCCGTGACGGGCGCCGCCCTCCGCCTGACGCGCCTCGGCGTCCCGAGCTTCTGGCTCGATGAGATCCTCGGATACGACCTGGCGACGGCGGCGGCAAAGCAGCCGCTGTGGCGATGGTTCCACTTTTTCGATCCCGAGCACGGGCCGCTCTACTACGCCACCGAGCTGGCCACACGCTTCGTTCATCCGGCGGATCTCTCCGCGCGAATCGGGCCCGCGATTTTCGGCATCGCCGCCATCCTCGTCGCCTGGGTCGCTGCGCGGGCGATCGACAGCCATCCGGCAGCGGCGTACGTGGCTCCAATCCTCGTCGCGGTGTCGCCGCTCGAGGTCTACTACAGTCGTGAAGCACGGCCGTACGCGCTCGTGCTTCTGCTCACGACCGCTCTCGTTGCTGCTCTCCTTCGGGGAACGCGCCTGTGGTTGATCGTCGCGCTGCTGGTACTCGCGCTGTACACGACCGCGGCGATGGCGCCGGTGGTTATGGCGGTGGCGATCGCCGCGGCCGCGGCGGCGACCTGCTTCGCTCTGATCACGATCGTCTATCGCCCGGTAACGGATGTCAGCGGCGGTACGTTTCCGGGTGTCGCCCTGCTGCTCACATCGTTCTCCCTCGCGGCACTCGATAACTGATCGCGCTGACACTCTTTCCGGCGCTGATTGGAATCGCCGCGGTCCGCGCGATGCATCATTTCTATTCCGTTCGCTACGTGATCGGCGCGTTGCCAGCGTACCTGCTCCTCGGGGGCAATCGTCCGATTCCTTCCTTCGCGCCCGCTCTCGCCGCGCGCCTCCAACGCGGCGAGCCGCGCGCGAAGATGGTGCGGGACCTGGTGAATGGGGATCTGGACCTTGGGCGTTGGGCGTTAGGCGCCAGGCGTTAGGTGATTCCGAGGTGCAATCTGGCCACCCACCCGGGGCGCTTTTGCTGCCGTTTCCGCCCTCACATTACGGGTAACTTCAATGAACTTCACGTATGGCAGAAGTCCATCGACCTTGTCGTCGACGTCTACAGCGCAACCATGTTCTTCCCAAAAGACGAGATCTTTGGCCTGCGCCTCCAAATAAGGCGAGCCGCGGTATCGATCCCGAGCAATCTGGCCGAAGGCCAGGGCAGATCCACGGAAAACGATTACCGCAGGTTCGTCCTGAACGTCCGCGGGTCACTCCTGGAGATCCAAACGCAAATCGTAATTTGCGAGCGACTGGAGTACTTCGACGAAGAACAAACGACGAACCTGGGCACGAAAGCGGACGAGATCGGACGAATGCTGAACGGCCTGCTGCGCTACCTAACGCCCAACGCCTGGCGCCCAACGCCTGGCGCCTAACGCCTCGTCAGATCCCCGTCACCCGAATCACTTCCTCGAAGCTCGTCGTTCCCTCGGCGAGTTTGCGCAAGGCGGACTGCCGCAGGGTGCGCATGCCCCGCTTCACGGCCATCTCCTTGATCTTCAGAAAATCCTCGGAGCGATCGATCAGATCGCGGATGGCGTTGTCGACCGGCAGGATCTCGAAAATGCCGGTGCGCCCGAAATAGCCGGTGTTGCGGCAGCGGATGCAGCCCGCTCCTTCCTTCACGATGATCCGCTTCCCCGGCGGGGCCTGCAGGTTCAGCATGCCCGCCTCCTCCACGGTGAGCGGCCGGTTGCGCTTGCAGTCGTCGCAGATGCGGCGCAGGAGGCGCTGGGCCATGGCGCCGATCAGGGTCGACGAAATCAGGAACGGCTGGATGCCGAGGTCGATCAGACGCGTGACCGAGGTCGCCGCGTCGTTGGTGTGCAGCGTGGAGAAGACCAGATGCCCGGTGAGCGCGGCCTGCACGGCGTTCTCCGCGGTTTCCGCGTCGCGAATCTCGCCGACCATGATGATGTCCGGATCCTGCCGCAGGATCGTGCGCAGCGACGCGGCGAAGGTGATGCCGATCTTCGATTGCACGGCGGTCTGGTTGAAGTCTTCGTGCACCATCTCGATGGGGTCCTCGATGGTGGTGATGTTGATCTCCGGGGAAGCCAGCGACTTGAGCGCCGAGTACAGCGTCACGGTCTTTCCCGATCCGGTGGGGCCGGTGACCAGGATGATGCCGTGCGGACGCTGGATCCACTCGTTGAACAGCTTCAGCTCGTCTTCGTAGAAGCCGAGGCCCGACAGATCGCGGAGCAGCACGTCGGGATCGAAGATGCGCATGACCACCTTCTCGCCGAACGCGGTCGGCAGCGTGGAGACGCGCAGCTCGATCTCTTTTCCCTCGTGCTCGGTCTTGATCCGTCCGTCCTGCGGGCGTCGCTTCTCGGCGATGTCCATGCGGCACATCGTCTTCAGGCGCGAGGTGATGGCCAGGTTCACCAGCTTGGGCACGCGCTGGATCTCGTGCAGCACGCCGTCGATGCGGAAGCGGATCATGGCCGACTCGCGCTTCGGCTCGATGTGGATGTCGGACGCGCGCGAGTCGTAAGCATGCTGCAGCAGAAAGTCGACCGCGTTGACGATGTGCGCGTCGGAGGTCTCGATCTCCGCCCCCGACTTGAGCTTCACGTACTGCTCGAGGTTGCTCAGATCGATCGCGCCGCGACCAAGATCGCGCTGCGCTTTGGTCACCGAGGCACGGAATCCGTACTGCTCGGTGATCACGCCCATCACGTCGCTCTCGGAGGAGACGACGATCTCCAGTTCCTGATTCACCATCTGCTGGTAGGTGTCGATGCCGGCGGTGTCGAACGGGTTGACCACCGACACGATCAGCTTCCCGTCGCGCACGGCCACCGGGACCATTCTGTGTTTGCGCGCGAAGGGGCGGGAGATCTTGGCCTCGATCATCTCCACGTCGAGTTTCAGCGGGTCGATCTTGAAGAAGTGCAGGTGCGCGTCCTCGGCGATCAGTCGCGCCAGCAGAAAATCGTCGATGCGCGTGCCGTTGCCGCTGGCGTCCGTGAGGTTCATGCCCATGAGGGCCTTGAAGGGGCTGGCGTCGTCGTCGCCGCGCGACTTCGAGCGCGATTGCTGGCGCACCTGACGCTCGACCGCGTCCACCTCGGCGCGCTGCTTCTCATCGATGAAGCCGGCGTTGAACAGAAGCTCACCGAGGTACGAGACGGTGATCTCGCGCGTGTTGCGCCGCGACGGAACGGACGTGACGGTCATGATTTCTATCGGGAAACGGGCCGCCGATCCATTCTACTCCCGCGCTTCGAGAAGAAATCCCTTCAGGTACTCACCCTCGGGACAGTAGATCGACACCGGATGGTCCGGACCGGCCGTCAACCGGCGGACGAACGAGATCCGCCGGCCGGCATCGAGCGCCGCGGCGAAGATCACCTTCTGAAAGAGATCCAGCGACATGTGCCCGGAGCAGGAGAAGGTCAGCATGTGGGCCCCCGGCTCGAGCAGTTTCATGGCCATCATGTTGACGTCCTTGTAGCCGCGCGCCGCGCGGTCGACCTCCACGCGACGCCTGGCGAACGCGGGCGGGTCGCACACGACCAGTCCGAAGCGAGCGCCGCCGCCGGCGAGTTCGCGGACGTATCCGAAGGCGTCGGCGACCGTGAAGCGCGTCTCCGCCCGCGTCGCGTTGAGCTCGTGATTGCGCCGCGCCTGGGTCAGCGCCACTTCGGAGCCCTCGACGTTGTCGATGTAGGTTGCCCCGCCGGCGGCGGCGTAGACGCCGAAGGCGCCGGTGTAGGCGAACAGATTCAACATCCGCCGTCCCCCGGCGAGTGAGCGCGCCAGCGCCCGGTTTTCCCGCTGATCGAGAAAGAACCCCGTCTTCTGCCCCGCGGCCGGATCGACTTCGAATCGCAGGCCGTTCTCGAGGATCGTCGTCGCCGGTGCTCCTTCACCAACCGCCACGGGATCGGTCGGAAGCTGCTCGAGCGTTCGCGCCGGGAGATCATTATTGAAATACAGCAGACGGGGGCGAAGTTCGCGGTTCAGCTCGTCGGAGATCATTTCCTTGAGTTGATCGAGGCCCGCGTTGCCGATTTCGATCACCGCGACATCCGCGTAGGCATCGACCACCAGGCCAGGGAGGTCATCCCCCTCGGCGTTGATCAGCCGCACGGCATTGGTCTGCGCGTCGAGGATCGGGCGCCGCCGGGCGATTGCCGCCCGCACGCGCGCGGAGATCACCTCCGGCGTCAGCGCCTCCTCGCCGAAGGTCAGCGCCCGGAGGCGGATCTCCGATCGCGGCGAGTAGAGCCCCGAGGCGAGGCGCACGCCGTTGGCGTCGAACAGATCGCCGATGGCCGCGCCGGCCGGCCCGCTCTCGCCGCCGACCGCCCCGGCAAAGATCCATGGATGGCGGTTGGCGGCGACGCGTTCCTTCCCGCGTTTCAGCGTCAGCCGTTTTCGTCGTTCTTCACTGAAAATATCGTCCATCAATTCCTTATAATGTTTCCGTGCCGCCGCATCGGAAAAAGCGATTCCATACCCGCTGTCAGGAAGAGGTCTACCGGCAGGTAAAGTCGTATCTCGATGAATTGGTCGATGAGCACTTTGACGATGCTGAGCACTGCGATTTTTACCTCAAATACGGTTCGACCGTGCTGGAGATTTCGATCGATCCGTACGAAGACGACGATGCGGTGATCGAGGTACTGGCCTTTTGCGTGCAGGGTGTCGATCCGTCGTACGACATGACGCGCGAGCTGCTGCGGCTCAACTCTGAGGTCCCGCTCGGCGCCTTCAGCATGGTGGACAATGACATCTTCTTCTCGCATTCGTTCCTCGGACGGCGCATGCGGCCCGAGCAGTTCATCGCCTCGCTCGACGCGGTGGCCAGCATCTCCGACGAATACGACGAAAAACTGGTCAAACGATACGGCGGCGAAACCGCGCTGGAACGTCTGCGCAGCACGAGCAAACGGCGGCAGTCGCCGATGCAGAAAGCGGAAAACAACTGAGGAAGGCAGCGGCATATCCCTTGCTGTTTGAAACATCCATGAGGACGCGTTGGAGATCGGGAGCGGTGTTGATAATCGGCGCCGCGCTCCTGAGCGGCTGCACCGGCGGCCAGGAAGGAAGCGCCGCCGAGGAAGAGATCCCCAAACCGAATGCCATCACCACCACCGCGCCGCAGTCGCCACCGATCGTCGACGTGCGCGGCGAGCTCAAAGCGATCCATCCGGCGATTCCGCTCTACGCCGGCGCGCATTACCGCGACGACCTGACGCGCCGCGATTCGGTCAGCGTGAAAAACGAGTACGGTCCCGGGGCGGAAGTGTTCACCCTGGCGACCGACGACTCCTTCCCGCAGGTCTACCACTACTACACGACCTACCTGGCACAGTTCCGCGCCTATCCGCCCCAGCCGCCCTTCCCGCCTGCCCAGAACTGGCGCACGCTGGAAGTGCAGCTCAATCAGGCGATGCAGGATCCGTTCATTCCCGGCGACACGCTGAAACCCAACGACAAGCAGGTTACACTCCAGGTGGCCGAGACAGAAGCCGAGCCCAAGACCGTCATCCGCTACATCATCACGCCCGCCACGAGCGCGGGCGGGCGACAGGTGGCGGCCTCGAAATAGGTTGCAACCGGCAACCATCATGTATCCCTGGCGCCGCATCCTGATTCCGACCGATTTCTCCACCGCTTCGGAATGGGCGTTCGACGACGCGATCCAGATCGCGGGAAACTCTGGGGCGGAGCTGGTCATCCTGCACATTCGCATCACACGCAGCTCCCACCCCGACGAGCTGCGATTCCCGGCCGACGATTCGCTTTACGCCTACGCCGAGCAGCACGAACTGGAGAGACTGCGCGAGCACGCCCGCCGCGCGAACGCCGGCGTCGCGGCGCGGCTGGTGGTGAAGAAAGCCCCCGATCCGGGAGCGGAGATCTGCCGCACCGCGCGCGCGGAAGCGGCCGACCTGATCGTCATCGCCACCCATGCGCGCCATCACGTCGCGCACCTGCTGATCGGCTCCACCACCATGAGCGTGATCAACGATCCTCCCGCGCCCGTCCTGGCCATCCGCTACGGGATCCCGAAGCGCCGCGGATTCCATCGCATCGTCGTCCCCGTTCACCTGCAACAGAAGTCCGACGCGGCCGCCGACCTGGCGGCGGCAATCGCCAGACGCGAGTCGAGCGAGATCCACCTGCTGATCCTTTGCCAGGATCGCGATCGCAAGGCGGCCGAGACGCGGCTCGATGCATTGATCGGACACTCGTTCGCGGGGCTGCGTGTCCATCGGGTGATCCTCGAGGGCGACGATGTCGATCGCGAAATCGTGCGTTATGCAGCGGAATCGAATGCCGATGCGTTGTTCATCAACGCCCAGCGCGAGATCGGAACCGTGAAACGGGAGATCATCCGGCATGCCGGAACAAAGGTGATGGTCGTCCCCGGTCAACAAAACGGCTGATTGCCGCCCAATCGATCATGAAGGGCGTCATTTCGATGGCCGGTTTTTCCTCGTCCTCGCGCGTCTGACCGGACGCGGCTTCGGATTGCAGTGCCGTGCAGTGGATCGAAGTGGTTCGGCACTTTTTACATGCCGGAAGGCCGTAAGCCGCGTGTCTTGGTGCTCTGACCGAATCGGTTCCCCCGGTTTTGTCGCCCAACTGACGCCCGAGACCTCAAGTTCGGGGTAGGGAAATGTCCTTCTGCGTCACTCCTCTAGTGTCGACATGTCTCTAAAGCTCGTTTTGCAGCCTGCAGAGGAGGACCGCGTCCCGGCGACGACCACCGAGACGATCCTGCTGTCGGCGGCACACATCGAGTATCTCGAGCAGATGTCGCTCGAGTTGAACCCGGTGATGCCGCAGGCTTTCGGGTGGCCACACGCGATCCGGGCGATCATCGATCGCATTGAACGCAGCGCGATCGACCTCACGAATGCGAGTAGTGAGGAAGAGGTTGCCCAGCTTGCGGCTGCGGCGCTACGGGGCGAAACGGCTAGCGGGCGGCTTTGCGCTTCGGCATCGAGCCAGTCAGCAGTTCGACCAGAGTATCGATCGAATCAGCCTGCGACAGGTCGATCCCGCTTTGAAAGGCCGCCTCGATCAGGCCACGGATGATTTCCGCGCGGCTGATCGCCCGGCCGTGCTTGAGCCGGATGTCGATCGCCAGCCTGTCGAGGTAGGCCACATGCCGGTCGAGCAGCACGACCGTGATTTTCGCCCACGGTTCGGTGTGCACGATCGGACGCCCACGATTGGGTTTCGTCGGTAACGGATTCACACATTCTCCTCTCTGTTAGTGGAATAAGGGCGTTGAATCGCCAAGGACGGATAAGTCTACGCCTTTCCCGGTCGTCAAGTCCATCCGTAAGTAAAGGCTGAACGATTTTTCCCGCGAGAAGTGGAAAGTGAGCGGCGGGGATCAGCCCATGGCGCGGCGGTCGAAAGCCCGCAACCCGAGCCAGATGAAGAGGCTGGAGATAACCACCAGGGCGCCGAACGTCGCCGCCACCGGCAGGTGCGGAATGGCCGGGGTCAGCGAGGCGCGCATCCCCTCCGAAACGTAAACCAGAGGATTGATCAGCCCCGTCCACGGATCGTACGTGCAGCCGAACATGATCATCGGCGCCAGGATCACACTGAACATCAGCCCGATCTGCTGCGGCGCGATCGCCGTGCCGAGATAGAGCCCGATCGCGGAGAAGGCCGTCCCCGAAAGGATCGTGACCAGCAGCAGCATTCCGAAATGCGAAAAGGTCAGACCGGAGATCGGGCAAACGAATCGCTCGACTGGATGCAGATGCCGGAGGATCTCGACCAGGAGCTGTGTGCGTCTGTTCTTCAGTTACCTCGGCATTCGCCAGCAGCGGAAGCGTTAGGGAGCCGCTGCCTGCCATTCCGGGCTGGGCGAAATGCACATGCCCCTCACCCGCCGCTCGGGATGACAAGTTCCCCGGCCAGCGCGATACGATTCACCCATGCCGCTGTTTGCCATACTTCTCACTCTGATGGCTGCCACTGACAATCCTCGCCCGCGTTTGCGCGACCTCGGCGTGACGATCGGGATCCTGCCGGCAGGCCCGCTCAACGCCATCACCGACGTCGCCGGCGTGCGCGTTGGACAGACGACTGTAATCCGAGGCGAGAACATTCGCACCGGCGTCACGGCGATCCTTCCGCACGCCGGCAATCTCTTTCAGGAGAAGGTCCCCGGCGCGGTGTTTGTCGGGAACGGATTCGGGAAGATCACCGGCACGACGCAGGTCGAGGAGCTCGGCGAAATCGAAACGCCGATCCTGCTCACATCGACGCTGAACGTGCCACGGGTTGCCGACGCGCTCCTCGACTACATGCTCGCCCTTCCCGGCAACGAGCAAGTGCGCTCGATCAACCCGTTGGTCGCGGAGACGAACGACGGCACGCTGAACGACATTCGCGCGCGGCCCATCGGGCGTGATGACGTCCTGCACGCCATCACCAGCGCCACCGACGGACCGGTCGAAGAGGGATCAGTGGGCGCGGGGACCGGCACGATTGCATTCGGGTTCAAGGGCGGAATCGGCACCGCGTCGCGCCGCCTCCCTCAAAAACTCGGCGGCTACACCGTCGGCGTGCTGGCGCAGAGCAACTTCGGCGGCGTGCTGACCATCGCCGGCGCGCCGGTCGGACGCGAGCTTGGCAAGTACTATCTGAAGGATGACTTGACGCGCGCCGACGGTTCCTGCGTGATGGTCATCGCCACGGATGCGCCGCTCGACGCGCGCAATCTCAAACGCATCGGCGCGCGCGCCATCATGGGTCTGGCACGGACGGGCGCCGCGGGCTCGAATGGAAGCGGCGACTACGCGATCGCCTTCTCCACCGCGCGCGGGCGCCCGCCGCTCTCCAACGACGCCATGTCTCCCCTCTTCCTTGCCACGATCGAGGCCACTGAAGAGGCGATCGTGAATTCACTTCTGCGCGCGACGACGGTGACCGGCAACGGCCACACGATCGAGGCGCTCCCTGTCGACCATCTTCGCGAGATCCTCCGCCATCACGGCCTCATCCGTTGAGGACGGACCGCGGTTTGCACAATCGGGCGCGGAGGGTTTCGATGCTCAAGACAGCCCGAATCATCACTTTCCCATTGCTTCTCCTGACCCTCGGCTGCGGTTCCGGACTCAGCCTTGGAGGCAGCAGTGTTTCGCTCGATCAGGAATGGCAGCTCGGCGATCAGATGGCCGCGCAGGTCGCGCAGCAGGTGCATCTCGTTCGCGACCCACAGGCACTGGCCTACGTGCGGATGGTCGGGGAACGGATCCATGCGGCGACGCCGCTGGCGAACCGGCCGTTCGACTTCGAGATCGTGCAGGATTCGTCGGTCAATGCCTTCAGCCTTCCCGGCGGGCACGTCTACGTGAACACCGGTCTGATCGCCCAGGCAGGCAAGGTCGATGAACTGGCGGCCGTGCTGGCGCACGAGATCAGCCATGTCGTGGCGCGGCATGCGATCAAACAGGTGGAGTCGGCGAACACGATCAACACCATCGGCTCCATTCTCCTGGGACAGAATCCGAGCGTGTTGTCACAGCTCGCGGCGCAGGTCGTCGCCGGCGGCGCCATGGCGCGCTTCAGCCGCGCGGACGAGAAGCAGGCCGACGACATGGGTCTGCAGTTCATGGCCGATGCCGGGTACGACCCGCACGGCATGCTCGACATGTTCCAGCGACTGCTGGCGCTGGAGCGCAGCCGCCCCGGCGCCGTGGCCCGGTTCTTCCAGGACCACCCGGGGACGCAGGACCGCATCCATGACATCGAGGGACGCATCAACCGGATGGCGGTCAAGTCGGGAATCGTCGACGATCCCGAATATCAGATCATCCGCCGGCAAGTGGCCTAGGTTTCCGTACCGGCGGCCGGTTCGCCGCGCCGCCGGTCCGAAGGCGCCTCGACCACGAGTTCGCCCACGCTCTCGAGTTCGGCCTCGCGCCGCTCGAGCAGGATTCGCAACAGAGGGGGCGACATCAGCGTGGTGAGCATGACCATCAAGGCGACGGCGCTGTAGAGGCCCTCGTCGAGCAAGCGCGATGACAGGCCGATCTGGGCGAAGATCAGACCGACCTCGCCGCGGGGAACCATCCCCACGCCGATGATGGTGCGCTTCACGCCGCGACGCAGGGTCACGAATCCGGCGACCACTTTCCCGATCACCCCCACCACAGTCAGCAGCAGGCCGATGAGCAGATAGCGCCGCGTCTCGGCATGAAGAGGGTTGAGCGAGGAGACATCGATCGCCGCGCCGACCACGACGAAGAAAATGGGAACGAAGAACTGTCCGATGTCGTGCACCTCGCGCTCGATCTGCTTCGACTGACGGCAGCGTGCCAGCACCAGGCCGGCGGCGAACGACCCGATGATCACCGCCGATCCCACTTCCTGCGCCAGGTAGGCGAGCAGAAACGCGAACATCATCGAGGCGAAGAAGAGGCCGCGCGCGACATCGATGCGCTCGACCAGCCGGATCAGGCGCGGTGCGAGCAGCGATCCGATGAAGATCGCCAGGATCACGAATCCGAAGGCGATGATCACCACACGGAGAATTCCGACGGTGCTGAGTTCGCCCCCACCGGCGAGGGTGCCGAGGAGCGTCAGCAGAACGAGACCGATGACGTCATCGACGACCGCGGCCCCGAGGATGATCTGCGCCTCATCGTCCTGCAGATGTCCGAGATCGGACAGCACGCGCGCGGTGATCCCGACGGAGGTTGCCGTCAGCGAAGCGCCGAGGAAGATGGCGACCATCGATGAAAAGCCGAGGGCCAGTCCGACGCCGGCCCCCGCCGCGAACGGCAGGGCCACGCCGACGACCGCCACCGCGGTCGACGACGCGCCGACCGAGAGCAGGCGGCGCAGGTCGGTCTCCAGCCCGATGA
>Ga0070741_10018172_pt1 | contig 11438 bp, 9 predicted proteins | sample Coa_R1_4_FD_66440 | JGI IMG/M metagenome (GOLD analysis project Ga0070741, IMG submission 66440) | Surface soil microbial communities from Centralia Pennsylvania, which are recovering from an underground coalmine fire - Coalmine... | ecosystem: Environmental > Terrestrial > Soil > Unclassified ...
CCGCTCCGGCGCGGTTCCGACCGGGTCGGCGCGGTGCTGGCGGTGGGCGGGTCGCGCGACGAGGCCGTCGAGCGCGCTGAGCGAGCGGCCGACTGCGTACGCTTCGTCACTGCCGATGCCCCCGAAGCTGTCGTCCCGGCGCAGTAGCTTCCTCGGCTTCCAGCCGCCCGCGGTCGGCGAGGAGGAGATCGCCGCGGTCGCCGACGCGATCCGGTCGGGCTGGCTGACTACCGGGCCGCGGGCGGCGGAGCTCGAGCAGCGCTTCGCCGAGTACGTCGGCGCCGAGCACGCGGTCGCGGTCTCGTCGGGGACTGCGGCGATGCACCTCGCGCTCGTCGCGATCGGGATCGGCCCCGGCGACGAGGTGATCACGACGCCGGTCACGTGGCCTGCGACCGCCAACGTGATCGTGCACACAGGCGCCACTCCGGTCTTCGCGGACGTCGACCCGGACACGCTCAACGTCGACCCGGCGCGAGTCGCCGAGCTCGTCAACTCGCGGACGAAGGCGATCATGCCGGTCCACCTCTACGGCCAGCCGGCCGACCTCGACCCGCTGTGGGCGCTCGGGGTGCCGGTCGTCGAGGACGCGGCGCACGCTGCGGAGAGCGCGTACCGCGGGCGGAAGATCGGCGGCCTCTCGCACGCGACCTGCTTCTCGCTGTACGCGACGAAGTCGATCGCGGCCGGCGAGGGCGGCGTCGTGACGACGAACGACGACGAGCTCGCCGCGCGGATCCGCGATCTGACGATCATGCGCCGTAGCCACGGGTCGCTCTACGACATCGCCGTGCCGGGCTACAAGGCGAACCTCTCCGACGTGCTCGCGGCGATCGCCCTCTGCCAGCTCGAGAAGGTCGAGCGGCATCGCGAGCTGCGGATCGCGCAGGTGGAGCGCTACGACGCCGCGGTCGCCGAGCTGGACGGGCTCGAGCCGGTCGCGCGCGACCCGCGAGACCGGCACGCGCACCACCTGTACGTCGTCCGCGTCGATCCCGAGCGCGCAGGCGCGACGCGCGACGAGTACCGCGAGGCGCTGGCGGGCGAGAATATCGGCACCAGCGTCCACTTCCTCCCGGTGCACCGCCTGACCGCGTACCGCGAGCGCTTCCCCGACCAGCCGCCGCTGCCCGTCGCCGAGCGCGCGGGCGCGGAGGTGTTCTCGCTGCCGCTCTCGGCGGCGCACTCGGAGCAGGACATCCAGGACGCGATCGACGCGCTCCGCCGCGTGCACGCCGCGTTTACCGGCGCGTGAGACGGCGCGCGATCCGCGTCGTCGCGACGCTCGTCGTCACCGGCCTCTGCGCCGTCTACATCGTCTGGAAGATCGACGTCGGCAAGACGCTCGACGTCCTCCGCGGCGCGAACGTCGGCTACTTCCTCGGGTCGGTCGCGATCATGGTCGTCACCGTGCTGCCGATGGCGTGGCGCTGGCAGCAGCTGCTCGCCGGCCGCGGCATCCACGACCGGCTGCCGTGGCTGACGCGGGCGTACTTCACGGCGTACACGGCCGGCCAAGTCCTCCCGACCTCGATCGGCGGCGACGCGATGCGGATCTTCGAGACGACGCGGCGGCACCCCGGCTACGGTGGGCCGATCGCGGGGTCGGTGCTGCTCGAGCGCGCGCTCGGCGGCGCGGCGACCCTCGCCCTCGCGGCGATCGGGTTCGTGCTCGCGATCGGCCGCTACGACGTCGGCGCCTACCTCTGGGTCGAGCTCGCCTTCGTCGTCGCGACCGTCGTTCTCGGCGTCGTCCTCTTCTCGCGCCGCATGCGGCGGCCGCTCAGACGGACGGTTCCGCTGCTCCGGCGGCTGCGGGTCGAGCGCCCGCTGCGCGCCGTCTACGAGGGGATCCACGCTTACAGGAACCACGGCTGGCTCCTGCTCGGCGTCTGCGTGCTGACGCTCGGCGTCCAGGCCGTGCGCGTGCTCGCGATCTGGCTGTCGGCGAAGGCGGTCGGCGTCGACCTCTCGCCGCGCGTCTACTACGTGATGGGCCCGCTGCTCTTCCTGGTCATGCTCGTCCCGTTCACGATCAACGGGCTCGCCGTCCGCGAGGCCTTCTTCGTCAGCTTCCTCGGCAAGCTGGACGTCGGCGCCGATCCAGCCTTCGCGACGGGCTTCCTGTTCTTCGTCGTCACGATCGCGCTCTCGCTGCCGGGCGCGGTGATCCTGGCCGTCGAGGGGCTGCGAGGGACGTCGCCCCGCCGGCTCGAGCCCAGAAGTGAGCGCTGACGTCACCGCCGTGACGGTGACGCTCGACGGCCTGCCCTGGCTCGAGCGCTGCCTGGAGAGCCTCCGCGGGATCCCGACGATCGTCGTCGACCACGGCTCCACCGACGGGACGCTCGAGCTCGTCCGCGAGCGCTTTCCGGACGTGCGCGTGATCGAGCAGGAGAACCTCGGCTACGGCGGCGGCCTCAATGCCGGCTTTCGCGCGTCGTCGCCCCGGTACTACCTGCCGATCAACTCGGACGCCTGGGTGGTCGGCGACGCCGTCCAGCGGATGGTGGCGTTCGCCGACGCCCACCCAGAGGTCGCGGTCGTCTGCCCGCGGCTGCGCAACGAGGACGGCTCGCTGCAGCGCTCGGTGCGCGGCTTCCCGACCCTCTGGCGCGTGGCGACCGAGTACTTCTTCCTCCGCAAGCTGGCGCCGCGGTCGCGGACGCTGAACGCGTACTACGCCGGCGGCTTCGACCACGACGAGTCGCGCGAGATCGAGTGGGCGATGGGACCGTGCTTCCTCGTGCGGCGCGAGGCCGCCGACGCAGTCGGCCTGTTCGACGAGTCGTTCTTCATGTTCTGGGAGGAGACGGACTGGCTCTACCGCTTCCACCGCGCCGGGTGGAAGGTCTGGTTCCTACCCGAGGCCGAGGTCGTCCACGTTGGGGGCGCGACCCACGGTGGGCGCATGTTCGGCGAGAACGTCAAGGCGCTCGTCCAGTTCTTCGCCAAGCATCACGGCTCGCATCAGGCGGCGCGGGCGCGGCGACTCCTGCGCGCGGCGTTACGGCTCCGCGGCCTCGTCTTCCGCGGCGAGCGCGGGCGGATGTACCGCGAGGCTGCCCGCTCGCTCCGATGAGCCGGTTCTCCTGGGCGTCCCTCGCCCTGCTGGCGCTGCCGGCGCTTGGTCTCGCGAGGCTGGCGCCGGAGACGGGGTGGGGGCTCGGCCTGCGGCTGGCGGCCGCGACCGCGTGCCTGCTCGCGCCCGGGTTCCTGATCGCCGCCGCCCTGCGGGTTCCGGGTTTCTCGGCCGCGTTCGCGTGGAGCCTCGGCGCGCTGTTCGTCGCCGCGGCGCTGATGTTCGCGGTGCACTCGTCGCTCACGCTCGCCCTGATCCTGCTCGCAGTGATCACGGCGGCAGCTCTGGTCGGCGCGCTGATCACGCCTAGTAACAGTCTGTTACTTGGAGAAAGACGGCCGCAGCAGGAAGAAACGCCAAGTGACAGTCTGTTACTTGGCGTCGGAGTCGCCGCGGCTGGGGTCGGGTTCGGGATCGCGCTGTGGTTCGTGATGGGCCACCTGGCCGGTGGGGACGACTTCTTCCACCTCGCTCGCGTGCGGAAGCTCGACGACTTCGGCGACCTGTCTCTGCGCAGCGTCGACGAGTTCCGCGACGGCGGGCTGCATCCCGGCTACGCGTTCCCGCTCTGGCACTGCTTCCTGGCGCTCGTCGCGCGCCTGGCCGGGGTCGATCCGGCGGGCGTCGTCCAGCACGAGGCGACCGTGCTCGTCCCGGCGGCCTTCCTCGTGGCGTGGGAGTCCGGCAAGGAGGTCTTCCGCTCGGCGTGGGGCGGCGTCGCGGTGCTCGCGGCCCAGGTCGCGATGTTCGCGCTCGCAGCCGGCAGCGGCGGCTCGTATACGGCGCTGGCGCTGCCGGCGACGGCCGGACGGCAGCTGCTCGTCCCCGTCGTGATCGCGCTCCTCTTCGGCTGGCTCGCCGACCGCTCGGCCGCGGCCCTCGTCACGCTCGCGGTCGGCGCGGGAGCGCTCGCGCTCGTCCACCCGACCTACGCGCTCTTCGTGCTGATCCCGCTCGTCGGGTTCGTCGTCGCCCGAGCGCTCCTCGCGCGGCGCGAGGTGCTCGAGGGCGTTGCGGGCCTGGCGGCGGTCATCGTCCCGTCCGGTGCGGTTGCGCTCTGGCTGCGGCCGATCGCGCGCGAGACCGCTTCGGTCAACCCCTCGGCGGACGAGGTCGAGCGGGCGATCAGGCACTACCGCGGGCAGCTCGACGTCTTCCCGGACGGGCGCTACCGCCTCGCGCCGGAGGTGTTCGGCCGCAGCGGCGCGATCGCGGTCGCGGCGTTGCTCGCGGTGCCGCTCGCGGTTCTGGCGGCGAAGCGGCGCTGGGCCGCGTTCGTCCTCGGCGGCTTTCTCGCCGTGCTCGGCCTGATGCTCGTGCCGGTGCTCTTCACCCACTTCGCCGACGCGGTCTCGATCTCCCAGGCCCGCCGCGCCGCCGGCTTCGTCCCGTTCGCGTTCGCCGTCGCCGGGGCGTCGGCCGTCCTCGCCCGCGTGCTGTGGATCGCTGCGCTGCCCGTCGGCCTCGGCGCCGGGATCGCGCTCCAGCTCGCGTACCCCGGAGACTTCGGCTACGCCCTCGACCAGGGCGGGCCGGCGGTCGTGACGTGGATCGCGCTCGCCGCCGCCGCCGCCGGGCTCGTCGCGGGGATCTTCCTACCGGCGCGCCTCGCGCGTCTCGACCGCGTCGGGTGGATCGCCGCCGGCACTGCCGTCCTCGCCGCGCTGCCCACCGCCGTGCACGGCTTCACCCACTGGGACGAGCGGCCGGCCGCCGGGCCGCAGCTGACGCCGGGCCTGATCCACGCCCTGCGGACGGAGGTTCCGGAGCGCGCGGTCGTCTTCTCCCACGACGACGTCAGCTACGCGATCGCCGCCTATGCGCCGGTCTACGTCGCCGCCGCGCCGCCGGGCCACGTCGCCGACACGAAGGCGAACCACCCGTACGCGCGCCGCGACGACGTGCAGCGGTTCTTCGCCACCGGCAACCTCGCGATCCCGCGCCGCTACGGGGCGACCTGGCTCGTCGTTAGGCGCGCACGCTCGCGGCTGGAGCTGCGTCTGCCCAGGGCCTACGAGGACTCGACGTACGTTCTCTACCGCCTCTAGCTCGTGACACCCCTGCCCGTTAAGGTGCCGTCCGCGTGACCTGGACTCGCTTTCCGAGCCGCGTTCACTCGGCTGTCCGGGCGCGGCTCGGGCGTCTCGTCCTCACCGGGCGCGAGCTGAGAGACCTGCGCGCGGAGCTGCTGCTCCTCCGGAAGGATTCGAACAGCCTCGTGGTCGCGACCGAGCAGGTCGCGGAGCTGAGACGGGACCAGGATCGGCAGCGACGCCGGTTCAAGGCGGTGAAGAAGACGCTCGACGGCCTGCCGCGGTACGAGCACGGGAGCCTGACGGTCGGGGTCGAGGCATGGTCGCACCGCTGGCGCCAGGCCGAGGGGAAGCGCGTGCTGCTGTTCGCGAACAGGGACTTCGCGGGGTCGTTCTTCAAGCTGGCAGAGGCGATCAACAGGTGCACCGACTACGCAGCCCGCCTCGTCGCGTTCCAGAGCCATCCCTTCGGCTACCCGCTCGACCTGCTCTACTCGGCCGCCTCGTTGGAGCCGTCGTATCCGGGGCTGCTCGACCTGATCGGGCAGAGCGACGTGATCCAGCTCAAGGACGAGACCGGGTTCTTTCGGGGGACGAACAAGCTCCCACCCGACCTGCTGACGGGATCGGGAGTCCCGGTGATCTTCACTCATTACGGCGGCTACGCCCGCAAGCACGCCGACGATGTCGCGTACATCGAGCACGTCCGGAGCTTCGCCGCCCGCGTGGCGCTGACGCCGGATCTGTGCTTCGAGTGGTTCGACGGCAGCTACCTCCCGCACTGCGTCGACGCACACCGCTTCGAGTACTCCTGGCGCGACGGTCGGACCGTCGGACACTCGCCCTCCACGCCGGAGAGGAAGGGCACCGCCGAGCTGCTCGAGGCAGTGAGGGAGCTGGGCCTGACCGTCGACATGATCCACGGGGTCGGACACGAGGAGTGCCTCGCGCGCAAGGCGAGGTGCAACGTCTTCTTCGACCAGGCCGGCCGCGAGAGCGTCGAGCTGCTCGGCATCGATCGCGTGATCGGCTGGTACGGGAACTCCGCACTGGAGGCTGCGGTGCACGGCATCCCGACGATCGCGCATCTCTCCGAGGAGGCGCTGGACAATGCCGCGCGCGCAGGGAAGGACGTCCGCGACTCGTGCGCGATCATCAACACGCCGCTCGGCGCGGACGGCATCCGGCAGACGATCGGCGCGTTCTTCGACCTTTCACCGGACGAGAGACGTGAGTTGTCCCTGCGAACGCGGGCGTGGATCGAGGACTTCCACAGCTACGAGGCCGTCGGCCCGGAGGCTGCGGCGCTGTACGACCGCGTGCGTCGCGGGCAGACCGGCGAGGCCGCCGCGCTCCCTCCCGCTGCTCGGTCCGGGTGACGCCCGCAGAGCCCGGGCGCGGTCGGTCGGCGGCGCCGCGCGTCGCGATGCTCGTGCGGACGCCGCCGATGTACAACACGCGCGTCCGCAAGGAGGCGGAGACGCTTGCGGCCGCCGGGTACGAGGTGCGCGTGCTCTCGCGTGCCGCCGACGAGGTCTCGGCGGGAGTGACGTACGTGCAGGTCGAGGAGCCGCGGCGCCGCGGCCGCCGCTCGCGGCGCGATGCCTGGCTCGACCCCCTCCGCTACGCGCATGCGGCCGACCGCGCGCTCGCGGGCTGGCGCCCGGACGTCGTCCACGCACACGACCTGAACACGCTGTTCGCCGGCCGGCGGTGTGCGCGGCGTTACGGCGCGCGGCTCGTCTACGACTCCCACGAGCTCGAGCTCGACTCGAAGCGGCGGTGGCGGCGCTCGGACCGGGCGGCTGCGGCCCTCTTCGAGCGTGCGGGAATCCGCGCGGCGGCCGCCGTCCTGACGGTCTCGGACGCGATTGCGCGCGTGCTCGCCGAGCGCTACCGGATCGAGCCGCCGCTCGTCCTGCTGAACAGCCTGCCCCTCGAGTCCGCGGCCCGCGAGCCGCTCCCCTTGCTGCGCGACGGCCTCGATTCAGAGGCGAAGGTGATCGGCTATGTCGGCGGCGTCTGGTCCGGCCGCGGGCTGGAGCCGCTGATCGACGCGCTGACGCTGCTGCCCGACCAGTACGTGCTCGCTGTGCTCGGCGAGCGGCGCGCGCAGAAGGACGAGAAGCTGCGCAAGCGGGCCAGGACGGTGGGCGTCGTCGACGAGCGGCTGCGCCTCCACGACCCGGTGCCGGCGCCCGCCGTCCCGGCTGCGCTCGCCGCGGCGGACGTCGCGGCGCTGCCGATCCAGAACACGCACCTGTCCCACTACTACGCGATGCCGAACAAGCTCTTCGACGCAGTGATGGCGGGAGTCCCGATCGCGGTCGCGGACCTACCGGAGATGGCTGGCTTCGTGACCGAGCGCGAGCTCGGATCGGTGTTCGACGAGACGGATCCCGCCTCGATCGCACGGGTCGTGCGCCGGCTCGCGGAGGACCCGCCCGCGGGCGTTCGCGACCGGCGGCGCCTCGCTGCGGTGCAGGCCGAGGTCGCGTGGGAACGGCAGGCCGAGAAGCTGCTCGGCCTCTACGAACGGCTCACGCCGGTCAGCTCGCGGTAGACGCCGAGCAGCGCCTGCTCCTGGCGCTCCCACGACCACTCCCGTTTCAGCGCTTCCCACTCCTCCGTCCGGTCGCTGTACCGCGGCATCTCGAGCACCCGCCGGATCGCCTCGGCCCACGCCTCCGGATCGTCGGTCGGGGCCGACTCGCCCAGGCCGTACCGCCGGACGAACTCGGCCTGCGCCGTGCAGTCCGAGACGACCATCGGCAGGCCGGCGTGGAGGTACTCGAAGAGCTTGTTCCCGAGCACGAGGTCCTTCCCGGCCGAGCGGTTGTACGGAATCACGCCGACGTCCGCGGCGGCGATGAACGGCGAGACCGCACGCGGCGGCACCTTCGGGACGACGTGGACCCGCTCGGCGACGCCGAGCTCCCGGCCGCGCCCGAGCAGCTCCACGGTGAGTGGATCGTCCTCGCGCACGACCAGGGCGAAGTGGACGTCCGGGAGCAACGTCATCGCCTCGAGCACGACCTCCGTCCGCCGGCGGCGCGCGAGCAGCCCTGCGAAGACGAGCAGCGGCGTGTCCTCGCCGACTCCGGCCGCCTCGCGAAGGCCCCAGGGCGGCGGCTCCCCGGGGTCGAGCACCGGCGTGCAGTGGACGAGCGGCGGCGGCTGCGGCAGCCCGAGCTGCTCGACCAGCACCTCGGCGAGCGGCTCCGTCACGGCGATCAGGGCGTCGGCCTCCGCGGCGTAGAGCACCGCCTGACGCCGCTCAGCCTCCTCGCGCTCGGTGTCCGCGACGTGCCGCTTCGGCTCGTGCGCCTCGTACAGGAAGCGTGCGCCGAGCCGCTTCGCCCGCCGCGCGACCCCCATTCCGCTGACGTCGAAGGCGTGCACGACGTCGGGTCGCAGCTCCCGGACGAGCGGCCACCAGGCGGCTTCGTAGCGGCGGAGGTTGAGCGGGTCCTCCAGCTGCCGGCGCGCCTTCGCCTCCGCCCGATCCCGCTTCGCCGTCTCGCGCGCTCGCTCCGCCGCACGGCGGAGCCGGTCGTGGCGCCAGCGCAGGGCTCGCCGGCGCAGGCCGCCGCCGCTCTCCGCGAGCCGAGCGGCGGCGAGGTCGCGCCGCCTCTCGAGGCGCTTGTGCCGCGCGGCCGCGCGCTCAGCGCGCCTCGAGGGCGCGAGCTCCGGCGCGGCGACGACGCGCGACCTGAAGCCGTCTTCCTGCTTCCACCCCGACGGGCTGCCCTCGTTGCGCACCGCGCCGAGGACGAAGACCTCGTAGCCCGCGCGGTCGAGACTCGCCGCTGTCTTGCGGACGTGGGCGCTGTGCGCGAGCCCGCTCTTGACGAGCATGACCACGCGTGGCCGATCTCGCGGCCCGCGGAAGCGGCGCGCGAATCTCATACCGGTCAGCATCGAGTGGACGTCTGGGGCGCCAAGGCTCCCACGCCTCGGCCGCGAGCGGCCATTCTATCCGGCGTGAAGGCCCTGCTCGTCTCGCTCTACTTCCCGCCCGCGGGCGGCGGCGGCGTCCAGCGGACGTTGAAGACGGCGACGCACCTGCCTGCGCTCGGCATCGAGACGCACGTGCTCGCGCCGGACGACCCGAAGTGGGTACACCGCGACGACGAGCTCGAGCCGCCGACGCAGGCCTGGGTGCACCGGGCCCGGTACATCGGTCCGCGCGGGCGGCGTCCGGCGCACGAGCTGCACGGGAGGGCCGGGCTCGACCGCGTCGCCATGCAGGCGCGCCTCTTCGGGCGCCGGCTGCTCGTCCCGGACGAGAACGTGCCCTGGAACCTGACGGCGATCCCGGCCGCGATCCGGATCGCGCGGCAGGAAGGGATCGACGTCGTGCTGACGACCTCGCCGCCGAGCTCGGTCCACTTCGTCGGGGCCGCGGTCAAGCGGGCGACCGGAGCCCGCTGGGTCGCCGACCTCCGCGACTCGCTCGTCGCCAACCCGCATCGGCGGACAGAGAACCGGCTCGCCCGGATCAAGGAGCAGGGGGAGCACCGGGTCGCCGCGCTCGTCGGCCGCTACGCGGACGCGATCGTCGCCGCGTCGGACGCGATCGCCGGCGAGGCGCGCGCACTCGAGCCCAAGGGGCAGGTGGTGACGATCGCGAACGGCGCCGACTTCGACGACTTCGAGGGGCTCGAGTACCGGCCGGCGACGCGCTTCCGGATCACGCACACCGGCAGCTTCTTCGGCAAGCGCGACCCGCGGCCGTTCCTGACCGCCTTCGCCGAGGCGAACCTCGACGCGGTCGCCCGCTTCGTCGGCGACTTCCGACCGAGCGACCGCGAGTGGGCGGAGGCGCTCGGGCTCGGCGACCGTCTCGAGCTGGTTCCGTACGTCGCCCGGCGCCGCTCGCTCGAGCTGCAGCGGGACTCCGAGGCGCTGCTCCTGCTGATCCCGGAGGCGGGCGGCCGCGGCCGCGGCGTCCTCTCCGGCAAGGTCTTCGAGTACCTCGCCGCCGAGCGGCCGATCCTCGCCGCCGTCCCGCCGGACGGCGCCGCGGCGAGCCTCGTCCGCGAGACCGGGGCCGGGGTCGTCGTCGCGCCGGACGACGTGCCGGCGATCCGCGTCGCGCTCGAAGGGCTCCACGCGCGCTGGCGATCCGGGGAGCTGGACGGCGCGCCGCTCGACGCCGAGACGCGCCGCCGCCTCTCGCGCCGGACGCGGGTGGAGGAGCTCGCCGAGCTGCTGCGCTCGCTAGACGGCTGATGCCACCGAGCTAGACAGGTCAGTCTCCGACTTCGCTGCTCGCCTCGCGCATGAAGTAGCCCTCGACCTCGATGATCTCGGGCTCGCCGGGCTCGATGCTCTCCTCCTCCAGCACCGGCATCAGGTTCCGCGCGAACTGCTCCTGCTGTTCCCGCGACTCCCAGACCTCGCTGACGCGCAGGTTCCCGCTCGATCCGAAGCAGACATGCGCGAGCAGCCCGTCGGGCGGCCAGTGCCCGGCGTCCTGAAGCTTCCGACCGACGGCGTTGTACTGGTCCGAGGTCATCCCGCTCGGGGTGAACCGGATGAGGATCGCCATCGCGTACCTCCTTGTCGTGGGGCGGCCGGACTCTACGGCACCAATGCCACGGGCGCCAGCGGACGACTAGAGCGGTCAGCCCGTGAGCCGCGCGCACAGCCATGCAGCCACGCGTAGAACATCGTCCGCCGGAGGTCCCAGCTAACGTCGCGCCAACCGTGAAGGTCACGCGCTTCCTGTTCCTGGCGACGATCTTCTGCGTCACCTTCGAGAAGGTGCACTGGAACTTCGCCGGCACCGTCAGCCTCGCCGACCTGCTCGCGCTCGGGTTCCTCGTGATGTGGGCGCTCGAGCGACTCGCGCTGCGCGACCGCCGCCTGGCGCGGACCTCCGTGATCGTGATCGGCTTCGCGCTCGCCTTCCTGCTCGTCTACCTGCTCGGCTACTTCGCGATCCACACGAAGGACGGCGTCGACCAGTTCGGCAAGGGGATCTTCAAGTGGGCGATCCACATCCTCTTCCTGATCGCGGGCGTCACGTATCTCGGGCGCCGCTCGGAGCGGTTCTTCTGGCGGACGATCGGCGTCTTCACCGCCGGCCTCGTCCTCAACTCGATCTACGGCGTGCTCCAGCTCGTCGCCGCGCAGGGCGGCAGCAACCTCGACAGCAAGGTGCTCTCGCCGATCACCGGCGGCGCCAGCTCGATCAACATCTACGGGGCGGTCGAGGGTCAGAGCGTCTACCGGCCGAACGCGCTCACCGGCGACCCGAACCACCTCGGGATCATGCTCGTCGTCCCGCTGCTCGCTCTCCTCCCGGTCTACCTCCG
>Ga0070741_10018173_pt1 | contig 11438 bp, 11 predicted proteins | sample Coa_R1_4_FD_66440 | JGI IMG/M metagenome (GOLD analysis project Ga0070741, IMG submission 66440) | Surface soil microbial communities from Centralia Pennsylvania, which are recovering from an underground coalmine fire - Coalmine... | ecosystem: Environmental > Terrestrial > Soil > Unclassified ...
CGGGGCGAGGGCGCAGCCGGGCGGCGGGGGACGAGCCCCCGCCCTACCGGTCGAGGCAACCGGGGCGAGGGCGCAGCCGGGCGGCGGGGGACGAGCCCCCGCCCTACCGGTCGAGGGGAGGCAACAGTAGGATCGCGCCGGCGGTCAGGCCTGGTTGGCGCTGTGATCAAGCTCGATCGCGATGCGCTGGGCGCGGGGGCTGGCGGGGAGGGTGAGGCGGAGGATGGCGGCGTCCCAGGTCCAGGCGTCGGCGGGGGCGCCGTCAAGGCGGACGGCGCGGGGGCGCGTGGGGAGGCCGCGGAGGAGTAGCTCGACCTGGGTGCGGGGCGGCTGGTAAGCGCCCTCCTGGGCGTCGAGGGTGACGGTGACCGTGGTGGCGGTGGTGGCGCAGGCGAGGCGGCGGCGGGCGTAGGCGCCGCGCTCGTGCTCGTAGCCGTCGCCCGCATCCTCGTAGAGGCTGGTGGCGCCCTCGCCGGCGGCCGGGAAGAGGAGCAGGCTGAGCGGGTCGGGCGGGCGCTCGGCCACGTGGCGCATGGCGGGCCAGAGGGGGAGGGGGTGGTTCGCGCGCAGGTAGATGGCGGGCTCGCCGAGGGGGGCGCGGGCGAGGACGTGGGCGGGGCCGTCGAAGCGCTGGCCGCTCCAGTAATGGAACCAGGCGCCGCGCGGCAGGTAGACGACGCGGTGCTCGACGCCGGGCCGCGCGATCGGCGCGACAAGGAGGGCGTCGCCCAGCAGGAACTCGTCGTCGGCGTTGTAGGTGGTCGCGTCGTCGGGGTAGGCGAAGAGCAGCGGGCGCAGGATGGGCGCGCCCGTGCGGTGGCACTCGTCGAACAGGCTGTAGAGATAGGGGATGAGGCGCTGGCGGAGCTGGAGCAGCTTGCGGATGTGGCCCTCGTAGGGCTCGCCAAAGGCCCAGGGCTCTTGTGGGCGGGTGTTCCAGGCGGCGTGGTTGCGGCAGAACGGCTGGAAGATGCCCAGCTCGACCCAGCGGGTGAGCAGCTCGCCGGTGGCGTGGCCGGCGTAGCCGCCGATGTCGGTGCCGACCCAGGCGAGGCCGGAGAGGCCGAGGTTCTGGAGCTGCGGCATGCTCATCCAGACGTGCTCCCACCAGGAGGAGTTGTCGCCCGTCCAGTGGAGCGCGTCGCGCTGGAGGCCGGCGTAGCCCGAGCGGGTGATGACGAAGGGGCGGCGGTCGGGGCGGAGGCGCGCGAGGCCCTCGCGGGTGGCGCGGGCCATGAGCAAGCCGTAGAGGTTGTGGACCTGGGCGTGAAGACGGGGCGTGCCGCCGCCGGGGTGGGCGACGTCGGGCGGCAGGGTGGCCGGCGTGGGGATGAAGACGGTCGGCTCGTCCATGTCGCACCAGATGCCGGCCACGCCGGCGTCCAGCAGGGCGCGGTGCTGCTCGCCCCACCAGTCGCGGGCGCGGGGGTTGGTGAAGTCGGGGAAGGCGCAGGTGCCGGGCCAGACGACGTTGTGGTACTCGGCGCCGAGGAACGTCTTGCAGTAGAGGTCGGCGTCGCGGCCTTCGCGGTAGACCGCGTAGCCCTCGTCCACCTTCACGCCGGGATCGACGATCGTGACGACGTGGAACCCCTGGGCGGCTAGCTCGGCGATGAGGCCGGCGGGGTCGGGGAAGCGCTCGCGGTCCCAGGTGAAGACGCGGTAGCCGTCCATGTAGTCGATGTCGAGGTAGAGGGCGTCGCAGGGGAGGTCGCGGGCGCGGAACTCGCGGGCGATGGCGCGCACCTCGTCGGCGGTCTTGTAGCCCCAGCGGCTCTGGTGGTTGCCGAGCGCCCAGAGGGGCGGCAGGGGCGTGCGGCCGGTCAGCTCGGTGTAGCGGTCGAGGACGGCAGCGGGGGTGGGGCCGGCGAAGACGTAGTAGACGAGGTCGCCGCAGTCGGCGCCGAACCAGGCGCGGCCGGGATGCTCGCGGGCGAGGTCGAACTCGACGCGGCCGGGGTTGTCGAGGAACAGGCCCCAGGCGGCGCCGCGGTCGAGCGCAAGCAGGAAGGGGATGGAGACGTAGAGGTTGTTGAGCGAGGCGGTGTGCTCGACCGGCGGGTCGGTGTTCCAGAAGACCTGGTGGGAATCGGTTTTCTCCAGGCCGCCGGTGCGCTCGCCGCAGCCGAAGTAGCGCTCGGTGGGCGGGCGGCGCTTGTAGACGCGCGTGGGCGGGCCGAGCGGGTCCACGAGGCGGCTGCCGCGCGGGGCGAGGGGCAGGAGGCCCATGCCCAGCTCGGGATCGTCCTCGGCGAAGCGGCGGCCGGCGGCGTCCTCGAAGCAGAGGCGCAGCGGGTCGAGCTGGACGAGGGCGCGGGCGGCGCTGGTGCGAACGTGAACGGCGCTGTCCTGGCGCTCGACGGCGACGGGGCCGGCGTGCCAGACGGTCTGGGCGATGGCCTCGGAGGCGTAGGCGACGGGGCGGCCGTCGGCGAACAGGCCGACGCGGAAGAGGTCGGGCGCAAGGGCGGCGATCTCGACGGTGGCGGCGCCGACGTGCAGGCGCACGCCGGCCGGTCCCTGCTCGACGACGGCGGCCGTGCCGAGCGGTTCGTAGAGGTGGCCGGTGGCGCGCGGCACCACGAATTGCCGGAAGTGGGTGTCGTCTCGCACGGTGCTGCTCCGGGGCGAGGTTCTGGGGCCAGTGGGCAAGGCGCGTGCCGGCGGCAGCGGCTTGCGCGCGCCTCCCGAAACACATGAGACTGCGCCATCCCGCCACGCTACGGATCGCGCTCGCGGCGCCGCTGGCTCGGCACACGATGCACTCGCGGAGGGGCGCGTGGCTGCCACGCTGAGGCGGATAGAGCACGATGCGAGGCTTTGCCGGGCGTTGGCGGCGGCGTTTGACATCGAGCGATGGTGCCGGCATAGTAGGCACAGTTCTGGAACGTGTTTCGTCGCGGAGGCAAGACCAACGCCACCGGATCAGGACGACGGGACGCGGCGGGCCCGGGGATTCGTGAAAGGTTGCGAGCCACGTGTCGCCTCACGCGCATCGAGAGCCCGGCCGGCTCTTCAGCGACCGATTAAGGGCGTTAGTGAAGCGCCAGTACAGCAGGCGAGCGCTGATGCGCACGGTGCTTGCTATCGCCGCGGTCTCGGCTGGCGGCACATGGGCCATGGCGTGCAGTAGCGCGCCAGTCCCGTCGGGGCCAGCAACGAGCCCAGGCCAGGCGCCCGCGTCCATCAGAGGCAACCCGCCGCGAGTGGGATACCTCTACTTCGGCTCCGGCCCCCCTGCCTACTCGGCGTTGACGGAAGCGTTTCAGCAGGGTCTCGGCGAACTCGGGTACGTGGACGGTCAGAATATCGTCATCGAGTATCGCTACGCCGAGGGGCGACGAGAGCGTTTAGCCTCGCTAGTGGCGGATCTGGTCCAGCTCCCGGTCGACGTGCTGGTTTTGGCGGATGCGGTTTCGATTCCGATCGCGCAGGCAGCGACGGAGACGATCCCGATCGTGATGGCCGTGAGCGGAGACCCGGTCGCCGAGGGCATCGTGGGTAGCCTGGCCCGCCCGGGCAAGAACGTGACCGGATTATCCAATATGTCCAGCACGCTCAGCGGCAAACGCGTCGAGCTGCTGAAGGAAGCCGTGCCGAGCATCGCGCGCGTTGGCGTCTTCGTGAACCCCGAGAACCCGACGGGAACTCTTCAGCTCAACGAAACCATCGAGGCGGCGCGGGCGCTTGGCGTGGAGATGCAACCGCTGTCGGTGAGCCGTTCGGAGGATCTAGAGTCCGTGTTCGAGGCCGCCGTGACGACTCATGTTGACGGCCTGCTTGCGCTGCCAGACCCGGTCACCTCGCGGGAGAGGAATCGCATCGTCGCGTTCGCCGCTCAGCAAGGACTACCTGGCATGTACGGCACAAGTGAGTTCGTCCAGGCCGGCGGCCTGATGGCGTATGGTCCTGACCGTAGGGCCATGTTCCGTCGTGCGGCAGCCTATGTAGACAGAATTCTGAAGGGCGCCCGGGCCGGTGAACTCCCCATCGAGCAGCCGACGCGCTTCGAGCTGACGCTGAACCTGCGGACCGCCGAGGCTCTTGGACTCAGTATCCCGGAGCGCATCCTGCTCGACGCCACAGCCGTGGTCCGGTGAGGCGGCTGCCTGAACCACCGGTTAGGTCAGCAGCCATCCGCTCTCAGGCGCGACCGCTTGTTGTGTGCGCTCGTCTTGCTTCAGACGGAGAGGGGGCGGGGGCGGGTTCTGTGGCGTGTATACGTAGTCTGCTTGTTGTACTATCGGATTCGGCACGTTGATGTTCGGGCAGGAGATCAGGTTCAGAGCCAAATACTTTCTGACTGGATCCCTGTCCGGCTTATCGCCGCTCCCCACCAGGAAGTCGTCGACGTAATCGGCGGCTTGATCCATGAGAGCGTATCGGTCCGGGCCATAGGAGATCAGGCCGCCGGCCTGGACGAAGTCCAGATGAGGATAAATCACTGGTTTGCAGAAGTTGTTAACCGCGGCTATTATCTCAAATCGAAGGCGACTGGCTAACGGGTCGGCCATAACAATCATGCCATCGCAGGGCGGGTTGGCGCCAGCTCCCCCCAGAGCCGCCTGGACAGCAGCAGTAGCAGCGCCTGCGGGAGGGTCGAGCTGCAATGACACCGGGTAGGGGTAGGGATTGTGCCCCAGGTTGCTGATGATCTTCCTGGCCTCCAGCATCTGCCAAAGCGAACTCTGATCGTTTGGGTCGTGCAGAATGGCGATATTGTTGATGTTAGGGTCGATGCGTAAGAGTAGCCGAAGACGATGTCTGATATCGTGTTTCGCGTGATTCGTTAGTCCGTGCGCCTTCCCGCTATGCCATGGCTCGGCCAGCGCACCGCAAATGGCCTTGACGACTGGCGTGGGCCTGCCTGATTGTGCATCGCGCGCGAGCATCAGCGCTTCAAGCGAAAGTGAGTCAGCCGCGACCACGACATCGTTGTTCGACAATAGTTCATCGGCGTAGTTCACCAGAGTCGTTTTGTCCCAGTCGGCATATCGGTAGGTAATGTTAGTGTTCTGACCAGCCCCTGGACCGCCGTCGTATCCGAGAGCCAGCATCGCGTTATCGAAATGGGTCTGTAGCTCGTCGACCGCATGTCCTGGGCCGGCATTGCGTCCAACGTGCAGATATCCTACCCGAGGATTGTTGGCACCAGTCCAATCGGCTCTCGACACCGCACACCTCTCAAGCGATTCAATTGATCAAACGCATTTGCTGGGAATCATCCGCTCCGGACGACGTGTCAGATCGGGCCGGTGCTCGTAGCCGGGCTCGTGCCTGCGGGCGTCGAGCGGACGACGTGGCCCGAATTGACGGCCCCGTGAAGCGTGGCCCACACGCACTACGAATCGAACCCTGGCCGCATTGCTGATCGCTTGCGGCGTCGCCTTCGGTGTGGCTAGCTACCGCAGCCGCAGCTCGCGCCGCCACTGTTCGCGATGCGGGCGCGTACGACCTCGACGAGCTCCTGGTCTGTGGCGCCCGGCAGGCCGAGCAGGACCCCGAGGTCACGCGCGGTCACGCGCACGCCGGCCGCCACGGCAGCGCCCAGCGGGTCGGCCGCGAGCTGCGCGAGATACGCGGGGTCCGCGGTGGCGCGGTCGAGCAGGCGCGCGAGAGCGTCCTGCTGGGCAGGGAACAATTGGTCAATTGTCTGCGAATGTGACATTGCTAGCTGCCTCCTCTCCCAGAATCGCTTTGCGGCCAGTATGATCGCCACGGGAAGCTCTGTCAAGAGCCTTTTCGTGGCTGTCGTAACGGCCAAGAGATGGCTGTATCGCGGCACACGGCGGCGGAACAAGGGGCATCGCTGTCCCGGCCGTCCAGAATTTGTGAGCGAATTGTGAGCGACCGACCCTTGCATGTGACCGGCGCGTGAGCGCGCTCGCCTAGAGTGGAGCGTGCGGCACACCTGGCTCGTTGGGTGGCGGGCAATCGCCGAACAGGAGTATGCTCGCGGGGAACGGGAGTCGCTTGGGCGGCAGGAGGAGAGCGCGGCGGGATCAGGGCTAAGTGCACTCTGCGGCGGATGGGCCGCTGGCGGCGTTTCGACAAGGAGTAGCGATGAGCAGCACCGAACCTCTCCGTGCCGTGGCGTCGCGTCGGGCACGCCCGGCCCGTATCGGCTACATCGGCGCGGGCACCACACCTCAGTCCTGCCCGGTTGTCGGCGCATTCCGTCAGGGTCTACGGGAATATGGCCTGGTGGAAGGTCGTGACGTCGAGGTCGAGTACCGTCTCGCCGCTTTGCAAGCCGACCGGTACCCCGCGCTCGTAGCCGAACTGGTGGAGGGCGGGGTGGACGTGCTGGTGGTGGCCGACTCGGTCGCGATCCCGATCGCCAAGGCGGCCACCAGCACGATTCCGATCGTCATGTCCGTGGTCAGCGACCCCGTGACCGAAGGGCTCGTGGAGAGTTTGGACCGGCCTGGTGGTAACCTGACGGGTATGTCGAACCTTGCCCGGGCGTTGACGCACCGTCGTCTGGAGCTGCTCTGCCAGGTAGTGCCCGGCCTAGCTCGGGTGGGGGTGCTCTGGAACGACGAGCACCCCGGCGTTCAGTGCACGTGGCAAGAGACGCAAGCCGCGGCAGCAGCGTTGCAGTTGGAGCTCGTGTCGCTGGCGGTGCGCACCCCCGACGATCTTGAGCCGGTCTTCAACGTTGGCATCGAGGCCGGGGCCCAGGCGTTGCTGGTGCTGACCGACCGCCTGACGACGTTTCACCGCAAGCGCATTGCGGCACTCGCTTTAGATCGGCGGTTGCCCGGCATGTACGGGTGAAAAGACTTCACCGAGGCCGGCGGCCTCATGGCTTACGGACCGAATCGCTTCGCGCAATATCGCCGCGCGGTGTACTACGTGGACCAGATCCTACGCGGCGCCAGCCCGGCCGAGCTGCCCATCCAGCACGCGCCGGTTGAGCTTACCTTCAACCTGGCGACCGCCCGGACGCTCGGCGCGACGATTCCCCCAGGGCTGCTGGCCGCGGCCGACGCGTTGCTGGACACCGCGCCGCAACCGCAGCCTATGGCGTCGGCATGAACCGCGGTGCAAGCGCTCGGCCGTTGGGCGTGCGCGCCGACGTGTCGCTGACGGCAGACCAGGCGCGGACGCTCCTGGTCTTGCAGGAGTACGATCTGGCGCTCGTGCGCGACCGGCTGTTGCGCGAGGGGGCGATGCCCGCGGCGTGGCTGGACGAGGCGATCTATGAGTTCCGGCGCTATCTCTCGCTGCGGGTTCTGTGCGGCCGCACGCCGATGATGCTCAGCAAGCCGATCGACACGGTATGGCACACCTGCCTGCTGTTCTCGCGGCTCTATGCGGATTTCTGCCAGCAGGCATTCGGTGTGTTCGTACACCACGACCCGACCACCAGCGGGGACTCGGACCGTGCGGCCCACTGGCGCGAGTTCGTCGCCCTGTACGAGCCGTATTACGGCCCGCCGGGCCGGCTGTGGCAGATGGGGCCGCTGGCCTTGGATTGAGGGACGCCGCGCGGACGCTCCGTGAATCGCCCAGCGCATTGCGGCGGCGCATGCTTGCGGTGGGCGAGGGCTGGCAGCGGAAGGCCGCGGTGGGATACAATGCTGGCGAGCAGTCCCCGATAGCTCAACGGTAGAGCATCCGGCTGTTAACCGGAGGGTTCCAGGTTCGAATCCTGGTCGGGGAGCCAAGAGCGAGTCCTCACCCGGGTGCATTGGTGAAGCACGATGCACCCGGGTGAGGGCTCGTTCGTGTTTGCTGGCCCTTGCGCCGAAGGATCCGGTCTAGCGTGGCGCCGGCCCGCAGCCGCATCTCCTCGTCAGCGGGTACACACGGCGCCGCGGTGCCCTGCTGGGTTTCTTCCCGCTGGCCGGATGGTGGTAGGTTCGGGCTCGGCCCTCGGTCAGTCCGAGTAACCGCCGAGGCGCCAAAGGCGGCCGGGGGGCTCACCATACAGGCGCAGATAGGCGTCGGCAAAGCGTCGCCAACTGGCCACCGGATCCGGGCCCGACTCCGTGGCCGGCTCATGGTGGACGAACTCGCCAAATGCCTGGAGGCAGAGCTCCTCGTATAGGCGCGAGAAGAGCAAACAAGTATGCCAGACAACATCGATGGGGTGGCTCAGCATGGCCAGGCGTTCGGGCTTCATCACACGCAGCCCGAGATAGCGGCGGAATTCGAACAGCGCCTCGTCTAGCCAGGTTGAAGGTAGCAGGCCCTCGCGTAGGAGCCGCTCCCGAACCGGAGCGAGGTCGTAGTTCGCGAGCACGTGAAGCGTCCGTAGCTGTGCGGCGCTGAGGGCAAAGTCGGGCCGCACGCCCAAGGGCGGCTGCAGATCCGTGCCGTCTACCACAGCGCCCCCCACTGGGGCCGCGCCCCCCTGGGCGGGCGCGGCGGGCGCGCGCCGGTGCTTCCCCGCGGGTGCTGGCGCGCGTGTCGTGGGGCTCGACAGTGCCCGCCCGATCGCGTACCATGGGCGCAGGGCGCTGAGCGATCAGGATCGGCGGGGCTCCGATTGGCGGATGGCCCGGTGGCGCGCTTAAATCCTTCTCGGTTCAGAGGAGCAGCGATATGGCAATTACCCACGTATCGCTCCTAAGCGTACTCGACCGTGCCGTACAGGACCCCATCGTGCTCGCCGACCTCGTGGCCAATCCCCTGGCGGCGGCCGAGCGCTGGGGTGCCCGCGTCACGGCCGAGGACCTCAAGATACTGCTGGGCGTGCCCGGCGCCACGGACGCCGAGTTGGTCGAGGTAATGCGCAGGCGCCTCACGCACCACCGCACTGGCTGTGGCGGCTGCACTCCCGTCACGTGATCCCGTCGCCGCCCCGAATGCCCTGCCCCCGCCGGTCTGCTATGGCGCGAGACCGCAGGAGCGTGGAGCTGTGGGCCGACGACCGTTGCCGCGCCGGCGGCTCCCACCAGCCGCCCAGAGGCGTCAGGGGTATTTCACGTACGCCTTCGGCTTGCCGGCAGCGTTGAGGTGCGCACTCTGGGCTTTCCACCGCCCTTCGCTGATTCCGGTGAGTATATCGGCCGGATCGGGATTTAGGAATGGCAGTTTGGCAATGGCCTCCCCTTTTACCAGCCTGGCGACGTAGTCTCCCGCCCGCTTCATGCCGGCCACGCGGTCGGGCCCGTGGCTGATCAGGCCGCCCTCCTCGACGTAATCGGCAAACGGGTACATGGCTGGCCGGCCGACCTGGTTGATTGCAGTGGCCACCCTATCGCGGTGGTCCTGGAAGAATGGGCTGCGGATCACGATGAACGCATCGGTCCCGGCGTCGACCGCTGGCTGGAAGTAGTTATCCTTTAGTCCCGCCACTGAGGGAGAAACTTTGTGCGGGATCAGAATGGGCGACGAGCTAGTGATTTTAATGCCCAGTGTGGCCGCCGCGGTCACGAGCTCGCCGGCCTCTTGTAGCCCGCAAGGGTCGCCTGAGGCGACCACGATGTCCACGGCCAGGCTAGCGGCGGGAACCGCCACGTCCTTTAACAACTTGAGACGATCGTAGTTGAGCGTAGGCGTGCCGACCAAGACGCCGGTCACATTCTTGTCCGGCACTGGGTAGGAGGTGGCGCTCACGTGGCCGAACTCAACCGGATGGAACGACATGCCGGATACGACCTTGAGGCTCTTGCCCGCGACTCTGGCGTCGCGCATGGGCGTGGTTGCCGCCGCGTCGGCGACCAGCACGATCGTGGCACCCTCGGTCAGTAGGTCCTTAGCGATAGTTGGGTAGTTAGCTGGATTGCCACTCGCTCCGAGCACCCGAATGTGGACGTCTCTGTCGGGACCTGTGAAGTCTCCGGAGCCGAGCTTCGTCTTGTGGGTGAGCTTGTGTGCGTCGAGGGCGTCTTCCAGAGCCTTGAGATAGCGGCCGGGAATGGAATCCGCGGGTGCCTGGCGGACGACGAGTCCCACGATGGTTGGCATAGCAGATCCTCTCTTTCACCCTGTCGCCATTCCTTGCTGGACCGGGAATGTGATTGCGGTCGCGCTCATTGGATGATGTTGGTGGCCGACAAGAGCATATGCTGCGGCAAACTAATCCCGAGCGCCTGGGCCGTGCGTAGGTTCACGAGGAGGTCGAAGAGAGTGGGGCGCTCCACCGGCAGTACGGCCGGACTCGTCCCCTTCAAGATCTTATCCACGTAGGTGGCCGCGCGGTGGTACAGCGCCGGCAGGCTGGGGGCATACGCCATGAGGAAGCCGGCCTGTACCACCTCCCGGGACATGCCCATCGTGGGGAGGCGGTGCGCGAGCGCCAATTCCGCCACTCGCCCCGCGGCCGCGGCCATGAGAGGGCCGCCGTAGACGAGCAGCCCCTGGACGCCCGCCTGGCGGGCCCGGTCGAACGCCGCTTCCAGGTCGTCGCGGTGTGAGATCGGGAGGCCCTCCGACGTGAGCCCCAGCAGCGCCGTGCCACGCTCCACTTCGGCGCTGACCAGGTCGGCCAGGCGGTCGTCCGTCGAGTACAGGATGCCCACTCGCGCCAATCCCGGCGTGACCTCTTGCAGCAGCTCCAGCCGCTTGCCCATCGTCTCGACCGGCGCCATGGTGAGCCCGGTGATATGGCCGCCGGGGCGGGCCAGGCTGGCGACATGCCCGCTCAACACGGGGTCCGTCGTCACGACGAGCACCGTGGGAACGCTGGACGTCGCCTGCTTGGCGGGCTGGATGGCGCGGCTGTCGCCGACGACGAGCACGTCCACGGGCAGGTTGACCAGCTCGGTCGCGAGCCCGGGCAACTCGTCGGCGCGCAGCTCGGCCGACCGGTACGCGACCTCCAGGTTCTGGCCCTCGACGTACCCCAGCTCCCGTAGCCCCTCACGAAAGGAGTCGACGTATGGCGCGCCGAGCGGGGCCGGATAGTCGAGCGGACTCGCGATCAGATAGCCAACGCGTGGAACCCGCTGCGGGCGTGGGTCGAACCGGAGCTGCGGCAGGCAGCCTGCGGCACCCAGTGCGCCCGCACCGACGAGGGAAGCCACCAGGCGCCGCCGCGACCACCGGCGGGGTGCCGGCGGTCGTCCAGCGAGCCCGGGATTCTCAGTCATCTGGCGCTAGCCCTTCGGTTGGCCCCAGGCCTCAGGCGGACCGGGGCGCGCGGAGGCCGGGGTCATACGCGCTCACCGGACAGCACCTTGAGCGCGTCACATGACGGAATGAAGAAGTACTCGCCGCCCGTGGCCGTGACCCATTCAGCGGCCGTGCAGAGCGTCCGTTCTTGCGGCCTCCCGTGTTTGTCGCGGTATCTCAACGGGAAGTGGCGCTCGCGGCCCGCCCGGGAGTTCTGGCCGATGATAGGGTCCCAGCCGCGCAGCTCTGCCGGCCCGCTGGCGGGCTGATCCTTGCTGCCCGCGGCGGTCGCCGTCAGCCAGACGAACTGGGTCCGCAGCGACGCCTGGTAGGCCAGGAACAGCAGTCCGCGGTCGTGGTCGCCCGGCTCG
>Ga0070741_10018174_pt1 | contig 11437 bp, 9 predicted proteins | sample Coa_R1_4_FD_66440 | JGI IMG/M metagenome (GOLD analysis project Ga0070741, IMG submission 66440) | Surface soil microbial communities from Centralia Pennsylvania, which are recovering from an underground coalmine fire - Coalmine... | ecosystem: Environmental > Terrestrial > Soil > Unclassified ...
CCGGAATAAACGCCCCAATGAATGAACATGCCGAACCGCGCGTCGCGCCACCAGGCGAGGCGCTCGTCCAAATTCGTCTGCGAATCGCGCCACCATTTCACTTCCGGCGCATCTTTGGACGGTAAATCGAAAACGTAGTTGGTGGATTCAGCGACTTCATCAGCGGCAAATGATTTTAAAATTGTGCCGCTCAAAACGAGCGCGAGGCAGAGGATAATTTTGGGGTTCATGGTTTCATTATTTTTAAATTTTTGAAACGTCCATCGGAATAATCATCGAAACCGATTCGTAAAGGCGTTTTGTTTGTGAAACTGAACATCGCCGCCGGAGAAATGCCAAGCAAATCAGCTTGTTCTCGTGTCGGTGAGCGCAAGTCATGAAGTTCAATTGTTTTTTCTGTAAAATCGCCTTTAACAATGCGTTCAACCGTCAAGGTCACATCTGCTTTCCAATGCTTCGGTATTGGCGCAAGCATGGAAAGATTCTCATGCAGATTATAGTCGGCTTTTACCGTTTTGATTTCAGGAACAACGTCCAGCACGATGTGACTGGAAGTTTCCAATTCCTGCGACTGCGTTGGGGCAAAAGCCGTGAATCGTTGCGTTCCAATGCCATGACAACCCACAAGAAAAATGAGCGCGAGGCAGAGGAGAAATTTTGGTTTCATGATTTTTTCTTTTCGAACAAGCCTAATATCCAAAAAATTAAAAGCGTGACAATTATGCTTGGGAACAAATAGATGCTAAGGCCGAAAAGTAATCCGAAAAGACGCATTGGTTCATCAATGCTCAAAGCCATGCGAATCGTCCACCATAAACCAGCAATCGGCGGAATCAACGCTCCGCCGCCTCCACCACCTTGACCGGCAACAAATAATGGAACCGGAGTGATAACCAAACTTATAAGGAAAGCGCGAATCATTCTACGCCGTTTAACATCGGAAATAAATTTGCCGCTCAATTTCCAGAAAATCGCAAGCATTGGAATGCCGATGCCAATCGTCCAAAAATAGATTCCGCATTCCATAACGCAAACGACCATCAATCAAGAATCAGATACCATTTCTGTTCCAGAACGACAACGGTATCAATCGGGTCGAGCGGCTTGGACGGCAAATCAATCGTTACGACGCCCATCCCGGCATTTTGATTTGTTACGACACCCGTCGCATATTGTTTTGTTAATTTCAGATCCGTTTTGTTCGCCAATAAATGCGCAGTGAACTCGGCAACACACGGCCCTGCCCCGGCTAATGACGTTGTCATTCTCATTTCAGGCATGATTAGCTTGCTGTCTTTCGGCCAATTGAAAATGTGCAGATACAAATTGGTTTGAGCGAGCGGTTTCGCGTATGTCCCATTCGTTGTTGTGTCCTGAGCGACGTAACCCATTTTTTTTGTTACGCGTCCCCAGCTTGGCGTGTTTGTCATCGGACTCGCGCTCGTTCCATAAATAGATTCGCCATTTACTTTCATCCACGCGCCGACGGCATCCAAATCTTTGACCGCGCCTTGCGGAATGATTCCCTGCCCCGTCGGCCCGACGTTGAGCAAATAATTTCCACCCTTGCTGATGATGTCCACGAGGTTGTGAATCACATTCGTCGGCGATTTCCAATTTTCGTCGCCGAGAAAATATCCCCAATGGCCGTTGAGCGTCATGCAAGTTTCCCACGGCTGCGTGTCGCCGCTGCCGGGAATTTTTTGCTCCTGCACGCCGTAATCGCCGAGACGATTGCCGACGCGCGAATTGATGATGCAATCCGGTTGAAGTTTGTGAATCAGCGCGACGAGTTCTTCGCTCTCCGCTTTGGAAATTTCTTCCGGCGTATCAAACCAGATAAGCGCAGGATGATATTGCGTCATCAATTCCGTGATTTGCGGTTTCACTTTGCGCTCGAAGTAACGTGAAAAAACTTTCGCATCTTCATTCGTGTAATCCCACGTGTTGCTGCGATATCCGGCTTTCGTCGGACAATCGGGGTCTTCCCAATCGCGGCCAAGAGAATAATACACGCCAAACTTCAATCCCTGCTTCGCGCACGCATCGGCGAGTTCTTTTGTCGGGTCGCGATGCCACGGTGTCATTTTGACGATATTGAAATCGCTGCTCGGGCTGTTGAACATCGCAAAACCGTCGTGATGTTTCGTCGTGATGACCATGTATTTCATGCCGGCATTTTTAGCAATGCTCACCCATTCGTCGGCGTTGAAATTCGTCGGGTTAAAAATGTTGGCGATTTTCGCGTATTCTTTCAGCGGAATTTTCAAATGCTGCATCATGTGCTCGCTGCCGCCGTTGATAAGTTCGCCGTTCGTGCCGGGATAATGACAGCCCCATTGCGAATAAAGTCCCCAGTGGATGAACATTCCGAACCGCGCGTCACTCCACCATTGCAAGCGTTTCGCGACGGCGTCAGGCGATTCAGTTTGAACCAATTTTTTTCCTGAATTCGCGTCGCCGGTGTCAATTTCACCGTTCGCGAGAACTTGCGCATGCGAAGAAAACGCAGCAACAAAAGTCGCAATACAAATTGCGGAAAGAATTTTTTTCATTTGAATTTATTTCACTTCTGGAGCGCCTTTGATTTTCAAAACGACGGTTGCAGAAATTTTATCGGGCGCATTTTGCGGAACGTGAATGATTTCGCCCTGCGGGTCGCTGGTTACTTTCAGGCTTTTGTGCCAGCCGAGCCAGTTCGGTTTGAGCAAATACGCTTTGACGATTTTATTTTTCAAATCCGGCACAAACAATTGCCCGCTTTGCGGCCAGTAATGGCCGAACACATGCAAATAAAGCGTCGTGTTTCCATTTTTATCAATTTTCTTCGTGCATCGCCCCCACGGCAATTGCGTCGGAAACGGACTGGCGGTCGTGCCGTAAATCGCTTCGCCGTTCACCTTCATCCATTTGCCGACCGCGGCAAGACGTTCGACAGACGCTTCAGGAATTTCACCCAACGAATTCGGACCGACATTAAGCAAATAATTTCCGCCCTTGCTGGCGATGTCCACGAGATTGGTGATGAGCGTCTCGGCGGATTTCCAATTCGTGTCCGCGGATTTGAAACCCCACGTGCGATTCATCGTCATGCACGTTTCCCAATCTTTGCCGGGAATACCCGTCGGCGGAATTTTATTTTCCGGAGTTTCGAAATCGCCGGTGCGTTTCTTCGCGTCGAGGCGGTTATTGACGACCATGTTCGGCTGCAATTTTAGCAACGGCAGAATTTTTTCCGCGCGTTCGGTGTTCATGCCCACCGGGGTATCAAACCAAAATTCCGCGACCGGCCCGTAATTGGAAAGCAGCTCTTTGATTTGCGGCACGTCCACTTTATCAATGAAATCATCCATGCTGCCTTCCTGCGCCTCGTCCCAGTGATTCAGTTTGTCCACCGTCGGCTGGCCGGTTTTGCTTGGCGCCGCCGCGCCGCCAGGATGATTCCAATCCTGCGCCTGCGAATAATAAAATCCAAGCTTGATGCCTTCGCGTCTGCAAGCGGCGGCAAGTTCCGCGAGCGGGTCGCGCTTGAACGGCGTCGCGTCGTAAATGTTGAACGCGCTCGCCTGCGAATGGAACATCGCGAAGCCGTCATGATGTTTCGCTGTGATGACAATGTATTTCATGCCTGCGCGCTTGGCGATTTTCACCCATTGCTCGGCGTTGAAATTCGTCGGGTCAAATTGCTTCGTGAACGCCTGATAATCGGCGACCGGAATTCTGCCGCGATTCATAATCCATTCGCCGCCACTCGCGTTGACCGGTTTGCCCTGATAAAAACCGGCGGGCACGGAATAAACGCCCCAATGAATGAACATTCCAAACCGCGCCGCGCGCCACCATTCCATGCGTTGATTGTGCGTCGCGCCAAATTCATCGTTCCACATCTGCAATTCCGGCGTCGGCGCATTTGTATCCGGCGCCATCGAAAACGACGGCGCGGAATCGCGCAACGCCGGCGCGACATTGGTTCCGGCGTCAGCGTCAGAAAGTTGCGGCGGCACATTTGTCACGTCCTGAGCAAATAATTTTGTTCCGGCAAATAAAATTGCCGCGAGCGCGATTCGTGAAATGAATTTCAATTTAGTCTGGTTCATTTTTGGTCCGGTTATTTTGTTTTTGGTGAGCCGTAATAATTTTCAATTCCCGGCGCGTTGACCGGTTCAATTTTCAAATCGTCCGGCGACAATTTTTCATCCGCCGAAGTCAGTAAAACCGTTTCGCCTTTTTTCAAATCAATCACCGTCACCGGCTGGCCATCTTCCATTTCCGTCGTCAATTTGAATTCACGACTTCCCGATGCGACAATTTTTCCTTCAAGGCTCGTGCTCACGCGGCACGGATTTCCGGCGAGGCTCGTGATTTGCACGAATTTTGTTTTGCCATTTTTGCGAACGGCGGAAACTTCAAATGCGCCTTCCGCCCGCAATTTGTCGAAGCTCACGTCTTTCCATGAATCCGGCACGGCTGGGAAAACGCGGATGTGCGTGCCAAACGTGCTCACGCTCCAGCTTTGCAAAACGATTTCCATGATGGACGACGCGCCCGACAGCGGCGTTTCGATGACCGGGCCAGCTTCGATATACATCGTGTTCGGCAAAATTGTTTTCGGCTTGTCCAAAAATTCTTCCAGATATTTCACCGAATCGTCTCCCCGTCCGAGCCACGACGACATCGCGCTCGCGCCGGTGTAGGAATATCCGCGCCACGCTTTGGGCATCGAAGCCCAATAGTCGAGAGATTTTTCAATCAATGGCTTGTCGTTCGTGGATTGCGGGTCAACCAAATGCAGCGGATAAACTGAAAACATATGCGAGAAATGACGATGCGAAACTGCGAACGGCTGGTCGCTGCCAACCATGTAACCATTTTCATTTGTCGGATTCGGCGCGAGATTTTTTAACGTGTCCTGCCATTTTGATGCGAGCGGGTCGTTCAAATTAAATTTCTCGTTGATGGCGAGCAACGTGTTCAATCCCCAGCGCAACAGCGACAAGTCGTAGTTGGAATCATGAACCAACGCGTTCCCTGTGCCGTTTGGATTCGGATATTCCGGCGAAAGCGAAAGCGCCAGGTGCAATTTCCCGTCCTCGCCTTTAGAAAGCAGATGCAGATAATATCCAACCGCGCGTTTCAGTTTAGGATAAAGGCCGTCTTTGCCGTTCATTTCCGCGCCAAGCAATAATTTTTCGTCGCCGGAGTAGCGATATTGGAGCCAGTAATTGTGCAGCACCCATGTCAAATCGCCACGCTCCAAAATTCCGCTCGTCGCCTTGTCATCCGCCACCGCGCGCCTGCCATCGAAAGGACTTGAACGTCCGACGCCTGCAGAATCGTCGCGCCATTGTTCAGGGACATTGTTGATAAAATTTGTAAAGTCGTTGTCAATCAAATGCGTCAGCGATTCGCCGAGTTCCAAACGGTTCGCAGTGTAAACCGGCCAGTAAGTGAGTTGGATGTTCAGATTCCACCAGATGTGCGGCCATGGCGTTTTACGGAACCACGGGCCCATTAAATCAATCGCCGGACGGTCGGCGCGCGTGGCCGAACCGAGTTTATACATTTGAATCCAGTAAAAACTTTCCATCCGCGCGTCAGGAATCGAAAGAAAACTTTTCTGATAAAAATCGTGCCACCACGCGCGGTGCGAGGCGACGAAGCCGTCGAATTTTTCGTTTAATGCGGATTTAATTTGCGCGATGGCTTTCGTTTCCGCCGGCGTATTCGTCGCAACGTAATCCACCGTGAAGAAAAACAAGCGGTGATTGGATGATAAATTTGTTTCCGCCCATGCAACGACGTAACCACCGCCGGTTTTGAAATTTTGCCGGCACCAGCTCACTCCATCTTCGAAACCGAAAGCCGCCTTGGGATTCTTTTCACTTTCAGGAATTTCCTGTCCCTGCGCCTCGGCATGAGCCGGATTCGGCGGGAGATATTCAAATTTAATGATTTCCGGCATGGAGTGAATTTTAGGCGTCATCGTAAAACTTCCAGTCAGTTCAATCACATTCACCAAATCGTTTGCGTGAGTGAACGAACGCCATTGAATGTCATCGTAAACAGTTTTCAATTCGCCGCGCGCTTCAGCGTTCCATAAATCCAAGCGCATCGTTCCGCCGGTCGGTTTCCCTTCCGGCACGAGCACAAACCGCCCAATCGCCACGCGGTCGCCTTTGTCCGTCACATCGGAACGGCCAACGTCCCATTGCAACGCATTCGTGCCGTCGGAATAAATCATCGCGCCCAGCAATCCGTTGCCGATGAACGCGCCGCTTTCCCACGTTGTCGGCAATTTGTCCCAGACCAAATCCTGTTTCGCCAAAAAATTTTCCCAATCCACCGCGTTGGTGGCTTGAATCGCATTTGCTGAAACAACGAAAAAACGCGCGGTGATGACGGCGAAGAAAACAATTCGGCTCAATTTGTTCATGTGGTTTGTTGAAAATGCCGGAGACAATAACGCGAGTAAAGTTTATATCCGGTTTGACATTTTACTTCACCGCAGACGGCAGGAAAAATCAAAAGTTACAATTGAAGAATATTTGGCGGTTATTGTTTCGCCAAATCGGATTGATATTGATGGATGCCTTCCAGTTCTTTGACCGCGCGTTCGCGCAATGGGCCGTCGGGAAACGTTTCGACCCATTGAATAGCCGATTTGAAATCCTTGTAAGCCCATTCATTGAGGACGGTCATCACGGCTTCGTCCTGCGCGCTACCGGCGGGAATTTGCTCAAGCACAAGTCCGGCGGCATCGGACGGGTCGGTGGACGCCAAAACGTAGACGACACGATGAATCATTTTATCGCGGTCGTCGCCCGCTGGTTGGTCGGCCACAAACTTGAGCGCGGATTTGAAATCACTGGCCGCCCATTGTTGCACGATATTTTCCGCGACACCGCCGGGCGCTTGAAGTTGTTGCGCCGCTTCGATGGCGCGACGCGGGTCTTTTTGCCCAAGGCCCAAACACGCGGCCTGCACTGCATCGTCGCGCTCGTCGCCGTCGGGCATTTTGGAAATGTATTCGAGCGCGGCGGTAAAATTTGTCGCCGCAAGGTTGCGCATCCATTGAATCAAGGCCATGCGGTCCGTGAATGCGCTTGTATTGGCAACGGCGTTGGTTGCGGATTGAACAGTTGCCGTTGTGATTTCGTCGGAAACAGAATTTTGATTTCGGGCGTTAAGTTGTTGTGGAAGGATTTTTGGAATCGTTTTCTCCGTGACCGTGGTTGATGGCTGCGGTGAAGTGCCGGAATTTGATTGACGCAAATGGAGTGCAATGATGCCCGCCGTCAAGGCGATGCCAACAAATATGACGATTCTCCCTTTCACAGTTTGAACGGATTTTCCAATTCTTCGCACAAAATGAAGCCGGCGGCAAATCTTTTTAAGACGTGCCGCCGACTGTTTGCAATTTGCGCCCGGATTATTCGCTAATCAAATTCCATTTTTGATTTGCGCCGCCGTTGGAATCCCATTGATCCATTTGCGTGGTTTTGGAAGTGCTTGAGCCCGGGTCTTCCAGCACTTTGCCACTGTTCAAATTGAAGAGCGTGATGCTTCCATCCGTGTTCCAGATTGGCCGCCATTGGTCGTCGCCGGACGAACCAAACGACCATTGGATGATGCCCGCGCCATTTGCAGTGGAAGCGCTTTGCACGACGGCGTCTTTGCCGCTCTTGACGCTGTTGATTTGATAATAGCCGTCGGTCGTCGGAATAAATGTCCATTGCAAGTTCACGCTGCTGCCTTGCGTCCATTGTGTGACCGCCGAGCCATTGGTCAACGAGCCCTGGTTGTTCAAGACCAACCCGCTCGCTTCGTTTTTCAATTCAAAATTGCCGTCCAGGCCGATTCCGTTGGTGGTGCCGCCGGAAAATAATTTCGCATTTCGGAATTGAATTTTCGCCGACGCCGCGCCGAGCGTGCCGTAGCAGCCGTATTTGGTGTAAAACGTTCCGCCGGGATTCGTGCCCTGCCAAACCAAATTGCCGTTCACATAAATGTAAGTCTGGTTGTTGTTCATGTCGTTGATACTGTTCAGGCGAAACCAATTGCCGTAAAGATTGCTCGCCAAAATTCCCGACGACGTGCCGCCGCCCATGCGGATGCTGCCGCCGCTATTGGTTTGTTCGCGAACGATGAGCCACGGACCCGTCGGCCCGTTGAAAATTTGATGGATGGATTCATTGGCCGATGGCGATGAAATCAAAACGTCCGCTTCAAATTGCCGCGAGCCGCTCGAATAATCGTCGTTGGGGCGGATTTCCGCGCGATTGGAATGATGATTCAGCAATTGAAACGTCTCAATACCTCCGGTGTTGTCGTATTCGCAATCGCCATTGTTAAAACTGCTGGGTGGCGGACTGATGGTTTTAAGAACGTCGTTGGATTCATATTCGAACCGTTCGGTGGGCGTGATTTGCGTCCAACCCGCGCCGAGTTGCGCCTGCGCCACCGCCGCAAGCAGAAATGTTGCGGACAATGTAATTAAGAGGCGACTGGAGTTTTTCATTTTCATATTTCCTTGTTTGGTTATCGACGGAAAACGTCCGCCTGCGTTTCCCCACAAGCTGGCTCAAGTTTGTTGACGCAAACCGGCAACAATTATTCAAATGCGAAGTAACTATTGTTCGCCGCATATTTAGGGAATTGCGAAAACAATCTCACAATCGCGGCTTCCGGGAAATCATACGTTTGTATGAGTCGGCTATTTATGACGCAAATAAAAGGCTAGATTAACAGCAACGGCAATCAGCACCGGCATCAAAATCAAGGCCACCATCCAAACGATGCCGCCTTTGCGGCCCAAATTAATTGTCCAGCCGATGCCGCGGCGTTTGGGAACCCAAATGCGCGTGTCCTTCCTGCTGCGATAAATGCCCAGCGACCAATTATCGAGATTGTTCCACTCGCTTTGGTTGAGTTCGTCCTGATTCAATTATTTCTCCACTTTATCGCCGGAAATTTCCAGGCAGATGGGATAAGCAATCGCATTCGGCCCGTCGCGCTTGACGTGTGCGACGCGGATGTTGTTCGTCACGCTGATTTCCACCGGCGCTTGCGTGCCGACAACGTAAGCTTTCGTGATTTCATTTTTGAATTCCGGCAAATCAATCAAACCGTCGCGCGGAATGCTGAACAGCGTGAAATACAATTTGCCCGGCTTGGTCGTGCAGCGCCAATCGTTACGTGCGAGAAAAACTTTTTTGCCGGTGTGATCTTTCGCCGAACCGTATTCGCCAAATTCTTCGCCGAATGGCGACGGCCCCGCGCCGTAAATCACGTCGTTGCCATACATTTTCAGCCAACGACCGGCTGAAAGTAAATTACTCACGCATTCCGCCGGAATCACGCCTTTGGAAGTCGGCCCGACGTTGAGCAAATAATTTCCGCCTTTGCTCGTGATGTCCACGAGTTTGAAAACAATTTCGCCCGGCGATTTCCAATCCGTGTCGTCTTTGCGAAAACCCCACGTGTGGTTCACCGTTGCGGGCACTTCAAAATAATTGGTCGCGCCCAAACTCGGAATCGCATTGTCGCCAGTCGAAACGTAATCGCTCACGATGTTCGTGCTCAATCGTCCGTCAATCAAACAGGCCGGCTGATTTTTTTGCACTGCGTCAACAAATTGCTGCGCACGTTCCTTCGTCATCACGCGCGGCGTGTCGAACCACACGAGACAAATCGGGCCGTAATGTTTCATCAACTCATCCACCTGCGGAATCGCTTTGTCGCGCAAATACCGGTCGTAAGCACCGCTGGAATCTTTCAAATCGTCCGAGCCGAAATCGTTCGTGTTGCCCATGCCGCCGGGTTCGTGCCAGTCCTGCGATTGCGAATAATAAAATCCGAATTTTAATCCATGCCGTGCGCAGGCTTCGGCCAATTCATGCAGCACATCGCGATGGAACGGCGTCGCGTCATAGACGTTGTAAGTGCTGTTCGTCGAATGATACATCGCAAAGCCGTCGTGATGCTTCGAAGTAATCACAATGTATTTCATGCCCGAGTCCTGCGCCATTTGCGCAATTTTGTCCGCGTCGAAATCCACCGGATTAAATTGCGTCGCGAATTGCTCGTAAGTTTTCACCGGAATCAAGCCGTTGTGCATAATCCATTCGCCGATGCCCGGAACGCGTTTGCCCTGCCACTCGCCCGCAGGAATCGAATAAAGCCCCCAATGGATAAACAAACCGAACTTCGCGTCTTTGAACCACGCCATTTTTTCTTCTTCAGACGCCGGCGCGGGCAACGGCGGCGGCAATTGCGTCATCTGCGGCGGCGAATGTTTAATATGCTTCTCATTGGTGCAACAGCCGTTCACAAGAATGGCCGCGAGGGAAAGTGAAAGAGATAGCGCGAAGAATGATTTGACTTTCATGCGCGACAGTTTGCGGAAAAAGAATTTCAACGCAAGCCTGCGTTTTTTCGTCACGCACAAATGCCTCTTGCAAAAAAAAATCTGCGATTTAGTCTGTCAACCATGACGGCCAAACAGGTTGACGCGACCAATCATCAGAAAATTTCCGCGCTCGGAGAATTGGTTCTCTCCGGCGGAAAGGTTTCGCGCGAGGACGCCATGTTCCTCTTTAATCTGGAAACTTCCGCCGACATTTTGGATTTGCTCTCGTGGTCAAATCGCATCCGCGAGCATTTCAAGGGAAACAAAATTCATCTTTGCTCCATCGTCAATGCCAAGGCCGGAGCGTGTTCCGAGAATTGCAGCTTCTGCGCGCAATCGTCCTTTTATCAAACCGGCTCGCCGAAATACGGATTCGTTGACCCCGAACCCGTGAACGAAGCTGCGGAAGAGGCGAATAAGAATAATGTCACCGCCGTCGGACTTGTCGCCGCATGGAAAGGTTTGAACGAAGGCCCGATGCTCGATGAAGTGTGTGACCGCATCAAGGAAATGAAAGCCGGCGGCAAAACGCGACCCGACGCCTCGCTCGGCATCATTAAAAAACAAGCCGTCGCCGACCGCTTGAAAGAAGCCGGACTCGAATGTTACGGTCACAATCTCGAAAGCTCGCGCCGCTTTTTCCCGCAGACGTGCACGACACACACCTTTGACGACCGCCTTGAGACCATCGGCTATCTGAAAAAGGCGGGCATCAAGATTTGTTCCGGCGGCATCATCGGCATGGGCGAGACGCGCGAAGACCGATGCGACCTCGCGTTCGAATTACGCGCCATCGGTGCAAATGTAGTTCCAGTAAATATTTTGAATCCGATTCCAGGCACGCCGTTCGAGAAAAACGAGCCGCTACCCGTCATGGAAATTTTAAAAACCATCGCGTGCTTCCGTTTTATTTTGCCGCGACAGGAAATCATGATTGCCGGTGGACGCACGGTGAATCTCCGCGACGCGCAAAGCATGATTTTTATGGCCGGTGCCAGCGCGTTGATGGTCGGCAATTATCTCACCACG
>Ga0070741_10018175_pt1 | contig 11436 bp, 9 predicted proteins | sample Coa_R1_4_FD_66440 | JGI IMG/M metagenome (GOLD analysis project Ga0070741, IMG submission 66440) | Surface soil microbial communities from Centralia Pennsylvania, which are recovering from an underground coalmine fire - Coalmine... | ecosystem: Environmental > Terrestrial > Soil > Unclassified ...
TGGGCCGTGACACGTGCTGTTGGGCGAGCACCCCGGGGTCCCCGCCGCGCGTGTCCCAGCGCGGTGGGGTGGCTCGGTGGGGCTGCGAGGCGGCAGGACCCGCGATCGACGGTCAATTCAAGTGCCTTTCGGAATAGGCGCGGCGCCCGCGGCCGGTCCGGGCGGACCTGTTGAGGCGCAGTCCCCTCGCCCGGCCGAAGCCGTTCACGGCAACGTCAGGGGTGTGCACGGGACACGGCCCGTGTCAGCCGGCTGACAGAGGCGCCCGGTGCAGAGGCTCAACCTCCTCCCTATCCGGAGCCAACCTGGATAGCCGGGCTGGCGCACCTGTTGCACAGCCCCCGGCCGGATTCGATCGGTGATCGCCAGGCTCCAGCCGTTGAAACAGATCGCGCACCGGGCCCGATGGCCCGAGTGGCACACTCTGAGCGCGCGCCGTCCGCTCCTCTGGGGTGCGGGCTCGGGGGCGGCGCTGCTCGCCGCCCTGGCTGCGGCGTTCTTCGTGAGCGTCGTTCGCGGCCTGCCGGACGAGGACGCCGTCCGGCGGATCGGGGCCATGGACCAGGCGACGACCGTCGTCGACCGCAGCGGCCGCGTCGCCTTCACGATCTTCCGCGAGCAGCGGATCGAGGTGCCGCTCGCCGCCATGTCGCCGCACCTGATTCGCGCCATCCTCGCGATCGAGGACCAGCGGTTCTACGCGCATCGAGGATTCGACATGTACCGCATCGCGGCGGCGGCCTGGGCCGATCTCCGCCATCGCCGCGCGGCGCAGGGCGGCAGCACGATCACGCAGCAGCTCGCCCGCCAGTGCTTTCTGAGCCCCGAGAAGACACTCCGGCGCAAGCTGCAGGAGCTGCTGCTGGCGTTCCGGATCGAGCGCGTGTACACGAAGCCGCAGATCCTCGAGCTGTACTTGAACAAGGTCTATTTCGGCGACGGCCGCTACGGCGTCGAGGCGGCGGCGCGGGGCTACTTCGGCAAGCCGGCGTCGGATCTGACGGTGGCCGAAGCCGCCACGCTGGCCGGACTGGTGAAGTCGCCGTCGACCTACGCGCCCACCGTGAGCGTCGCGCGCGCAACCGCGCGGCGCAACGTCGTGCTCCAGGCCATGCTCGACACCGGCGCCATCGATCGCGCGACGTGGCAGCAGGCGCGGGCGGCGAGGATGACGCTGCGGAGCACGCTGCCCTCCCAGGAGCCGCACGGCCAGTACTTCAAGGAGCAGGTGCGGCGCGAGCTCGTGGATCGCTTCGGCTGGGAGCGCGTCTATCTCGGCGGGCTGCGCGTCTTCTCCACCATCGACCTGGCGATGGAGGAGCAGGCCGAGGCGGCCGTGCGCGCGTCGCTCGAGGCGCTGACGCGCCGCCGTGCGGCCGCGTACGCGCGCGCGCCCTCGATCGGCGCAGCGGACCAGCCGCTGCAGGCGGCGCTCATCGCGCTCGACCCTCGGACCGGCGAGGTGCGCGCCATGATCGGCGGGCGCGACTTCGGCGAGAGCCCGTTCAACCGCGCGGTGCAGGCCAAACGCCAGCCTGGCTCCGCCTTCAAGCCGTTCGTGTACGCCGCGGCGCTCGAGATGGGCTATTCGCCCGCGAGCGTCATCGATCACCTGGACGATCCCATCGACACGCTGCAGGGCGCCTGGACGCCCGAAGACGAGCACGCGACGGCCTCGTCGATGACGCTCCGGGCGGCGCTCCGCACGTCGAGTAACCGGGCCGCGGTCCGTCTGCTGCAGCAGGTGGGAATCGACCGCGCCGTGCAGTACGCCGGCGCGATGGGGATCGGCCCGCTGCCGCCCGTGCCGTCGCTCGCGCTCGGCTCCGGCGAGGTCACGCTCGAGGCGCTGACGACGGCCTACGCCGCGTTTGCGAACCGCGGGTTCGTGCCCGAGCCTGTGCTGATCCGGCGGGTCGAGGACCGCGATGGCCGCGTGCTGTACGAGCACCAGCCCGGCGGGCGGCGCGCGATCAAGGCCTCGACGGCGTTCCTGATGGCTAGCATGCTGGCCGACGTGGTCAACGCCGGAACCGCGGCCCGCGCGCGGAGCCTCGGCTTCACCAGGCCCGCCGCCGGCAAGACCGGGACCACGAACGACTTCAACGATGCCTGGTTCATCGGCTTCACGCCCCGGCTCGTCGCGGGCGTCTGGGTCGGCTTCGACCGGCCGCAGACGATCCTGCCGCGGGGCTTCGCCGCCGAGGTCGCCGTCCCGCTGTGGGCCGCCTTCATGAAGCGGGCGACCGCGAACGACCCGCCCGACTGGTTCGATCCCCCGCCCGACCTCACCACCGCGGCCGTGTGCCGGATGTCGGGCAAGCTCGCCACCGAGGGCTGCGAGGACGTCGAGGTCATCGAAGGCGGCCGCGCCGTGCACCGCTCGATGGTCTACACCGAGTACTTCGTCAAGGGCACCGAACCGACCTCGTCGTGTGATCTGCACCAGCGCCGCGGTCTACTCGGACGAATTGCCGGCCTCTTCGGGCTCGATCACCCGCCGCCCGCCATCGTGCCGCCGCGTCCGGTCGAAGAGGGGATGGGCGCGCCACGACCGCCTCAGGAGCCGCCGCCAGCGGCGTCCGGCGCCGCCGCGCCGAAACCCCGGAAGCGCGGCTTCTGGAAGCGCCTGTTCGGAATCGGCAACTGACCCGTCGGTCTACTCGGTGAACCGGTACTTCAGCAGCACCCACAGCGCCACGATCCCGTCGCGCCACGTGATCTTCTTGCCTTCCTGATACCCGCGCCCGTCGTACGTGATCGGAATCTCGTACACCCGGTACCCGCGTTTGAACACCTTTGCCGTGATCTCGGGCTCGATGCCGAAGCCGTTGGACCTGAGCGTCATGGAGCGCAGCACGTCGATGCGCATCGCCTTGTAGCACGTTTCCATGTCGGTCAGCATCGTGTTGTAGAGGATGTTGGTCGCCAGCGTCAGCAGGCGGTTGCCCAGGTAGTGGGAGAACAGGAAGACGCGGTGGCGGCCCAGGAAGCGGGACCCGTAGACCACGTCGGCGCGCCCCTGGCAGATGAGCTCGATGAGCTGCGGGTACTCCTCGGGCGAGTACTCAAGGTCGGCGTCCTGGATGATCAGCAGATCGCCCGTGACCGCGGCGAACCCGCGCCGCAGCGCCGCACCCTTGCCCTGATTGACCGGCTGCCGGATCAGCGTGAAACCCAGCTCCCGCTGCAGCGCCGCGAGGATCTCGCTCGTGCCGTCCGTGGAGCAGTCGTCGACGACGATCAGCTCGATCCGCAGGTTGACGGCGAGCACGCGCCGGATGATTTCCTCGACCGTGGCGCGCTCGTTGTACACCGGCATCACGACCGAGAGAAGCGGGTTGGGCGGGACCAGGCTGGCGCGGCGGGCGAGCGACGAGAGTGCAGCCTGGCGGCCGCTCGCAGCCGGCGGATTCTCGCTCATGGAGCGCCCCACCGTACCACAAACTCCGGAGGTGAGGAAGCGAGCAGCGGAGTGATACGATGCGTCGAGGCCATGGCGTTCGGCGACATCCTCGGGCACGATCGGGTTCTGGCGCGGCTCGTGCGCGCGATCGCGGCCGAGTCGCTGCCCCCGAGCCTGATCTTCGACGGCCCCGCCGGCGTCGGCAAGTGCCTCGCCGCGATCGCCGTCGCGCAGGCCCTCAACTGCTCGCGCCGCCGCGGCGAGCCGCCCGCGATCGATGCCTGCGGCGCCTGCCCCTCGTGCACGCGGATCGCGCGCGGCCTGCACGCCGATGTCCTCGTCCTGTCGCCCGGCGAGAGCGGCTCGATCAAGGTCGACGAGGTGCGCGAGATCATCGATCGCTCCTCGTACCGGCCGTTCGAGGGGCGCCGGCGCGTGGTCGTCGTCGATTCGGCCGAGGCGCTGGTGCCGCAGGCGCAGAACGCGCTGCTCAAGATTCTCGAGGAGCCGCCCGCGGCGACGGTCTTCATCCTCGTCACCGCGCAGCCCGATCGCCTGCTGCCGACGGTCCGCTCCCGCTGCCCGCGGCTGCGATTCGGGCCGCTCGAGCCCGATGTGATCGCCCGCGCGCTCATGGCGCGGGGGCAGAGCGAGACCCGGGCGCGCGCGCTCGCTGCCGCGGCCGGCGGCAGCCTGGGCCGGGCGCTCGAGATGACCGCCGATGCGGCGGCCGCACGCCAGGTGGCCGAGCAGGCCCTGCGGCGCGCCGCCGCGACCGACGATCCAAGGCGCCGCCTCGAGGGCGCGAAGGACCTGCTCGCCGGGACCGGCGCGGGCGGTGTCAGCGACCGCGCCCGGCTGGCGCTGCATCTCCGCGCGATGGCCTCGCTGCTCAGGGACGCCGAGCTCGTCGGTGCCGGCAGCGCCGGGGCGCTGGCCAACCCCGATCTGCGGCCCGCCGTGGAACAGCTGGCGCGCGCCTACGCGGGCGAGCGGGGGCTCCGCGCCTTCGGGGCCGTGGACGAGGCGCTCGCCGCGCTCGACCGGAACGCCGGCGTCAAGATCGTGGCAGACTGGGTCATGCTGCGGGTCTGAGACAGGAGGAGCGCGAGGCGTCAGCCGAGCGCCAGCGACGCGTGAACGCGCCAGAGGCCGTCCGTCTCGTTTCGATCAAGCTCTCGCCGGTTGGCCGCGCGGGGACGTACGTGCTCGATGGCCGCGCGGCCGCGTCGCCGCCCGCCCCGGGCGATCCGGCTGTCGTCCAGACCGAGAACGGGACGGCGATCGGCACCGTCGTGCCGGCGATTCCGCAAATCCAGGCCCGGCGCCGGCCGCCGCCCGACGCGCCACAGCGCGTCGTCCGCCTCGCGACCCGCGACGACATCGTCGCCCGCCTCAAGCAGGAGCGGCGGGAGCGGGAGGCGCATCGCGTCGCGCTCCTCAAGATCCGCGAGCGGGGCCTGCCGATGAAGCTGACGCGCGTCGAACAGGCGTTCGACGGCTCGCGCCTCGTCTTCTACTTCACGGCGGAGGGGCGCGTCGATTTCCGGGAACTCGTGCGCGAGCTCGCCGCCGAGTTCCACACGCGCATCGAGATGCGCCAGATCGGCGTCCGCGACGAGGCGAAGATGCTGGGCGGCTACGGCACTTGCGGGCGTCCACTCTGCTGCACGACCTTCCTGACCTCGTTCGAGCCGATCTCGATCAAGATGGCCAAGCAGCAGGACCTCAGCCTCAATCCCTCGAAGCTCTCGGGGCTGTGCGGACGGCTGAAGTGCTGCCTGCGCTACGAGCTGCCCAACGCGAAGGGCGTCGTGCACGGCGGCTGCGGAAGCGAGGGCGGCTGCCGCAATCCGTCGGGATGCGGCGCCGGCGGCTGCGGATCGAGCTGCGCGTGCGGGAAGGCCTGACTGTTCGCGGCCGTAGCGTCGGGAGTGGGAGGCGGTGAAGCCGCGAATTGCGATCACGGCCGGCGATCCGGCCGGCATCGGACCGGAAATCGCCGGCCGGGCGGCGGCGGATCCGCGCGTCACGGCGGTGTGCGAGCCGATCGTCTACGGCCCGCCTGCGGAAGGCGCCTTCGCCCCCGGCGTGTTGAGCGCGGCGGCGGGCCGCGCGGGCTACGAGGCCCTGGTCCACGCGGTGCGCGATGTGCAGGCCGGCCGGGCCGACGCCCTGGCGACGGCGCCCGTCAACAAGGCGGCGTGGCGGCTGGCCGGCCTCCCGTGGAGCGGCCATACCGACCTGCTCGCGCACCTGACCGGCGCGCGTCACGTGGCGATGATGTTCGAGTCCGAGGCGCTGCGCGTTGTCCTGGCGACGATTCACATTCCGCTCGCCGAGGTGCCGCGGGCGCTGACCCGCCCGTCGCTCGAGGCGACGATCGAGCTGACCGCGCGCGAGCTGCCGCGCTTCGGAGTTGCGGCGCCGCGGATCGCCGTCGCCGGAATGAACCCGCACGCGGGCGAGCACGGGCTCTTCGGGCGCGAAGAAGAGGACGTGATCGCGCCCTCGATCGCCGCCTGCCGGAGCCGGGGCATCGACGTCTCGGGCCCCTATCCGGGCGACACGGTGTTCCTGCGCGCGCGCCGCGGCGAGTTCGACGCGGTCATCGCCTGCTACCACGATCAAGGGCTGATTCCGGTCAAGCTCCTCGCGTTCGGGCGCGCCGTGAACGTGACGCTGGGGCTGCCGTTCATCCGGACGTCGGTCGACCACGGCACAGCGTTCGACATCGCGGGCAAAGGGATGGCCGACGCCGAGAGCCTGGTAGCGGCGGTGCTGCTGGCCGCGAGGCTGGCCTCGAACGGGCGGGGGCATGAAATCGCAGACCGGGCGTGAGAGGACCGACACCACCGTTGCCGAGAATCGGAAGGCGTTCCACGACTTCCATGTCCTCGACACGTTCGAGGCCGGCCTCGTGCTGCTGGGGACCGAGGTCAAGGCCGTCCGCGAGCGGCGGGTGAACCTGCGCGACAGCTTCGCGCGTGTGGAGGATGGCGAGGTCTTCCTCTATAACGTTCACATCAGCCCGTACAGCCACCGCGGCTACGCGGACCACGAGCCGATGCGCCGCCGCAAGCTCCTGCTCCACCGCGGCGAGATCCGGAAGCTGATCGGGCGGACCGTCGAGAAGGGGATGACGCTCGTCCCGCTCCGGATGTATCTGAAGAACGGCCGCGTGAAGGTGGCGCTCGGCCTCGCGAAGGGCAAGAAGGAATACGACAAGCGCGAGGCCATCAGGCGGCGCGAAGCCGATCGCGAGACGCGCGCGGCCGTCAAGGAGCGGCGGTAGATCGCCTTGGCCGCCCCGTCCCGCTCCGTCCGCGCGGCGCTCTGGGTCCTGGTCGGGCCGACGGGGCGAATCTTGATCGGCCTCGCAGGCGGCGTCGTCGTCGGAGTCACGGCGCCGACGGTCGGCGCCGCGATGAAGCCGATCGCCGACGCGTTCCTGCGCCTCATCAAGATGGTCGTCGCGCCGCTCGTTTTCTCGACCCTCACCGTGGGCATCGCCGGAGCGGGCGACTTCAAGGCGATGGGCCGGATCGGGCTCAAGGCGCTGGTGTACTTCGAGGCCGCCACGACGGCGGCCCTCGCGCTCGGCCTCTTCCTGGTGAACGTGCTCAAGCCGGGCAGCGGCGCGCCGGCGCTGGACGGCCGCGCGGCGGTCGCCGCCGCGGCCTCGGCCCCGCCGAACGTGCCCGATCTCCTGCTGCACCTCGTGCCGTCCTCGATCGTCGACGCGATGGCCCGCGGCGACGTGCTCCAGATCGTCGTCTTCTCGACGCTGTTCGGCGCGGCGCTCGCCTCGCTCGGCGCGGCGGGCCGCCCGGTCGTCGACGTGCTGGAGGCGACCATGCACGTGATGTTCAGGGTGACAGGGTACGTGATGGCGCTCGCCCCGATCGGTGTCTGCGCAGCCGTTGCGGCCGCGCTCGGCACGGGCGGCGTTGGCCTGCTCGCCTCGCTCGGGCGGCTGATTGCCGTGATGTATCTCGGCCTCGCCCTGTTTGCCGGCCTCGTGCTCGCCGCCGTGTCGCGGCTCATCCGCGTGCCGTTCGGCTCGTTCGCCGCGGCCGTACGCCAGCCGTTTCTGATCGCATTCGCGACGGCGAGCTCCGAGGCGGCGCTCCCCGCCGCGCTCGACGCGATGGAGCGCTTCGGCGTGCCGAGGAACATCGCAGGCTTCGTGCTGCCGACCGGCTACAGCTTCAACCTCGACGGCACGACGCTGTACCTGTCGGTTGCCAGCGTGTTCGTCGCCCAGCTGGCGGGCGTGCACATGACCGCCGGCCAGCAGCTGATGATGATGCTGACGCTGATGCTGACGAGCAAGGGCGTGGCCGGCGTGCCGCGCGCCGCGCTCGTCGTCCTCACCGCCGCTCTCGCGCAGTTCGGGCTGCCGCTCGAGGGCGCGGCCGTCCTGCTCGGCGTCGACCAGATCCTCGACATGGGCCGCACGGCGGTCAACGTGATGGGCAACTGCCTGGCGTCGGCGGTCGTCGCGCGCTGGGAAGGCGTCTTCGACGACGAGCGGATGCTGGCGTTCCGAGGGGCCGAGGCCGTAGGCCGCGGGGCGCGGATTGCGCGGCGAAGGTCGGAAGCGGGGGCATGACGCGAATCGTCGTCACCGGCGCGCACGGGCAGCTCGGGGGCGCCGTCGTGCACGAGCTCGCCCGCGGGCACGAGGTCGTGCCGCTCGGGCGGGCGGATCTCGATCTGACGCACGACGCCGACGTCCGGACCGCGATCGCGCGGCTGCGTCCCGACGTCGTCGTCAACTGCGCGGCCTACAACGACGTGGACGGGGCGGAGGACCACCCGCTCGACGCCCTCGACGTCAACGCGTTCGCAGTCCGGACGCTCGCCCAGGCCGCAGCCGAGGCAGGCGCGGCGCTCGTCCACTACAGCACCGATTTCGTGTTCGACGGCTCCGCGAATGCGCCGTACACCGAGCAGGATCGGCCCAACCCGCGCGGCGTCTACGCCGCGTCGAAGCTGCTCGGCGAGTGGTTCGCCGCCGACGCGCCGCGCGCCTACATCCTGCGCGTCGAGAGCCTGTTCGGCAGCGTGCCCCCGGACCGGCCGCCCAAAGGCAGCCTCGCCGGGCTCCTCGCCGCGCTCCTCGAGGGGCGCGAGGCGCGTGCGTTCGAGGATCGCGTCGTCTCGCCGACCTTCGTCGTCGACGCCGCGTGGGCCACGCGCCGGCTGCTCGAGACCACCGCGCCGCCCGGCCTCTATCACTGCGTGAACTCGGGATTTGCGACGTGGGTGGAGGTCGCGCGCGAGCTGGCCCGGCAGCTGGGCGTCGAGCCGCGCATCGTGCCCGTGCGGATGGCGGACATGACGCTCAAGGCCGCGCGGCCGCATTACTGTGTGCTGTCGAACGCGAAGCTCGCGGAGGCGGGCATCGTCATGCCGCCGTGGCAGGACGCCATCGCACGGTACCTGAAAGCCCTGCCGAACGTCGCTGTCCCGCGTGCGGCCGGGTGACGAAGCGCTGCGGGAGCCCGCGATGGCGGAGAGGCGGTTGGGACCCGCCCGCCGCCCGCTCGCGTCGCCGCCTCGCCGCGATGCCTGGCGCGCGGCTTTCCCGCGTTCGCCGCTCTCGGTGTGGCGCGAGCTTCGACCGCGCGGCTCGACCCCGCAGGCGCGGACCGCTACAGCTCGGTCGCCGCCAGCTGTGCGACCATCCGTCCGATCGCCAGGCAGGAGGTGAGTCCCGGCGACTCGATGCCCGCTGCGTGCACGACAGCGGGGTTCAGCCGGTCGCGGCTGATCAAGAAATCGGCGAAGGACTCGCTGGGCGGGTGGAGCTTCGGGCGGATGCCGCTCCCCGACAGCCGCAGATCGGCGAGGGTGATCTGCGGCAGCAGCCGGCGCGCCGGCTCGAGAAACGCCTCGACGGGCAGCCGGTCGGTCTCGTAGTCGTCCTTCCGCTCCTGGTACCGGACGGTCGGCCCGAACAGCACCGCGCCGGCCAGGTTCTTGGTGATGTGCGTGCCGAGCGAGTGCCCGTCTGCGTGCGGCAGCGGGTAGACGAGGCCGTTGACCAGGGGCCGCTTGGCCGGCACGAGCTCGGCGTACTCGCCGCGGCACGGGTAGATCGTGAACGCCTCTCCTCCGAGCATCCGCGACACCTCGTCGGCGTACAGCCCGGCGGCGTTGACGACGGTTCGCGCGACGATCGTTTCCCGCTCGGTGCGAAGCGCGATGCCCTCCGTGCTGCGGTCGGCGCCGAGGAGGCGGGTGGCCGGCAGGAAGATCGCGCCCTCGGCCAGAGCCTGGCGGAGGAGCGTCCTGACGAGCGCTTCGGCGTCGACGATGCCGGTCTCCGGCGACCATATCGCAGCGACCGCCGCGACCGCGGGCTCGCGGCGGCTCACGAAGGCGCGGTCGACGAGCGCGAGGCGCTCGACGCCGTTGGCGACCGCCCGGCGGTAGAGCGTCTCGAGCGCCGCCACCTCCGACTCGTCGTGGGCGACGATGAGCTTGCCGCACCGCGCGTGCGGGACGCCGAACTGCTCGCAGAAGGCGTACAGCAGGGGCCGCCCCTCGAGGCAGAGGCGCGTCTTGAGCGACTCGGCCGGGTAGTAGATGCCGGCGTGGATGACGCCGCTGTTGTGCGTGCTCGTGTCGAGGCCGGGCCGGGCGTGCCGCTCGAGGATGCAGACGGACCGCCCGGCGGCGGCGAGGGCGCGGGTGCTCGCCAGACCGACGACTCCGCCGCCGATGACCGCGACATCGATGCTCGTCATGCCGGCACGGCCGCTGGGCGCGGATCTCCCAGAGGGCGTCACACCTCCGGCCGGTACCCGATTGCGGCGTAGTCCAGGTGCGTGAACAGCAGGCTGTTCAGGATGGCCGCATTCGCGTTGAGCGCGTGCACCGTGTCGGCGAGCGCCCGGGCGAGGGGGTCGGCGGAGGCGGCGATTGCCGGAGGCAGATCGGCGCTCTTCATCTTGATGTGCTCGGGCACCGGCGCGCTGTAGCGGATGGTCACGCGCTCGAACCCGGCGGCCCGCAGCAGGTACTGCAGTGTCTCGGGATGGACGGGCCGCACGTGCGTGAGGTCGCGGATGTAGCTGCTGAAGAACGCGAGCCAGCAGGCGGGGTTGATGGTTTCGATCACGATCGGGGCGCCCGGCTTCAGCTTGCGGCTCGCCGTCGAGAGGAGCCGCAGCAGATAAGCCGGCTCGAGATGCTCCACGACCTGTGCCGCCATGACGCCGCCGAGGGCGGCGTCTCCCGCCGCTTCGAGGAACGCCAGCGCGTCGCCCTCGACGACGTCGAGCCCGTGCGCGCGGGCGACGGCGACCATGCCGCGGTTGAGATCCACGCCGCGGCCGCGGATGCCCGCGGCTGCCAGCGCCGCAAGGAACTCGCCGCGGCCGCACCCCAGATCGACGACGTCCGCGGCTCCCTCGAAGAGGGGTACGTACGCCTGCAGCCTCGCCTGGACGTCCGGTTCGGATCCTCGGAACTCGTCTTCGAACGCCACATAGGTCGCCGCGTCGGCGTCCGCGCGGGGCGGCGGCCCGGCGCCGGCGCCATCGGCCTCAGGGCGTGGCGCAGCGGGCGCAGCGCGTTCGGGGGTCGGGGCGGCGGACCGGGCCGCGAGGTCGACGGCGCGTCTGAGGACGCCGACGGTCGATCGGAGCTCGTCGAGCGAGGCGAGCCTCGTCGCGAGAGCGTCGAGCCGTTCGGTCAGGCGCGCCTCGAGCTCGCGATCCTTGGTCTCGACGAAGGCGGTGATCTGCTGGAGGAAGACGAGCAGCGCCGTTCCGAGGCGCGCGAGCTCGTCGCGATCGATCGCGGCGCGCGCGCCGGCACCGACGATCGCGTGATCGAGCGCCGTGAGCGCGGCGTTGTACTGCCGGTCGGCGTCGAGCCGCTGCTGCGCCAGGATCTGCAGGCGATCCTCCATCCGACGGTATGTTACCCTCGCGGGCCGGCGGGGCGCCCGGCGCCCTCGGCCCGGCGTCCGGCCGTGCGCCGCGGCCGCGACGAGGCCCGTGCTAGAATCGCGT
>Ga0070741_10018176_pt1 | contig 11436 bp, 9 predicted proteins | sample Coa_R1_4_FD_66440 | JGI IMG/M metagenome (GOLD analysis project Ga0070741, IMG submission 66440) | Surface soil microbial communities from Centralia Pennsylvania, which are recovering from an underground coalmine fire - Coalmine... | ecosystem: Environmental > Terrestrial > Soil > Unclassified ...
TGCCGTCGCCCACGGTTGCGCAAATCAAGGACGCATTCACCTCGGGCGTTTCCCCGCACCTATGCCGGTGCGGAAGTTACACCGCGATCATCCAGGCGGTGCAACGCGCCGCAACTTCGATGGCGAAAAGGAGCAACTCATGATCGCGAACAGGAAGCAAGTCACGGAAGATTCCACGGACGTCTTCGGCGCATCGCTTTCGCGGCGCGGATTCGTGAAAACTGGCGGAGCCTTGCTCGTAGGTTTTGGTCTGCTCAAGGCGGATGGCGCGCAGAAAACCGTCGCAACAAACGGCAACAACTTGAATCCGGCTTCACCCCAATCCTGGATCGAAATTCATAGCGACAACTCAATCCTGATTCGCACTGGTAAATCCGATTTCGGCCAGAGCACAATCTTTACAGCGTACCGGCAGATTGCGGCCGAAGAGCTCAACGTGCCCGTCGAAGCGATCACCACAATTGTGTCGGGCGACACCGACCGCACCCCCGATGGCGGCGGTACCTTCGACTTACTCGGAGGCGGGATGCCGAATATTCGTAAGGCCGCGGCCTATGTTCATCAGGCGCTCCTCGAGTTAGCATCGCAGCAACTCGCCGTGCCCAAAGATCAACTTTCCGTCACGGGCGGCATTGTGTCGGGCGGCGGCAAGAGTTTGTCTTATGGAGACCTGGTCAAAAATCAGACATTGAACCTCACAATCCCTGTCAAAGGTGACGTGACCAGCATGTTCGGCTTGACCGTGGATGGAAATCCTCCGCTGAAACCGGTGAGCGAATACACGGTTGTCGGCAAATCCTTCCCTAACCCGGCCATCGCTTCGAAAGTCACGGCGAAAGAGACATGGGTCACGGATGTGCGTCTTCCTGGTGTACTGCACGCCCGTGTCGTGCATCCCAAGACGCTCGGCTCCAAGCTGATTTCGGTCGGCTCTCTGGACAAGGCGCGCTTTCCGAACACGCAAGTGGTGGTCAGAGGAAACCTGGTTGGCGTACTCGCTCCCACGGAATGGGAAGCCATTAAAGCCGCACAACAGGTGGCCGCCGGCACGAAGTGGACGGATTGGAAAGGGCTTCCCGGAAATCAACGCCTCTTTCCATTCCTAAAAGAGGACGCGGACTGGAAAGGCGCGCCGCCCGCGACCAGTCGCATGTCGAAAGGCGACGTCGCTTCCGCCCTGTCAAACTCGCCGAAGAAGCATTCTGCGACTTATCAACTTCCGTTTTTTAAGCACGCGCCCATCGGACCGACTGTGGCCCTAGCCGACGTTCGTTCCGACGGAACCGTGTATGTCTACACGCACACCCAGAATGCTCAGGCACTGCGCAGCGGCATCGCGCACATGCTCAGTACTTCGGTCAACAACGTAGTCGTGCGCACCTTTGCAGGACCGGGTCACTATGGCCGGTCGAATGGCGGCAACGCCGGTGCGGAAGACGAAGCTGTCATTTTGTCGCAAGCGGTTGGAAAACCGGTCCGGGTGCAGTGGATGCGTGCCGATGATTTTCAGTGGTCTACTCAATCGTCCGCATCCTATTCCGACGTGAAAATCGGCCTGGATGACCACGGGAATTTGACCGCGTTTGAGATCGACCACTATATGCCTGCGATGCAGGACGACCGTCTCGTGGGCGCAATTTTGGCGGGTCTGCCCACCATACCTGCTCCGAACGAAACCGGCTCTATATTCGGTATCGCGAACAGCACGCACGATCCGTGGATCTATGACGGCGCCCAGACCTTGCTCGAACGCGCCTACGGAACATTCCAGATCGGTCAGAAAGCATCGCCGATTAACGTCGGATTGCGCGATCACAGCCTGAGAACGCCTGGACAATATCAGCAGAACTTCCCGCGCGAGCTGGCCATTACAGAAGCGGCAGTGCTCGCCGGAGTGGACCCTCTCGAGTTCCGCATCCGGCACGCGCGCGAGAAGCGAATCATTGGAGTGCTGGAGTCTGTCCGAGAGGCCTCGGGGTGGGAGACACGTTCGAAGCGGACAACCGCGGGCGGCGATGTGAGGCGAGGTCAAGGCGTAGCCCTCATGTTGCGCGGCGGAACCTACTGGGCCAGCGTGGCCCATATCGCCGTTGACATGAAGAGCGGCGCCATCAAAGTGGAGAAAATGACGATCTCGGTCGATCCTGGAATTGTCATCAACCCACTCCAGTTGAAGCGCCAGATTGAAGGTGGCACCGTCATGGGAATCAGCATGACGTTGCTCGAAGAACTTCGCTTCGATGAAAGCGGTGTAGTCTCTAGCGACTGGCGAAGCTACCCGATTGCGACCATGGCCGATCTTCCGGAGATCAACGTGGTTCTCATCAACCGGCCCGAAGTGGGTAAATACGGCCAAGGCTCGGAGGCTGCCAATGCTCTAGCTGCTCCTTCCATCGCCGGAGCCTTCTTGGATGCGACCGGCAAGGCCGCCCGCCGGCTTCCGCTAAAGCCGGATTACGTCCAGGCACTGCTGAGGGCCTGAGAACTTAACCCGATCGATCCAGCTAGCAAGTGAGAAGACTGGTCCAGTGCGCGTTTTGAGATAAACTTGATGCCACTGATCGGATGCACAACTGGATTTGCCTGGTGTGGTGCTTTGCGTGCGCACTCGGGCTTGAAGCGCAAGTTCAGGACATACCACAGCCGTCAAATCTGACGGCACAGGACTTAGCTCGCGGCCGCCAACTTTTCGAGGCCCAGTGCGCGCCGTGTCACGGCATGCAAGGCACCGGCGGCAAAGGCGCGAATCTCGCACAGCCGCGTTTGAAGCATGCGGCCGACGACAAGGGTCTCTTCTCGGTAATCAGGGACGGCATCCAAAATACCGGCATGCCCGGCGCATGGCAAATGACGGATCGTGAAATATGGCTTGTTGTTGCGCACATTCGCTCGCTGGGGCGCGTCGCGGAAGAGAAACTACCTGGAGATCCCGCCCGCGGTAAGGCGCTTTTTGAGGCCCAGGGTTGCCCGGCCTGTCATACCGTGAATGGCGTTGGCGGCAGCCTCGGTCCCGAACTAACCGAAGTTGGATCGCGCCGTAATTCTATCCGTCTGCGGCAATGCGTCCTCGAACCAGGTAAGGCTCTCCCCGACGGTTTCGTGGTCGTGCACGCGGTCCGGCAGGATGCTTCCGTTATAGATGGAATGCGCGTTAACGAAGATTCGTTCACTATTCAGATTCGCGATTTCGCCAATAACTTTCATTCCCTAAGGAAACAAGACTTAAAGACTCTCGAATATCTGCGAGAAACAACTCCCATGCCTAGTTATCGCGACAGGTTCTCGCCCGCTGAAGTGGATGACGTCGTCTCTTATCTGGCCAGTTTACGGGGACATTCATGAGGCTCGTGCTTTTCCTTTGCTTGCTGCCGTGCGCTGTTGCTGCTCAAGTACCCTATCAGCGCATCGTTAATGCGGATAGCGAGCCCGGAGTCTGGTTGACCTACTCCGGCAACTATCAAGGGCATCGATATTCGCGGCTCGATCAAATCACGCCCTCGAATGTTTCGCGCTTGCGGCCCGTCTGGGTTTACCAAACAGAAAATGCGAATGCAGAGGTGTCGCCCATTGTCGCAGACGGCGTGATGTATGTGAGCGAGGCGAACAACGTGGCCGCGCTCGACGTGCGCACTGGCCGCCCTTTGTGGGGTTGGAATCGCCCCGTTCCGAAAGATCTGAAGACCATTGGGTTCGGTCGCACAAATCGAGGAGTCGCCCTAATTGACGGCCTGGTTGTCGTAGGAACGTTGGACGCGCGCCTCATAGCGCTCGATGCGAAAAGCGGCATCGTTCGTTGGGACGCCGAAGTGGCCGACTACAAGTTAGGCTACTGCGTCACGGGCGCGCCCATCGCAATCGACGGCAAGATCATTACCGGTGTATCGGGAGGTGAAGCTGGCATTCGTGGTTTCGTTGATGCCTACGATGCGAAAACCGGCAAACGCGCCTGGCGCTTCTGGACTGTTCCCGGTCCTGGCGAACCCGGACATGAGACTTGGAGTAGCGATGCCTGGAAAACTGGCGGCGGGTCGAGTTGGCTCTCCGGTACTTATGACCCGGCGCTGAAACTCATCTATTGGGGCATTGGTAATCCGGGTCCGGATTGGAATGGAGACAGCCGGCCCGGCGACAATCTGTACACCTGTTCGTTAGTTGCTCTCGATGCTGATACCGGCAAATTACGTTGGCACTTCCAATTCACTCCGCATGACGAGCACGATTGGGATGCGACAGAGATTCCGGTTTTAATCAACGCCACTGTTGGCGGCCGGCAGCGCAAAGCGGTCGCAATGGCCAACCGCAACGGATACTACTATTTGCTCGACCGAGTTACCGGCGAGTTTCTAAGTGGCACTCCCTACGCCCGGCAGACTTGGTCGAGCGGTCTCGATGACAACGGCCGTCCCATAGTTTTGCCTGATACGTCGCCAACAGTTCGGGGCACTCTCGTCTACCCCAGCCTGCAGGGCGCGACTAACTGGTTCAGCCCTTCTTACAGCCCGGCCGCAAATCTTTTCTATGTTGCCGTGCGTGAGATGGGCTCTTACTACTACAAAGGCGAAGCCGAATACAAACCGGCCACGTTTTTCGCTGGCGGTGGCGAGCGCGCCTTAAGTGGCGACGAAGCTTGGGGAGCAATTCGCGCGCTCAATCCAGATACAGGCAAACAGGTTTGGGAATTTCGGCTGAAATCGCCACCCTGGGCAGGCGTGCTCTCTACCGCCGGAGGGCTTGTATTCGGGGGCTCAGACGAGGGCAACTTTTATGCGCTAGAGGCCCGCACCGGCAAGCCTCTCTGGGATTTTCAGACCGGCAGCGGGATCGCAGCGAATCCCATCAGTTTCCTCGTCGACAGTAAGCAATACGTCGCCATAGCCTCTGGAAGAGTCATTTTCGTTTTCGGTCTGGTCTCTGCCGAGTAACTGCGTTGTGCGCCGCGCGCCTCGGCTGCCATCTTGTGGACGGCCGGTGCGCCGCACGGTGAGAAAGTTCTTGGTTGAGCGTTCCAATTAGAGCTTCTCAATATTCACGCTACGAACGTAGTAGCCCTTATCGAGCCGTCGCGAGCGCACCTTCGGATCGGCAACCCGTAACCGGATTCTATGGAGTCCCGTCTTTGCAGGTTGCCAAACATGCTGCCAGAACGTCAAAGGCCCCCTGGACAAGGGGTCGACAAAATCAATCGGAACGTAATCCTCATCGGGGTTGAACCGAATGTCGAGCGCTCTTATGCGCTCCGTCCCTCCCCATACAATTCCATCGACCACGTATTGAGAACGTCCTGCAACAACCCACTTCTCGACCCGGACCGGCATGGCGGCGGTATCGATCGCCGCCGGCTCATACTCTCGGGCAAGCTCCGGAATTCCCTGCTGGTGAGTTCTCGAAGCGTATTCGCGCATCTGCGATGTAGCCACCGCATCCTCCGGAACAACACGAATTTCGTTGACCCACTTGATGCAGCAGCAGCCATACCAATTCGGCACGACCAGACGCACCGGAGCGCCATGATCGGCTGTTAGCGCACGCCCGTTCATAGAACTGGCAAGGAACGCTCGCGAGTTGTGCAGATCTTCGACCGAAAAAACCCAGCTTGCGCCGGGAACAGAAGTCTTGGGTTGAGTTGAATATTCGTCGAACCCGGAAATGAGCACACGGCCGCTGCCGCCCAGACCGGCGTTCCGCAGCAATCCGCCTACAGAAACGCCTGCCCAGTTCGCGACGCCGATCATCCCAAAATGTGCGCCCCTCGGATTGCCCGAGCACTCCATCAACTGAATTCCTTGCGGCTCCGATTGCGAAATCAACTTCTGGACCGGCACGCTCACAATATTTTTAGGCCCGCCAACCCGAACGCACCAAGCGCTCGCAGTTGGAAGCAACTTCGAGGCGCGCGTTCGAATGTAGAACCGATCGACCGATGTAATCGCATCCTGTGGCCGTAGCTGCGATAGGTCTGTAAATAACCTGCCATCCAGTTCCTCGCCGAAGGCCGTGTCCATCCGGACGTGCCCCTCGCCCGCGAATGGAACAATACCCGCGAACTTCCGTTCGCTCGGCTGCGAGCTCTGAGAAGATCGGCGCCATACTTCATATCCTGTGCCGAGGAGCGCCGCCCCGCCTGCCAGGAGCGAGCGTCTGCTAAAAATCTTCGAGCCGGAGAGCATCCCCTGCGCCCTTCCAGGCCGCCTCAAACTGTTGCCGAACCCAACTCGCATCCGTCTCCTGTTTCTCGGCTTCGAGCGTCTTCCAAAGCCCGAACAGGGAACGAGGATTGCGCGGCGTTCGCGCGAGATCGTCTCGGAAGACTTGTTCAGCTTCCGCGAAGCGCCCGCAGCGAAAAAGCTGCGCGCCCAAAGACTCGCGTAATGGGTAATACCAGTCGGGCAAGTCGTCAAAATTCATGTTGTCCTGAACGGCAATACCACGTCGCCAGCAGCGAATCGCGCACTCGTCCCAGTGCTGCGCCGCCGCAATCCTGGCGTCCAACGCATTCAGTGCCAAATCATGCAGCGTGCTCCAGTCATTGAAGAACATCCCAAAGGCCCGGCCCGGCGGAATCTGGCCGTAGACCTCCTCCATCGCAGCCCGCTCATCGACCGCGCGTTTCAAATCGCCCTTCTGAGCAAACCCACAGCCCCGCGCATAGTGCCAAAAGAATACAACTCCGTTTAACCGCATCTCAGGTTCGGGTTGCGCCACCAATTCACCCCAATGCCCGAAACGCAGCAACACGAGGATCAGCGCCGTTTTGAAGGCCTGGGAATGCGTTGACGGTTCCAGCTCTTTTGCCGCACGGTACGCAGTCCCAAATTCGCCGTCCATATTTGCTGCGTAAGCGAGAAAATAGGCGTTGTGAGCCATATACCCCATAACGTAGGGGGAGTTCACAATAGTGCGGTTCTGCGCATACGCTCGGTCGGCCGCAACCGCGGCCAAACTGCTCTTTACCGCGGCTGCGTAATCTCCCGTCCGGAAATAGATATGCGCCGGCATATGTACCAAGTGTCCGGCCGCAGGCACCAACGTCTCCAGACGGTGGGCGCTGGGTGACGCGCGTTCAGGGAACGGCGAGCCCTCCAGGGTGTGAATATAGAGATGATTCGCGCCGACATGTAGCGGCCAACGCTTCAAGACACTTTCTAGGACGCTGCAGATCTCTTGAGTATCTTCACCAGGCGAGCCATCCAGATTCCACAGCTTCCAGGGATGCAGATTCATCAGGGCGCCAGCATAGAGCGTAGCTGCGTCGGGATCATCCGGATACCGGCGGCTCAGCTCGCGCATGGCATTGCCGTACAACCGTCCTCCATCCTCAACCGTGCTTTGCGCAAGAGCGCCAATATAAGCCCGCTCGCTTTCCGACGCATTAGCCGACCGCTCTTCAGCTTGTTCGAGCGCTTCGCGCATCCGATTTTCGCGAACCGGAGCCATGTGCCACGAATTGTAATTGGGACTCTCGGCCAGCGCCATGCCCCAATAGGGCATCGGCGAGTGGGGGTCCAACTGCGCAGCACGCCGGAACGAGTGCACAGCCTCTGCGAAGTTGTAAGCGTAAATGAACGTCAGCCCTTGATCGAAGAACTCTTGCGCCTCCGGACTTTTTGTCGCCATCGGATGTCGAAGAGCGCCCATTCCCCGAAGAAGCGTCGCTGGTTCCTCGCTGGTGCGGGAAAAGTGTTTCGAATTGCAAGAAATTAGAAACAGATATGCCCAAAAAACGCCCAACAATTCACGCTTCATTTCGAAAGAACCGCCGGGATTTGTTGGGCGCGGCTGGCTAGAAAGCGAAACGGCGTCAGCGGCCACAATAACGGAATGACTGTCGAAATCTGTAGCAACGCGGCGAATTTCATGTAATATACGCCCTCGTCGACAACAAGCAGCGGCTCACCCGCCGACGGCCGGCTCTCAACGCACAGCCGGCCAAAAATATCAACCGCCTTCAACAAATGCATTAGGCGCACGCCGGCTGGTGAGCTTTCGTCACAAAAAACGGTAGTTGGATGGCCGAGCAAAGACCCCACGCGAGCTCGAATACAGGCCCACGCTCGCGACAACTCCTCCGGCCTGATGAAAGTGACGTAAGTAGCCATCACGAGCCACTGAAAAAGCGGTATGTTCAGTGCATATTCAATCGACAGATGAAGACAAACTCCCGCCAATAGCGCCCAGCGGCGATATTCTTTAAACCACACCAGCACTCCCATCGAGAATTCGGTTACAAGCGTGCTCCAGGTCATGAACCGAATTATCCAGATGTTCTGAACATCCGGTACCGGAAAATGCCGGAACTCGCCGAGGTGAAGAGCATAGTAGGTGGCCGTGCCGTCAAGCCACGTATGACCAATTGCCTTCCACCAAAAAGTCGAGATATAAAGGACCGAAAGCTCAATCTGAATCATGCGTTGAGCCCACGGAATCCGCGAACGAAGCTCAGAGGTTTCCTGTCCTCGACAGATGCGTATCAAACGATCTACGGAGATGGCAGCACCGCAAGGAGCGAACATCAGAAAGAACGCGATAATCTTCATCAAGGCATCGGCTCCGTTCAGGATCGTTGGATTCCGATGATGTAAAGAGAGAAACGCCAGGAAAACCGTGATCGCGCTAACACGCGACAGAAATCCGATGGTCAGGCAGATTGCCGCGAAAAGTAAAATCCAAAAAAATGCTTCCGACCCCGAGTCGCCGCTTGGAAAAAGAAAAATCGGGCCGAATGGACGCCCGGCTTGAAGCCTGTGCGCGACCGCGCCAGTAGTAAACCCACGGCTTCCATACCAAACAAACCAGTCACCGCGCAGTAACGCTAGGTTTGCAGTAACGATAACTCCGTACAGAATGCGAAACAGCGCGATTGGCGTCGGTCGCTCAGGACAAAAAAAGAAGTCGTTCCACGCACGCACAATCGGGCAACTGCTCACCGCAAATCACCCTCCTTCACCTCGTACGTGAAAAAGACGTCCTTATTCCAATGCGACTTCGCGGTTCGCGACCCTGGCGGAGGGATATTGGCCGAATAACGAATGAGCTTCACGGTACGCGGAGGATCCCAGGCATTATTGGATTCCCGTGCAATGTAACGTGCGGCATCGGGCCAGAGCTGGGAATGCATATCTCGCCACAACCAATCGTTTTCGAACTTCCGGTATCGCTCCTTGCAGTAACGCTCACCTAATCCCAACCGCTCCATTCTCGGGAAGCTCCAAGTGCCAGTAGCGCCGCTGCGGAACTCAACCGCCGCCTCAACGTAAGCATTGGTTTTGAGTGGATCGGGTGAAAACATGTTCCATCTCTGATCCAGGCCGAATAGAGAAAAATACGAACCGGTGATTTTCTTAAACGCTCGGATCGGATAAATGTCGAGGGGCGCAGCCCAGCATAAGATCCCAAGGATATGAAAAGCAATGAAAAATGAGAGAAGACGTTGGCGAATCACACAGAAGTAAACAATCAGTTCCGATGTAAGGATAGGAACGTTTGGATTTGCCTCTCAGCTGTCTGTAAGTCGGCCGGGCTTATCGTATTTTGGAGGGTTATTAAGCTAGCGCGAGCCGGCTGGTTACCCTTTGTCGCCGCAAGATAGGTCCAGGCATAAGCTGCAATTGGGTCGGTGACCGTCGTAATCCCCTGGCTGTAGATCTGGCCAAGCGCGGCCTGTGCCGGCGCATAATCTTGAAGCGCGGATTTACGGTACCAGGCGAGCGCCTGCAAACGATCCTGCTGTGCCCCCTTACCTTGCTCGTATATTTCCGCAACACGCTCCTCCGCCACTCGATTTCCTTGAGCTGCGGCATCCGAGAAGAGCTGTATCGCACGCGCATAATCGACCGGCACTCCAGTACCTCGGAAGTATATATCGCCCAGGTGAAGTTGGCCCCACTCGTCGCCCAATGCAGCGGCGCGCGCGAATAAGTTCTGTGCTGTCGCCGCATCCTTCTGAACTCCGTTGCCGCGAACGTAGAGAACTCCAAGCAGATCGAGCGCTCTTGGGTAACTCAGATTTGCGGCTTGGCTATAAAGGCGCGCCGCCTGAACGGAATTTCTTGCTACGCCTTGCCCCGTCTCATACAGGAGCCCTAAGAATGTTAGTCCTGCAGGGTTACCGCTCTGCGCAGCTTCGTTCTCAAGCTGATAAGCCAGAGCAACATTCTTTGCAGTGCCGTGCCCCAAAAGGTAAAGGCTTCCCAGCCAAGCTTTTGCTTCCATCGAGCCTTGCTCGGATGCCTTTTGAAACCACCGAAATGCCCCGGCGTAATTCCGTTTGACGCCAGCGCCGGTGTTGTAGGCTTTCCCAACGCTAACTTCCGCGTTGATATCCCCGTTTTTGGCTGCGTTCAACGCCGTCTGGAACAAGGATCTGGCACTGGTCTGGCCATTTAACACGGACAAAGGCAAAAGGAGACCTATAATCCCCATGCCTTGGGCTACTGCAAAAACTTTCCGAAGCATATGTAGTTACCGCCAAAGATCTTAGTTAGTTACTGGCTAACTGGGTCTGCTGAGAGATGATCTGGTCCAGGTAAGCTTCGTCGCGAATCCCAGCAAGACGCTTACCGTTGACGAATAAAGTTGGAGTTCCGGAAATTCCGTACTTGTTACCGAGTTGAATATCGGCATCCACTTCTTTAGCCGCCCCGTGTAACGAAACGCAAGACAGCGCTGAAGCTGTGTCCAGGCGCGGAACGCTGCGCTTTACGCTCCGCAGGGCATCCTGAACGAAACTCGGGGAGTTCAACGACTCCTGATTCGCAAACACCTCATCGTAATAAACCCAGAATCCATCAATGCTTTGCTTTGCGATGCAGGCGCCCAGTTCGGCTGCGGTTCGAGCCCAGCGGTGTGACGAAAGAGGATAGTTCCTGAAGATCAGGCGAACGTCGTCGTGATGCTTCTTCAGCATCTCTTGGCGCAACATACCGGCTGCTTTCTTGCAATACGGACATTGAAAATCAGAAAACTCCACAATGACGACCTGGGCTGCCGCAGGGCCTGTAGTTGGGGCAGCGCCCTGCTGAAGTTCGGCTGTACTCACCGGTGCGTTAGTCACCGCATTATCCCCTCGCCCACGAGACAGCGGATGGCTAAGATCCCCAATCGACGAGAAAATGTATCTGTGGTCTTCCGAGAGAAACCACACTCTGGACTTATTCGCGCTCGGGACTTTTACAACGAGCCTCTGAATGCAAGAGTCCGGCAACGGCTCGCTTTTCGTGATCTCTAGATTCCCAGCCGTCGGCCCATACTGCGACCTCAAATACGTTCTTACTCGCGCCCAGGCGGAAGGTTCTACCGGTGCGCATTGCGATGATCCTCGAGAGAGCTTCAGATAATTCGCCGTAATGCTCATGGCTAGCAAAAGGCAAATGACAATGCCGAGATAGGGCCGTTTCAGTTCAATTCGGAATCTGCCCATCATTGTCTCCCGCGATATCG
>Ga0070741_10018177_pt1 | contig 11436 bp, 9 predicted proteins | sample Coa_R1_4_FD_66440 | JGI IMG/M metagenome (GOLD analysis project Ga0070741, IMG submission 66440) | Surface soil microbial communities from Centralia Pennsylvania, which are recovering from an underground coalmine fire - Coalmine... | ecosystem: Environmental > Terrestrial > Soil > Unclassified ...
ATGCCGGTGAGCCGGGCCAATGGCCTCGACATCTATTATGAGAAGGCCGGAACGGGTCCGCCGCTCGTGCTCATCCATGCCCTGCCCTTCGACCATAAGCTTTGGCTTTATCAGGTCGAGCGTTACTCCGCGCATTTCACCACATTAGCGCTTGACCTGCGCGGCTGGGGCCGCTCGGCGAAACCGCGGACGCCGTTCTCCCTGGAGGATATGGGAAAGGACGTTCTCGGCGTCCTCGCCGATGAAGGCGTCGCCGCGCAGGCCATCGTCCTCGGCTGCAGCATCGGATCGAAAATCGCGCTGATGCTGGCCTGCGATCGTCCTGAAATTTTCAAAGCCGCGATTCTGGTCGGCGGCAACAGCGGAGCGCAGCCGCAGCTTGCGCACCGCATCGCCGCCTACCGCGCGCACCAGGCCGCCGGCACACTAAGCGCTTATCACCTCGGCCATTTGCGCCACGGCGTCACTCAGGCCTGGGCCGACTCCCCGATTGGCCGCTATCTGCTGCAAGGCTTCGTCGAGCGGGGTGGCGCCTTGGACGCGGAATCGATTGCACAGGTATTCGGCGCCCTCACCGCTTCTGACCTCACGCCACGGCTGCCGGCCTACAAGAGCCCGACGCTGATCGTGAACGGCGAATTCGACAATGCGCTGAAAGGCGGCATGCGAACCGCCTCGCTGCTGCCGCAGGCCGCGCACAAGATTATTGCCGGCGCGGGTCACTGCTGCTTTCTCGAAGAGCCTGGCGCTTTTGACGCACTTGTGCGCGATTTCCTCCAACGTCACAAGCTCTGGCCCGCGTAAAGGCGGCGCTACTTGGCGATACGCAGCGCCGACAATTTGGTGCCGATCTGGTCGAAGGTCGTCACGATCTGGTCGGCCGTGGTCAAAAGAAAAAACTTATCCGCCGAACTCGCGCACTGTTGCAATACCGAGGATGTCGGCGCGCCGTCGGTGTCCACCTGCACGGTATACATCGTGATGCCGGCGGCCTTGACATTGGTGCACAAGATTTGCTGGCGCGCGTCCACCTGCGTCGAATGGGTGGTGCCGTCGCCGTACCAGCGGTCTTGGGTGTTCAAGCCGTCGCTGAGCAGAATGATCACCTGATTGTAGGTATAATTCGAGTCCTTGGCGGGAATCGTAAAGGGCGCGTTGGTCAGCGACTGGAATCCCCATTGCAGGCCGATAGCCTGATTGGTGCCGCCGTTAGGCTGCAGCGAATCGATCTTGTTGCTCAGCGCCGTCCAGTCGTAGCTCAGTCCCATCAGCGTCACCGGGCACGCATTGTATTGCTCGGCCGGGAACAACGTAGACGCAACCGACGTGGTCGGCGCGGCATTCGTGGTGTCGTAGTCCTGGTCGCGGTCGGTGACGCAACCGTTCCAGGTGTTGTGGTTTGCAGCGGTCCATTTGCCGCCGGCGTTTTGACAATCGCTTTGCGTATTATAAGAGTTGCGCCACGACGACTTGCTGCATGTTCCGTTAGCGGCATTCCACAAGGTCCAACTGATCCAGCTTTGCGTATAGTTGGTTGAGCCGACGTTCACGTCCTTGGCGAAGGGGATGATCGACACATAGACGTCGCCGTCGGCCGTGGCCGCATTCTTCAATTGCGTCAGCAAATTCTTCGCCGCGGTCTTCAATGCCGTCATCTTCCCTGAGCTGGCCATCGAACCGGTGACGTCGAGCACAAGCGCCACGCGCAAACGGCTGTTGCCCCAGGCTACGGTCGAGGTGCCGGAAATATCGATCTGGGAAATGCCCATGATGCTCATGAACGAGGTGGCCATGGAGGTATTGCCCGCCACCGTCAGCGTCGAGCCGCCCGTCGTCGAATAGGTCACGGTCAGGCTGGGTGTTTTGGCGTCCTTGCGAACGAACAACGCATTGAAATAGGCTGCGGCGGCGCTATTGATCTGGGTCTGATTCAAATTTGCGGCGTTCTTCGACGCCATCAAAGCCGTCGCGTCCAGCGCCGCCTGCAAATCGGAGCGGATCGCGCTTGCGTGCGTGTAGTCCACCGCAGCGCCCATCAGCGCAAACATCGGGATGACGGCAAGCGCGAAGATGATGGCTATTGCGCCGTCCTTCTTGCGGAAAAAGGACCGCAGCAAACCGAGACCGTAAGCGCGAATACGCATGACACCTGTCGCAAACGCCGGCGCGATCCGGGGGCACCGGACCCGTCGCCGGACGCGATTACCGGATCAGCGTGTCATGCCGTTCCTAACGGCGCTTCAGCCACAACAGTCGGATCTTAGCGATTTTCTTTACGTGCCGTTCAGAGTCCCAGGTACCGGTGCTGTATCTGCGGGGCTGCCGCCAGTTGCGCGGACGATCCGCTCCAGACCATACGGCCGCGCTCGATCAGATAGTGGCGGTCGGCAAGCCGAAGCAGCGCCTGCACGTTCTTGTCGATGATCAGAACGGCAAGACCCGCCGCCTTGATCGCCGCCAGGCAGCGCCAGATCTCGCGCCTGACCAAGGGGGCGAGGCCTTCCGTCGCCTCGTCCAGAATAAGCAGGCGCGGGTTGGTCATCAGCGCCCGGCCGATCGCCAGCATCTGTTGCTCCCCGCCGGAAAGCTGAATCGCGGGGCGGTCGCCAAGCCACGCAAGCGGCGGAAATAGCGCATGCACGCGCGGGATCGTCCACGGATCGGTGCCGTCGCGCCCGGCTGCGGCAACCGCCGCCAGATTCTCGTTGGCCGTTAAATTGGGAAACACTTGGCGGCCCTCGGGCACCAGCCCGAGGCCAAGCCGCGCGATACGATGCGGCGGCAGCCGGCCGATTTCCATGCCGCAGAAGCGCAGCGACCCGCCATGCGGCGGCGTCAGCCCCATGATCGAGCGCACGGTGGTGGTTTTGCCCATGCCGTTGCGGCCCATCAGCGTAACCATCTCGCCTTCGCCGACCGTCAGCGATACGCCGAACAGCACTTGGCTGCTGCCGTATCGCGTTTCGACATGCGAAAGTTCGAGCAGCGGCTCAGCCATCGGAAAGCCCCTCGGCGTCGTCTTCTCCAAGATAAGCGCGGCGCACATCGGGGTCGGCGCGAATGACGTCCGGGGTGCCGGTGGCAATGAGTCGCCCGTCAACCAGCACGCTGATCCGGTCGGCCAGCGTGAAGACCGCGTCCATGTCGTGCTCGATCAGGACCAGGGTGTATTCGCGTTTGAGTTCCTCGAGCAGCATCACCATGCGCGCCGATTCCTCCGGCCCGAGCCCGGCCATCGGCTCGTCCAGCAGAAGAAGCCGCGGCCGCCCGGCCAGCGCGATGGCAAGCTCGATCTGCCGATGCTCGCCGTGGCTGAGCCGCGCCACGACGGCATCGGCGCGGTGCGCCAGCCCGACCCGCGCCAGCGCGGCGCGCGCCGGCGCGCGCAAGGCGGATTCGGCGCGGGCGTCGCGCCAAAAGCGGAAGGAATGGCCGACCGTCGCCTGCACCGCCAGGGCGACGTTGTCGAGCGCCGTGAATTCCGGAAACAGCGACGTGATCTGGAACGAGCGCGCGATACCGGCGCGGCTGCGCCGCCACGCGGGCCAGCGCGTGATATCCGCACCGGCGAAGCGGATGGCGCCGGAGTCCGGCAACAATTCCCCGGCCAATTGCGCGATCAGTGTGGTCTTGCCCGCGCCGTTCGGGCCGATCACCGCATGCATTTCGCCCGGCATGACCGCGAACGTCACGTCGGCGGCGGCGACCACGCCACCGAAACGCTTGCTCAGACCTTGGATCTGCAACAGCGGCTCAGCCACGTTCGAACGTCTCCAGAATTCCGGCGATACCGCCGCGCGCATAGAGCACAACCGCTACCAACAGCGGTCCGAGAATGATCTGCCAATGCTCGGTAACGCCCGAAAGCATTTCCTCGAGGACCAGCAGCGCGACCGCGCCCATGACCGGGCCAAGCGCCGATCCCATGCCACCGAGCACGACCATGACAATGAGATCGCCCGAGCGCGTCCAATACATCGCCGCCGGACTGATGAATTCGCTGAAATTGGCGAGCAGCACGCCGGCAAGGCCGCACATCGCGCCGGCAATGACAAAGCAGGTCAGCCGGTAGCGGTATGTCGGAAAGCCGATCGAGCGCATGCGCCGCTCGTTCGAGCGCGCGCCACGAAGCACCCATCCGAAGCGCGAATTGACCAGCCGGTGCACGAGATAAACGCCGCCCAGCAACAGCGCGAGACAGAGGTAATAGAAGCCGGCGCGGTTGGAGAGATCGAGTCCCCCGCCGAACTGGCTGCGCCGATCGATGGTGAGACCGTCGTCGCCGCCATAACCGGCGAGGCTGGAAGCGACGTAATAAGCCATCTGCCCGAAGGCGAGCGTGATCATGATGAAATGGACGCCGCGCGTGCGCAACGCCAGTGCGCCGGCGACGAAGGCGAACAGCGCCGAAACGCCGACCGCCACCGGCCATTGCACGAAGCCCGAGACGATGCCTTCGGCGGCGAGGATGCCGACCGCGTAGCCGCCGATCCCCAAAAAAGCCGCGTGACCGAAGCTCGGCATGCCGCCGAAACCCATGATCAGATTCAAACTCGTCGCGGCCAAGGCAAGGATGAGAATGCGCGTGAACAGCGTAAGCAGAAAGACGTCGCCGGCGAATCCGCAATAGATCGGCAAAAGGAGGAGGAATGCGATCAGCGCCGCCGCCACGGCATTGCCAAGGGATAGCGGCCGAAGCTTCATTGGCCCGCGGCCGGAAACAGCCCCCTGGGCCGCAGCAGCAAAACCATCGCCATCAGCAGATAGACCAGCATGGACGATAGCGCCGGGACGACGGTTGCCGCGGCGGCGGGGCCGAGCATATGCGCCAGGACGTCAGGCAGGTAGGCGCGGCCCAGCGTGTCCGCGAGGCCGATAAAGAGCGACGCCATCAGCGCGCCGCGGATCGATCCGATACCGCCAATGACGATGACGACGAAGGCGAGGATAAGGATGTTCTCGCCCATTCCGGTAAACGCCGTGAGCGTCGGAGCCTGCATAACGCCGGCAAGGCCGGCCAGCGCCGCGCCGACGCCGAAGACGAAGGTGAAGAGCAGGCGGACATTGACGCCGAGCGCGCCCAGCATTTCCCGGTTCGTGGCCCCGGCGCGGATCAGCATGCCGATACGCGTGCGCATCACCAATAAATAAAGAAGAAGGGCCGTGGCCAGCGACACGACGATGATGCTGAGGCGGTAAGCCGAGTAAAAAAAGCCGGGCAGGATCTCGATCGGCCGATTCAGCCAATCCGGCAACGGCACACTTAATGCCGCCGGACCCCAGAGCAGCCGCACCAGCTCATTGAAAAACAGAATCAAGCCGAAAGTGGCGAGCAGGTGGTCGAGGTGATCGCGGCCGTAAAGCCGCCGCATGACCACGACCTCGATGGCTATGCCGACAAGCAGCGTCGCGGCGAGCGCCAGCGCGGCGCCGAGCAAGAGGCTGCCCGTAAGAGCGCTGAGGCTCGCCGCGAAATAAGCCCCCATCATATAAAGCGAGCCGTGCGCCAGATTCACCAGATCCATGATGCCGAAAATCAGCGTCAAGCCCGCTGCGAGCAGGAACAGCAGGAGGCCGAATTGCAGGCCGTTGAGGCATTGCTCGGTGAAAATCAGCATGGCCAGCGCGGCGGCGCCCGCCCTCCCCTTCGTCCTCGCGCGCGTGCGATCGCCCCGCTACCGGGTCATCGCATCGGGCAACGGTCGTGGAAGCGGTCCTGGCTGTTTTCGACGATGGTAGCTTTCGTTATGAGCACGTAATCGTCGCCCTGTTTGACCACATCCTGCAGATAGAAATTCTGGATCGGCATGTGGTTGTTGCCGTATTTGAACGCGCCGCGCACCGATTTGAATTCGGCGCGCTCCATCGCCCGCCGCATGCCCTCCTTATCGGCGATATCGCCTTTGACCGCGGTCAGCGCCGCATCGATCAAATTGGCCGCGTCATAGGTTTGCGCCCCGTAAAAGGAAGGCGCCATCTTGTATTTGCTCTTGTAGTCGGCGACGTATTTTTTGTTTTCGGCGTTGGGCAAATCGTTGACCCATTGCTGCGCGCCGGGAACGCCGAGCGCCAGTTCCTTTTGCCGCGGCAATGTGGTCTCGTCGATGGTGAAAGCGGTGTAGAGCGGGATCTGTCCTCTCAGCCCCATCTGTCCGTATTGATTGAGAAACTGCACGCCGGCGGCGCCAGGATAGAAGACGAACACCGCGTCGGGCTTGGCGGCGCGGGCCTTGGTGAGCTCGGCGGAGAAGTCGAGCTGGTCCGGCCATTTGGTATATTCCTCGCCGGCAATCCGACCCTTGAAGGTCGATTTCAGGCCGGCCAGCATGTCCTTGCCCGCCGCGTAATTCGGTCCCATGAGGAAGGCGCTCTTCACGCCGCGCTGATTCATGTAGACGCCCATCGCCGCCGGCGTCTGGTCGTTCTGCCACGAGGTCGAAAAAACGTAAGGCGAACACAGCTCGCCGGCGAGCTGGCTCGGGCCGGCATTGGCGGTGATGAGGAAGGTTTTCGAATCGACAGCGGGCTTGAGCGAGGCCAGCAGCACGTTCGACCAGATATAGCCGACGAGGAAATCGACCTTGTCCGACTCGATCAGCTTTTGCGTCTTCTGCCGTCCGACTTCCGGTTTCTGCTGGTCGTCTTCGTAGATCACCTGCACCGGCATGCCGCCGATCTTGCGCCCGAGATGATCGAGGGCGAGTTCGAACGAGTTTCGCATGTCGTTGCCGATCACGGCGGTGGGCCCGCTGAACGTGCTGACGAAGCCGATCTTGACGGATTTGGTCTGGGCCTGAGCCGCAGCGGCCAAAAATGCAGCCAGCGCCGCGGCGGCAAGCGGTGTCCCGCGCATCACTCAATCCTTTCAATGCGTTAAAACCCTTCGGCACGCATGTTAGAGGATAGCGCGCCGATGCAAAAGAGCGGCCGCAGCGTCCGTTTTCGCGCGCGCGGCTGCGTCTTCCGGGGGGTCGCGGGCTCGTAAGAACCATGCATGCCAGCCGCGCCTCCCCCGGATCGGAAATAAGCGCGCGGGCCGTTCACCGTGCGCCCGGACCATTCTTCCTTTTCCAGATCTCGGCCCGCTTCGGGCCTATTTAGCCTCGACCCCGTATTTCTGACGCAACGCTGCCATAAAGGCATCCACGCGGGCCGCATTCTTGACCATGCCGCCGACCAGGCCGGTCATGTTGTGCGCCGACGTCGTTCCGAAGTCGGGGCCGAATTGCAGCTTGGCCGCGCGGATGAAATCCGCATCCTTCTCCAGGTGGCGGAATGCCGCCTCATACACCTTGACGATGTCGTCCGGCGTATTGGCCGGCAGGGCGAACCACTTGTCGATGTATTGCGTTTGCAGCCAGGCGCGGAAAAGATCCTGTTTATCCGACGGCACCTTGGGTCCGACCATATCCGCGAAGACTGGCACATTCTTCAACGAGGAACGCGGAACGAATTTGCCGTTTTCGTCCATGTCTCCGAGCTGCGCGATCAATTCGAACGCGGGATTGTCGAGCAGCGGCTGGAGCTGCGACGAACTCGACGAGGCCATGCAATCGGCCTCGCCCTGCATCGCGGCAAGGATCATCGCCGGCGTGCCGCTATAACCGACCACCACCCGCATGTTCCAATGCAAATATTCCATTCCCCAAAGCGCCATCTGCGGACCGGTGCTGGCGCCGGCGCCGGTCTCCGCCGGCATGATCACGCGCTTGGCCGTAGGATCGGCAAGTCGTTTCAGGGCTTCCTTGCGGACGATCATCATGGTGCCGCCGCGATTGACGCCGCCGATGTATTTGAAGGTCAGCGGATCGAACTGGATGCTGGCCTGGCCGCGTCCGGCGGGATCGAAATGACCTTGGCTGCCGCCGGAAAACGTCAAGCCATCCGGTTTGACCTGCGTGGCGAAGTAATTGAGCGACTTCAAACCCTGACCGCCCGGAATATTGCGGTAGACGATCGTCGGGTGGCCGGGAAGGTATTTGACGAGATAGTCGCCGATCAGGCGCGAGCTGAGATCGGTGCCGCCGCCCGGCGACGAGCCGATGAGCATGTCGATCTTTTTGCCAGCGAAGGAGATTTCGTTCGCGGCAGCGGGACCGGCCAGCAGAATCAGAAAAGCAAAGGCTGCAGCGTTCCTTATCGAAGGTCGCACCACGTCTCGCCCCTCCCCGTTTCAGCCGCCGCCGAGCGCGCCGCCTGCCGCGGCGCGCTCATCGGTCACGCCGGTTTGTTAGCCTCCGTACCCCTCCAGGAACTTCGGATGGTCTTTGTAGAGATTGTTGATGAAACCGCTGTCATCGATTTCCCGCAGCATATGGAAGTCCCAGAGCGCCAACGGATGGATCCGTTTGGCATCGCCGTTCTTCTCGTCCTGCTTCAACGCTTCCTGATAGACGTTGTAGATCGCGTCGAGGCCCGGATAGAGCTTGGGTTCGAGCCGCGGCGCCAGGTCGTTGTAAACCTTCTCGGCCGCTTCACGGTCGAGGTTGCCTTCCTTCTTGTGATGCTGCTGGATGATCTTGATGCTCTCTTCCTTATTGATCTTGAAGAAGGCGATGCCCTCGATCACCGACTTCAGCACGCGCTTGCAGATATCCGGTTTTTCCTTGGCCATCTTCATCGACGTCGAGATGGTCATGAAGAAGATCATCGGCTGCACCGGGATGTCGATCAGCTTCAGCCCCATGCGGCGGGCGAATTCGCGCCGCGGCTCGTTGACGAAGCAGGCCTCGACGTCGCCGTCGGCCACCATGTTGAGCAGGCTCTTGCCCTTCACCTTCTTGCTGCCGTCGGCTTCCTCGGTGCGCACCTCGGTGACGATCTCCACCTGATCCTGGTCGGGATCGAGCCCGGCCTGCTTCAGGTAGAGCCAGGTGTTGAGGCCTGGGTGGCGGCCGCGCGAGCCGAATTTCTTCTTGCGCACGTCCTCGAGCTTGTTGATGCCGGTTTCCGGACGGGTGATCAGCGTCAAGTTGTTCTTGCTCACGGTTTGCCCGAGATAGACCCAGGTATCGCCCCGCGCGCGCGATGCGTAAGTCGAGACGTGATTGCCGGAGACGAATTCGACCTCCCCCTTGGGGACGAGATCGTGCGCGTCCGAGCGGCTGATGATCTTGTCGAAGTCGACCTTTAGACCGTTTCGTTCCCAAGCGCCGGATTCATTGATCACATGCATCAGGACCAGGTGATTTGTCGAACGGTAAGGAAACTGTATGTGATCCATGCTTCTCCCTCGCTGAGATTAGTTCGTGGCCCCGTCTCGCCATGAGGCGGGCAAAAAAGGCTGGCGCCTTGATGAAAAGACGCCAGCCTCGCAACGCGTCTTGGCGCCGTTGTCACTCGCAGGCGATGCCATTGGCCTCCTTGGCGCCCTCGAGATACTCGATCGAGCAGTCCATGCCCGGTTTGAGATCCGCGCGCGCGGCCTTCTGACCCTTGATGGTCACGTGGGTCCGGCTGCTGCTCACGTCTATCTTGGTATCCTTGCCGTTGGCGGAGAAGGATATGTCGCGGCCGCCATCGCCGACCGCGGTGAGCTTGGCCTTGACCGCGGGCGCGCCCATTTTGTCGAAGCCTTTGGCCTTGGCCAGAGCCGCCAATTGCTCGTCGCTGAGCGGCTCGGTCGGCAGGTCATACTTCTTCTTGATGGACTGCATGTAGGCGAGCACTTGCGGCTTCGGATAGGCCGTTTTCTTGACGATATCGCCCTGCACCTGCCCGGTTAGCGGCGTGAAATCCGCACTGAACTGCGCCGATCCGCGCTTAATGAAGTCAGGGTCCTTGACCATCTTGGCCCACGCCGCGCGGTAGGTGTCGACGACGTCCTTCGGCGCGCCGGGCGGCAATGCATACCATTTGTCGACGTTGTTCGAAGCGTTCCAGAAATCAAACGCATCGCCGGCGGCGCCGCTCAGCTTGCCCTTCACCATGTCGGCGAAAACCGGAACATTCGGGAAATTTTCCCGAGGCACGGTCTTTCCGTTTTCATCTTCGCTGCCAATTTGCGCCACCGGCACAAAATCGCCGGTCTTCAGGGTTTCGTTCAGCATTGCGACGTTGGAATCGCCCATCATGTCGATCTCGCCTTTGCGCACGGCGAGGAACAGAAAGCTCGTTCCCGGATAGCCAATCACAAAGCGGATGTTCCAGTTCAGCAGAACGCCGCCCCAATTGATCATCTGACCCCAACTGCGATTGCCATCGAGCTCGCCGACGATGACCGGCGGTTTCGACGGATCGGTCAGATTCGCCAGCTTGTCCTTGCGAATGAAAACGAGCGAACCGCCGCGCGAAATGCCGCCGATGAATTCGAATTTGGTCGGATTATATTCGACGACGCTTCTCTGGAGCGCGTTGGGATCGACGTGCGAGCTGGCGCCGCCGGCCCAGGTGAGGCCGTCCGGCTTGGCCTTGGCAAAGAAGTTCAATCCCTTGGCGCCGTGGCCGCCGGGGATATTGCGATAGCGCATCGTCGGATGCCCCGGCAGATATTTTTCCAGGAAGGTGCCGACGAGCCGGGTGGTGCCGTCGGTGCCGCCGCCCGGCTCCGAACCGATGATGACATCGATGGTCTTGCCTTTGAAATCCACCTCCGCCCCTGCCGGCGCGGATGCTGCGAGCAGCGCGGCCCCGCAAAGGAAGACCAGGGCAGCGCCGGATATCGTTTTCTGCAGCAATGACATAGCTGTCTCTCCCTGTTTTTTGCGTCGTCGCCCGATTTGAATCAGTGCCGCATCGCTGAGTGGCCCGGCGGACGCTTCGTCGTATTTTTTGCCGCCGGCTTCCGCCCGCGGCCGGTGTTCAGCGCACCGAGCACCGCTTCCCCGGTCGCATCATAAGCAAATTTAGCGCGGTGTCAAAAACGTGAATGTGTTTCGATTTATGCAAAGCGGGTGCTTGGCGGCGTCAAAAGAGCGAATGCACCGCCCCGACCAGCCAGTTTAGGCCATCGTTCATCGGGGTGCCGATCGCCGTGTCAATCGCATTGGGCCATATGGCGCCGTCGAAATAATCGAACACCACGCTGCAGATAACGAAGGCTACGGCGCCGATAAGGGCCGAATATTTGAGGTTGGCGCCGTAAACCAGCCCGAACAGGACGGGATAAAGCAAAAACGTGAGATGGAAGCCGATGAGCCAGGCACCGACGGCGACCCCGGCGAGCCATAGCCAGGCGCCGATTTCGAGAAGATTTTCGTCGCGGCTGTAAGGCTTCAGCGGCCTGCCGCTGCGCGCCTGTTCGCGCAGCGTCATGCTGTCGCGGACGAACTGTATGCCGGTCAGCAGGATGCCCAGCCCTGCGACAAAATAGACCGGCAGCGACGCCCGCAATGGCCATTGCAGCGCGGTGATCCCCATCGCCCAGAACATGATGAAGAGCATGCCGCCGGTGACCAGGCTGCCCTTTTCCTGCGCACGCACGAGTTCGTGCGCCAC
>Ga0070741_10018178_pt1 | contig 11435 bp, 6 predicted proteins | sample Coa_R1_4_FD_66440 | JGI IMG/M metagenome (GOLD analysis project Ga0070741, IMG submission 66440) | Surface soil microbial communities from Centralia Pennsylvania, which are recovering from an underground coalmine fire - Coalmine... | ecosystem: Environmental > Terrestrial > Soil > Unclassified ...
GTCGACCGATCGCGGCGACAGCTGGACGACGATCAGTCCCGATCTGACCACCGGAGTCGACCGGAACACGCTGCCGATCATGGGGCTGATGCCGAAGGATCAGACCGTGGCGCGAGGCTACGGGGTCACGTCGTATCCGTGCATCATCCGAATCGCGGAATCGCCCACCGATCCGAACGTGCTGTGGGTGGGTACGGACGATGGGAACCTGCAGGTGACGCGCGACGGCGGCAAGACATGGAAAAACGTCATCGACCGGGTGCGCGGGATTGCGAAGGGGAGCTATGTCAGCGGCATCGAAGCCTCGCGAACCGGCGCAGGTGCGGCCTACGTCGTCTTCGATACGCACCGGGCGAATGATTTCAATCCCTACATCTTCGTCACGACAGATTTCGGCGAAACATGGAAGACCGCATCCGGCGACTTGCCGCACAACAACGGATCGGTCCGCGTCGTCCGCGAGGATCCGCGAAACACGAGCCTGCTGTTCGCGGGGACCGAGTACGGCGCCTATGCGTCGTTCGATCGCGGCGAGCATTGGTCGCTGCTGAAAGGCAACCTGCCGACGGTCCGCGTGGACGACATCCAGATTCATCCGCGTGAGCACGACCTGATCCTCGGCACGCATGGCCGGGCGCTCTGGGTTCTCGACGACATCACGGCCCTCGAGCAGCTGACGCGCGCGCGTGAATCCGAGCTGACCGTCTTCGACGTTCGCCCGGCGATCTCGTGGAGACGATTCGGTCCGACCAACGCGCAGCAGGGGACGAAGTTGTTCGCCGCTTCGAATCCGCCGGAAGGTGCGCTGCTGACCTACTACCTCAAATCCTCGGCGGAGAAAGCCAGAATCACGGTGACCGGCCGGGACGGGAAACAGATCGCGCAATTCGACGGCCCGGCACACGCCGGGATCAATCGCACCAGTTGGGACCTGCGGTATCCGATGCCGACGCCGCCGTCCGCGGAAGATCGATGGGCGACCTCGGAAGGATATTTCGCCGGATCGATTCACGCGGAGGGTCCGCCGGTCGAGCCCGGCGAATACACGATCAAGGTGCAGGCCGGCAGCCGAGACGCGTCGAAGACGGTCAAAGTCGAGGACGATCCGTCGATCTCGATCACCCCGCAGGATCGGGCCAAGCGCCACGACGCGATGATGAAGGCCTACGACCTGCTCATGGCGGCGTCGGCCGAGGCGGAGCGCGTCCGTTCGGTAAGGACCAGTCTGAACGCGACGATGGATGCGTGGAAAGGCGATGGGGCGCCGACGGTCCCGGAGGCGATTCGCAAGCAGGCGGAAGCTTTCGCGAAAACCCTCGACGAGCTCGGACGGCTGTTCGTTGGAGGGCGGGGCGGCGGGCTCAACGTCGGCCTCGCGTACGTGCCTCCGCCAGTTCCGGCGCGGCTCGCCACCGTGCTCCACAATTTTCAGAGCTACACGGCGGCGCCGCGCCAGCAGGATCTCGACAAACTGGCGGAGCTCACAACAGTGGCGCGCGAAGCCAGCGATCGGCTGAAGCAGGCGCTCGACGTCGATCTCGCGCGGTTGAACAAGGCCATGAACGAGGCCGGCATTCCACACGTCGTCGGCACCGCTCCCGGCGCGCCGAGACGGTCGGTTTCGGAGGACGGACGGCGATGACCTGGCGCGTCGCCGCTTCGATCGCCGCGCTCGCGACGCTCTTCGCGGCGGGCCGTCCCGCGGCGATGGCGCCGTCTGACGCGGCCGCGATCTCGGTCGATCACGGCGTCGAGGACCCGGCGGTCTCGCCCGACGGCCGGCGGATCGCCGTGAGCGTCCTCGGCAAGATTTTCACGATGGCAGCATCGGGCGGCGACGCGGCAATGGTCGACGATGGGATTGGGTGGGACACGCATCCGGCGTGGTCGCCCGACGGGCAGTTCCTGGCCTACGCGCATCAATTGCCGCACGGCGCCGATCTCGTCGTTCACAATTTCGTGACCGGCGATTCGACCAGCGTGTATCACACGGATCAGCGGCTCGGCCAGATCGCGTATCACCCCTCGGGCGGCGACATTTTCTTCCTGCTCGATCGAAATCAGTACGACTCGCATTTGTGGCGCGTGCCGACGGGCGGCGGCGACGCGAAGCAGGTGACGTTCACCGACAACTGGCACGAGTGGTCGTTCGCGCTCTCGCCCGACGGCAGCGAGGTCATCGTCGATTCCGGTCATTACGGCGCGTCGGACCTGTACCGCATTCATCTCGACGGCCTCAAGCCCGTGCGCCTGACGCGAACGCCGGCGCACGAATCGAGCGTGGCGTGGACGCGCGACGGCTCCGCGATTGGATTCGTGGCGACCAGGAACGGCGTCGATCACGTGATGATCCGGCCGGCCGCGAGCGGAGATGCGCGCTCGATTTTCTCGAGTCCGTACGACCAGAAGCAGCTGGCGTTCATGCCGGACGGAAAAACGGCGATCGTGGCAGCGGGGCGCCGGCTCCTGCGCGTCGACGTCGCCTCCGGCGCATCGTCGCCGATTCAATTCACGGCGCGGTTCGCCCGGCCGGCGCGGCTGCAGCCGGACATCGTGATCGCCCACGCGCGGCTGTTCGATGGCCGGAAGGACGAATACACCTCCAATGCGGTCATCGAAATTCGCGGCGGGCGCATCGCAGCGGTTTCGACCGGCGAGCCGCATCCGGGACCCGGCGCACTGGTGATCGACGCCGCGGGGAAGACCGTTCTGCCCGGGCTGATGGACAACCACTATCACTACTGGAGCGCGTTCGACGGAGCGGGGCTCATCTCACGCGGCATCACCAGCGTTCGCGATCCGGGCTCGGCGATTTCGTCCAATCTCAATTTCAAGGATGCTATCGCGCTGGGGCTGATTGCGGGTCCGACGATTCATCCGTGCGGCCCGCTGATTGACGGCTCGAGCACCTATCACCCGATGGTGGCGGTGGAGCTCGAGAACGCCGACGGCGCGGCGCCGCTGGTCCGGGCGCTCAAGGCGCAGGGCGTCGAGGCGCTCAAGGTGTACTTCATGCTGCCGCCCGACATCCTGCGCGCGGTCATTCGCGAAGCGCGGGCGCAGCGGCTTCCGGTGACCGGCCATATCGGCGTCCGTACGTCGTGGACCGAAGCGATCGAGGCGGGCATCAACGGCTTCAATCACATCCGCGTGTGGCGCGATTTCCTCGCGCTCGACCGGCAACCGCAGGGCGAGAACGAGAGTCTCGACACCGGCCGCAACCCGGTGGGGCGGATGCAGGCGGACTGGAGCGACATCGATCCGTCGGGCGTGCCGGTTGAGCGGCTGATTCGCGCCATGGCCGATCGCCACGTCGCTCTCGATCCGACGCTGGCGCTGCAGCGGATCGGCGACGGCGCGCGCCGCCGATTCAGCCTCGAGGAATTCGCCACCGCACAGGATTCGTACCGGCGGATGGGCGCGTTCGTCCTTCAGGCGCAAAAAGCCGGCGTGATGCTGCTCGCGGGGACCGACAACGGCAATCTGTTCGACGAGGTCGAGTCCTACGCGGACGCCGGAGTGCCGCACGCGGCGATTCTGAAAGCCGTGACGTCGAACGGTGCCGCGTGGCTGGGACAGTCAGACCAATACGGCACGGTCGAGCCCGGCAAAACCGCGGACGTGGTGATTGTCGACGGCGATCCGATGAAAGAGATCAAGGATCTGCGGAAGATTGACGTCGTGATCAAGGACGGGCGGATCGCCTTCCGTCGATAACGCACCGCAACGAAATAAACCGCCGAGCCCGCTGAGCGCGCAGAATCGGCCAATGGACACTCGACGCGGGCGGCCTGCGCAGCAGGCCGCGTGGGTGGCGTGTGCAAGCTGGGATGAAAGACGCAGTCGCGTTTCAAAGCGTCTTTCATCCCGGCTTGCACACGCCAGCACCGCCGCTTCGCGGCGCCGCGTCGAGTGTGCTCCGGGGTTTTTCTGCGGTTTCTGCGATCTCTGCGGTCAGATTCTCCGTGTCCTCTTTTCCTCTGTGGTGGAGATTTCTCGCCGGCTACTTAGACGAAGACGTCGCTCGCACCCCAACGTGCGGGACATTCGCCGCATTGAGTCGATCGTTGAACGCCGAGATTTCCGTCCGCATGATGGCGTCCAGCTTTTCCTTCTGCGCACCGATCTCGCGCATGAACATGCCCGCGACCTCGGCCTGCGCCGCGGTTGGCTGGAAGTCCGACTCGGTGATGCCGCGCGCGACGCCTTCGAGTTTCGAGTACAGCCCCGGCGGGTAGTAGAACGAATCGCCGGCGCTGGTGACGTGCGGATCGAAGAAGACGCGCTCGACGTCGAGCAGCTTCTTGTCGAGCTCGTCGGCTTCGGCGACGTGCGACTTCCAGCGCGCGTCGGTTCCGAGCGCCGACCGGATGTCCGCGAGCTGCCGCCTGACGATTTCGATCTCGTTGATCAAATCGGAAACCACATTGATCCGGTTCCAGATGTCGACGGCCAGCGTCGTCTGCGTCTTGACCGTGTCGTCCGTTCCAAGTGAATTCGGATCTTTGCGGACGACCAGCTGGCGCGTGAGCTCGGTCTGTCCGGCCTTCAGCTTCACGGTGTAGGTCCCGGGCGGCACCAGTGGGGCGAAGCGGCCTTCGATCGGGAAGTCCCGCCATCCTTCCGCGTTGAGGCCGATCTCCGGATGGCCTTCGGGGCTCGTCCGCAGGCGCGGCCGCCGCGTCTGCTCGTACTTGAGATCCCACCACACGCGGTTCACGCCCGCTTTCGCGCTGCCCTTGATCGTCTTGATCGGACGTCCACCCGCATCCGCAATCTCGACCTGGACATCGGCCGGCCCGTCGGCGGCCAGATAGTAGTTGATGGACGCGCCGTACGGCGGGTTGTGCCCGACCATCGTCGGCGGATCGTTTTCCTCGCCCATGTACATCGGCAGCACGGGCCGCGTCAGGAAGCGATACGCGGCCCGCGGCTCGAACAGGTACGCACCGCCGGCGCGAACCTTGTCGTCCATCTGTTCGAGCGGCGTGATGTCGTCGAGAATCCAGAAGCCGCGGCCGTAGGTCGCCACGACCAGATCGTGGAAATGATCCTGGATCGTCAGCCAGTCGACCGGCGAATGCGGCAGGTTCATCTGGAGCGGCGTCCAGTGATCGCCTGCGTCGAACGACACATACAGCGCGTTCTCGGCGCCGAGGAACAGCAGCCCCTTCCGCGCCGGATCCTCGATGATGCAGTGCGTGTAGCTGAAGACGCTGTGCGGAATGTCGCCGATCGATTTCCAGGTCTTGCCGTAGTCCGTCGTCCGGAAGACGTAGGGATTGCGGTCGTTCATCTGGTGCAGATCGATCGTCACGTACGCGGTGCCCGCGTCGAAATGCGACGGCTCGATCTTCGTCACCGTTCCCCACGGCGGCAGGTTCGGAATGTTCTTCGTGACGTTGGTCCACGAGCCGCCCGCGTCGCGTGTGACGTGGAGCAAGCCGTCGTTCGAGCCGGCCCAGATCACGCCCTTCTCGACCGGCGACTCGGCGATCGCGAACAACACGCAGTAGAACTCGACGCTCGTGTTGTCCGGCGTGAGACCGCCCGACGACTGCTGCTTCGACTTGTCGTTCGTGGTCAGATCCGGGCTGATCACTTTCCATGTCTGTCCGCGATCTTCCGTGACGTGAACGAACTGGCTGCCCGCATAGAGACGATTCGGGTTGTGCGGCGACAGCGCGATCGGGAACGTCCACTGGAAGCGATACTTGAGGTTCGCGATCGGCCACCCGCCTTCGGGCCACGGGTTCACGTTTCTCGCGTAGCCCGTCCGCAGATCGAAGTGCTGGAGAAATCCGGCCTGGCCGGTTGTCCAGACCATGTTCTGATCCACCGGATCCGGATACGTGAAGCCGCTCTCCGACCCGCCCGTCCACGTCCAGTCGCCGGCCAGAATCTGCGTGCCGTTCAGGCTGTTGCTCGGACCGCGGTGCGCGGGACCGTCCTGCCGGTTGCCGTACACGTAGTAGGGAATGCGATTGTCGGTCGACACGTGATACATCTGCGCAATCGGCAGCGGCGAGCGCATCCACGATCGGCCGCGGTTCGTCGAGAGGTTCACGTAACGGTCGTTCGAGACAATCAGCCGGTTGGGGTTCGTCGGATCGATCCACATGTCGTGGTTGTCGGGGTACACGGCCCGGACGGCTTTGGACGTCGCGCCGCCGTCGATCGACATGTGCAGCTCGAGCTGCGTCAAAAAGTACACCTCGTTCGGGTTGTCGGGCAGAACCGCGATTCGCGAGTAGTAGTGCGGACGGCGATTCAGCGTGGCGTCGCGGCTCACGAGCGTCCAGTTGTCCCCGCCATCGTCCGATCGCCAGAGGACCCCTTTGTCGGCGGTTTCGATCAGCGCGTAGACGCGGGACGAGTTGCTGCGCGCAATGGCCAGGCCGATCCGGCCGACCGGCGATTCGGGCAGGCCGTGCCCGGTCAACCGCTTCCATGTGGTGCCGCCGTCGCGCGACATGAACAGCCCGCTGCCCGGCCCGCCGCTCTCGCGGCCCCAGCCATGGATGATCAGCTGCCACATGCCCGCGAAGAGGATGCGCGGGTTGTGCGGATCCATCACCAGATCGCCAGCGCCCGTGTTCTCGTCGACGAACAGGACGCGCTCCCAGGTCTTGCCGCCGTCGATTGTCCGGAAGACGCCGCGGTCCTGCTGCGGACCGTAGCTGTGTCCCTGCGCCGCGACGAACACCGTGTTCGGATCGAGCGGGTTGATCACGATGCGCGAGATGCGCCCGGTTTGCTCGAGGCCGGTGTGGGTCCAGGTTTTTCCCGCGTCCGTGGACTTGTACATCCCGTTGCCGATCGAGATGTTGCCGCGGATGAATGCCTCGCCCGTCCCAACCCAGACGATATTCGGATCGGACGGCGCGATCGCGATGGCGCCGATCGACAGCGCTTCCTGATCGTCGAAAATCGGCGTCCAGTGGACGCCGCCGTCGATGGTCTTGAAGACGCCCCCGGTTGCGGCGCCCGCGTAGACGATGTTCGAATCGCCCGGAACGCCGGCGACCGCGACGACGCGGTTGCCCTGCGGACCGATGTGCCGAAATTGGAGGGACCGGAACGCATCCGATGCGGTCGCGCTCGGCTGCGTGAAGACAGGACGCTGGACGACGGCGAGGGCCGCGATCGCGATCGCGAGCCCCAGGTGCAGAGGATGAATCCGAAGTCGGTGGCGCATCGAAACTCCTGAAAGGAAAATGAATCAGACCGTCAGCACAACCTTGCCGATGTTCGCGCGCGACTGAATGAACCGGTGCGCGTCGGCCGCGCGATCGAGCGGAAACGTCTTCGCGACGACCGGCTTGAGCCGGCCGCCCGAGATCTCCGTGAGCAGCAGGTCCATCGCGGTGGCGAGCTGTCGCCGCTCGTCCCACAAGTGACCGAGGTTCAGCCCGATGACCGCGCGATTATTGTTCATCAACGACAACGGACGGAACGCGGGCATCTGCAACATCGTTCGCGCCGCGTGCCACCAGCTTCGCCGCTCGCCCGGCGCAACGCTCGATACTCCGTAGATGACGAGCCGGCCGAGCGGCGCGAGCAGCGCATAGCTTTCCGCGAAGCTCTTGCCGCCCAGCGGATCGAGGATGATGTCGGCGCCGCGTCCGTTGGTAATGCGCCGCACTTCGACGCTGACATCCGCGTTGCGGTAATCGACCGCGTGATCGACGCCGAGCGCGCGGATCGCCTCGTGCTTCGAGGCGGACGCCGTCCCGATGATCGTCGCGCGCCGCAGCCCCGCCAGCTGCGTGGCCGCGATGCCGACGCCGCCCCCGGCGCCGTGGACCAGGACGGTTTCCCCAGCGGCGACATTCGCCATGCGGTACAACGCCAGCAGCGCCGTCACGTAGTTGACCGGGACCGCCGCGGCCTCGGCATCGCTCAAACCTGGCGGCACCGGAAAGGCCGATGCGGCCGGGACGACCACGCTGCTCGCGTAGCCGCCGAAGCGCGTCAGCGCGACGACATGATCGCCTTCATGCGGGTTCACGACGCCCGGTCCGACCGCGTCGACGTAGCCGGCGACCTCGTACCCGACGACCACCGGCGGCTTGGGAGCATCCGGGTAGAGCCCGATCCGCGCGAGAACATCGGCGAAGTTCACGCCGGCCGCCCTGACGGCAATCCGGACCTCGCCCTCGCCCGGCGTCCGGTCCGCCGTTTCGCGGACTGCGAGGACTTCCGGTCCGCCGTACCGCGTAATGACGACCTCGTGCATGCCGTTCGCTCCGAACCGGGAGTATAGCGGTCGGCTCTGCAACGTGAACGAGGATCGCCGCATCTAATGGACGAAAGTTGACACCACCGGCCGAAACAAGTACAAACGGCAGGCTCATCTGGCCTGTCAAGGAGGCTTCAGCATGCGTAAGTTGTTTGCGGCGGTTACTGCAGCGGCATTCGTCGTGGCCCTCGGCGCACCCGCGTTCGCCAAGGAAATGACCGTCAAGGGTGAAGTGGTCGACCAGACCTGCTACATGAAAGACCACGCGAAGATGGGTGAGTCGCACAAAGACTGCGCCGCCACCTGCGCGAAAAAGGGCGCCCCGATGGCGATCCTGACCGACGACGGCAAGCTGTATCAGATCACCGGCGGCCTCGCTGCGGACAACAACGCCAAGCTCGTCGCCCACGTGAGCCACACCGTCGAAGTGACCGGCGACGTCAGCGAGAAGGACGGCAAGATGATGATTGCCGCCGACTCGTTGAAGATGGTCAAGAAGTAACCGTCGTCAACTGCCAAAAAGGGGCCGGATTACCGCTGGCCCTTTTTTGTTGACCGACTTGTACTAATAAACTAGTATAATAGTTCAAGTGGCTCTGATCGCGATTGATTCGGCCGATCCCACGCCAATTTACGCCCAGCTCGAGCGCGGGCTGCGGGCGGCGATCGCCACCGGTCGTCTGCGCCCGGGCGAGCAGTTGCCGACGGTTCGCCAGCTCGCGGTCGATCTGCGCGTGAACGCGAACACCGTCGCGCGCGTCTATGCCGAGCTCGAGCGCGCGGGCGTCCTCGAAACGCGCCGCGGGGTCGGATCGTTCGTCACGTCGCGCTCGGCGGCCCGCGTCGCCGAGGAAAAAACCGAACAGGCCAGGCGGCTGCGCGCGTTCGTGATCCGCATGCTCGCCGAGGCCGACAAGCAAGGATTCGATGTCGACGATCTCGTTTCCGAACTGACACACCATCGTCGTCTTGACGCGGATCGCTGATCCGCGAAGGAGCCCTCTGCCATGAGTCCCATGGTCCGTCCGCCTGAAGTCAACCCGCGCACGTCGCGCGCGAATGTCGTCGCGGTCGTCGTGCTCGTCGTCTTCATCGGCGCCGGAGCGGCACTGACGGCGGCCACCGCCAATCCGCTGTACGTCATCGGGCTGGGCGCGATCGGCCTGGTCGTCATGCAGTCGCCGAAGATCGCGCAGCAGTGGGAGCGCGCGATCGTGCTGCGCCTCGGCCGCTTCATCGGGCTGCGCGGCCCCGGCCTCTTCTGGATCGTGCCGTTCGTCGACTCCGTGTCGTCGTGGATCGATCAGCGGACCATCACGACCAGCTTCGCGGCCGAGCAGACGCTGACCTCGGACACCGTCCCGGTGAACGTCGATGCCGTTCTCTTCTGGATGGTGCACGACGCGCAGCGTGCCGCGCTGGAGGTGCAGGACTACTCGCAGGCGGTGAGCTGGGCGGCGCAGACGGCGCTCCGGGACATCATCGGCCGCACGACGCTGACCGACCTGCTGCGCGGGCGCGAGCGGATCGAGTCGGAGCTGCAGCAGCTGATCGATCAGCGCTCGAACCCGTGGGGCGTGACCGTCAGCTCCGTCGAGATGCGCGACGTCGTCATCCCGGGCGCGCTTCAGGACGCGATGTCGCGCGAGGCGCAGGCGGCGCGCGAGAAGCAGGCGCGGATCATTCTGGGTCAGGCCGAGATGGAAATCGCGCATTCGTTCCAGGAGGCGGCGAAGTCGTATCACGAGAATCCGACGGCGCTCCATCTGCGCGCGATGAACATGCTCTACGAAGGCCTGAAAGAGAAAGGCGCGCTGATGTTGATTCCGAGCAGCGCGGTCGAGTCGATGGGAATGGGCGGGCTGATGGGCGCCGCCGCCCTGCGGCAGGAAAAGCTGGCCGGCGGCGGTTCAGCCGACGACAAAGCCGAGTAGTGCGCTCGCCGGCGGCTGGCTCGTCACTCCGACCGGAGCGCGATCACCGGGTCGATTCGCGTGGCGCGCCGGGCCGGGAACCATGACGCGCACTCGGTGACGAGCAGCAGCAGGATCGACACTCCCAGATAGATCGCCGGGTCGGCTGGTTTGACGTCGAACAGCATCTGCTGCATCAGCCTCGACAGGACCAGCGCGCCGCCGATCCCGAGCGCCACGCCGGCAAGCGTCCATCGCCGCCCGTGGCTGAGCACCATGCGCATGACCGCGTCCGGCGAAGCCCCGAGCGCCATGCGCAGGCCAATCTCGCCGGTGCGATACGCGACCAGATGCGCCATCACGCTGTAGACGCCGAGCGACGCGATGACGAGCGCCAGCACGCCGAAGGCCTCGAGCAGCTGCATCGCCAGCTTGCGGTCGGCCACCGTCCGCGCGATTCGCGTGGTCAACGCCTGCGGTTGCAGCAGCGGGAGATCCGGATCGACGGCCCGCAGCGCATCGCGCACGACGGACGTCATCGCGGCCGCGCTCACATTGGTCCGAACGAGAATGTTGGTGAACGCCTCGGGCCGCTGCAGCGCCGGCAGAAAGTAGTCGGCCTCGGGCGGCGTCGTGAGGCTCGTGCTGCGGACGTCGGCGACGACCCCGACGACCTGCGACGGGAGCTGCGCCATCCCGGTAATCAAGGTCCGGCCGACGGGATCCTCGTTCGGAAAGAACCGGCGCGCGAACGTCTCGTTGATGATCACGACGTGCGGCACGCGGGCGCTGTCGCGCTCGTCGAAATCGCGCCCCGCACGCATCGGGATGTTCAGCGTCTTGAAGTAGTTCGGCGAGACCAGATGCCGGTTCGCAAACGGCCGTTCGCTCATCGGCGGCAGCGGCCGTCCCGCCGCTGCGACCGGCGCCGGCGTTTGCGCGCCGGTGAGCGGCACCCGATCCGTCAACGCCGCCGACGTGCTGTTGGGCAGGGCAGCCAATCGTCGATAGAGCTCCTCGTAGAAGGCGACGAGCTTGTCCTGGTCGTATCGCTGCTGCGGCAACGCGACTTGCGCCGTGAACACACCCGCGGGCTCGAATCCCGGTTTCACCCGCTGCAGGTTCGCGAAGCTGGTCACGAGGAGACCGGCGGCGATCAGCAGAACGAGCGACAGCGACACCTCGGCGACGAGCAGGCCCGCCCGCAGCCGATCGCCCGAACCGATCGAGCCGCGGCCGGTTTCCTTGAGGACTTCCTGCAGGTTCACGCTGGTTGCGCG
>Ga0070741_10018179_pt1 | contig 11434 bp, 15 predicted proteins | sample Coa_R1_4_FD_66440 | JGI IMG/M metagenome (GOLD analysis project Ga0070741, IMG submission 66440) | Surface soil microbial communities from Centralia Pennsylvania, which are recovering from an underground coalmine fire - Coalmine... | ecosystem: Environmental > Terrestrial > Soil > Unclassified ...
AATCCTTGGTGCAGAACAAATGGGTCGATGCCTACGTTGTCGCCAAGGACGTGTTCGGGCGTTACGTTTGTAACGTCTGGCTCAACTATGTTTGCGTAAACCAGGTAATGCGCGACCTGGGATACCGCTAAGCTAGCGCAATAGTTTACGGCCACCTTCGCCCCGCTATTCGGTTGTTAAGGCCCCAATGCGGTCAGCCCGCTTTAACGACCTTGAATTGGTCGTCGGGCTGGCTATCGACCCCTATCCTACGTTTCTCTCGCTTTTCACCATAAAGATTCGTGTAAACGAATAGCTTGAACGGCTTTTCATTCTTAACTCGCCACTCTCCATCTAGAGCCGTGAGCGTCCCTTCTTGTATCTCATGCTGCACTCCGTCAGCGAATTCGCCCGAACAAAGAATCTGGCCAGGGGCTGCCAGCATCATCGCGCGTTGCGCCCGGATAATGCCCTCGCCGATGATGTTCAAGTTGCTGTTCATGTCGATGAAGACGATGTGTGGGCCTCGACTAACCCCTATCCGGATTTCCAGCTTATTTTCAAGCGCCAGCCGAATATATATGCTGTCCACACGCTTAAGAACCTCGCGCCGGTCGACTCTCGGATGAAAAGCAATGGCGTAACCGTCGCCTGTCGGGATAACGATGATTCGATTCGGCTTGGCTTTCTGTGTCTCGTCCCAATAGTAATTCGGATCTAAAATCGCCCATAGGGCAGCCTGCATGTCTTCGACCACAGTCTGCATCCCAGAACTACCGCGCAATGAGGAAAAAGCGACCATATCGATGAACACGACCGATACATCATCGATGTAATATGGCGGCTCGCCCAGCTTCTTTATGAACCGCTCACCTAGTTCGTGGGAATCCATAGGTCTTTAACGAGCCTCTATGCGATACCTTATACTGCTAAGCGCGACCTGGCAGGAGATGACAACCTCAGGATTGTCATCGTTAAGACCCTGCTCCAAGGCCGGGAACGCGGTCTCATCCCCGATAGATTCTAGAGCCAACGCGGCCTCGTGCCTTACAAGGTAACTAGGATCATCCTTGACCGCGCTGATTAGCAGCTCAATGGTCGAACTATCCCCCATCATCCCAAGCCCGCTAGCGGCCTCATGACGCACGAGCGAGCTTTCGTCAGCATCTAGCGCCTGTTCCAAAAGCTGTCTTACCTGCTCTATCGGGAAATCTGCCAGGACGTGGATAATTCGGAAGCGGATGACCTCGGGCGAAGTGCAATAAAGATCGGTTAGAGTGACAAGTGCTTGCTCAGCTGCTTGAGCGAGTTTTGACTGCCCCCGCCCGTAGGCGGCTTGAAGGTTCTCCAAGCACTTTTCCACCACGTGCATATCACGCTCTAAATTGTAGGCGGACGCAGCGAGGCGGGCTTTTTGCATGGTTCGGAGACTAGGCAGGGCACTCTTCTTCCAGTAGCCGCATTGTACTCGAAGACTTACTAATTACAACCCATCGATCATCTTGTAACATTAAAGCTCTGGGACACTACCTGCTGACAGGCCCTCTATCCAGCGTCTATACTCCTGATGTGCCGCCCGTGGACTGCGAGATGATCGGCTTTCCCGAATAGACCTTTTCGATTCCTCTCATAATATGGCAGATAACTGGCTCGTCTACTCGTTGGCGGAATTCCGGGAGCTGATCTTCGCGTGCTTCCGTGTCGCCGGTGTGCACTCGGTCGTCGAGGTCGGTGCCGAGCACGGTACCTTCACGCGAGAGCTTGTCGCCTGGGCCGGCGAGAACGATGGCCACGTCTATTGTGTGGAACCACAGCCCGGCCCGGAGGTGCTCGCGCTGAGCGAGCGGTCCGATCGCGTAAGCCTGTTACGCGGCCGCAGCCCGCAGGCCCTGCTGGAGCTGCCCGCTACTGATGCATACCTCCTGGACGGCGATCACAACTACTACACCGTCGTCAATGAGCTGCGGACGATCGCGGAGAAGGCGCGCGAGGCGTCGCAGCCGTTTCTCGTGATCCTGCAGGACATCGGCTGGCCCTGTGGCCGGCGGGACTTCTACTATGCGCCGGGTGCGTTACCGGAAGCGGCCGTCCATCCCAACAGCTTCGAGAAAGGCGTCACGCTGGACTCCAGCAAGCTGATCGAGGGCGGCTTCCGCAGCCAGGGCCAGTTCGCCTGGGCGCTGCAGGAGGGCGGCCCGGCCAACGGTGTGCTAACTGCCCTGGAGGACTTCCTGGAGGAGCATCCGGAGCTGGTCTTCGCTAACGTCCCTTGCATCTTCGGGCTGGCTGTCGTCTACCCCAAGGACGCCAGCTTCTCCGAGGCGTTAAGCGATCTCCTGCGGCCGCTAGACAACAATGAGCTGCTGCAGCGATTGGAGGAGAACCGGCTACGGCTCTATCTCCGCTTGCTTGAGCTACAAGACGAGCGCGCCGCCGAGCAGGGCGAGCTGCATCGCGTGCGCCAGGAAGTGGACGCTGCCCGTGCCCAACTGGGCGAGACGATGGGCCAACTGGCTGGTCGGGAGGGTGAGCTGCGGGACCTGCGCGCCCACCTGGCGAACATAGAAAGCCATCCGGTCTACCGGGCCCTGATGTTGGTGCGCCGCGGCCTGCGCCTGCTGATGGCGCCGCTGCGGTCTTTACGCCGAATGCCGTGAGCTATCCCTGCGCCTTGGGCTCGGCCGGCGAGAGGTTGGGCGCCGGCTCCTCCACCGCTGCCGTGACGACGAACGGCTTTTCGACCAGCGTCGCCACCGCCTCGCCGACGTCGTAGGCGCGGTTGAATCCCTCCAGCGCCAGCTCGTCGTTATCGGGCGCCAGCACCTGTCCGATCGAGAGCCGCTTGCCGCTGACCTTCACCAGGATGACCTCCCAGGCCACCATGTCCAGCGGGGAAGGCGCCCCTCGGACGTAGGTCTCGCCCAGGTCGTAGTCCGCCAGCTCGATGCGCTCGATCTTCCAGAACGGCACCAGCTCGTCGGTGCCCAGTCCCAGGCCGATCATGCCTTGCTGAAAGCGTCCCGACTGCTTCTGGCGCTCGAAGATGATGTGCGAGCCGACTATGGAGTAGACGGCGCCCATGGCACTGAGCGGCGTGATGATCAGCGCCGGCAGCAGCAGCGCCGTTAGCGCCAGCACCGGCAACGAGTCGTGGAAGGCCGCGATCGTGCCCAGCATCGCGAGGCCCACTGCTAGCCCCAGCAGCGGCCCGATCAGCGCGCCCCGCGAGGGCCGTATATCGATATGGTCCGGCCAGATCTTACAGATGCGGCGGTCCAGCGGGACCTCTCTGGGGAAGCTAACGTCTGCCATGACTCTTCGGAGCCATTATAGAAGCTGCGACCTCTGCGCTAAATCTGCCCCATGCTACAATCCCAACGTGAAGCTGCTGATTATCGATTACGGAGCCGGCAACCTGCGCAGCGTCGAGCGCGCCGTCGCGCAGGTGGGCGGCGAGCCCGTCGTCTCCTCGAGCCCGCGCGACATCGAGTTGGCGGAAGCCGTCATCATGCCCGGCGTCGGCGCCGCCGCCGATACGATGCGCAACCTGCGCGAGCGCGAGTTGATCGAGCCCGTCCGCGGCTACATCGCCAGCGGCCGGCCGTTTCTGGGCGTCTGCATGGGCCAGCAGGCCCTCTTCGACTACAGCGAGGAGGGCGGCCGCCACGAGTGCCTGGGCGTACTGCCGGGCAAGGTCGTGCGGTTGCCAGCCGGCCTCAAGGTGCCGCACATGGGCTGGAACCGCGTCCACCAGACCCGCCCTCACCCCTTCTTCGATGGCGTCGACGACGGCTCGTACTTCTACTTCGTGCACAGCTACTACCCGCAGCCGGACGACCCCGAAGTGACGATCGCGACCGCAGAGTACGGAATCGAGTTCACGGTGGCCGTCGCCAGGGACAACGTCGTCGCGACTCAGTTCCACCCGGAGAAGAGCGGACCCACGGGTTTGCGGCTCTACCATAACTTTCTGCGCATCGCGGCCGGCGTGCGCTCGGTCTGATCCGCCAAGGAGGAAGCGATGATCACCGGCTTCAACCACTCGGGCTTCGTGGTCAAAGACCTCGATAAAATGGTCGCATTCTATCGCGACGTTCTGGGCCTCAAGGTGATGATGGAGGCCGACCGCAGTGACCCGGAGACCAACCTGCATCTGGGCATTCCCAACGCCAGGCGCATGCTGGTTTTCGTCGGCAAGGAGGCTGGCCATCACCAGCTCGAACTGGTGCTCTACCTCTATCCGGAGGACGGGGAGGAAGGCCACACTACGCCCAACGCCCTCGGCGCGACGCACGTCGCCTTCAACGTCGAGGACATGCAACGGATGTACGAGGAGATGAAGGAGCGCGGCCTCAACTTCGTGACTCCGCCGATCGTTCGCGACACGCCGTTCGGCAAGTCAGCGATCTGCTTCGCGCAGGACCCGGAGGGCAACTGGCTGGAGTTCCTGGAGCGCCTGCCCGAAGACTGAATGGAGCTTATCCCCGCAATTGACATAAGGGGCGGCCGCTGTGTCCGCCTCACCCAGGGCGACTACAGCCGGGAGACCGTCTACGCCGACGATCCAGCCGAGATGGCGAGGCATTGGCAGGAGCTGGGTGCGACGCGTCTGCACGTCGTCGACCTGGACGGCGCACGCGAGGGCCGGGTCGTCAACCGCGATGCCATCGAGCGGGTGCTCAAGGCGGTCTCGATCCCGGTGCAGGTAGGTGGCGGCCTGCGCGATCTGGCCGATCTCAGCTTCTATCCCGGCCTCGGCGCCGACCGCATCGTCCTGGGCACGGCCGCGCTAGAGCACCGGCTTCTGCTGCTGGAGGCGCTGGCGCTCTTCCGCGGCAAGGTCGTCGTCTCGCTCGACGCGCGGAATGGCCGCGTGGCAGCGTCGGGCTGGCTGCGCGACTCCAGCGTCCGCGCGACGGACCTGGCGCGCGAGCTGGCTGAGGCCGGAGTCCAGCGCTTCGTCTATACCGATATCGCCCGCGATGGCATGCTGCAGGGCCCCAACCTTGCGGCCGTCGGCGAGATGACCGACGCCCTGCGAGGCCGCGGCAGCGCCGTCATCGCCTCGGGGGGCGTGTCGGAGCTCGAGCACCTACAGCAGCTCTCGGAGCTGGGCGTTGAGGCCGTCATCGTCGGCAAAGCGCTCTACACAGGCGCCATCGACTTGCCATCGGCGCTGGCGCAGCTCAGCGCTGCCTAGCCCGCGCTAGCGGCTTCAGCTACCATTGAAGAGCCATGCTGACCAAGCGCATCATCCCCTGTTTCGACATCGCCGACGGGCGCGTCGTCAAGAGCGTGCGCTTCGTCGATACGCGCGACGCCGGCGACCCGATTGCGCTGGCCCGCATCTACGACGAAGGCGGCGCCGACGAGCTGGTCTTCCTCGACATCCATGCCTCGCCGGACAACCGCGGGACGGCCGTCAACATGGTGGAGCAGATCGCGGCGCAGGTGTTCATTCCATTCACGGTCGGCGGCGGCATCCGCAGCTGTGAGGACATGCGCACGATGCTGGAGTCCGGCGCCGATAAGGTCGCGATCAACACCGCTGCCGTCGAGAACCCGCACCTGATCGCGGAGGGAGCGGAGCGCTTTGGCTCGCAGTGCATCGTCGTCGCGATCGACGCGCGAGAGGTGGAGCCGCAGCGCTGGGAGGTCTACACGTACGGCGGCCGCGAGGGTGGCCAGCCAACGGGCCTCGATGCGGTGGAGTGGGCACAGCGCGCGGTAGAGCTGGGCGCCGGGGAGCTGCTGATAACCGGCATGGACGCTGACGGCACTCGCGAGGGCTACGACATCGGTCTGACGCGTGCGATCTCGGAAGGGGTGCCGGTGCCGGTCATCGCCTCCGGCGGCGCCGGCTCGCCGCAGCACCTCTACGAGGTGATCGCGGAGGGCAAGGCGGACGCGGTGCTGGCGGCGAGCATCTTCCATTACGGCGAGTACAGCATCCGTCAGGTCAAGGATTACCTGGCGGAGCGCGGCGTGCCCGTCCGCCTATGAGCTTATTCCCTCTCCCCTTGGGAGAGGGTTAGGGTGAGGGCAGAAGAGAAGGAGAACCGGCGATGCCGAAGTACGACGAAAGAGGACTGGTGCCGGCCATCGTGCAGGACGCCGAATCCGGCGAGGTTCTGATGATGGCCTACATGAACGAAGAAGCGCTGCGGCTGACCCAGCAGACCGGCGAGGCCTGGTTCTGGAGTCGCAGCCGCCAGGAGCTCTGGCACAAGGGCGGCACCTCCGGCAACGTCATGAGCGTGCTGGAGCTGCGTAAAGACTGCGACGAGGACACTCTGCTGCTGAAAGTTCTGCCGGCCGGCCCCGCCTGCCACACCGGCGAGCGCTCCTGCTTCTATCGTTTGCAGGAGGCGCTCTCCGCCCCCACCTCCGCGTAACCCGGCGCCTCCGAGGCGGTTGCAGGAGGCGCTCTCCGCCCCGGCCTCCGCGTAACCCGGCGCCTCCGAGGCGGTTTGCAGGAGGCGCTCTCCGCCCCCACCTCCGCCTAGGCGCGCGCCTCGGAGGGCTCCATGCCCTCTGTCTTCAGCACTTCGTTGAGGGCGCGGATCGCCACCTCCACCTGGTCTTCGCTGGGCTCGCGCGTCGTCAGGCCCTGCAGCGCCAGGTTCGGCTTCATCAGCCAGCGCACGATCGCGGTGCGCTCGTAGCGGGCGCTCAGGCGGATCAGCTCGTAACTGATCGCCGCCACAACCGGTATCAGCACGATCCGCGAGAGCACTCGCAGCCAGAGGTCCGGCGCCCCCATGGCCGTAAAGACGACAATCGCCACTATCATCACAGTGAGCAGGAAGCTCGTCCCGCAGCGGACATGGGCCTTTTCGTAGCGCTGCACGGCATCCGGGACGAGCGCGTCGCCGGCCTCCAGGGCGTGAATCGCCTTATGCTCCGCGCCGTGGTAGGCGAAGACGCGCTTGATGTCCGGCATCAGGCCGATGAACCAGATGTAGGCGATGAGCAACAGCAGGCGGATCACGCCTTCGATCGCGACGACCGCGTAGTCGTTGTCGATTGCGCCCTCCAGCCAGCCGGCCAGGAAGACCGGCCCGGCGAAGAAGACGCCGGCCACAACGACTAGCGAGATCAGCCCCGGCAAGAGCATCGCGCCGGCGCCGGCTTCCTTCTCCTCTTCCTCCAGCGCGACGTTGGAGGAGAAAAAGAGGGCTCGCATGCCCAGCACCAGCGTTTCCCAGAGGATAATGATGCCCCGCACGAACGGGATACGCCGCGCTGTCCCCACGTAAAGGCCGCTCAGCCGCTCCGAGTGCACCGCCAGCCCGCCGTCCGGCCGGCGGCAGACCACGGCCATGCTGCTGGGCCCGCGGATCATGACGCCTTCCAGGACGGCCTGGCCGCCGTAGTAAACGGGCTTACGCGCCATGCCACCATTGTACGGGCGGATGCCCCTGAAACGAAGCAGGGCCGCGATTCGCGGCCCTGCTGTTGTGCGCGGGATGTGCCGGGGCTACTTGTTTTCGAGGCCGTAGCGCTTCATGAAGCGCTCGACCCGGCCGGCCGTATCGACGATGCGCTGCTCGCCCGTAAAGAACGGGTGGCACTTGCTGCAGACCTCCACCTTGAGCAGAGGCTTGGTGGCACGAGTCTGCCAGCTGTTGCCGCAGCCGCAGGTCACGGTCGCGTCGACGTATTCGGGATGGATGTTGGCTTTCATTCTTTATTCCTTCGCGGATTCGGCGTAGACACTCACCCGCCGCCGGCCCCACTTGTCGAAGGGCTCGAACTTTACCTGTCCCTCCAGCAGGGAGTAGATGGTGAAGTCGCGCCCCAGGCCAACGTTGTTGCCGGGGTGGATGCGGGTGCCCCGCTGCCGCACGATTATGGTGCCGGGCTGCACCAGCTGGCCGTCGTATCGCTTGACGCCCAGGCGCTGGCCCTGGCTGTCGCGGCCGTTCTTGGCGCTGCCGCCGCTTTTCTTGTGTGCCATTACTCTTCGCTCTCCGTCTTTCGTGTCGTCCGGCGACGCGGTGCAGCCGGCGTAGCGGGAGCCGTCGTTGTCGTCCGGCGCCGTGGCCGGGCCGGGGCGGCTGGCTGCTCAGCCGGTGCTTCCGTCGTCCCCTTGGCAGCTGGCGCCTCGGGCGCGGCTGCCGCCGCTCGTTGGCGGGTTGTCCGGCGCGGCCGGGCCGGTGTCTGGACCTCTGCCTCGGCGGCCGGCGCCGTCTCGCCAGCTTTCAGGATGTTGCGGATCGCCAGGCGGGTGAACGGCTGGCGGTGTCCGCGACGCCGGCGGTAACGGGTCTTGTTCTTGTACTTGAAGACCACCACTTTGGGGTCGCGACCCTGGTCCAGGACCTCTGCCACCACGCGAGCGCCCTCCACCAGCGGCTGGCCGGTCAGAATGCTGCCGTCGTCGGCGAGCATGAGCACGTCGGTCACCTCGATGGTGGAGCCGACCTCCGCGGTCAGCTTCTCCACCTCGATGACTTGCTTTGGCTCGACGCGGTACTGCTTACTGCCACTACGAATTATTGCGTAAATGGTTTTTCCTCCCGGAGACGCACCCTGACGATTCTATCGATGGGCTCCTGTTGTGTCAAAGACCAGACGGCTGGCGTCAGGAACGCAGGTCGCGGTCAGGCAGCGTGTTGTCGAAGGCCAGGCCGGGGTGTGGCTGGATGACCGGGCCCGCCGGCGGCGTCTCCCGGCGCTCTCCTGAGCCGACAGGCGGCTGGCTGGGGCTGGGCGGCGTGCTGGGCTCCGGTATATCGTCGCCGGGGTCGCGCCGCAGCAGCTCGGCCAGGTTCTCGCCCTCGATCGTCTCGTGCTCGAGAATGGCCCGTACCACCTGGTCCAGCTTGGGCCGGTTGTCCAACAGGAGCTTACGAGCAGTGTGGTACGCCTTGTCGATGATCTGGCGCACCTCGTCGTCGATTTCCTCGGCCACCTTTTCGCTGTAGTTGCGCTGCTCGGAGATCTCGCGGCCCAGGAAGATCATCTCTTCTTTGCGGCCGAAGGTGCGCGGGCCCAGGCGCTCGCTCATGCCCCACTGCGTCACCATCTGCCGGGCGATGCGGGTCGCGCGCTCCAGGTCGTCCTGGGGGCCCGTGGTCGACTCGCCGAAGGCGATCTCCTCCGACACCAGTCCGCCGAGCATGGCGGCCAGCATGTCATGGAACTGCGACTTGTTGTAGAGGTGGCGGTCCTCCTCTGGCAGGAAGCGGGTGAAGCCGCCGGCCATGCCGCGGGAGACGATGCTGATCTTGTAAGGCGGGTCGGCGCCGGGCAGCAGGTGGCCCATCAGGGCGTGGCCGGCCTCGTGGTAGGCGATGATCTCGCGCTCGCGGGCGCTGATGACGCGGCTCTTGCGCTCCGGACCGGCGATGACGCGGTCGACCGCCTCGTCGAACTCGGACATCGTGACCTTCTTCTTGCCGCGGCGGGCCGCCAGGATAGCGGCCTCGTTCACCAGGTTCGCCAGGTCAGCGCCGGAGAAGCCAGGAGTCTGCTTGGCCAGCACCTCCAGCTTGATGGAAGTGTCCAGCGGCTTGCCCTTGCTGTGCACGTTGAGGATGGCGGTGCGGCCCCTGATGTCCGGGCGGTCCAGCACCACCTGCCGGTCGAAGCGGCCGGGGCGCAGCAGCGCGGGATCCAGGATGTCGGGACGGTTGGTAGCGGCGACGACGATGACGTTGGTGCTGGTGTCGAAGCCGTCCATCTCCACAAGGATCTGGTTCAGGGTCTGCTCGCGCTCGTCGTGGGAGCCGCCCAGGCCGGCGCCACGGTGGCGGCCGACGGCGTCGATCTCATCGACGAAGACAATGCAGGGAGAGTTACGCTTGGCCTGGTCAAAGAGGTCGCGCACACGCGAGGCGCCGACGCCGACGAACATCTCGACGAACTCGGAGCCGGAGATCGAGAAGAAGGGCACGCCGGCCTCGCCGGCCACCGCCTTGGCGAGTAGCGTCTTGCCCGTGCCGGGCGGACCGACTAGCAAGACACCCTTCGGAATGCGCGCGCCCAGGGCCGCGAATTTCTCGGGGTACTTCAAGAACTCGACGACTTCCTGCAACTCCTCCTTGGCTTCGTCCACCCCCGCGACATCCTGGAAGGTGACGGTGGGCCGGGAGCTACTGAGCATGCGGGCACGGCTCTTGCCAAAGTTCATGGCCTGGTTATTTGTGCCCTGAGCCTGTCTCAGGAAGAAAAAGAGGATGGCGACAATGAAGATAAGCGGCAGGAAGTTGAGCAGGATGCTGAAGACGCTACCCCAGGCGCTGGCCTGCTTGGTCTCGATCTGCGGCTGGTCCTGCACCGGGATGCCGTTGTCCTGCAGCACCTGACGAACCGTATCGTTCTGCTCCAGGGTGGCCTTGAACTTCTGGTCGCTGTTGGCGACTGTCCACTCAACCTTGCGGCCGTCAACCGTGACCTGCTTGACGGACTGGGCCTTGGCGTCCGAGATCAGGGTGGAAAGCGGGACGTCCTGGGTGTGCGAGCTGCCGGAGGGTATGAACGAATAAACGATGGCGATAATCGCCACCAGGATAAGGAGATAGATGAAGCTATTTCTTGCCCAACGTCCATACATGCTTAATTACTAACGCTAATCAGAGCCAAGCGGGTTCCCAAAACTCACTCCGATTATAACAAACAAACCAGGGCGGCACTACCGGCCCACTGATAGGATGCGGGAACCGCGCCGCCGGTTACAGGTTACTCGTCGACGGCCAGGGTGCCCCCTTGCGCCCAGTTCTCCTTCTCGACGTCGTCGAAGACGATGATCGTGGCTTCCGGCGTGGTTTGACCGATAGTCACCATGGCGTCGGTGATCAGGCGAGCCAGGTCCCGTTTCTGCTGCTGAGAGCGGCCCTTCCACATCTCGATTCGAATGATCGGCATTGCTTCCTCCTGCTGCGTTTTGGATTGGAGTTTAGCACCGCGCGTGGACTGGCCCAAGGCAGATGCTAGAGACCTTGACCGCGCCGCCGCTGCTACCTAGAATAGCTGGCATCTGACTAGTCAGAAATTGACTAATGAGCACAGGATTAACATCTGCCCATTACACCCTCCTGGGCCTGCTCTTGCAGCAGCCGGCGCACGGCTATGACCTGCTGCGCCGGCTCAAGCAGCAGGCGGCCGCCGCGACTGTGATCCCGCTCAAGGCTGCCAGCCTCTATGCGGCCCTGCACGAGCTGGAGTCCCAAGGACTTATCGTCGGGCAGACAGTGGTGGATACTTCCTACCCGCCGCGCACTTTCTTCGAGCCGACGGCTGCCGGCCGTCAGCGCTTCAAGGCCTGGCTGGCCGAGCCGGTACAGCGCCTGCGAGAAGTACGTAGCGATTTCTTGCTCAAGGTCTACTTCGCCGGGGCGCTGGCGCCAGACGGCGGCGCTGGCCTGGTGGAGCGCCAGATCGAGATACTGACGGGCTACGTCCGCAACATGGAAGACGAGATGCTGGCCGCCGGCAGCGATAGCTTCGA
>Ga0070741_10018180_pt1 | contig 11434 bp, 10 predicted proteins | sample Coa_R1_4_FD_66440 | JGI IMG/M metagenome (GOLD analysis project Ga0070741, IMG submission 66440) | Surface soil microbial communities from Centralia Pennsylvania, which are recovering from an underground coalmine fire - Coalmine... | ecosystem: Environmental > Terrestrial > Soil > Unclassified ...
TCGAGCAGCCAGTCGGCGACGACGACCGCCGGGATGACGTAGTGGAGCACGCTGTTCACGAACTCGTTGTGGGTGTCGAGCTGTTCCTGCAGCCCGGAGAGGAAAACCGCGAAGACGACGCCGGTGATCGCGATGTAGAAGGCCGCCGCTCCGCGGGCGCCGTCGAGCAGCGGCGTCCGTTCTCCGCGCCTGACGAGCGCCGCAACGGCGAGCATCGCCGCCGCCAGGATGTTCGACTGGATGGTGAAGAAGCTGAAGAAGTTGCCCGGGTTGAACCCCGGGTGCCCCTGCAGCCTCGCAAGCTGGTAGGTGATCGCGACGACCGCGAGCATCGCGAACGCGAGCCGGAGCAGAGCGTGCAGGAGCGCCCTCGGCCGCACGACGGCTACCTGAGAACTCTGACCGGCAGATCGAGGGTGGCGAACTCGTAGACGAGCGGCGCGTCGTCGCGCGGGACCCGGACGCACCCGTGCGAGGCCGGAGAGGCCGGCACGTCGGGCGACTCGTGGAAGGCGACGCCGCCGACGAAGTAGCTCGCGTACGGCAGCCACACGCTGTAGGGATACGACCAGTCCTTCAGATGCTTGCGGTAGATCGTGTAGCTGCCGGTCGGCGTCTCGAAGCCGGGCTTGCCCGTGCTGACCTTGATCGCCCGCACGAGCCGGTCGCCGTTCACGAGCAGCGCGACCTGGGAGCTCAGGTGCACCTCGATGCGCTTGCCGGTTCCCGGCGACGGCTTCGGGGCGGTCGCCGTCCGGAGACGGGCGACCGTCCGAGGGCCGGGGACGGCGTCGCGGGCGAGCTTCTCCCAACCCTGGAACGCCAGCACCGCGCTGCGGGTGAACGGCCCGAGATGACCGGTGACGGCCGAGCTCGGCAGATACCCGAGCGCGACCAGCCGCCGCTGGATCCACGTCGTGCTCTCCCCGCCGGCCGATCCGGGCCCGGTCTCGTCGGGCACGACGGTCGTCGGCGGCAGCAGCTCCGGCCGCGGCGGGTCGACGTTGGCCCGCGTGAGCGTCCTGGCGACCGAGACGCCCTGCCCGAGCGAGCTCGCCTGCCGCCCGTCGATCCGGACGCGGACGCCCGTCACGTTCGGAACCGCGGTCGCCGTCCACACGAGCTGGGCGAGCCGCGCGACGAGCGACGCCTTCTCCGTGCCCTCGACGAACGGCCGCGTCAGATCGACGGTCGCGACCCCGCCGCGAACCGACACGCCGCGCAGCCGGGTCCCCTCCGGGATCTGGCTCCTCACGTCCAGCTTCGCCTCCGCCGCGGTCGGCCCCGCGAGCAGCGCCGTCACCGCCGCAGTGACCGTCCGGGCGCCGAGCAGCCGCCGCACGAGCTTCAGCCCCTCACCCTGCAGCAGGTAGACGTCGACGCGTGCCCGAGGGGCCGAAGCGGTCGGGATGGCCCCGCCGGCCGTCGTCGTCGGCTGCGCCGGGGCAGCCGCGTGGCGGCCGCCGCCGCACCCGGCGACGGCGAGGAGCGCGACGCCCGCGGTGGCGGCACGGCGAAACACGCACCGCAACGATACAAGCCGCGTCCGGCGGCAGACTCACGGCCCGCGGCGACGGCCGGAGCCGCCGTCAAGATCCGTCCCGGTGTTCTTCACGCTCGCCGACTGGGCGCTCGCGCTCGTCCTCGCGGGCGTGCTTGCCGCCGCCTCGCTTCTCGGCGCGATCGCGGGGAGACGGCTGCGGTCGCGCGCGGCGAGCTTGCGCGAGCCGCTCGGCATCGTCCACGGCACCGTCGTCGGCGTGGTCGGCCTCATCCTCGCGTTCGCGCTCACGCTCGCGGTCGGCCGCTACGAGAACCGGCGCGCCGCCGTCGTCGACGACGCGAACACGATCGGGACGACGTACCTGCGCGCGCAGACGCTCGCCGAGCCCGAGCGGGGCGCCTCGCTCGCCCTTCTGCGCCGGTATGCCGGCCTCGCCCTGCAGATCTCGCACGAGGTGCCGAACAGCGCCGCGATGAGAGACACGGCCGGCCGGCAGGCGGCCGTCCAGCGCCGCCTCTGGCGCCTCGCCGGCCGGTCGCTCGCCGCCGCGCCGGCCGCGAGCGCGCCGCGCCTCTACGTCGACAGCCTCAACGCGATGATCGACCAGCAGACGACCCGCCTGTCCGCGCTCAACAACCGCGTCCCCGCGGCGGTGCTGGCGCTCGAGCTGGTCGCCGCCGCGATCGGGCTCGCAACCCTCACCCTCTCCACGTCCGTCCTCGGCCGCGGACAGGTGACGAGCATCCTCGCCGGCGTCCTCGTCGCCGCCCTCCTGCTCGTCACCTTCGACCTGGATCGACCGACCCGCGGGCTGATCAGGATCCCGACCGGGCCGCTGCTCGCCCTCCAGGCGGCGATGGCGCAGCCGCCCGCCGCCTCCCCCTGAACGCAGGAGCGCCCCCGGCGGGCGGGGAATCCGGCGACGTGCCGGCGCCGTATGTTCGGGCGAACGACCCCGCAGGCTGCGCCGCACCTTCCCGCCGGCGCCGCCGGCTCCCCCGGGCGCGGGAGCCGTCAACCCGCAGAGACGACGGCTCCCGCGCCCACATCGCCCCCGCTCCGTCCGGCCCAGGGCGGATCGTCTGACGCGTGGGCTCGCTCTCGACGCCGCTCCTGCTGCTCGTCTTCGCGGCCGGCGCCGCCGCGACGTGGGTCGCCGGCGTCGCGCTCTCCCGGACGACCGACGCCCTCGACGCGCGGCTCGGGCTCGGCGAGGAGCTCGGCGGCCTGCTCCTGCTCGCCGTCGCGGGCAGCCTGCCCGAGGTCGCGATCACCGTCTCGGCTGCGGCGCAGGGAAACCTCGGCCTCGCGGCCGGAAACCTGATCGGCGGCATCGCGGTGCAGACGATGGTGCTGCTCGTCTGCGACGTCGCGGTCGGGCCGGCGCGTCCGCTGACCTACCTCGTCGGCGCGCTCACCCCCGTCCTCGAGGGGCTGCTCGTCGTGATCGTCGTCTGCGGCGTCGAGATGGGCGCGCTGCTGAAACCGTCCGTCGCGATCGGCGGCGTCGTCAGCCCCGCGTCGCTTGCGATCGTCGCCGTCTGGGGGGTCGGCATCCACGTCATCAACCGGTCGCGCAAGTCGCCGCGCTGGCAGGTCGAGATGCCCGGCTCGAGGCCCGGCCGCCGCCATCGGCGCGAGCCGCACGAGCAGCAGACCCACCCGTTCGCCGGCCGGTCGACCGCCCGCGTCGCGCTCGTCTTCGGCGGCGCCTGCGCCGTCACGCTCGCGGCGGGCGTCGCGCTCGAGGAGACGGGCAACGCGCTCGCGAGCCATGCCGGGATCAACGGCGTCATCTTCGGCGCGACCGTGCTCGCGGCCGCGACCGCGCTCCCCGAGGTCAGCTCCGGCATCGCCGCGGTCAAGCTGGGCGACCACGCGCTCGCGATCGGTGACATCTTCGGCGGCAACGCCTTCCAGGTCTGCCTCTTCCTGCTCGCCGACCTGGTCGCCGGCAGGCCGGTGCTGCCCCACGCGGGCGCCACCAACGCCTGGCTCGGAGCGCTCGGGATCGCGCTCACCGCCGTGTACGGCTTCGGCGTGATCGGCCGTCCGGCGAGCTGCCGCTTCCGGCTCGGCCCGGACTCGCTCCTCGCGCTGACCGTGTTCGCGCTCGGCGTCGCCGGGCTGTTCGCCGTCCGCGGGTGACCGCTACGCCGGCTCGCCCACCTCGACCGGGTTCGAGGCCGGGTCGCGGCTCCACTCCCACCAGCCGCCGTCGTAGACGGCGATCCGCGGCCAGCCCTGGAGGTGGGCGTAGAACCACGTCTCGCTCGCCCGCCAGCCGGTGCCGCAGTAGAACGCGACCCACTTGTCGGCCGTGATCCCGGCGTCGGCCCAGTTCGCGGCGATCTCCGGGTACGGGCGCATCGTGTTGTCGATGTTGCGGTAGTGCTGCATGTGGTAGGCGTCGGTGCCGCAGTTGCCCCACACGTCTCCCGCGATGCGCCCGGCCGCGCCGATGTAGTTGTAGCCGCTCGTCTCGCCGATCTGCTCCCGCCACGTCCGGACGCTGACGAGCGCGGCGCCTTCGCGGTCGGCGAGGATGCGCTTCGCATCGTCGATGTCGACGATCAGCTCCGGGCGCTGCGGGATCGAGGCGCCGAACGCCGGCACGGACGCGGGCATGCGAGCGACGGTCTCGAGCGCGCCGCCGGCCTGCACCCACGCGTCGTAGCCGCCGTCGAGCACGCGCACGTCGCGCACCCCGCAGTACGAGAGGATCAGCGCCGCGCGCGTCGCCGCGATCTGCCCGGCCCGCCGGCCCGGCCACTTCTCGTTCGCGCCGCCCTCGGTGTCGCGGCCGTACAGGATCACGCACGTCTCGGTCGTGACGCCGAGCATGCGGAGCGCCGCGTCGAGGTCCTCGGGCGGGCGGCGGTTCCAGTCGCTCGGGCTCTCGAGCACGTTGGTGTCGAGGTAGATCGCACCGGGCAGATGACTGTCCGCGTACTCCTCCGGCGCGCCGAAGTTGACGTGGAGCAGAAGCGTCTTCCCGGTCGGCGCGGCTTCGGGCGTGCCGCCGGCGAGGAGCTCGGCGAGCCAGGCCGGATGCACGAGCTGCGTGTGGCGCGCGAGCCGCTCGACGGGCGCGGCCGGGTCTTCGCACCATTCCGTGTAGCCCGCGTCGTAGACGCGCACCGGCACGCGCGTGTGCTCGGCGACGCGGCTCCGGAAGAGCGCGGCCGCGTCGCGGCCGCCGTAGACGACCACCTCGCCGCTCGTGCTGATGCCTTTGCTCTGCAGGAGCACGCGCAGCTCGGCGTCGTCGAGCCGGGACAGCCAGCCGGCCGGGAACGCGACCGCACCCGGCACGTGCCCGCCGCGCGCATCGCCCTCCACGCGCCAGCCGTTGAAGGCCGGCAACGGGCGCGCGTCGACGACGCACAACCCCGGCTCGCCGAGCCGCGCCCGCAGCTCCGCCGTCGAGACGCGATCGCTCTGAGAGACCGTGGCCGTCATCAGTCCGCGCAAGACTATACAAAATGAAGTTACACGGAAAACCGTCTTTTGGCAAGGACTCGTACTACATTGCCCGCAGGCGCAACTCCGAGAGAATCGAGGTCGTACGTGAGGGCTGGACGCTGGCTCGTGTTGATCGCACTCGGGGCGGCGCTCGCCGCCCTCCCCGCCGTCGCGCTCGGGGGCGCGTCGCAGGCCGCGAGCAACTCGCAGAACTACCCCGACTCGACCGGCGAGGACACCACCGCCGCCTCGCCCGACATCACGAGCGTCGCCGTCTCGAACGACGACGCCGGCAACATCGTCTTCAAGGTGAACATCGCGAACCGCCCGGCGCTCACCTCCGACATGGCGGTGTTCGTCTACCTGAACACCGACCAGAACGCGTCGACCGGCGACCCCAGCCTGCTCGGCACCGACGCGATCATCCAGCTGACGCCCGGCAGCGTCTTCCTCTTCCAGTGGAACGGCACGACGTTCGCCGCCGCCCAGTCGCAGTCGTCGCTCACCTACACCTACGACGCGACCGGCGCGACCTTCCACGTGAGCGACGCCGACCTGGGCGGGGTGAAGGCGTTCGGGTTCATCGTCGAGGTCGACTCCGGGATCACGACGGACGCGAGCGGCAACGCCGACTTCACGAACGCGAAGACCGACATCGCGCCCGACCCGGGACACGGATTCTTCGCCTACAACGTGCTGACCAAGCTGACGCTGCACCAGACGGCGTTCACGACCTCTCCGAGCCCGGCCCGGTCGGGTGCGCGCTTCACCGCGAGCATCGCCGCGACCGAGAGCGACACGAACGGCCCGATCAAGGGCGCGACGATCACGTGCAGCGGGGTCGTCCGCGGTGTCAAGCTGCGCGCGACCCACTCGCTCGCAAACGGCGTCGCGAGCTGCTTCTGGCGCCTGCCGAAGACGGCCAAGGGCAAGACGCTCTACGGCCAGATCACGGTGGTCGTGCAGGGCGCCAAGCTCACGAAGAGCTTCACCGCGAAGATCCACTGACGAGCCGCGGGGCGGGGCGCGGCGAGCCCGCGCCCCGCCGGCCGCTCACCCGACCTGGGTGCCGCCGAGCGTGCCGCGGGCGCTCGCGCCCGTCACGCCGAGCAGGCCGTGCGCAGCCCCGGGGCCGCCGACGGTGATCGTGCCCTGGAACGAGAACGGCGGCCCCAGCCGCTTCAGCTGGAGCGTGCCGGTGAGGGCGATCCCGTGCGCGTCCGCGTAGCCGACGAGCCGGATCGTCTTGACGCCGGCGACGAGCTTCCCGCCGAAGACGCCGGGCAGGACGGTCGTGCCGCCGCCGAGGCCGCTCGTCATCAGCCACACCGCCTGCGCCTCCTGCAGCGTGGCCTTCGCGGCGGCGAGGGTGGCGCGCGGCGCTGCCGGCCGCTTCGGCGCCGCCGGGCCGGGCGGCGGCAGAGCGGCGAGCGGAAGCACGAGCGGCGGACGCCGCGGGCAGGTGGACGGGACCGCCTGCCCGAGCACCCACGCGTGCACGGCGTCCGCGGCGCAGCCCGACGGGTCGGCGGTCACCGTGCTGTGCCCCACGCCGGGGACGACGAGCAGGTGCCCCTGGGGAAAGCGCGCGACCACCGACGCCGCCCCGGCAGTCGGCGTGCGCATGTCGAAGCCGCCGCTGACGGCGAGCATCGGGACGTTCGGAAGCGGGCCGGCGCCGAGCGCGGCGCCGCCGGCCGGCGCAGGCCAGCCGAGGCAGAAGTCGGCGTTGCCGAACCCGGCCGACCACGCGCCGAACGGCCCGAACGTCCCCGGCGGCAGGGCGGCGATCGCGGCCTTCAGGATCGCGCTGCGGTCGGGGATCGGCGTGTCGGGCTGCCAGGGGAACGGGCCGTCCCGGCAGACCGTGGCGGCGTAGAGGCCGAAGCTCAGGTCGGACGACGACTCCTGCGAGGTCGCGTCGTGGAGCAGCGCGAGGCGCAGCAGCGGCTGCGTGTTGCCGGAGCGGGCGGCGTGGAGCGTGCCCGGCAGCTCGGCCGCGAGGCCGGGGTTGAGGTCGGCGTCGAGCACCACCGAGAGGAGCTCGAGCCCGTCGACGCGCTCGGACCGGGATCGCCCGCTTGCGAGCGCGACCTTGCCGACGAGCGGCTTCGCCGCATAGCGATTCGCGAGCGCGGCGAGGTCGGAGACGAGCGCCGAGCCGTTGCACCCGCCCGACGCGCACAGCGTCTGCAGAGTCGTCGGCAGCGAGCGCAGCACCTCGTCGCCGTAGCTGTCCTGCAGGTCGGCCGGCAGGACCGAGTCGAGCAGCAGGCGGCTCACGTGGTCGGGATGCGCGAGCGCGTAGGCCATCGCGAGCTTCGTGCCGTACGAGACGCCGTACAGCGCGATCTGGTCGACGCCGAGCGCCTGCCGGACGGCCTCGAGGTCCTCCGCGTGGTCGGCGGTGCTGTAGAAGGGCGCGGACGCGCCGAGCGACGCGCCGCACGCGGCGGCGGCCGTGCGCTGTGCGTCCGCCGCGACCGCGACCTGCAGCGCCGGGCAGTCGATCAGCCCCGACGCGCCGGTGCCGCGGTCGTCGTAGGCGACGAGGTTGTAGCCCGGGAAGAGGAAGCGGTACAGGCTGTCGGCGGCCGGGTCGCCGAGCCCGAAGACGTGCGCGGAGCCCTGGCCGGGGCCGCCGGCGATCAGGAACACCGTGCCGACCGGCGTGCCGACCGCCGGCAGCTCCTCGACGTGGAGCGTGATCGTCCCCGGCACGACGCCGGTGCGGTCGAGGGGGACGACGACCTGGGTGCAGACGAGGCCGTTCGTGCCGCAGGCGGCCTGGGCCTTCGCCGGCACGGCGGCCGCGGCGACGAGGCGGGCGGCGGCCGCCCGTGGCGCGCGCGGAACGACGCCCGCGCTGTGCGGCGCGGCGGCCGCGGCGGAAGCCGCGGCGGCGACGAACGCCGCCAGGAGCACGCAGGCGAGAGACCTGGCCACCAACGCGGGCCACTGTAGCGATGTACCGTTTCGACGGTGGAGAGCCGCTCGAGGCTGCATGGGAGCGGTGTGCTGCTCATGCCGGCGGCGGCCCTCGCCGTGCATCAGCTCCGCTACTCGCTGACCTACGGAGCGAAGGCCGACGCACAGCTCGCCGCGCAGGGTCACTCGTACCTGCACTCGCTCGCCCCATGGGCGGCGCTGACGCTCGGGATCGGCGCGACGCTCTTCCTGCGCAGGCTCGCCCGCGCGCTCGCCACCGGCGACGCCGGCAGCCGCTCGCGGCTGCCGCTCGCCGCGCTCTGGGCGGCCACGGCGGGGGCGCTCGTCGCCATCTACGCCGTCCAGGAGGCGCTCGAGGAGCTGCTCGCCTCCGGCCACCCGGGAGGCATCGCGGGCGTGTTCGGCGACGGCGGCCTGTGGTCGCTGCCGGCGGCCGCGTGCATCGCCGCTCTCGTCGTCGCGGCGCTCCGCGCCGGCCGAGCCGTGCTCGCCGCCGCCGCGCGCCTGCGCCCGAGGGCGCTGCGGCTGCGGCCGCTCCCCGTGCTTCGCCCGGCGGCGGCGCGGCCGGCGGCCGCCCGGCCGCTCGCCCGCCGCGCGGCGGGCCGTGCTCCTCCGCGCCCGCTTCGCTCCCCGTAGCCGAACGCGAACGCAAAGGAGGTTCGTCCTGTCCAGGCGCTCGGTCGCGCCGCTCGTCGTGTGCATCGCGCTCGTGGCACCCGCCCTCGCGGCGGGCCGCACGCGGACCGGCCCCGTCTACCCGTGGCCGGTCGGCCCGGGGCCGCGCTACCGGCCGGCGGCGGCCAGCGCTGCCGTCGCCGCCGGCCGCCCGCTCGGCCCGCTCACCTGCCGGCGCGGCGGGCGGACGTTCGCGGTGCACGTCGAGCTCTTCGCCGAGCGGCGGGTGGTCGTCGTCCCGAAGGGCATCGGCAACGGCCCGTCGTGCCGCTACCCGGTCGCGACGGAGGAGCCCACGGGCGTCCTTCGCGTGCGGCGCGGCCGGCCGTACACGCTCGGCGACCTGTTCCGCGTGTGGGGCCGCCGCCTCGGCCCGCGGGCGCTGCTCTCGTTCCGCGGGCGCGTCGCCGTCTTCGTCGGCGGCAGGCTCGTGCACGGCGACCCGCGCCGCGTGCCGCTCCGCCGTCACGCGGAGATCGTCGTCGAGCTCGGCGCGCGCCTCGCCCCCCACTCCACCTACCTCTTCCCGAAGGGACACGGATGACCAGACGCCTGCTCGTGCTGCCGCTCCTCGCCCTCGTCGCCGCCGGCTGCGGCGGCTCGTCCGGCGGCGGCTTCCCGACGATCCAGGCTGCGCGCACCTACTCGCTCGCCGGCTTCGCGCCGGCCCGGCCCGTCCCGGCCGGCAGGCCGGTCCGGGTGTCGTTCACGATCCGGCAGCCGGACGGCAGGCCGCTCACGCGGTTCCGGCACGGCGCCGGCCCGCACAACGGCGTGCACCTGATCATCGTCCGGCGCGACCTCGCGACGCTCGTGCACGTCCACCCGCCGGTCGCCGCGAACGGCACGATCAGCACGGTCGTCTCGCTCGCCGACCCCGGGCCCTACCGGGTCGTCGTCGACGCCTACCCGCAGACGAACGGGCCGCAGCGGAACTTCCAGCTGTTCGGCTCGCTGCGCGTCGCGGGCGCCTACCGCCCGGTGAAGCTGCCGCCGTACCGCGCGACGGCCGCCGCCGGCGGCTACCGCATCACGCTGCGCGGCACGCCGGCGCTGCACGCCATCCAGGCCGGCTTCCTGCAGGCGGAGGTGACCGGCCCGAACGGCAGGCCGGCGAGGTTCCAGCCGTGGTTCGGCGCGCTCGCGCACGCGATCTTCTTCCGCGCCGGCTCGCTCGACTACTTCCACACGCACGTCTGCGCTCCGGGCGCCGCCGGCTGCACGAGCGTCCTCGGCGGCGCAAAGGTCACCGGCAGCTCGGCGACGCCCGGGAAGCTGACGATCGGCGTGCTCGTGCCCGCGCCCGGCACGTGGCGGCTCTTCCTGCAGTGCAAGGTCGCGGGCCGCGTGCTGACCGCCCCGTTCACCCTCGTCGTGAAGCCATGACCAAGGAGAGACACGTGAAGACGCTTGCCGCTGCCGCTGCCGCTGCCGCTGCCGCGCTCGCCCTGCCGGCGAGCGCGTTCGCACACGCGGAGCTGACCCCGCCCGTCGGCCTCGCCGGAAGGCTCGAGCTGTACACGCTCGCGGTGCCGACCGAGAAGGAGGGCGCGGCGACGACGTCGGTCGAGCTGACCGTCCCCGCCGGCTTCGGGATCGACTCGTTCCAGCCGTCACCCGGCTGGACGCGCAGGGTGCGGTCGAGAGGCTCCGGCGAAGCGGCCGTCGTGCAGAAGGTGACGTGGACAGGCGGCAGCGTCCCGACCGGCGAGGACGCCGTCTTCTCGTTCCTCGCGAGCGCGTCGTCGGCGCGGACGTACACGTTCTCCGTCCGCCAGACCTACTCCGACGGGTCGGTCGTCGACTGGAACGGCCCGGAGTCGTCCGACACGCCGTCGCCGTCGATCGAGGCGCGCACCTCGTTCGGCGGCGGCGGCGGCTCCACGCTCGCGGTCGTGGCGATCGCGCTCGCCGCCGCGGCGCTGCTGCTCGCCGGCCTCGCGCTCGTCTCCGGCAAGGGGCGCTCGCTCGCGTGAGAACGCGGCTCGCCGCGCTGCTTGCAGCCGCAGGCGCGCTCGCGCTGCCGGCGGCCGCGTCCGCGCACGCGGTGCTGCTGCGGACCGTGCCGCAGGCGAGCGTGGTCGTGAACACGCCGCCGGCCGAGCTGCGGCTCACCTACAGCGAAGCGGTCGAGCCGCGCTTCGCGGTCGTGTCCGTGACCGACGCGGCCGCCCGCCAGGAGACCGCGGGGCCGCCGCGCCGCTCGGCCGCCGACCCGAACACGCTCGTCGTGCCGCTCGACCGCGTGCGCGAGGGGTGGTACCTCGTCTACTGGCGCGCGATCTCGGCCGACGGCCATCCGGTTCGCGGCGCGTTCACCTTCGCCGTCGGCCCGAACCCCGGGCCGGCGCCGCAGTTCGTCATCCCGTCGACCTCGGAGACGGCCGCGACGCCGAGGCTCCTGGCCGCGCGCTGGCTGACGTTCCTCTCGATCATGAGCGCGGTCGGGCTCGCCGTGCTCCGGCTCGCCACGGCGCGGCCGGTCGCGCGCCGCGTCCCGGACGCGTCGCTGCGCGGCGTGACGGCCGCGTTCGCGGTCGCGGCGGCCGTCGGCCTCGCGGCGGCGCCCGTGTACCTGCTGCTCGCGACGGCGGACTTCGCGCTGCGCTCGTGGTGGCGGGTCGGCGCCCTCGTCCCGCTCGTGCGCGTCTCGGCGTTCGGGCGCGGGATGTTCGACCTCTGGGTCGCGTTCGCGCTCTTCGCCGCGGCGGCCGCCTTTGCGATCCGCATCGACCGCCCCGAGCGCGAGCGGCGGTCGGTCGCCGAGCTGGTGGCGGCCGCGGGAGCCGCGGCGGCCGCGGCGGCGGTGCTGCTCGTGCCCGGCCTCGCCGGGCACGCCGC
>Ga0070741_10018181_pt1 | contig 11434 bp, 10 predicted proteins | sample Coa_R1_4_FD_66440 | JGI IMG/M metagenome (GOLD analysis project Ga0070741, IMG submission 66440) | Surface soil microbial communities from Centralia Pennsylvania, which are recovering from an underground coalmine fire - Coalmine... | ecosystem: Environmental > Terrestrial > Soil > Unclassified ...
AATCGTTTTGTGAGCCTTGTCGGGCCAACCCTCGCGCAACTCTCCTTCTCCTATAGCATTCAGGCTAATACTACGCCACATCGTCTCTTTTGCCGGCAGCCAGCCAAGCGCCTGACGCGCGCAGGCTGTTGCTTCGCGATATTTGCTCTGCGGTCTGGCGATCATAGCACGGAAGGCGAATACGATCCCAAGTCCTGGCTTGTAGTCTAGAGCGCGAAAGCCTTGTTCTGCCATCTGAAGATGTTTCTCAAGTTGTTGCATGACCTTTGCAGGCGGCGAAAGGCTGTCCAGGATATAGACGAACAGCAGCGCTGCGGCATAGCTCAGGCAGAGAGATGGATGCTGCTGGAGTAGCGCCTCTGGCATCTGTTCGAGCCAGCGGCGCAGCGTGTGGCATTCCTGGACTTCTTGCAGGGGTTGTGTTCCGATGAGGTGTTCGATCAGTTCTGCTGCACGCTGAATATCCTGAGCCTGGAAGGCCGCTTCAACTGCTTCTGTAAGCTGACCATGCTCCTCGTACCGCCTGCTTGCCTGGAGAGATAGCGTGTGTAATGTGTCTATTCCGAGGCGGCGGCGAGCCTCCTGCTGCATGGCTTCGGCAAAAAGTGCGTGATAGCGGTACCACTGCTCCCCCTGATCGGGGCCGTCGAGCCGCCCTAGAAAGAGGTTGCTTCGCTCCAATAGTTCAAGGAGACGTTCGCTGTTGTGGCTTGCAGTGATAGCATCGCAGAGCGAACCCGTCAAGTGGCTGAGCACGCTCGTTTGCAGCAAAAAATTCTGAAGCTCCTGTGGCTGAGCATTGAGTACTTCTGTGACAAGATATTCCTGAAGGGTCCGATGAGGTGTCTGGTTGCCTACGAAACTGGTAATGATGTGCTTGCTCCCTTGCGAGGTTGTGTGCCCCTGAAGTGCGAGCGAGAGGAGGCGCAGCCCTGCTGCCCAGCCTTCTAGATGTGTGTCGAGTTGTCGCTGCTCATCCTCTGTGAGCGAAATTGGCAGAGACTGCTGGAGGAAGGTCGCTGTCTCCTCGGATGAAAAGCGTAAATCGCTGCTATGTATTTCGTAGAGGTCTCCCCTGGCGCGCCAGCGTACGAGTGGAAGTGGTGGCTCACCACGTGTGAGAAGCAGCAGGTGCAGTGTTGCGGGTAGATGTTCAAGCCAGAATGCCATCGTCGCGTGGATACGGGTCTCTGTGATGAGGTGGTAATCTTCCAGAACGAGCAGTCCACTACAAGCACTGTGAGCCAGATCATTGAGGAAATACGTCAATACCGTCTCTAACTCTGGGCGTTCAAAAACTGGAAGCATGGATAATTGCGCGAGGGAGGTGTGGCCCAGGTTGGCCTGGAAAGACTGGCAGGCTGTAATGATGTAGCGCCAGAAGCGCACAGGATCGTTGTCGCTGCTATCTAGCGAGAGCCAGCTCACAGACGACAGTTGCCCACGAGTTCTACGGCTGGCTACCCACTGACTAACCAGGGTGGTTTTGCCGAAGCCAGCAGGAGCCGAGAGCAGTGTAAGCCTGTGTGCTAGCCCACCATCCAGTCGCTCAAGCAAGCGCTCACGAGCAACGAGGGAAGCAGGCAGATGGGGTAAATGCAATTTGGATTCCAGAAGTGGCAGCAAGTCAATCGGGGACCGCTGAAAGGCGGTTGGCGGAAATGGTTGCAAGGTTCTGGCTATCTCCTCCAAACGTGCAACGGTCAAATCAGCAGTACGTCCAGCATATTTCTTGAGGGTTCGCCCATTCAGGCTGCGATAAGCATACCAATAGTCTGTTCCACGTACGCGAGGTTCCTTGAGCAAAGTCAGGTGTCCATCCTTACCCTGAAAAGAAAACGAGGAATGAGATGCGAGCCAGCTAAACCACCAGGTAGTCTCGTTTTGCATCACGTGAACTGTCGCGTGATGCTGTTCGCGCAATTCATAGATCTCGTGTTTTTCTAACCAGGCGAGCATATATTGAGAGGATTTCGGCATCGTATCTTCCAGAACGCTGTGGTTATTCCCTATTTTATTCCCCAACATTTCAGCACAGAAAGTATAGCAGATGAGCAAGTGATGGGCAAGCAGAAAGATCTGTGCTTTATGTTAACAAACATTTCAACAGGATTTTACTCAGAGTTTACGTGGTGGCGCTAAACTGACGAGTAATTCCCGCGTGTAGCGCGATGGATAGATCCAGGGTTTGCCCCTTATTTGCTGTCTGGAACAACGAGGAGTATGCGTTTGAAATGTGGTAGTATGCAGGCCGTTTCATCTTGCAAGAAAGATGGGACTTCTTTCCTAATTTTTGCCAAAGGAAGCCAGAAGGGCAGTTGTATCTAGTACAATGCTTTTGATTAAATTTAGATTAAATGGAGGGTGTGGCCTGGTTACCTGGCTGCCGTCGGTGAGAACGGACAGCATTTTCTCACGGAAATTTTCCATACGTATCGAGCTATATAAGGGGAGATGATAGCAGCTACCTATGGGAAGGTACACAGGATGTCAAGTATGTCTGGCCGTGAGGGGGCCTTATGAGAGAGGAAATACTTATTTTTCGAATTTCGCATGCTACCTTTCTTGAAGGCCCATGTCTGATTTATTAAATATGGTTTGGCTAGTTATAGCGTCGGGGCTTACTAGTTTACCAGATTTCTACTATTAGAGTAGGAGAAGAAATGAGCGACTCTATTCAAAATCAGGTCCTGGGCGTATATGAACTATTACAAGAAACTGGATTGCCTGAACAACATGAACAGGATATCCAACCTCATAAACGTAACGTTACCTATGATGCGCTGGTGCTAGACGCGAAGCAGCGTCAGGCGCTGATGACGGTGCGCTCACTTGGGCGTCGTGGATTGCGGGTGGCAGCTGTCGAATTCTCCGATCGTATTGCAAAATCCAGGCACGTGCCTGCCTTCTCATCTCGCTGGTGTCAAGGGACCTGTATTGCTCCTGGCTATGAACAGCAGGCAGAACCTTTCCTGGCTTATCTCAACCAATTTCTAGCGACGAAGGGCGTGCGGGCACTGATTGGTGTGTCTGATGGAACTGTATCAGTGTTGCGGGAACACCGCGAAGAAATTGAACGGCAAGGAGTTCGTGTCGCCCTGGCAAAAGAATCTGCTATGGCCATAGCTGTCAGCAAAGAGCGAACACTGGAGATTGCTAAACGCCTTGGGATCGGCATTCCCAGGAGTGTGGCTCTGGCCTCACTGAGCGAGGTGGCGGAGGTTGTGCGTGACATTGGTCTTCCTGCAGTAGTCAAACCTACTGAGTCCTGGTCGAAACAAGGTGTCAGGCTAATCAGCAGGCTTGTGACGACTCCAGATGAAGCGCGTCGTGCAGTAGAAGAATTGACCCGCTTTGGCGATACAGTTCTTTTCCAACAATATCTTCCTGGCAGACGAGAATGTGTGAACTTCATGTATGCCAATGGCGAGATGTACGCGCGTTTTGCTCAGTGGACGAAGCGGACTCAGCCGCCACTCGGCGGGGAATCTACCTATCGTGAAAGTATGGAAATGCCAGAAGACACCGGAGTTCTGGCCGAGCGACTGGTTCGGGAAATTGACCTGGAAGGATATTCTAATGTCCAATTCCGACGCGACGCCGCTGGCAAGCCTTGTTTAATGGAGATTAATCCGCGACTGACCGCAGGTGTAGAAATCGCGGTACGCGCAGGTATTGATTTTCCATATCTTGTCTATCAATGGGCTTGTGGAGAGCCGATAGACCGTGTAGAGGGCTATCGTACTGGTGTATGGCTGCGTTACTTAGGTGGTGATTTCTTGACAACTTTACAAGCGGTCAACCAACGTGGCAGGCCAGGGGTAGCGCCACCCGCTCAAGTTATTTTCGATTTCTTTTCGGCTTTCCTTGAACCAACTGGTTATGACGGCTTTGATTGGCAGGACCTGCGCCCAACCTTGACCGCAACCGGTGCATTTATCGATCGCGTGTGCCTCTGGCTAAAAAAGCGATCATAACAGAGATATTTTAAGGTTTTCCCTTCAACAAAAAATTTCGGGCTCCGTCCGAAATTTTTTGTTGAAGGGAAAACCTTTATGCCGTTTTGAAGCGCAATTGTACTTTGCCGAGTCGAATCACGTCGTTATCGTGGATAGGCACCGGCGTTTTAGGAGCGATGCGCTGCCGATTGACGAAGGTAAAGTTTGTGCTATGTTCATCCTCTATCATATATTGCCCGTTTTGTACGAAGATACGTGCATGTAAACGTGACACGTAGCCATCGTCCCCGCCGTGAGGAAGCAAGTCTATATCGGGAAAGCTATCGATATCCTGGCGACCGATAGTCACATTGTCGCGCCCGCTCAGATCAAACTCCTGGTTATCGGACTCAACGATGAGGCGTGGTCGTACTGCGACCGCAACTGCATTGGCTGCTGGTGCCGCTGCAACGGCTGAATCAGAGACCGCCTGTACTGGCTGAACGGACTCTACTGGTACTGGACCACCTAAAAGGCTGCTGCCGCATTGTGAACAGAATGTCTCGCTAGCAGGATTCGCCGTCCCACAAGAAGGACAGACCTGCGTGACCGCTGGAACTGCTGCCGGGGTAGCTTTGGCTGTCGGAGCAACCGTATCTGCTGTACTCAATGGCTCGCCGCATTCATCGCAAAACGCTGCCCCGTCGGGACTTTCATGACCTGAAGAACACTTTATTGCCATAACTGTAGACTTCCCTCTTTCTTGAGAACATATTTCCTTGCATTCACATGAGTGCTGCCTTTCCGACTGGCTGAGCTGGGCTAGACGCGAGAGCGTCGTTGCCAGTCGGAATAAGGGGCAAAGCGCGCACTCCTTGTCGCCAGATGGACGCAGCCAGTCCTGAAAGGGACGTTTCTGGCGGGCTTTCAAGAGGCTGCGAGAGCAGCGCCGTGCCCCCTTTGGGGATTTGTGAATGCATATGGGTTATGCTTCCTTTAAACTACAGTGTATAGCGTTCTTGTTGCGCCTACATCGTTCGAATAGAGGATTTTCTGTGCGGATTGCAAGCCTTCAGAGGGCTATTCAAGAAAGGGCTCTCTCGTTCAAACGAACGAGGGTGATGCTTTTTCCTTGACAACCTGGCTGGTTATAACCTATACTTACCGATAGGTGATAGGAAATTATTCACCGACCTGATTGCATTCGTCGACCTACTTATGTTCGTTGAACTAATTATGTCCATCGAACTAATCATCAGAACTATGGGAATCAAACAACGTCGAGAGCGGGAAAAGCAGGAGATCCGGCAGCGCATTCTCTTTGCTGCACGGCAGATTGCAGCCGAGGAAGGCTGGCAGGCCGTCAGCACTCGCAAGGTAGCTGAGTGCATTGAGTATAGCCAATCTACCATCTACGAATACTTTGAGAGCAAAGAGGCAATTCTTATCGCTCTACTGGGTTTCGGCTACGAGCAATTGGTAGTGGTGATGCAGGCAGCTTTTGTCTCAACGGATGATCCTGAGACACGCTTGCTCGCTATGAGCGAAGCCTACTGGGACTTTGCCTTTCGCTCACCTGAGTTGTATCAGGTGATGCATGGCTTAGCAGGGATCTCCTTTGGCCGGTATGGGCATCCTGATACGCCAGTTGAGGTCAAACAAAGTTTTGCCCTGGCACGTGAAGCTCTTCAACAATGGGCCGAGGCCAAAGGCGTCGAGGTACCGGACATCACTGATCTGGTGGAAGCACGCCGTGGCCTGATTCATGGGCTCATCACCCTGGCCCTGGCTAACCGTATTGCTGGAGGACCTGACCGCGCCAAACGCATTTTGCAGGAGACGATGAAGGATCTGCTCTTCGCTTGGAGCCATCGTCCACGCGGATAATCGTTCTTTTTCATCTTACATTCTCGGAATGGGCTTTATGCACCATGGTATTCAAGAGGAGGATAGAGATGCTTATTTCTCAAAAGAACAATCTGGTGACCTTGATCAATGTCTTTGATACGACCCCAGAGCAGCAGCAGGCGCTTATCGATGCGTGGACGCGCTTCACCGAAGAGGTCAAGGACGAGCCAGGCTTCATCGCAGCGGCACTGCACAAAAGCACAGATAGCACCCGCGTCATCAACTATGCACACTGGAGATCCCAGGCCGATTTCGACGCCTTTGTACAGAGACACGGCAGAGAATTCGCGCAGTTGGGGCAGAACGCTATACTTATGGATCCCCATACCTACGACGTGGTCTACCTTCACGAAAGCGCAGATCATTGATTGGCGCATCGTCAGCCATAGATGTTATACCTGTTGTTTGTCATACATCTCGGCAATGGCGTGTGCCGTTGCGGCCACGGCATCGCGCACTCTGTGCGGACTGAGCACGGTTGCATCTGCTCCTAATCCCAGCGCGTAGGAGATGGCGGCGTCAACAGATTCGACATCGACGCGCACGATCACGCTGCCATCGGGCTCTTCCTTACGTATGGTACAGTTACCTCCCAATCGATGGCGTGCAGTAGCTGACACGCGTAATACTAGCGTGGCTGGTTGCATCTGCTTTTCGAGGGATTTACGCGCCTCGCGCCAGTAGGCGCGCAGGTTGAAGTCTGGTCGTGGAGTAATGCGCTCTTTGAGCACGCGCATCTGTTCGATATAGTTCACGCGAAAGGTGTAGAAGTGCTGGCAGAGCTGACAGAAGGCGACAAGATACCACACACCAACGCGAGCATGTCTGCGCGATAAACCCTTGAATACGAGACCATAGGGTTCAACACGTCTCCAAGCCGTTACCTGACAGCCGGGACAATCGCTACACGAGTAAAAGATTTCGAGTTGATAGGCTCCCAGGACGGCTGCTCGAATGGTCTCCAGGTGAGTTGTGGGCAGGGGTTGACTCCCCCATGCTGATGTATCAAAGAGAATACGCTCGCGTGCCGCCCGTACATCCACATGATACTCTTCCGGCAAGGCTGCCTCCAGCTTGTTCAGCGCCCGATGAAGGTCATCATCACCTGCGAAGAGACTATAATTTCCTGACATATCCGCGCTTAGAACCAGCGAGACCGCCTCCTCACGCGTGAAGAGCGCGGACTCCAGATGATAATCTTCTGGTAAATAATAGCCGCCGCCTGGTCCATAATCCATTGACACAGGTACATGTGCCAATGAAAGAGCTATAATATCACGGTATATAGTTCTGGTGGAAACACTCAGGATTTCGCCGAGACGTTTGGCTGTCATTTTGCCCCGTGCTTGTAGCAGCAGTGTAATTGCCACGAGTCTTTCTGTCCTCTGCATACTATACATTATGTGACACTCAAGTATTAAATACAATGGCTACAGTTCACATAGCATATTTAAGCCGTTTTGCCGCTAATTATCTTGTGTCGCCTTCTTGTTCATCCACATCAAGCACCATTCAAAAGTCAGATGACCTCACATCCCCGATAGTTCAGTATCTTACCTATGCCTATGTTCGTGTACTAGAAGAGTATGCTCGCAGAGAGGAGGTAACTTTTTTTGCTCAAAATTGAAAGGAATCAGACAGAAGAGGGAAGATTAAACGAAAAAGAGGTGTCGAGATGAAAATATTGGTAGCAGGGGCGACGGGAGTTATTGGGCGTCGCCTTATTCCTCTATTGGTAGCCTCTGGTCATGAGGTGATCGGCACTACGCGTACCGCAGACAAAGGCGCGTTGCTCCAGCAACTCGGCGCGACGTCTCAGGTGGTGGATGCATTTGACCGTGCCAGACTCGCTAGTGTTGTGCGCGAGACACACCCAGAGGTGATCATCCAGCAACTTACCGACTTAAGCGCTGGGAGCTCAGCGGCAAACGCGCGCATGCGCAGAGAAGGTACACGCAATCTGGTTGATGCGGCACATGCAGCTGGAGTGCGCCAGTTCATCGCGCAAAGCATTTCATGGGTCTCCGTCCCTGGCGATGGCCCTGCAGATGAGAGCGTTCCTCTGGATCTGGAAGCACCCGAGCCCCGCCGCACCACAGTAGAGGGGGTGCACGCCCTTGAGCGTGCCGTCGCCGAGATGGAGCGCGGCATTGTGCTGCGTTATGGGACGCTCTATGGACTGGGCACCTGGTATGCCCCCGACGGATCGATCGCTCAGCAAGTGCGTCAAGGGCAGCTGACCGCTGATGAGGGCATCACTTCCTTTCTGCATGTCGAGGATGCTGCCCGCGCAGCGCTGCTCGCTCTGGACTGGCCGCCAGGGATCGTCAATATTGTGGATGACGATCCCGCTCCCGGGACTGTCTGGCTGCCGGTGTATGCTGCAACTCTCAATGCCCCTGCACCGCCCGTGGCCGCAGGGCAACCGCGGGCAGCGCGTGGGGCAACGAATAGGAAAGCGCGCCAGCTCTTGAACTGGCAGCCAGTGTACTCTAGTTGGCGAAAGGGATTTCCCCAGGTTGTGCAGGAATGGAGAAGTCAGACCAGGGCAAAGGAGTGAGCCATGTCCCCTTTTAGGTACACTTACGTATACGTACTAAAAAAAGCTATGGTGAGGAGCTATCATGGTGATGCTTATCATTAGTCACCTATACCAGTCTTCCAAGCGTGATTACGTGACGCACCCCTCACTACGTACAACGAGAAACTTCTACAGGGGGTTGCCCTGTTGGACGCGTCCCGCCCAATGTTGATTTGTGCCCAAGTCTCAGGATGTTCACAGCAGCGTTGGTGTCCCTATCAAGGATCACACCGCAATGAACACAGGTATGCACCCGTTCATCCAGTTCTTTATGCAGTCCTTCTTTGAGGCACTGTGAGCAAATCTGTGATGTCTTGAATGGGTCTACAAAGATTACTGTGCGCCCGGCGCATGCTGCCTTGGCGCTAACCATCTCTGTAAACGTCCTCCATCCGGCATCTTGTATGCTTTTGTTCAGTCCTGACTTTGCGCTGGCTCCGTTTGGTAAGTATTTTCCGTTCTCGTCCTGTTTCGGCTTTGGGCGCTTCATGAGGTTCTTGGTCTGAAGGTCTTCAAAGGCAATGATCTGATACTGATTGACGAGCTTACGCGAAGCTTTGTGGTGAAAGTCTTTGCGCTGATTACGTATCTTGCGGTGACACTTGGCAACACGAGCCGACGCCTTTTTACGTCTGTGACTGTCGCGCTTCTTTCTCGAAAGTGCCTGTTGTGCTGATGCCAGCTTCTTCTCTGATTTACGGAAGTGACGCGGATTGTCGATGAAGGTGCCATCAGAAAGTGCGGCGAAGTGGGTAATGCCCAGGTCAATGCCGGCATCCTCGTAAGAAACGGGAAGTTTCTCTGTCTCGACTTCACAGCTAAATATGGCATACCAGTGTTCGCCTTCTCGCTTAATGGTAAGCGTTTTGATCTTGCCCTCGATCTGGCGATGGAGTTTTATCTTGACGGTGCCAATTTTCGTGAGATGCAGGTGCTTGCCTTCCAGTCGCCAGCCTGCATGGTCGGGATAGCAAAATGAGGTGTAGCGGTTTCTCCCCTGAAATCTCGGATGTCCCGGCTTCTCACCGTTCTTGATGCGTCTGAAGAAGGCATCATAGGTTCGCTTTATTCGTGTGATTACATCTTGAAGCACATGAGAAGCAATGTCTTTATATTCTGGCCTAATCTCCTTGATCTCGACCAGATCACGTTTTTGCTCATAGTAATCAATCGACTTCCCTGCCATACGCCATGCTTCTTTGCGTTCAGCCAGCGCCGCATTGTAGAGTTCCCGACAGCAATCCAGCACCCATTGCAGCTTTTCGGTTGTCGCTTTATTTGCGTAGATGCGGTATTTGAACGCTTTGATACTCACGGCGTGTTGCTCCTGAATACTACCCAAACACTGACCAAATACCTACCAACAAGGTCACTCTTTTGAGCAAGCTCAACGGATTTCCGTAATATATTATACATCGCCTACGATAATTTATCAAGGGCATGCTCTGTCTCTTTCTCAGGCTTCCCCGAGGGGCGTCCTGGTCGCTTGGGAGGCTCCAGGGAGTACAGGTCGGCACGAAGAAAGAGCAAATCTTTTCCCTTCGTTTGCGTCTCCGGTTGCCGTTCAACGAGCTCTCCTTCCTGAAACAGAAATGCTCTTAACCTGCCCTGCTTGACCAGTTGATGGACACTATCGACACTAAATGGCCTTCCAAAGCGATGTGAGAGTATGCGGGAAGCGCCGAGAGCGTCTGTCAGGTCCATTGCCATTGCACGACGAATGTCCACGATTGTCTTTCCTTCCACCGGGGGAGTCTCCTTTCTCTTACTATACCCCGATGAAAAGAAACTTTCAATACCTTCTGACAGTATTGAGAACGACCAGGCCGGGGATCGCACACCGACATGCCGCTTTGACGGATCTGGTTCCCTTTCATATCCTCTTACTCTTTGGGCTGTGTCGTGCTCCAGGGTGGACGCTGTTCCTCATACGCTGCATACGGGTCTTCATCATCAGGCGCTTGTTGCCGCTGTGCCTGATAGCCCTGCTGATAGGGCGAAGCCGTGGATGTAGAGTACGGTGTGCTTGGCTCATTGCCTCGCTGCGGCTGTTGTCGCTGCTCTTCCTCAAACGTGCGAAGTGCCAACACGTGTTCCGCCAACGAGTCTTGCCAGGCGCTCTTGATCCGCTCTTCGATGAAGAGTCCGATCCAGACCAGCAGAAGCGCCATATCAACCCCAATACAGTACTGGAGGAACCCGCTATGATCGTTACTGACCGTAAGCAAAAACGTGATGATCCCAAGAGGGATCAGGAGATATTGAATGACCTTTCTCATCAAAGACTCCTTTCTCATGTCTCTTTGACTATTCAGCCATACGCCGGTTCTTGCGAATGTAGCCGTACCGGTCCAGCTTATCGACGATCTCTCCTGCCGTGCTTGGATGAATGTTCATCGCTCGTGCTAATTTGCGCACGCTTTGATACTCTTTCCCTTTTTTCCAGAGGGCGAGGGCTTGCTCCTGAGGGGGCGTTAACGGCTCCCGTTTTCCCCTCTCATCACTGGTGGGCGCTTCCTCTTGTTCCTGTACGATTGGCGTCTCTGGAGACAATGGCGCTGCCGTCTGGGGAGAGGGCAACGGGGGAAGCTCCGGCTTTTCTCTCGTGCCGCTCTCGTTGCGGCGCAGCTCTGCCAGCCCTGGACTCTTGCCCTGATCGCGTGAGCGGGCCGGGTGGAATGTCACCTCTTGCGTACCCACTGGTGAGATCACCACAGCTTTGCCTTTGGCGAGGCGCATGAAGCGTTCAATGGGCACATCGGGGGCCAGTTCCTGTCGGTAGCGTTTGAGGTCAGTACGTTGTGGCTCGTGCAGGATCATCCAGTCGCATTGCAGGATTTCTTTGAGAATACCGGCAATACGATGTGCCACGATGACCATCCCGACGCCACGCCGACGCCCGTCACGAGCAGTACGAGAGAACAGCGAACGTAACGCCCGTAGCGTACTCACGTCCAGCGTGCTTCCCGAGAATTGTTGCGGCAACCAGACTTGCGCCTCTTCTAAG
>Ga0070741_10018182_pt1 | contig 11433 bp, 10 predicted proteins | sample Coa_R1_4_FD_66440 | JGI IMG/M metagenome (GOLD analysis project Ga0070741, IMG submission 66440) | Surface soil microbial communities from Centralia Pennsylvania, which are recovering from an underground coalmine fire - Coalmine... | ecosystem: Environmental > Terrestrial > Soil > Unclassified ...
ATTCGGTGAACCGGGTGTCGCGCTGGTGTTTGAGGAAACGTCCGACGAGTACTTAGAAAACATGGCGTCGCTCGGGCTGGATGTTCCGGGCCTGGTCAAATCGGGAAAACTGGTGATCGATCATGTCCATATTGATCGTCGCGAGATCGAAGAAACCGGACAATACGACTTGGCTGGGTTGTTTATCCGGCTGGGACACGCGATCGACAGCATTAAAGCCAAACGCGTCACTCTCGATACTGCCGAGTTGCTGTTTTCAGGATTGCAGAACACCGCCGTGGTTCGCGCCGAATTGCAGAGGCTGTTCCGTTGGCTGAAAGAAAAACGAGTCACGTCGATTTTGACCAGCGAATCCGGCGATGCGTCGCTGACCCGCTACGGGTTGGAGGAATACGTCGCCGATTGCGTGATCATGCTGGACCACCGGGTGAATCAACAAATCTCCACCCGTCGAATCCGGGTGCTGAAGTATCGCGGTTCGGCGCACGGGACGAACGAGTTCCCGTTCCTGATCAGCCCAACCGGGATCTGCGTCATGCCGATTACATCCGTCGGGCTGACTCACCAGGCATCCACCGAGCGCGTTTCGACCGGAGTCGCCGGGCTCGATGAAATGCTGGGAACGCGCGGATTTTACCGTGGCAGCAGCATTCTAGTGTCCGGCACGGCGGGGACAGGAAAGTCGATCATCGCGGCGCATTTCGCGAACGCCGCGTGCGCCCGGGGAGAACGCGCGCTCTATTTTGCCTTCGAAGAATCCCCGTCACAGATCCTGCGCAATATGCGCTCTGTGGGATTGAATCTTGAGCAGTGGATCCGCAAGAAACTGCTCAATATCTACGCCGTGCGGCCCACGAGCACGGGATTGGAAAATCATCTGGTCACGATGCACGCTGTGATCGATGAGTTCGAACCGGACATCGTCATTATCGATCCCATCACCAACCTCATCAGTGTGGGCGATGCTGGAGCTGTAAAGTCGATGCTCACACGCCTCGTCGACGTTCTGAAGATGAAGGATGTCACTGCGATGTTCACTAACCTGTCGCAGCCGAGCGGCATTGAGGAGACGAGTACGGCAATCTCCTCTCTGATGGACGCGTGGCTGCTGTTGCGCGAGGTGGAGCACGGGTTACAACGGGAGCGAACCCTGGCAGTCCTGAAGTCGCGTGGTATGGCACATTCGGACCGGGTGCGAAAACTCCTGATCAGCGACGACGGTGTGGACATTGTCGACGCCGAGGAACCGGGACCGTACTGGGAATTAAAACAAGGGAAAGCGCATGCCGAACAAAAGCTCAAGAAAGCCTACCGATAAAAAAAACAACGCGGCATTCAAAGTTGCGAAATCCCGCTTGCCGAACAAGTGGGTGTTACGCCTCTACGTGGCTGGAAATACCCCGAATTCGGTAGCAGCATTTGCAAACCTGAAGCAGATTTGTGATGTCCACCTCGGGGGCAAGTACCAGATGGAGGTCATTGACCTGGTACGCAATCCCCAGTTGGCGCAGGGAGACCAGATCGTCGCCGTGCCGACGCTGGTGCGGCGTTTGCCGCACCCGGTGAAAAAGATCATCGGTGATCTGTCGAATACGGAGAGAGTTTTGGTTGGGTTGGATCTTCGTCCCGCGGGGATAGCGCGTGCGGCGGGACGACAGTGAAATGACCGGGTCATGCCCCTGGCGTTTCGTTCCCCTTGATATTCAATGTATGGACTGAAACAAACCTTCACGAGGGTTCCGCCATCAAAAATATGCGAAATGGAGTACTGGCGGACGGACCGGTGTGTGCGCCGGGTGAACGTTAAGTTCAATCCGTTTCTGGGCTGAAGATAAGCACTGAAGTCACTAGCGGTTGCCGATGGCAGGGCACCAATCCAGAAGTAGAAAAAACTCCAAGGAAGAACCGAGGGAGCACAAGTCCAGCCAGGCAGAACTCCGCCTGGTCAAGGCCAGACTTGCGGACGCGGAGGAAACCCTTTCGGCGATCCGTTCCGGTCAGATTGACGCGATCGTCGTCGACGGAGCCAGAGGCCAGGAGCTCGTGCCCTTGCCCGGGGCTGACAACGCTTATCGCGTGTTCGTCGAAGGCATGAGTGAGGGGGCGGTCACCGTCAACCTTGATGGAACGATCCTCTTCTGCAACCGCGCTTTTGCCGAGCTAATGGGAACTGATCCGGAAGTACTCGTTGGCAGCTCTTTCCTCGATCTGGTGAAGCCAGAGCAGTTCGCGCTGTTCGAAGGTATGTTGCGAAACGCGGAGCGAGGCCCTTCCAAGGCTGAACTTCTGTTGTGCTGCAAGGACGCGCGTTCTATTCCTGTTTTCATGTCGCTGTGCAGCTTCCCGGGCGAGAACTCGCGCACGATGTGCATGGTGGTCACGGACCTGACCGAGCAAAAGCGGCAGGAAGAGATCGTCGCCGCGGGCCGTCTGGCGCGCGTGATTCTTGAACAGGCAGTGGAAGCAATTGCAGTATGCGACAGCCAGGGCCGCGTGGTATTGGCCAGTCATGCACTACACGAGCTCTGCGGGCGCAATCCGCTGTTTCAGCACTTCGATTCTGCTGTTCCGCTCACGTATGGAGACTCAGAGCTGTCTGGTTCGGAACTCAGCGGCCGGTTCTCGATCGCTTCAGTGCTCAAGGGAAATCGCTTCCGTGCGGTGGAAATGGCCTTTCGAAAGCCGAACGGGGAACTGGTACACCTTCTGCTAAGCGCCGGGCCCATTACCCTGCCGGGCGAAGAGAGTTCAGGATGCGTGATTACGCTGTTCGATATCGAGGAGCGCCGGCGCGTCGAGGGGGCGCTGCGCAGGTCTGAGAAATTGGCCGCGACAGGACGTCTTGCCGCGACGATTGCGCACGAAATCAATAATCCGCTGGAAAGCCTCACAAACCTGATGTTCCTGTTGAGTTCCTCTTCGCGAGTTCCCGAACCGGAGGCGCGTTACATCACGATGGCGGAGAGCGAACTGTCGCGCGTTGCGCACATCACTCGACAAACTCTCACCTTCCACCGCGATAGCAATACTCCAGTCCCGGTCAATCTGGCCGAGATGCTCGATTCCCTCGTCTACTTGTACGCGCGCAAGGCCGCCGAGAAAATGGTGCGAGTCGAGAAAAGGTTCGAGGGGACTCCGAGCATCATCGGCTTCCCCAACGAACTCAGGCAGGTATTCGTGAACGTGCTGGAGAATGCCCTGGAAGCGTCTCCTGCACGTGGCAGGTTGCTCGTGCGATTGCATCGCAGTGCGGAATGGAATAATTCGCACAAGCCTGGGGTGCGGGTCGTTATCGCGGACCAGGGGCCGGGGATCTCCGAGGCGGTCCGCGCGCGCGTGTTCGAGCCATTCTTCACGACCAAGGGCGAGCGCGGCAGTGGGCTGGGCCTGTGGGTGTCAAACGGCATCGTCCACAAGCACGGCGGGTTCATCCGCGTGCGGAGCCGTGCCGGCGCCGCTCAGACGGGAACCGCCATTTCGGTCTTTTTACCCTGCGAATTCCAGCAGCATAGTGGAGCAGGGGCGGGTGCTCTCACCTAGTTTTTCGTTTGCGCGCTCTCGGCTGAAAGTCCCGTTTCTGATAGTCCGTGTCCCTTCGTGACTTGGGAGCGCTCGTCACCCGCGATACGCTGCGGGCTATGTCGACCCTTATCTCCGACAATCCAACCGCCCAACGCCGTTGGCGGCGCTACCGTTTCGATCTGCCTGTTACGCTGACCGTGTGTCGTGACCACTCCGTTCTGAATGCCCGCGGGCGGTCATTGAACGAAGGCGGGATCGCCGTGTCCGCCGACGTGAAGCTCGCAACGGGCGATCCGGTAACGGTGGAGTTCACGCCACCCTATGCGCATTTGCCGATCAAACTAAGCGCGGTAGTGCGGAACTACGATGGCGAGTTCTACGGGTTGGAGTTCGTCGCGCACAGCGCGGAGCAGCAAGAGGAGATTTCGCTGCTGCGGCTGTTCGTGCAGGGACTCACGGGTCTGATACCGGATTAAGCGCTTCTGGACCTTTCCTCCCGCGCGGGCTCCCTCTGCTTTTCTTCTTCGCTCTGCACCTGCCGTATCTGTTGAATTGTCACCCTGACCTCCGAGGCTCATTGCGAGGGTAAAACAAGAAACTCTCTCCAGTCCCCCCTCTATTCTCGTCACGTATAATCGAAGCTCCGCCATGAGTTACCAGGTTCTGGCTCGCAAGTACCGTCCGCAGCGCTTCTCCGACGTCATCGGGCAGGATCACGTTACGCGCACGCTGAAGAACGCCATCGAGCAAGGGCGCGTGGCGCACGGATATATCTTCAGCGGTCACCGAGGAATCGGCAAAACGACGATTGCCCGCATCCTGGCGATGGCATTGAACTGCCGGTCCGCGGACCACCCCGTCCCGGAGCCGTGTGGGGTCTGCGATTCCTGCGTCGAAGTGCGCGAGAGCCGTGCGGTGGACGTAATCGAGATCGATGCGGCCACGAACCGGGGTATCGACGAGATTCGCGAGCTGCGTGATGCAGCCCGATATCGTCCTGCCCGAGACAGGTTCAAGATCTATATTCTGGACGAAGCCCATCAGATCACTGATGCCGCTTTTAACGCGCTGCTGAAGACACTGGAAGAGCCCCCGGGACATGTGATTTTCATGATGGCGACAACGCAGCCGGAGGACATTCCGCAGACAATCCGGTCGCGCTGCCAGCATTTCAGCTTTCATGCGGTGCGATTCGACGACATCGTCGGGCAGCTTCGAGACATTGCGGCGAAAGAAAATATTTCCGCCGATGACAACGCGCTGGCGATGCTGGCGGAGGTCGGCGATGGCTCCATGCGTGACGCTTTGTCGATCATGGACCAGGCGATTGCCTGCTGTGGCACGACGTTGACGGCGGATCTGGTGCGCGGCCTTGTCGGCGCCGTACCTTCGGAAGTGCTGGAGCAGGTGATGGAAGGCGTCGCCGAGAATTCCAGCGAGCGCGTCCTGCGGCTTGTCGACAAGCTGATGACCGAAGGGCAAAATCCCGCGCATTTTGCGCGGCAGATGGTGCGCTTCCTGCGCAATGTGGTGGTCGCGAAGATAGCCACAATCGAATCGCCCCTGCTGCAGATTTCCGCCGATGAACGCGCGCGGGCAGGACGCATAGCCGAACGTTTCAGCGAAGAAGATCTGACACGATTCCTGCAAATACTGCTGCGCACCTATAGTGAACTGAATTATCGGCAGGAGCAGCGGTTCCACCTCGAGCTCGGCCTGCTGAAGATGGTGCATGCGCAGCGCTTGCTGCCGATCGAGGAGTTGCTCAGCGAGACGGGGGGCCAAAAGCCTGCCACGCCTGCTGCACGGACGCCGGCCCCCGCGCCGGCGGTTTCGGCGCCTGCATCACGGGTAGCCGCGCCGGCGAGTGCGCCGCCCCGGGTCTCTCCCTTCGACGCCGATCGTGCGAGGAAGTCCGGCGTCCCGAAAGCCGAGGTTGCTGGCAGCGTACAAGGCGTCGGGACCGCGGTCGCTCTTGCCGAAGTGCAAGTGGAGCCTCCTGCCATTACGGTCGAAGCTGATGTCAATGACGTGCGCAATCGAGTGCTGACCGAACTCGAGGAGGGCGGGCATCGGATGCTGGCATCAATCCTCGAACGTGGGCAATGGACGCTGCAGGGAAGTGAAGTGCTGATCAAGGCTCCGACATCGGCGAAGACAATTGACATGTCGATGAACGCTGATGCGAAGCGGATCTCGAACGCAGCGGCGTCAGCCGCAACCGGCAGAGCTTTGCGAGTGAATGTGGTTCCGGGGCCGGTGGTCGGAGATGTCGCCGCGGCTCCCCGGCCGGTGGCCGGAGGTCGTTCGCGCGCCAGTCAGGATCCCGTGGTGCGAAAGATGCAGGAGAAGTTCGGCGCTGAGATCCGGACAGTAATCGACTACACCGAAAAGAAATAACAATCCCAGATGACTGGGCCCCTGCTCTGCAGACTTTTTTTGCGGAAAACACGGGCACCCACCTTGGTCGTGAAAGAGAGTGGAAACAAAAAGGACACGGTCAGAAGCCGTGTCCTTTTCGCGTTGTGCCGAGCGGTGCGCATTCCCGGCGACACCCGCGGCACATCGAGGGCGCGATTATCTTTTCGTCAAATCCAAGATGCGGCGGTTCGGCGGTTGCGGATTTTCACTCCACAACATCGCGCCGACAGCGGCGGGTGTTGCCACGAACAACACCGCAAGTAAGGACCAAAGCATCGTCATGCGTCATACTCCTTGTTGGATTGCACATTGAAGCTCCACCATGAGCGCGATTGCTCCGCGCCCAGGCTGGACGCAACATACTGCCGGGCGGCTTCCACCATCTGTTTCCACAATTTGTGCGCGCGCTCACCGTCCCGCACGAACTCCGCGGCCTGGGCCGGGCTGACCGGTTGGCCGACCTCAAGCGCGATGGTCATGACGTCTTCGGCTGTGATTTCGACTGTGACTCTGTCCAGGACCTGTGTGTCTCGCACGCCTCCACCTCCGGGTGGAACGTCCTACCAACGCTATGAGAAATCCCAAGGCGCTTCTGGTAAACGTTCGCCATCACTAAGCTTTGTGACCTGCGTCACGCGCGCGGTTGATCACGTCATTCCAAGTACGCGCGTCCTGCGGCGGCGGATTCTGCTCTCGTAAAGGTGCACGAGGGCCATGTTCTTTCGGGTGGTTTTGGTCCGAACTCGGCGTCCCGTCAGGGTCTCCACTTCCTCTACAATGACGGGATGGCGAAGGGAAGAACCCACAATCCTGGGCAGAAAACCAAGAAGTCGGTGCTGAAACTTCGCCCCGAGGTGCCCGCCGCCCGTGACGAGGGGCCTCGCCTGCTTCCATGGGACAAGCCTCGCGATGAAATGCCGGTGCCCGGCCGCCGCTTTCTCGAACTAGCGGATATGGCGCTCTCAGAGAAGAAGCCTAAGCCGAGCTAAAGAAAACGCCGGCCACGGTCGCAGTCGGCCTGAACTAATCGCTATGATCGAACCCTACCGCACCGCCCCGCAGGACTGGGACATGTTAGACCGGCGCCTGAGCGCCGGCTGCGTGCAACGCTGAGGTGGCGTCCCGTCGCGGGCGGGACAAAACCTCAATAATCGCCTTGTCTCACATGCCTGCCGGCTTCTGATCTCTCCAAACGCGAAAAGTCAAAGCCGGAAACGACTATAATCTTTTGCACCGTGATCAAGTACTCGATCGTTGTCCCCTTCCATAACGAGGAACAGAACGTTCCGCTGCTCTATGACCGCCTGAAAGGTGTGATGGAGGCTACCGACGAGCGGTTCGAGATGGTTTTCGTGGATGATGGTTCCAGCGACGCGACCTTCCGACTTTTGGAAGAGATCGCCACGATGGACACGCGTGTAGTGGTGGTGAAGCTGCGTCGAAATTTTGGGCAGACATCTGCGCTGGCGGCAGGTTTCGATAACGCGCGAGGCGAGTACGTCCTGGCAATGGACGGCGACCTGCAGCACGACCCGGACGACATCCCGGCATTCCTGGAAAAACTGGCCGCCGGATATGACATCGTCAGCGGCTGGCGCCGCCGGCGCATCGACAATCTCTGGTTGCGTCGGATTCCTTCACGGTGTGCGAACTGGCTGATGGCGAAGCTCAGCGGGGTAGACATCCACGACTTTGGGACCACGTTCAAAGCGTACCGGCGCGACTTGCTGCACCAGGTGCCGTTGTACGGCGAACTGCACCGCTTCATTCCGGCGCTTGCGTCGTGGCATGGCGCGACGATCTGCGAAGTGCCGATCCGAAATTCGAATCGGGAGCGCGGCGAATCCCACTACGGCATTTCGCGCACCTTCCGCGTGTTCTTCGACCTGATCACGATCCGTTTTCTGCTGCGATATTTGTCCCGACCTCTACACTTCTTTGGTTCGATCGGCATGCTGGGAGTCTTTTCCGGCGGATTCATTGCTATGTGGCTGGCGGGGCTCAAAGTTCTGCATCCGCAGCTGGACATTCTGGATCAGCACGGGCCGCTGATCATCTTCGCCGCCGTTTTGATCATTGCAGGCGTGCAGTTGCTGGCCATCGGGCTGTTGGGCGAGATGCAGGTGCGGCATTACCATGAGCCCTCACGCCACACTCCGTACTCGATCGATCGAGTCCTGCGACCGGCCGACAGCCAGCAGTCGACGATTTCGGAATAACAACCGCAGTTCGAAGCCTTCGCACCCTGAGGCATCCCACCCTCGCAAGCAACATAAGGGTAGGATATGCGCTCAGGATTGTGGGATGTTGCTATCTCCGGTCCTTCACCTGCAATTCATTGACGACCTGTGAGACGTTGGGAGTTTTGGCGGCAAGTTTTTCGGCCTCGGTCCGCTGCTGCGGCGTGTCCACATTGCCCTTGAGCGTGATGACTCCGTTCTTAACGTCGTAACGGATGTGGTCCATGCGATGGGCGATGAGCACGGCCTTGTAATCCTTATCGATACTGCCGTCCAGGTTGGATTCGATTGCGCGCGCCTGCCGTTCGACGCCCTGAGGCTCGATACTGATCTCGTTTGCGATGACCCAACCCGAGGCAGCGCCCTTTGCGAGTTCCTCGGCCCGAGCCTTGTCATCGGCAGAGCGAACTTTGCCGCCGAGCGTCATTACACGTTTATCTCGATCCTCGTTGACCTTGACGTCTTTGTAGCCTCCCTGATCTAGAGCGTTCTCGACGTTAGCTTTCATCGACACGTTGCCGCGGCGGTTGCACGCAACCACGCTTAATGTCAGCAGCAACGCCGAACACACAGTTATCCCCAGCACCTTGCGCATAGAGGTCTTCTCCTGGATGTTTTGGGGAACGGGTGTTCTGATGCCTAACCTTCGCCCGGAGTGCGCTACTGCCCCGTCTGCGAGCTTGTGCCGGTTCCGCCGCCAGTGCTCTCCGGCCCTTTCTTGGTTGCTGGCAGAAGGAGCTGCTCGAGGACGTCCAATAACACCATGGGATGCTGTCCCTTGGCGACGAAAGCATCGATGGCGGCAAGCAGCGTCCGAGGAATGGTTTCCGCATAGGCGGAAAAGAGCAAGATCGGTACGCGATGGTTGATGCGGCGCAGCTCAATTGCCACACGTTCGCCGTTCATGTCGGGCATGTTGTAATCGAGGATGACGGCATCGACTTTTTGACTGCCGAACAACTGTAGCCCTTCGGCTCCGGTATTGGCGGTGAGGACGGTGTACCCGCAGCCTTCCAGCATGCCGCGCCGAACCTCTAATCCCGCGGACGAGTCGTCGATGCAGAGCAGCGTGGTATTGCTGCTGCGCGTCGTCGCAGCCTTCTGCTGCCACTTCTCGGTATTGAGCAACAGACTGTGCACCGTCTGCAGCAACTCGCCGGGATTCAGAGGCGTGGTCAGATAGGCGTCGCCGCAGACCTCGATGCCACGCTCCCGCCAGTCGGCGCCTGCGGAAGCGGGAAGCACGCAAACCACGGGAATCATCGCAGTGGCTGGTTGCATTTTGATACGGTGACAAACCTCAATGGCATCTATCTCGCGGGAGCCTAGAGGCAACAGGATCAGGTCAGGACGACTCGCCGCAAGTTGCAGCGCCTGCTCTTTGCTCGTGGCTTCCATCACTTTGAAACCCGCGGACCGGAGTGCGCGCCCGGCCATGAATCCGGGGGCAGACTGCGGCTCGACGTTCAAAATGGTGAACGGCTGGCTTTCGCGCATCCCGACCTCTTGAAATGAATGATGGCCGAAGTTAAACCAAAGCGGGATGATTCTGTCTTAAGAGTTTGTAAATTCTCTGTCAAAAACTGTGGCAGGAGCAAGGCATTTCGCATCGTGAGACGAGAAAAATCAGCGAGATGCACCTGCGCTGGTGCAGGAGTGCACAAGGGTTAGTGCAGGCCAAGCGCCTCAAGCATTCCCGTCAAAAGCAAAATCGTGCGACTCGGGTTTCGACCGCGAGGAAATCGCACCCATCAAAGACGTCAGGGGCGGGTAATTAATGGGATCATCGTCCGCGTGGCACTTACGCGTGTGCGGCGCGTCACAGCCCGGAGCGGTGGACACAGCGTTATATAATCAACGCGTGTTTAGCTGTATTCCCGCGGCGCGCCGTCTATGCGCCCGGAGATCATGAGCGTGTCGCCGCACGCTGCATTCGAGATTCCCATGAGCACTCAAGTTCGCACACTCCCGCAGCTTCGCCTTGCGCGGCGGATGTCCCGCCTGGGTACGGAAACCTCATTTGAAGTTCTGGTGCGCGCTCGCGCCCTTGAAGCCAAGGGACACGACATCGTCCATCTCGAGATCGGCGAACCCGATTTCGATACCCCGTCGAACATCATCGATGCCGGCGTCGACGCTCTGCGCGGCGGCTGGACCCACTACGGGCCGTCGGCCGGACTACCGCAACTCCGCCAGGCCGTCGCCGATTATGTCGCCCACACCCGGCACGTCGATGTCGCGCCCGAAGAGGTGGTCGTCGTCCCAGGAGGTAAGCCCATTATTTTCTTTACGGCCATGGCGCTCCTTGAAGAAGGAGATGAAGCCATCTACCCGAATCCCTCATACCCGATCTACGAGTCGATGATCAACTACCTGGGTGCCAAGGGGATTCCAATTCAGCTCCGAGAGAGCAATGAATTTCGTTTGGATATCGACGAACTCAAGAGCATGATCACCGACCGGACGAAGCTGATCGTCCTCAACTCGCCCCAGAATCCGACCGGGGGGATGTTCACGCGTCAGGACCTTCAGGGAATTGCGGGTGCGATCGGCGACCTCGACATCATGGTGCTGTCAGACGAAATCTACAGTCGCCTCATCTTCGAGGGCTCGCACCATTCGATCATGTCGGTGGACGGTTTCAAAGACCGCACCATCCTGCTGGATGGTTTCTCAAAGACATACGCGATGACGGGATGGCGGCTCGGTTACGGGGTAATGCGGGCTGACCTGGCGACGCATGTTGCGCGGCTGATGACGAATTCGAATTCCTGCAGCGCGAGCTTCACGCAGGTAGCCGGCGTGGAGGCCCTCACTGGCGACCAGACCTCTGTGGACAGCATGTTGAAGGAATTTCGCCGCCGTCGCGACCTGTTCTACCAGCGCGTCAACGCGATCAAGGGCTTCCGCTGCATGATGCCCAAAGGCGCCTTCTACATGTTCCCAAACATCACGGGGAGTGGATGGACTTCAAAAAAACTGGCGGATGCTCTGCTCGAAGAAGCCGGCGTGGCGTGCCTTGCCGGAACAGCATTCGGCGCATACGGTGAAGGATACCTCCGGTTCAGCGTGGCGAACTCCATCGAGAACATCAACAAAGCGCTCGATCGCGTCGAGCAGTGGGTAGCGAAGAACGTGTGACGGGCCCGCGACCCCCTGAACGACATATCCAAAACAAGTAACAATAACGAATCGCATTTACAATATTCGGCGGCTCCCGGGATGTGGGGCCCCGCAATGGCCGAGAAGC
>Ga0070741_10018183_pt1 | contig 11433 bp, 7 predicted proteins | sample Coa_R1_4_FD_66440 | JGI IMG/M metagenome (GOLD analysis project Ga0070741, IMG submission 66440) | Surface soil microbial communities from Centralia Pennsylvania, which are recovering from an underground coalmine fire - Coalmine... | ecosystem: Environmental > Terrestrial > Soil > Unclassified ...
GACGTTGGCCTGGTTCGCATCCGTATTGCCAATCCTCAGGGCTTATTGCGCCTGGGCATGTTCCTGACTGCGCAGCTTCCGCTTGAAACCCATTCCAATGCCCTGGTTGTGCCGGCCAAGGCGATTTATCGTGGTGAAGACTCGCAACCGCGTGTGTATCGAGTGCAGGGAGAGGACGCAGAGATGGTTCCGATTACGCTCGGAATTGAAAATCCAGACGCGGTTGAGCTCGCCTCTGGAGTCAATGAGGGCGATACCGTGATTCTCGATGGCGGATACGGCTTACCCGAGAAGGCCAAAATAAAGGTCAAACAATGAACCTGGTGCGGGTGTGCCACGAGAACCGGAAAGCAGTTTACCTTCTTACCGCGATGATGGTCGTTGGCGGCCTCTTCGCCCTGTTTCAACTTCCCAGCAATATCTATCCGGAATTAAGCTTTCCCCGTGTCGTGATTCTGGCTCACACCGGCGACCTCGCTCCAGACAGCATGTTGATCTCAGTAACCCGCCCGCTGGAAGAGGAGGTGAGGGGCGTGCAGGGAGTACGCCGCGTGCGTTCCAGTACGATCCGCGGCAATGCAGAGATTTCCGTCCAGTTCGACGACAAGGCCGACATGCAGGTTGCGCTGCAACTGGTGCAGGCGCGGGTCAACGATACCCGGGCCAACCTGCCTGCGGATACCGAACTTCGCGTAGAGCGGCTTTCCCCATCGGTGTTTCCGATTCTAAGCTTCGTGCTCAATGGCAATGTACCCAATACCGATCTTTATGACAGGGCATTCTACAATTTGCGTCCGGCATTCAGCACCGTGCCGGGCGTTGCCCAGGTGGAGGTGCAGGCCAGCAATACGCGCGAAATTCTGGTCATCGTAGATCCGCAGAAGGTGCTCTCGCACCGGCTTGCGCTGCCCGATGTTGCCGACCGCCTTCGAGCCACAAATGGCATAACTTCGGTCGGTCGCCTGGACAAAAATTACTTACAGTTCCTAGTGCTGACCAGCGGTGCTTTCACCAGTCTTGACCAGATTAGAAATACAGTCGTCGGGACGGAAGGGACAACGCCCATCCGCCTGGTTGATATCGCCGAGGTGAAAGACGGCGTCGCCGACCCCACCACGCTGATTTACGGCAATGGCAAGCCGGCGGCCATCCTGAATATCACCCGGCAAATCGGCGCCAGCATTATCACAATCTCGCAGCAGGTAAAAGATGTGGCCGCGCATTCCTCGCAGGTGATTCCTGCCACTCTGCACCTCTCCGTGGTCTACGATCTCGCTGAGTTCGTGCAAGAAGCCATCGGCAGCGTGCGCGATGCTATCCTGATTGGCAGCTTTCTGGCTGTGGTCATTCTCTTCCTGTTTTTGCGCGAGATTCGCACCACTTTCATCACGGCAACTTCATTGCCGCTGACCGTAGTAGGAACCTTCCTGGTCATGCGTCTGTTTGGCAGCACGCTCAATCTTATGTCTTTAGGGGGCCTGGCGGTTGCTATCGGACTGGTCATTGACGATGCCGTGGTGGTGGTGGAAAACATCTACCGTCACATCGGCAAGGGAGAGTCTTCCATGACCGCCGCCGAGAACGGGACCCACGAACTGATCGGCCCGGTCATCGGCTCCACCATCACCACCGTCGTGGTTTTTGCCCCGCTTGGCTTCCTGCAAGGGGCGGTGGGCAATTTCTTTTCGTCACTCTCTCTTACTCTCGCGGCATCGGTTCTGTTGTCGCTTTTATTTGCGCTGACGCTGGTGCCATTGCTCTCCGAGCAGTTTCTGACGCCGGCGCGCTATCGTGAATCCTCGGCGAACTTCATCGAACCTCTTTACCGCGTTTATGAGAAAGCGTTGCGCTGGTCCCTGGAACATAAATATTTGGTGGGCGGAATTGCAGCTGCTTCTCTGCTGCTTACGGTCCTGATTTACACGTTTTATACCAGCAGCCATACCGGCTTTTTGCCGGAGATGGACGAAGGCGGCTTCGTTATCGACTACCTGACCCCGCCCGGAACCTCATTGGCCGAGACCAACCGCCTGGTCAGCCAGATTGAGGACTTAGTAAAGAAGACGCCCGAGGTAGACGCGTTTTCGCGCCGCACCGGGGCCGAAATGGGTTTGTTTGCCACTGAGCAAAATAAAGGCGATGTGCTGGTAAAGCTCAAGCCGGCATCGCAGCGCAGCCGGAGCGCCGATGAGATTATCAACGATCTGCGCGACCAGATTACGAAAACTATTCCCAGCATTGATGTGGAGTTTGTCCAGGTGCTGCAAGATATGATTGGCGACCTGGAAGGCACGCCCGAGGAGATTGAGGTCAAGATCTTCGGCGATAACATGACCCAACTCGAATCGCTGGCCGACGAAATTGGACCGAAGGTCCAGCAGATTCCGGGCGTGGTTGACTTTAAGGGGCTGGAGAAAGGCAATCCTGAAATGGTGGTCCAGGTTGATCCGGTTCAGGCCGCGCGCGTGGGCATGACCATCGATCAAGTCTCGCAGCAGATGCAAAGCGGTCTGAAGGGGGCCTTCCCGACGGAGTTTCGCGAATCAGACCGCACGATTCCGGTGCATGTCCGCTTTCCCGATAGCTTCCGCTATAATGCCGCCTCTGTCCAGCAGTTTCCCATTTTGACCCCGGCCAAACAGATTGTTCCTATCTCTTCACTGGGCCAGGTCAGCGAAGTGCAGGGCGAAAACGTGCTGCAGCGGGAAAACCAGCGCCTGATGGTCGTACTCACCGCCCGCCTGGACAAGCAGAAGAGCAGCCTGGGCGCCGCAATTCCCCAAGTTCAAAAGGCGCTTTCCAGCGTACATTTTCCCGTGGGGTACACCTACGAAATCGGCGGACAATACGAGAGCCAGCAAAGCTCGTTCAGAGACCTGCTCACCGTGCTGGGCTTCGCCCTGGCCGCCGTCTTGATCGTGCTGGTCTTCCAGTTCCGCAGTTTTGAGCCGGCGGTGATTATTCTTTCGGCTGCGCCGCTCTCGCTGTTCGGCGTCTTTGGCATGCTGATGCTCACCGGCACCGCATTGAACGTCTCTTCGTTTATGGGCGTGATCCTCATGGTCGGCCTGGTGGTAAAGAACGGAATCATTCTCTTTGAATACGTTCACCAGCTCCGCGACAATGAGGGGCTTCCGCTGCGCGAGGCCCTGGTCAGCGCCGGCAGAATCAGGATGCGCCCCATCCTGATGACCACCCTCTGCACATTGTTCGGCCTGCTTCCCTTGGCGCTCGGCCTCGGCTCCGGCGCGGAGCTGCAAAAGCCGCTGGCGCTGGCTGTCATCGGGGGCTTGAGTGTTTCCACCTTTATCACGCTTCTGGTGATGCCTGTGTTCTACGCCTTATTGGAGCGTCGCCAGCTTGAGCCGGAGCGCGCCCAGAGCTCAGCCGAACAGGATGCGGCCGATTAAGGTTTCATCGTATTGGACCCGTCATATTGAACCAGTCTCGAAAGGTCATCGGTCAAAAAACCGAGTTAAACTTCTCCCGATCTGGGATATGCTTTTTGCCGGACTTTAGTCTCTCGCATGAAACGGGAAGAATTTCAAAAGCTCCTTGATCAGGAGCGCGAGAAGTTTCGCGGCCAAGTGGCCAGGCACGCGGCCGATCCCTCAAAATTATTTTCCGGGTTCACCGGCAGGATCGGCGTAGTGCTCTCTGGCGGTGGCGCGCGCGGCGCCTTTGAAGCTGGCGCTCTGCTCGCTTTTCAGGATGCCGCCATGCCGACGCACATCCTGGCGGCAACGTCGGTAGGCAGCATCAACGCTGCTTCCTACGCCTCGCATTCCCGGTCCCTGGTGGGCAACGCCGAATCACTCATCGAATCCTGGACACAGGTCAGCCCTCCCGCCATGGGAATCGACTGGTCGCGTTATGTCATCATGCTGACCGGCCTGGTTGCGGCCACCGCCGGCTTCTTTAACGCCCTCCGCGGCTGGCTGCAGGAGCACGGCACTTTTTTGCACGGCAGCCATCCTGTTCTGACCTGGTTGTGCCTGATGCTGGCGGGGATTTCTGTGCTGCTGCTTTACGACCAGATGCCGTACGCGTTTTACGTTGCTTCCAATTTTCTGCGCCGTGGGCATTGGAGTCCCGATCTTAAAAAAGCTTTGCGGTCGTTACTGGCCAATCTGCTGGTTTGGGGCTTCGTTTACGTTTTTCTGAATTTCACCAAGCTTCACTTTTACAGCCGTGCGGTAGAGTTTGATTTGAGCAGCAGGTTATCGGCTGTCATCCTGGTGCTGTTGCTCGTCGCTCTATGGTCTCTCACGCGCGACCGGGTAAGCCTTCTCAGTCATAGGTTCCTGCGTTTGCCGTTGCGCTCCGGATTGTTCGCCAATTATGAGCGCACCAAGTTTTTACGTTCACGCATCGCCGCCGATGGCCTGCGCTCTTCCCCCATTCGCGTGGTCATGACGGCAACAGACCTCGACGCCGGCAGCGCCAACTATTTCAGCAATGCATCTCCGGAAGACCTGCTCCGCGACCCCAACGTGGTGCAATCGTTTGTGCGTTCGGAAATCGTTCAGCCCGACGACCTGCTGCAGGCGGTGATTGCCTCTTCGGCATTTACGATTGTCTATGAAGCCGTGCCCGTGATGGGGCGCATGTGGACCGATGGCGGCGTGATTACCAATCAACCCATCCGTCCGGCGGTGCGGCTGGGCGCCGATATCTTATTTCTGGTGATGGTCCATCCCGCAAACTCGCCCGACAAATCCGAGGTGAAAACGTTCATGGATGCGGGCGTGCGCGCCATGGATATCCTGATGTCGCGGAACCTGAAGGCTGACCTGCGACTGCTCGACTACATCAATCACATGTGCGCCAGCTACGCCGCCTCCATGAGCCTGCGCCCGGAGGAAATCGAAATTGAAATGGCCGGCACCCGCTTTCGCTACATCAAGGCCTTTACCATCAGCCCGACGCGGCCTCTGGCCGCCACATCGCTCGATTTTGATGGAGAAATCACTTCGCCCGCCATTCTCGAGGGATACCGAGATGGCCAGCGCGCAGTGCTGGAATTCCTGGATTATCTGGCAAACCTGACTACCTTGCGCCCACGCCACCTGGTCAAGCTGGTGACCGAAGAGCTTGCGGAAAAACAGGCAGCGCACTAGTGTCATGCTGAGCGAGGGTGAATGCCCGAGTCGAAGCACCCCGAAAATGCATGAACTCTAAAATGTCGCAGCAAGGTATTCTTGCCCGGGTTTTTGAATCGTCCAGAAAACCTGGCAGAAAAATGAAATCGAAAAACGTGGTCGATCAATAGAAGCGAAAACAAATGCGAGAATTTCCTGAAGCTGCAATGTAGGACTGATGTCAACAGAATCAGATACTCCAACCCAAACACGATTTCACGAAACTGTGGTTCCATCGATTCTCTGCACGGCCTTTCGCGCTTCTCTTCGAATCCATGCTCGCGAGTGATCCAGGAATGGCTTGAGAGAGTTCTTTGCGCACTTCGCCCGCAATCTTCCCAGCGCCATGACGGCATGGCCGGCGACAACGTCATCGTGTAAAAGCTGCATGGCAACTTTGGTGGCACGCGGATCGTTCATATTGCCAAGCGCGAGAACAATCATCTGCCGCGCCTTGCCGTGTCTCTTTTCCTGCGCCAATTCGATGATCTCATCGCCCACGGTATCGTCGGCGACCACGGAAAGCGCGTTGCCAATTGCCGTCTTCAAGAACATCTGTGACGGCGCGGCCCGGCGGAACTCTTCGATCAACACCGGACTGGCGAACGGCTTTGCAGAAGGCACCGAGAGCGCTCTGACAATAGTCTCTTTGATATAAGCATCCTGCACTTGCGGGAGCCACTCCAGCAGCAGGTGAAAGTCGCAACGGCTCGGGGCCTCGGCTGAGGTGCAAAGGATGCCCCGCTTCTGCGCCTCTTGCAGGATGGATTCATTGGTTTCACGCGAAGAGGTCGCGGCCACTACAAAGAACGTAGACTTGAGATCGTTCGACTGGAACGGCCGTTTCTCCCATGAGATTTTTTTGGCGCGCGCCCATTTGTTTACCAGGCTGGTGCCGTGCGGCGCAACCACCCGCACCGATGCGCCCGCCGCGAGCAAACTTTGTATTTTGCTTTCCGCTGGCGTCCAGGCGCCTACCACGAGGCAGCGACGGCCGGTAACTTCAACGAACATGGGAAACAGTGCTGACATTGCGAGAAATACTCCTGCCTGCGTTCCGCTGGGTTCAGTGTGCAGCTCCAGCTTAAAAAAAAATATTTTGTGTGCGGACCCTCTTTATATAACTTTATATAACGTTCGCGATTACTCCTTGTCAAGAGTTTGTCCGTTAAAAAATAGTAAATGATTCCCATAACGGGAACAAAAGGTTCGACCAAGATAATGTACAGTATCGAAGCTTCCCTCCAACAGAAACCATTTCGGTTTTGGCCAATCAGAGTGACGCATCGTGACGCCCGCTGACCTCAATAAACTCACGCTTTATTCATAAATCAGCGGACCATAAATGGGAAATACAAAGGACGAATTGCCTGCATCAGGAAAAATGTTACGAAAGGTCAGACCAATTGCGGTCATTTTACGGCGTTAGTGCATGCGCAGGGGTTGTTTGGCGATACGGTCAAATGAAAAATGTCGCGCGGTTGGCGGTTATCCCTGGGTCAATGCGAGCATTTCCTGCTCGTCAATTACTTTGACGCCCAGCTCGCGCGCTTTATCCAGCTTTGAGCCTGCGTCGGAGCCAGCCACCACGTAATCTGTTTTTTTGCTCACCGAGCCTGCGACCTTGCCGCCCGCATCTTCGATCATTTTCTTCGCCTCATCCCGGCTGTAGTTCGCCAGCGTGCCGGTCAAGACAAAGGTCTTGCCCGCCAGCTTCGTGCCGCGCTGTTTTTTTACGCCATGAAATTGCAGGCCAAATTGCCGCAGGCGCTCTATGAGCTGGCGGTTGCGCGGTTCCTCAAAGAATTCCAGAATTGACTGCGAGATGCGCGGCCCCACCTCCTGCACCTCTTCCAATTCTTCGGCGCTTGCTTTCATCAGCGCATCCATCGAGCCGAAGTGCTCAGCCAGGAACTGGGCGGTGCGTTCACCCACAAAGCGGATGCCCAGGCCCAAAATCACGCGCTCCAGCGGCAACTTTTTGGAAGCCTCAATTTCGTTGAGCACGTTCTGTGCCGACTTGTCGCCCATGCGCTCCAGTTGCAGCAGCTTGTCTTTGGTGAGCTGATAAATGTCGGCAACATTTTTTACCATTCCGCGGTCGGCGAGCTGGTTCACCAGGGCCTCTCCCATGCCTTCAATATTCATGACCGAGCGCGAGGCGAAATGCAGAATGCTCTCCCGCGTCTTGGCCGGGCAGCTTACGTTCACGCAGCGATGATCAACTTCGCCCTCGATGCGCACCACTTTGCCGCCGCACACCGGGCAATGCTCGGGCATGGTAAAGGTCTTTGTGCCGCGAGGATGATCTTTATCATCCAGGACACGGACCACTTTGGGAATCACGTCTCCGCCGCGTTCCACCATCACCCAGTCGCCAATCTTCACGCCCAGGCGTTCGATCTCGTCCTGATTGTGCAGTGTTGCGCGGGCCACGGTTGTGCCGCCAATGGGGACCGGTTTGAGCGCGGCGACAGGCGTAAGCTTTCCGGTGCGGCCCACTTGCACCAGGATTTCTTCAATCCGGGTTGTCCCGGAGCGGGCGGCGTATTTGTAGGCAATGGCCCAGCGCGGCGCCTTCCCGGTGAAGCCGAGCTCATGCTGAATGGAGGCGCTGTCCACTTTGATGACAATGCCGTCAATCTCGTAAGGCAGGGAGTCGCGTTTCTGCTCCCATTTTCGGATGAACTCCAGCATTTCTTCCAACGACTCCACCCGCTCCCAGTTAGGATTGACTTTGAACCCCGCGGCCGAAAGCGCCTCCAGCGCCCTGGCATGCGAATCGAAAATATTGACGCCATTTCGCAATAGGAAATAAGAATAAAAATCCAAACGGCGCTGGGCTACGATGTTAGGCTCCAACTGCCGCAGCGTGCCTGCGGCGGCATTGCGGGGGTTGGCAAACTTGGCCAGGCCATTCTTCTCGCGCTCTTCATTCATACGCTCAAAGGAAGAGAGCGGCATGACCACCTCGCCGCGAGCCTCAAAGTCCAGCGGCAAGCCGGCTTTTTTCAGCGCCTTGGGATCAATGCGCAGCGGTACCGAACGCATAGTGCGGACATTTGTCGTAATGTCTTCGCCGACGCTGCCATCGCCGCGTGTGATGGCGCGTTCCAGCCGGCCATCTTTGTACCAAAGCGCCAGCGACATGCCATCGAGCTTCAGTTCACAAACAAAATCGACTTTGTCGTGCCCGCTTAATTCATAAACGCGACGTCCCCAGGAGCGCAGCTCTTCCTCGTTGTAGGCATTGTCGAGAGAGAGCATGGGACGCGAATGCTGCATCTTGGGGAAGCCCTCGCGCGGCTTACCGCCTACGCGCTGCGTGGGCGAATCGGGCGTGATGAGTTCCGGATGCGCCGCTTCCTGGCGCTTGAGCTCCTGCATGAGCAAGTCGAACTCGGCATCGCTGATCTCCGGGTTGTCGAGCACGTAATAACGATGCTCGTGATAGCGGATTTTCTCGCGCAACGCCTCAATTTCTTGTGCGGCATCTTTGCCGGCTGTGTTCTTTGCCCCTGAGGCCATAACAAGGATTATACTTTTCAGTTTGGATCCGCTCACCCATCTGCTGACCGGCGCATGCCTCGGCCGCGCCGGGTTCAATCGTAAGACGGCGCTGGCCACGCTCACACTGGCAATTTCCGCCGAAATCCCCGATCTCGATGTCGCCAGCCTGATCAAAGGCCCGGTTGTCGCTTTTGCCTGCCATCGCGGCTTTACTCACACTCTTCTAGGCGTGCCCTTCGATGCGGCGCTGACGCTTGCGCTGGTGTATCCCCTGTGGCGTCTTTACCTGGGTTTGTTGCGCTGGAGGAAGAGCCGAAAACCAGCACCACCCAACAGTGAGCATGAGGCTGCTCTTCCGCCAGCGCCATCGCTTGCTCCGCGTTGGGGACTGTTATTTATTTACGGATGCATCGGCGCTCTCAGCCACATTCTGCTCGATTTCACCAACAATTACGGCGTGCGTCCTTTCTGGCCGTTCTACAGCAAGTGGTACTCATGGGACATTGTTTTTATCATCGAGCCCCTCCTTTGGGCCGCACTGATCCTGGGGCTGGTCGTTCCCTCGCTCTTCGGCTTGATTCAAGACGAAATAACCACATCGGGCAAACGCCGGCAGTTCCGGGGGCGCCCCGCCGCTATTGCCGCGCTGCTCTGCATGGTCGCGCTTTGGGGAGCGCGCGATTTTGAACATCGCCGCGCGATTGGTTTGCTGAAAAATTTTCTTTATGATGGCGCTCCGCCGCTGCGCGCCTCGGCTTACCCATATCCGTTCAGTCCGTTTCAGTGGCACGGAGTGGTGGAAACGAAAGATGATTTCAGGCTCTTGCCGGTAGATTCGCTTGCCGGCGAAGTGGACCCGCAGGGAACCGGACGCACCCGCTACAAACCCGAGGAGACGCCGGCTGCCCAGGCAGCAAAAAAGTCTTATCTCGGCCGCGTCTTCCTGGGTTGGGCCCAGTATCCGATTGTAGAAACCGAAGCGCACGCCGATCCAGCAGCCGCTTACACAGTTCGTTTTTCTGACCTGCGTTATGCGTATCCAAACCGTACGACGTCATTAACCGGAAGAGTGGAGTTAGATCAAAAACTCAATGTGGTTCGCCAGTGTTTTGGGCGAAGCTGCGAATAGACAATAGGCCGCTCATTTCCGAAAGCTCTATATTTTTCAAGAAAGCCTCAGCTAAGGCTGTGCACGCGGATGCCCCGACTATGAAATTGCTCTAAAACCAGGCGTTCGCGGGAGTACCCCGCACAGCGGAATTTATTTCCCAGCCGTCTGCGCCGCCGCTGCCGCAGGACGTTCAATGCGTTCCAGGCGAATCGTGATGGTGCCCCATCCCATGCGGCCGCGCATCTGCACAGGAATGCGGTCGGCGTCATCGGAGTACCATATCCATATGCGGCCCTTGTTTTTCAGCAGGGCGGCATTAGGTTCTGGCTGCACGCGAAGCGTATTGAAGGTGCCGGCATCGGTTCTGATTTGCTCACGCGCCTCGACCCTGGTTGCCAGGTCCACGGTCTTGCCGCCGTCGTTGATGGGGAAGATATAAGTTTTGCCCGGTTCCAGAGGCAGTGAGGAAGCATAGAAGAGTCCGGTAAGCACGTCGGTGGAGCACTCGGGAATATCGTTTTCCAGATGTTTTTTCTCGCCCGATTTGGGATTCAATTCCTCCAGCACTCCCTTGTGGCGGCTATAGTCAAATTGCAATTTGCTGTCGCGCCGCCGAAGGCCCTCTTCGGTGTGCTTGCTGATCTCGGTCGAGCAGAATGTCTTAGGGTCAAAGAGTGACTGGAAGGTATCGTGCACGTGGAAGAGCCGGGCCACAAAACCGGTGGCATCGGCGGTAGCTTTTATCCGGTGCTCGCCAGATGGGTCCTGCTCCATCTTAACCGTGGCCACACCGGCAAAAAAAAGCCTCCACTCCGCTCTGTAGTAGAACGTGGTGCCCAGCGGAAAACGAAATCCTTGTGCAGGAGGAATAATGTGCGAAGCGTTTTCGAACACAGCTCCCTGCGCGGCAGGCTGCGGAGCGCTGCCGGTGGCTGGTTGCGGCGCATGAACTTGAGCAATGACGCTCAAGCTGATCAAGGCCAGCAGACTGCATGAAACAAGGAATTTCCACTTAGAAACACAAAACATGGCTTTCAAATGGACTTCATTGATTAAACCATATTATTTTAACGATGAGGGCAATTATCATCGCTGCTACTCCCAGGAGGGTGTTGTACTCGCGGTGCTTAAGGTACAGTTCCCGCGAAAATGCAGTCTCTCCCTTAGCCGGGGCCGGGCGCAGTCGAGGGAACAGGCGGGGCACACGTTGCGCGTAATCTTCATAACCGGGAAATTGGGAGCGGAGGTAGGCTTCCTCAGAACGGATTACCGGCACATATACCAGTAAAAATAATGTGACCAGCACAATTACGATCCATACGCTTTGCGCTGCCAGCGCGAACCCAACGGCAATGACAATCGAACCCACGTAGAGCGGATTGCGGGTATGCGCGTAAGGGCCGCTGCTGGTTATCTTCTGATTTTTTTGCACGTGCCCTGAAGCCACGGCCCGCAGCCAGACTCCGGGCAGCACAATGCACGCGCCGGCAATCAGCGACCACCATCTGGGGCGCGCGAGCCAGCAATAAACTACGGCCAGCAAGAATCCCAGAGGGACTCGGATGCGGCGCGCAACCGCTGCCCAGCTTTTCCCGCTTGCGCTCACGAGCCGCCTCCGAGGAGCTTGGAAGCGGCCGAGAATACTTCTTGCACTGTGATCTGCAACAAGCC
>Ga0070741_10018184_pt1 | contig 11433 bp, 7 predicted proteins | sample Coa_R1_4_FD_66440 | JGI IMG/M metagenome (GOLD analysis project Ga0070741, IMG submission 66440) | Surface soil microbial communities from Centralia Pennsylvania, which are recovering from an underground coalmine fire - Coalmine... | ecosystem: Environmental > Terrestrial > Soil > Unclassified ...
CTCCCAATCTTTCGGAGCCCGCCGGGAGATCTGCACCATGTATACCGGATTCGTGAGAAATTCGCCCGCCGCTTCGGTTCCGAACTTGGCGAGGCCTGATGCAGTCACTACGACCCGCCCTGTCATCGGGTCGACGACGCGCGAAATAATCGCGTAGTCTTCCTGGACGACGGTATAAGGCGCCGCCATTTGGTGAGACCACTTGGTGAAAGTGGGGTTCTCCCGGTCCTGAATCCAACTGACGTGGGTTTCCGGATTGCGCGCGAAACTGAACCGCAATTCGCCGGTAAGGCGGAGGGTCCAACTGTTGTTAAAGGCTCCGATGAGGACAGCGGGGCCATCTTTCAGGTCGTCAATCTTGGCAGAAACCTGGAGTCGGGTCCGATATAACTTGTGATGCATGCTCATCAACGCAATGATCCGCCCAAAAGCAGTGGCATCGGCATACGCAACCCGCTCTGAATTTTGAAGATCGGTGAGACTTACGGGCTGGGGCGGCGGCTCCATCGCGTAGCCGCCGATGTATATGAAAACCGGATCCGGAGAATCCAGCACCGGCCCCCAGAATTTCTCCAACGCTCCTCGCGGACTCCAAACACCGGCCAGTGTTAAGAGGAGGACCATGGGAACGGCGGCGGCGACTGCAATCAGCAGCCCGCGTCTTCTCGGCCGGGCCGTGGAGTCAACCGGGGCCTTAACGGGATGCCGAAACTCCGGCAGATACGTACCCGGAGGGAAATCAATCCGGATCTCGGTCTCGTGCGCAGCCTCATGGTAATACTGGGCAATCCGCTTTCGTACTTCCACCGCGGAGGTTCGAACGACCGGATCGAGGTTGGTGTCGTAGTCCGGCTCCCTGCCAAAAACCTCAACACCGAGTATCCTCTCCTTGAGAGGCTCTGAATGGCCTGCTAAAGACCGCTCCACTACATAGCGCAACAGGCTCGGATAGCGCTTACTACTCTTGAACAGCGGACTGCTGAGGATTCGTTCCAGTTGCTCGCGGATGGCCTTCCTTTCCGCTTCCGTCTCCGGAACCCAGAGTTTGTCCGAAGAATGATTGGAGTCGACCGTTGGACTCGACGTACCCTACCCCCCAGGGCAGCGATTATATCACCGGCCCGAAATGGGTGATGCTTCGCCGAGGGGCTGAAAAAACCCGCTCAGTTCAAGCGGAAGGAATACATCGTATCGCCGGCTGCCACCAGAACATATTGGTGGCCATCCAGCAGGTACGTTTCGGGAGCGTTGGATACCTGGGTGCCGAGGTACGCGTGCCAGAGCGGTTTGCCGTTCGCGGCGTGGTACGCCACCAGATTGCCCGAGACATCGCCCGCGAACACAAGTCCGCCGGCGGTGGACAGCACGCCTCCGGCTCCAGTGCCGCCAAGCTGAGGATACACGTGCCGCCACACGGTGTTCCCGGTTCGATAATCGATCGCGGCCAAATAGCTCCGGACGGTCCCGAGCGCTACCTCTTCTTTACCGCCTAATCCCATCGCCCCGCGCGGATCCGTTTCCGCAAGGTAATACATCGCGTAGCTTTCCTGCACCGGGACGTAGAAAAGACCGGTCTGCGGACTGAAGGAAGGGGGCGGCCAGTTCGTCGCACCCTGGTTGGCCGAAGAGACCAGCGAACCGCCGATATCGAAGTCTTTTGCCGGATCACGCACCGGCTGGCCTTTGGCGTTGATGCCTTTTGCCCAATTCACGGTGTCTGAGAATTTTGACGTAACCAGATGCTCTCCGGTCAAGCGATCCAGCGTGAAGTAGTAACCATTGCGGCTTGCCTGCAGCACCAGCTTTCGCATTTTCCCGTTGAATTCCGCATCCACCAGCACCGGTGTTTGAGCGGAATCCCAATCATGCGTGTCGTGGGGCGAAGTCTGGTAATACCATGCCATCTTGCCGGTTTCCACGTTGACCGCCACGATGGAGCACGTGAACAGGTTATCGCCCTCGCCGCGAGTTTGAGAGGTATATGCCGGAGATGGGTTTCCGGTACCGACAATGTAGAGATGCGTTTCGGGATCGTATGAGCCCGGAACCCAGAGATTGCCGCCTCCATGCCGCGCGGCATCAAGGTTTTTCCAGGTTTCCAGGCCAGGATCACCGGCTTTCATCGGCACCGGATAATACTTCCACTGCACATCCCCCGTTTCGGGATCGAAGGATTGCAGCACTCCGGGTTCATCGAGATCGTTCCCGGTGCCGACAATTATATGGTTGTCGATCACCATGGGCGCGGTGGTCGAAAAATATTGAAGATCGAAATCGGCGATATCCTTGTGCCAGATCTCTTTTCCCGTCTTCGCATCCAAGGCGATGAGGACATCGTCGGGAGTCTCCATAAACAACCGGTTGTGCCACATGCCGAGGCCCCGATTTCCAATGTGAGTTCCCCCCCGTGTCTTCCAAACGAAGTGCCAGATTTCATGACCGTCGCGGGCATCGACGGCCCAGGCGTTGTCGGGCGTTGCCACATAGAGAACGCCTTCGACCTGGAGGATGGAAGCCTTAATGCCGGCAGCCGCTCCGGCTTCCGCGGTTCCGATTCCACCAAGGATCAGGTTAGGTCCCGGCGGCCGCCCCTGTGAACCGGCAACCAGCTTGCTGCTCCAGGCTAGCTTCAGATCTTTGACATTCGATTGGGTAAGCTCCTTCAGCCCACTAAACCGTTTGCCGGAATAATCTCCCGAATAGCTGGTCCATCCCTCCGACGTGCCGAGCGCCTTGCGGATTTCCGCCGGGTCGAGCGTCTGGGCAGCCACCACAACGGGCATGATTCCTAAGACGAGTCTCGCAACAGCCTGAGTCATTCGAATCATTTCAGGGTCACCAGGTATGCGGTGACATCATGGATGTCTTTATCCGTGTAAACCCGCAGTAAGTCTTTGTGCGGCTGCATGGGATCGTGGATCTCGACCTTTGGCTTGTCTTCGTCCCTCGAAAAAGTTCGGGCGGTTCCATCTGCCTCTGTGAGAGTAACGACGAAGTCGTCAATGCGGCCAAGGCGGCCGTCCACCTTTTTTCCATCTGGCTGGGTGACGGTAACGGTGACGGGAGGAACGTGGGTTGCGGCTGATACACTGGTCGAACCACCGCCTCGCGCCCCGTAAACGGCCGGCATCAACCAGGTTTGCTGCAAAGTCCGGGCATCCGTGATTTTGGCGCCGATGGCCTTTAAATCGCCGGTCACCGAATGACACGAGGCGCACTTCGCCTTGAAGTACGCTTCTCCCTTTTTCGCATCACCCACGACAATGCTGGGCGGCCTCTTTCGGGCGGGATCGCGGCTGTTGATCCCAAAGCTGTGCAGGAATGCGGCCAGGTCGGAAATCTCGGCATCCGACAACGTGAATTTTGGCATCCCCTGATCGGGGCGGCCATTCCGAACGATGGGAGCGACCAGCTCACCATTCTGATCGCGCAAGACAATGTCGGAGCGAACGAGGTTCGGCCCACCCTGGGCGCCGCCACGAGCATCTTCTCCATGACAGAAGCTACAGTTCGTGTCGTAGGCGGTTTTCCCACGGGCGATCGCGGCAGGATCTCCCGGCGGACGCGAGGGATACGCGTATCCACCGCGGCCACCCCCACCTTCGCGTGCTCCCGGATTCTGCGCGGGCAGACTGGTTCCGGCGATAATCATCGCCCCCGCAAAAGCCACCCACCGCATCCGTGGCTTCTTCACGCGAGCGCTTTTCGGGCGTAAACTCCGCACAGTCAGTTGCCTTTTAGAATACATGAGGTTTGACACCTACTCTACGCCCGCACCGGAGCTTACCGATCTTCTATACGTGAATCGAGCGAAGCTCACAAGAGCGTTACGGTTACAGCGTGCGGCACAAGTCACATCTCCCGAGTTTTCAAATAGAGGCGGGCTGCCCATCTCCGACGTATCAAGCCGTAGCATGCGTACTGATACGGAATCTTTCGCATGTCCGAAGAACAGACATGTTCGCCTGAAATGCTTTTTTGCCGGCAAACTCTCTTATAATCTGCCTATGCGGATTGCGACACGGCTTGGTGGAATGGCTACGCTCTGGGCGGCAACGTGGGTTCTCGGCGCTCCCAAGGCGGCGTTCGCCGCCGACGCGAAGGCCGAGCTTGCGCCTACCGGAACTCTCCGGGGAATCTTTCTCGGGCGGAATCCGGTCCAGGCCACGCGCACGGCCGGCACGGGCGAATACAGCGGTCCCGTACCCGACATGCTGAAGGAGATTGCGCGGCGGATCGGCGTTCCTTACAAATTGATCCCCGGCGAAAATGCGGCTGCGGTTATGGACGCGGTAAACGGACACGCCGCTGATATCGGATTCTTGGCCTACGATGATACCCGGGCTCGCGTGGTGGATTTTTCAATGCCGTTCTACCTGATGTACAACGCCTATCTGGTACGCGCGGACGGCCCGTTCCAGAATTCGGCCGACGTAGACCGGCCGGGTGCTAAGGTGGGCGCCACAACCGGGCAGACGCAGCAGATCTTCCTGAGCGAGATGCTGAAGCAGGCCAAAGTGATTTTGATGAAAGAAACGCCGGCCGATGCGGAGATGGCCCGCATGTTGCAGAGCGGCGAAATCGACGCTTTCGGACAGAATCGGGAGAGATCGGAGGCCGCAGCCGCAAAGTTCGCGACCACACGCGTTCTCAAGGACAATTTCTCCTCTGTCGGGCAATCGATCGTCGTCGCGAAGGGAGAGATGCCGAAATTGGCGCACGTCAACCGATTGATTCACGATGCGATCGCGTCCGGTGTTGTTCAAGCGTCGCTCGACCGCGCCAAGCTGGTGGGAGTCGGAGTAGCGCCACTCGGCAAGTAAGCAGCCCATGCGGATGAATGGTCGGGCTGTAAGGATCGGCCCGTTGGACCATCAGTACCGCTTGCTCCACACCGGACAGCCGGCGAAGTAGTTGCCTTTTGCGAGCTTCTCGGCGCAGCGTTCGCGCGCACACTTGGTTCCGAAGTCGGTCAATGAACATGAACTGACGTTAGACTTGAAAGCGGAACCGCTCTACGATGTGATTCGATCCGCCCCTCGATTTGCGGGACTGTTGCGGCGGATGAATCTGAGCTAGCAAACTGCTTGAGAAATCGGTGAGCTCGCTGTCGCAGGCATTAGCCAGTGATATGAGGTGAGTTCGGCGTACCACTGGTGGAACTTGAACCCCCAACGGGTTCCGGCAGCCTACCGTCGCGATCTTCATGGCGCCATTTCATGCTGAGAGCGGCTCGCGGCTTCGAGCAGACATTTCAAGTAATCGAAGCTCGCCTCAAAGTCTTCGCGCTCCCGCCGGACTGAATCTTCCGTTGAATCCGGAAATGCGGGCGCAGTGCCACGGGCCGCAATGCCAAGAAACCGAGCGAATTGCCAGGCAGGAACGTCTCGATACGCAGTCCAGAAATCATCCGAGCGAATCGGAAACGATCGGGGTTGCGGCGACACGATGCTCTCAATCGAGAGCGCTTTCCCGGGGCAAAGTTCAATATATCTGCGAACGAGCTCGTCGATCCCAACGTTGCCTTCACCCATGCGTACCCATGCCACGGAAACGCCATCCGGGGTAAGCCAGACAGCCGAATCGCGAATGTGGCTGGTGAGAATATAGGGCGCGAGAATCTCGAGGGACAGGTGAGGGTCTTCCAAAGTCATCAGCGGGTTTCCGGAATCAAAGCACGCGCCAACATAGTCCGGGCCTGCCTCTTCAATCAATCGCCGCAACTCGGATCCCTGCATATCGCCCGAATGGTTCTCGATTGCGATCTTTACGCCCTCATCCAGCGCGCATGATCGGACGCCATGGAGAACGCGAACTGCTTCTTTCAAAATGTCCATGAGAGGAATCGGCGACCGGCGATCTTTGGCATTGCCCACAACCGCGCGGACGATCGGAGAATCAATCGTGCGTGCCGCGGCGATCATATGCGACAATTGCTCCTCGGCCGTCCCCTGAGATGTGTCGAAGAGATCCGAAAAGGAACACATCGACAGCATGCCGATCTCAACCTCAACCCCTCGCTCTGCGGCATGCGCTTTCACAGCTTTCAGGTGGGCCCGTTCGAGACCTCCCAGCAGGCGGACCTCGCTGAAATGCACCAGACGAGCGCCGCGCTGTGCGGAGTAGTCGAGTATCTCGAAAGGCGTCCAGTTCTGCGATCGCAGACTGTAGGCGTCAACTCCGAGGCGACCCGCATTTCCGAGGAGCATCATCTCAGCGGACCCCGATTGGAATTTGTTGCTGGCTTCGGCACGAGCGGTAGATCGCGTCAACCACTGCCAGGGTCCGATAACCCTCCTCTCCCGATACGAGCGGGTCCCGACCTTCGCGAATGGCGGCAGCAAAATCCAAAAACTGCCGTTCAAATGGCAGGAGCGAAATTGCCATCGGATCGGAGGCGCCAGACTGAACCGCGTCGCGTAATGGAGGAGGCGGCCCGGTATCGTCCGCCACGTCCCACCGAATCAGTTGATCTCCCGAAATGGTTGCCGATCCTTTGGAGCCGTGCAACTCGATTCGCTCGGGATATCCGGGCCAGAATGCCGTCGAGGCCTGAATCACTCCGGTGGCTCCGGTGGCATAACGTACCACCGATGTCACAACATCCTCCGACTCGATTTTGTGGAGGGCGCCTAATTGCCAGTACGCGAATACCTCTGTGATCGAGCCGGCAAACCAACGCATCAGGTCAACCTGATGAATCGCCTGGTTAATCAGCGCCCCGCCGCCCTCCGTTTTCCACGTGCCCTTAACTGGCCTTGAATAATAATCCGCCGACCGGTACCACTTTACATAGCAGTCGCACTGAACTAGCCTGCCGAGCCGTCCCGCACGAATCGCATCCGAGAGAAAAAGGCTTGCGTCGTCGAACCGATGCTGACTGACGACACCGAGGCGGATGCCGCCGGCGCGCGCCGTCTCGATCATTTCTCGCGCCGTAGGTAGATCGACCGCAATAGGCTTCTGAACCTGCACATGCTTTCCATAGCGCGCGCAGGCCTGAACGACAGGCAATCGAAACTCAGGGAAGGTGCATACGTCAACGACATCGAGACTCGGGTCGGAACAGACCTCCTCGAACGTGTTCACGAATGCCGCGCCAGTTTGACCAGCGAAGCGCTGTCCCGTCTTCACATTGCGATTGGTACAGACTGCAAGGGTGAATCCGATGTTTCTATATGCCTGAGCGTGTTTCCACGCGATAGCGCCAGTGCCTACCAGTCCGATCCTCATTGTAGATTCCCACTTTAGAGAGCTTAGAGGGGCTCGGTCAACAGCTTACGCACGCCAACAACAGCCGGTGTTGTCAATTAGCCATTTTGACGTCGCGATTCGCGACCGCCTTTCAGGTCTGAACATGGTACCCAGCTCGACCTATCGAGTTTGTAGCACCTCATCTTTTGAGAACGCCTTCAAAGGGGAACTGCGAGAGCAGCGGCGCGGAAGCTCCAACCCTCAAGTCCTAGGCTCCTTCGAGAGCCTTCTTCGCATAATCGAAACAACGCGTGACTTCCGTAATGGTGTCGCCGGTCGCGTGCTGGCCGTACTCGTACTCGATGTTCGCCGGGATATCGTATCGCTCCCTTTTTAAAAGCTGGAGCACGGCTTTGATGGGCGTGTCGCCCTGGCCCCAGGGCCAGTTATTTTGCGGAATACCCTGTTTGTCGCCAGGAACGTTCCGCTTCCGATCCTTCAGATGGAGGTTGGTGATGCGGTCGTGATGCTGTTTGATATAGGCGACCGCGTCGTAGCCGGCGGCGGTGAAGTGGCCGATATCCATATTCACACACATGTAGCGATTCAGGGCCATAACCTCGGCGAACACTTCTGGAGTCGCGAACTCTTCCGGATCGGCGACATTATCGTGGCCGTGAGCGCCCCAGCGGATCTTATACTTTTCCGCGAAGGGTGCGATCCGTTTCGCCATGCTCAAACGGCTGCTGGATGAGATTGCCCGGGCGCCCAATGCGCGCGCCATGCGGAACGAGTAATCGATTTCGTCATCGGTAGCGTTCGTGCCGATATTGAAGCAGAGTATTTGCAGATCAATGCCCGCATCAGTGAACTGCTTGCGGACACGCTGGAAAGTGTCGAGCGTGACTCCAGCCCGCCATTCGTTCAGCGCTCGGCGAGCGGCATCATCCCCGCGCGCACCTGCGGGAGGCGCACCGGCCAAGGCTTCGGCATGATTGGACATCAATTCCACTTCTCCCAGGCCGATCTTCACCATAGCGGGGATGATCTGGGACACCGGTAGATCGCGGAAGCTATAGCTGATAATTCCGATCTGGACACCATCGATTCTCGAATTGATGGTCGCGGCCGAAGCGGCCGCGGGAAACGCCGCCAACACCAGCTTGCCGAAATCTCGTCTGGAATAGCTCATCGTAGACTCCCGAATGGCTCGATCTTCGAACGCCTTTATTCCTTGCCCGACATTCTTTCTCAAAATTGAATGCGAATCAAGGTCCGCAAGATCCTGGGGTTCGGCAGAGGCGGAAACGATCGGGTCGTATTAGCTATGTTCGAGGCTACCATGCGCGGTTCTTGGCGCCCTTGTAGGTCCACTCATTCCGGCCTTCCGTTATAGATCTGCCGCTTGGTAAAAAGCCAGTTACCGTTGACCTTAACCACCTCATCTTCGTAGTGGCCGAAACCATCAAACACGCCGCGCCGCTCGGGATTGTCGTTGGAGTAGTGAAACTAGTAGGAACGGCTAGTCGCCCGATTGCCCTTGACTCTAATCACAATATTGGAAATGTTGTGGCGAGCCGCGCCTGCTTGCTTTCCGACCACTGGCTTGGGATTGCGCATCCGGGCGATTACATCTTTGATCGCCTTGTGGCCTTTGACCTCACCGCTGCGATAATCGAGTACGCCATCCTCGCTGAACGTGGAGACGTAGAGATCCGGATCGTGGAAATCCGGCGCGAAGAGATGACAAGCCTGCAGATCTTCAATGGCGGCACGGTCCTCTGCGTAGCTGGAAAGGGCCTTGTGCAAAAACGTTGGCCGGTTTGGTTGCGATCGAAACGACTACACCGGTGATCAGTACTGCCGCGGGCGCCGGGCGGGGGCATCAAACCCCCGAACACCTTGCCGTAGAACTGAAACGGATCGAAGTCCATGAATACCAGGAGTTGGTCATGGTTGTGAGGTGAACCGTTCACCGGGCGGAATTCGTGAGGCACATCGAGGCTTGGCAGGCACTCATCGAATTTCTTGTTCCCTACAAAAAGGCTGTCCGCTGTTTCGCAGATGATCCGGATCTTCTGCCTTCGCAGTTCCGCGACGTTGGCCTTCGCAATGCTGGCTGGTTTCGATGCTTCAAAATACGCTGGATGACCGCCGAATGGGCCTTCAGGCGGGCTCGCGCCACGCCCGGCGCGCGCGCCCGACGAACTGGCTGCCGACCCGCGCTAGGGCCACTTCACGAATGAGAAGCGCTTGTCGGATGCTGAGATTGGGACACTGACCACTTGGGCCGACCACGGCGCGCCAGAAGGCGAGGCGAAAGACAAGCCTGCACCGGACCAATTCCGCGACGGCTGGAACATCGGTCCGGATCTCGTTTTTCAATTGCCAAAGCCGCTGAAGATTCCAGCCAAGGGAAGAATTGAGTACACATAAGTGTGCGTCTCGGCGCCCGGTTGTGCTCGCCTATCCATCATCACCCCGAAATTCATGACCGAGCCGTCGGGCAATGTCGGGCAATGCAGCGCGGGTTTTATGGTAACCGTGGCATCACTGGCGACCTGGAATCTGCAACTTGCAGATAGGAAAATTCTGGAAAGGATACGAATCCCCCCTCTCCGCCAGCATTCACGCGCGGTCTGCTTCGGCTCACTTCGGAACAATTTCCTCGCGTTTCCCAATGCTCCAGGTTACAATCCGCTTGGGATTAGGGGAAAGGGGTCTTATGAGTTTGAGCTGCAATTCCGCGGGAAAGTACTTCCTTGCCTGTCTGTTGGTGTTTGCCGGGACAGGTCCGGTTCGAGGCCAGGACATTTCCGGAACCATCGACGGCACCATTCTGGATCCATCGGGAGCACCGGTGCCGGGCGCAAAAGTGACCGTCACGAATACCGATCGAAATCAGGTTGTGCGAACCATCACGACGGACCCGACCGGCATTTATTCCGCCCCGATTATTCCCATCGGGAATTACAGCATCAAGGTCGAAGCCAACGGGTTTCAGACAGCGACACGTTCGGATATCGTCCTGAACGTGCGCGACGATTTGAAAATCAATATCTCTCTCGAAGTCGGGCAGATGACTCAGACCGTGGATGTGCGCGAGACCGCCACGCCCGTGGAAACCGGGACCAGCGCCAGCGCCACGACGATTACCGGCACGCAGGTGCGGGAACTTTCGATTGCCACGCGCAACTACGAGCAACTGGTCGGCCTGATGCCCGGCGTCACCGCGAACAGCACCGACGAGCTCTATCTGGGCGTTTCCGCCCCCGCCGGCACCGCTGCCACGCTTCCGTTCTCGATCAACGGGAATCGAAATTCAGCCAATAACTGGACGATCGATGGCGCCGATAACGTGGACCGCGGCGGCAATCTGACCTTGCTCAATTTTCCGAGCATCGACGCGATCAGCGAGTTCAAGGTCGAGCGAAGTCTCTACACCGCCGATTCCGGCCGCGCCGGCGGCGGCCAGGTCACCGTCGCAACCCGCAGCGGCACCAGCCAGTTTCATGGGAGCGCCTATGAGTTCAACCGCAATGATGCCTACGCAGCCAACAATTGGATCAATAACGCGAACAAGGTCAATGTCGTGAATGGCAAAGCTCAGGTTCCGCCGCTGCGTTGGAACGATTTCGGCTACACGATCGGCGGGCCCGTCTATTTTGGCCGCCACTACAATAAGGACAAGAACAAGACTTTCTTCTTCTTCTCGCAGGAATTTCGCCGCATCATCACCGATACGACCTTCCAGCCGACCGTTCCGACCACCGCCATGCTGCAGGGAATTTTCCCCGTGCCGGTCTGCGTCAGCTATACGACCTCGTGCCAGCAGACCGCCACCCAGATCGCCCCGGCCCAGTTCAATTCGAACTCGGCAGCCTATATCAAGGACATCTACAGCAAGCTCGGGCTCCCATCGAGCAGCATCACCGGCGGATTCTACCCCGAGCGGAATGTCTACAATAGCCGGCAGGAACTGGCGCGCATCGATCACTCCTTCACCGAAAAATTTTCGATCTGGGGCCGCTACCTCAACGACAACATCCCGACCGTTGAACCCGGAGGACTTTTCACGGGATCGAATATCCCGGGCGGAGCCACCACCAACACGAACGCTCCCGGTCGCAGCATCGTCATTCATGCCCTGAACACCATCAAGCCCACGCTGTTGAATGAATACGGCTTCAACTTTTCTCGGGGCTCCATCCAGTCCACTCCGGTCGGGCTGACGAACAA